>JAAUYK010015097.1_pt1 | contig 13929 bp, 14 predicted proteins | sample 7278021 | NCBI WGS metagenome assembly JAAUYK01 (sample SAMN14350223, study PRJNA611818) | marine sediment metagenome | isolation source: surface marine sediment (1.8m) | place: French Polynesia: Moorea | collected 2018-08
CGACATAGTCAGGCTTGTCCTCCAAAGTGTCCTTGGTCTCCTTCCTCTTGAAGGTGCCCTTCCCCTTCTCCTTGGAGTCTGGTTTGGAGCTGCCTTTGAAGAGAGGGTTCTTCTCTTTGCTCTTCTCGAGTCGCTTTTGCCTGGCGTTCACCGCCGTTCTGTTCTCGACGGAAAACTCGACAATAGGCCTGGAGTCTTTGCCGAAGATCTTAGGGTTGTTGTTCAACTTTCTCAAGCAGTCGAGGGCGTCCTCGTGCCTTTGAAAAGCTACGAACCCGTACCCTTTGCTCTCTCCGCCCCCTTTGTCCTGCTTGATGATCATGCATTCGGTTATCTTCGCCGTCGCTGGAACATTTTTGGAGACCAGTTTCCGCAGCTTCTCGTTCTTATCAAACGACAAGGGTATGTTCCTGAAGCACAGTCTGGTCGGGCTGACAAACATGTTGAGGTCTTTCAGCCTCAAGCGCTTCCACTTCTCCAGCCGGGCTCTCTTGTCGAGGTCAGCCTTGGAGACGCCCTCGGCCGCCTTCGTTCCCGGCCTCACGAGTCCCTCCACGGCAAGGTGAAGGTTTCTCGAGTCTTTCGCCTCCTTCTCTTTCTTCTTCTTCTGTTCCTGGTCGGCGTCCTCCTTCGTCACCGCTTTGTACGCGTAGATGCGCCTGTTGTCCAGCCAGAGGCCGTCCTTGCCCTCGCTGGCTGCGATCGCCTTCTCTACGGACTCGGGGCTTCTGAATTTGACGAAGGCTGTTCCACGCGGCCGCTCAGTCATCTTGTCGATGACGAAGCGGGCGAAGAGAACGGCGCCGAAATTCTCCTCCATCATGTCGCGGAGGTCTTCCTCATCGCTCTCGAAAGAGATGTTCTGGATGAAGACTGTCTTGTTCTCAGCGATGTCGTGGCCAGTTTTTAGATTGTGCTTGAACGGCTTCTCCTCTTGCTCGCCCTCGACATCGCCGTCGTCATCACCGTCTTCCTCATCCTCCTCTTCGTCCTCGTCCTGGTCGCTTTCATCCTCTGTGCCCCCATTTTCACCGTCATCGTGGTCCTCGCTATCGTCCTCTTCCATTTCCCCGTCCCCACTGCCATCACCATTCTCGTCTTCGGCCTCAGACTTTACTTTGATTTCGGCCCCGCTTTGAAACTGGTCCTTGGCGATGGCCCAATCCACGGCAACCGGCCGTCCCAAGATCGAAGTTCTGTTCAGCTTCTTAATGGCCTGCGCGGCGGATGCCACTCGGTCGAACTGGACGAAGGCGCACCCCACCCTCTTGCCGTCCGGCTTCACAAGAATTTTCACCTCCTGGACAGAGCCGCAGCTTCCGAAGTGTTTGAGCACGTCGGCCTCCTGCGCCTTGAACGAGAGGTTCCTCACGATCAGCCTCGCCTTCTTCGCCTTCGCGGCCTTGTGGTCGAACCTGGCCTGATCGTAGTCGGGCTTCGTGGTCTCCTTGGCCTCGCCCCTGTCCCGCGCCCACCTCAGGCCCAGAGGCTTCTCCTCCCCCTCTATTTGGACGGTCAACGTGCCCTTGGTCTGCTCGAGGCACTGATCGGCATCTCCCGCGATGGCGAACTGGACGTAGCCGACGGTGACCGGCGCGACCTTGCCTCGCTGCCTCACCACGAAGCATCGCTTGAGGGGACCGTAGTCGGCGAAACACTCTTCGAGCTGGGAGTCGCCAAACTCGTTCGACACGGGAATCGAGGCCACCTGCAAGGTGTCCTTGCTCAAGGCCATGATGCCTAATTATGATGTTTCACCGCACCGCGTTCACGTTGTTCCTCCTGCTGTCCTCCACATGTGTTTGTTTTGATAGTCGCTCGCGCTGCTTTGCTAGTGTTGTGCAGCTGGGTCTCGCAACTCCGCTTATGATGTCACCGAAACCTCGCTTTTGCATCGGGTAGAGAGTGGCCTGCCAACCCAACTCCATCGGATTGGCCGGAGTCGAACTGGACGGGCGGGCGTGGGGGTTCTGCGAGGTGCGGGCCGAGTCACCTCCAAATTCCACGTCATGAGATAGCCGCAGCGGCGTCTTTCCAATCCATGCAGCAGGCGCCAGGCGGCTGCCGGTTAATAAGCCGGCCTGAGGCAGCCATCGACGGCCACGACAGCCGAGCCGACCAGATGCCGACTGCGGGCGAACGACACGACAGTTCAGCTTCAGCGAGCTGAACACTGAACAGGTCTACAACAGCTCCTTCCTCCTCCTTTCCTGCGGGTCTCTCTCTCGTCAGCGACGTCGGCATTATCTTTGCGTGGAGGTAGACGGTGTACGTGGACGTCTCGCACGTCAGCAACTGCATCGAGGCAGCATGAATCGCATCGCGTTCGTCCTCGCCCTGGCCGCGGCCACCTGCGACGGCCTCATGTTCCACCTGGAGCCGAACAGCCGAAAGTGCCTCAAGGAGGAGATCCACAAGGGCGTCCTCGTCACCGGAGAGTACGACATCTCCGCCCAGCCCGACCAGGTGGTCGACCTCATGGTGATTGACACGAAGGGGCAGCACTTCGTCAACCGTGAGAACACGGACAAGGGCAAGTTCGCCTTCACCACCGACGACTACGACGTGTTCGAGGTCTGCTTCATCTCTCGCATCCCTGCCAACCGTCGGGGCCAGAGGCACGAGGTCTTCCTGCAGATGAAGCACGGCGTGGAGGCCAAGAGCTACGAGGGCCTGGGCGACGCCGCCAAGCTGAAGCCGCTCGAGGTGGAGCTGAAGCGACTGGAGGATCTGAGCGAGTCTATCGTGCAGGACTTTGCGCACATGCGCCAGCGCGAGGAGGAGATGAGGGACACGAACGAGTCGACCAACTCGAGGGTGCTCTACTTCTCCATCTTCTCCATGCTGTGTCTGCTCGGCCTGGCCACGTGGCAGGTGCTCTACCTGAGGAAGTACTTCAAGAGCAAGAAGCTCATTGAGTAAACGACAGACGGGCGGACGATATCGAGAAAGCAAGCGAGGGACAGGCACCCTCCTCCGGCCTATAGTGGAGGACGGGTGACGTCCGTCATGTGATATAAGCCCGGAGCGAGAGAAACGAAAGAGAAGCGTGCGTGAACTCACCTGCCAAGTGCGTGCGCATATTGCAAGTTCGGGTGAAGTTTAATGGATTGAATGCGGGCGTGAGTCCTTGGAACAATCTGTTAAGAAAATGTCCCGCTTGGTGTTCGGGTTGCGTAAATGTTCAGTGCGTAAAAGGTATTTTTCTGGCCAACAGTGTGTTTTGAGTGCCCCCCGTGTCTCCCGCCGGTCAACTTGGCACACTTCAACTACATATACCCTTTTGTTGCATTCGCGTCAGTTCATCATTATTAAAATGACCCGTTAGCTTCCGTAATAAAATTCATCAGACGACTCGTACGCTATCACCATAGTTGCATCTAATTTCGGCAGTTATGGAGCGCAAATTATTTCTAGCTTTGCGTACAGAATGTATGTTTTATGGCATAAGTTTAACAGCCTCTTGTGAGAGTTCTTAGTTTTGCTTCCGGGGGCCGCTCCTTCGCTTTCCTCGGGGGCCGCCAGCCGGGGTGATCGACTCAATCAACTCTGGGTCGTTCAGCACGGAGTCCTCCGGCTTCACCGCGGGATCCTCTCCCTCCACCGGTGCCTTCTCGTCCTTCCCGTAGAGGTCGTCGTCCAGCATGTAGAGCAGCTCGTCGTTCTCGTAGGTCGGGAAGTAGTACTCTGTCTGGTCCCACGTGTCCGAGCTCTCTTCCGGCACCTTCATGTGTGACTCGGTCGCCATGTGCTTGTCGAAGCTCTCCTTGGTCTTGAACTCCTCCCGGCAGAAGATACACTTCCTCAGGTGCACGTGCCGGCGGATGTAGTTGATGAGCTTGACCTGGCGGTAGTAGCTGAGCTTGAGCGTGTTCCGCACGTGCTGGAAGTCGAAGTCGTGGATGGAGGTCATGTGCGTGAGCAGGTCGTTTATCTCCCCGTACATGGCCGGGCAGAAGAGGCAGACGGCGCTGCGCTGCTCGCCCACCCAGTCGCCCCACCGGTTGTCCTCGGCGCACTCGGAGTCCGAGTCGTCAGACTCGAAGCCAGTGGGGAGCTCGTCGTCGTCGGAAAAGTTGTCGCGGGCGATCTCCTCCCACTTGCGGTCCAGCTCCTGGTAGTTGACGATGTAGAACTTGTCGTAGCTGGCGTTCTTCGGGTTGATCTTCTTGTGGCCCTTCTTCCGCATGTGCTCTTTGAGGACCTCGCGGCTCTTGAACACTTTCTCGCAGTAGATGCAGACGTTGTCGGTGAGGCGCTTGTCCAGTAGATCCAATAGCTCTCGGACGAAAACGATATTGTCCGGCTTGCCGACGCTAAAGTTGTGGTCGAAAGCCATGTGGTTGAGCAGCTTGGCGTAGTCCTCCTCGAACGAAGTGCGACAAAAGAGGCAGTCCCGTCTAAAGCTGTAAGAGAGCGAGAGAAGAGCAAGGAGCTCAGCTAGGTGCTATTCCGCATGTATGACGTTCGTCAAGTTATCTCACCTCTTGTCCTCTCTTTCCAATCGATGATAATCGAGTATTTCTTCTAGCCGTCTCCGTTGCAAGTGGATTCTCAACTCTTTGTCCTCCTGGAACTGGTCGCTCAGCATGTAGAAGTCCACCTCCTTCTCCTCGTCCTTGTCTTTGGAGGTCACCTTGGACGTCAGAACGGAGCAGTACTCGGTGATCGGCTTCTGCTCGAACTTCTTCCGCCAGTAGTTGATGTATCCGGCCAGGTCTGCGACCGTCTCCGGCCTGTCGATGAGGAAGTGGTGCTCCTGAACGAGGTGCGCGACGAAACCCTCCTGGTTGGCCGGCACGACGTGCGTCTGGTCGCAGAACAAGCACCTCACCTCCTCGTCGAGGCCGTCCTCGGCAAGGCGGTTCTTCTTTCTCTCGGGGAGCGTGAGCGGCTCGTTGATGCTCTGCTGGCCCTTCGTCCACTCGGGGAAGTTCGACGCCGCGATGTACTCCTTTTTCTGAGCGAAAAGAAAAACGTTATTGGCTTCAGCGTTATGCATATGAGATCTAATCTATATTCAAGACTTACGTATGCTTTTTGGAGAGCATCGATGGCCGCCTGTTCGGGCCTGTTCTCCGACGCCTTCGCGGTCATGGTCGCGTTCGGAGACGTCGCCATTATGATCACGTTCCTTCTTGAACGCGAGAAAAACGTGTAGCTCTATAGCTACAGTGCAATACCATTCAATAATAATACGTAGTTAATTGTCACTTTTCTGTGTAGAATAGCACGGGCATGGCAAACCAAAGAATAGCAAAAAAGGAGGCGGAGATACTCAATGCAAAATGACGTCAGTACTGGAGATGAGCTAATGAGAAATACGAATCAAGCGATCCACCAGAAGGTTCACCTAAATCTTGGTCTTTTAGTCTACCTCTGCAGTTCACAAAGTTACTTGCACCCAAGTTGTCTGCTGGCTGACTCAGATAGCCTTTATTTGTCATCACTGGACGGACGCAGTCAAAGTCAGGCCAGACTCAGATCCAGAGCTTGGAGAGATAAGCCTTAGCCTTGTCTTGTCGTTAGTCAGGAATCAATTAACGAAGTCACGAACCGGATCGGTCCCAACTCTTAAAGGCATTTTCAAGCCTTACAGCACAGGTCCAGTTCTTCCTTTTAGCCAGCCCGAGCTTCCTCTCAAAAGCCATGGAGTGGTTGTTCGGCCGCAAGATGACCCCCGACGAGATGTTGCGCAAGAACCAGCGCGCGCTCAACAAGGCCATGAGGGAGCTCGACAGGGAGAGGATGAAGATGGAGCAGCAGGAGAAGAAGATCATCGCGGACATCAAGAAAATGGCAAAGCAGGGACAGATGGACGCCGTCAAGATCATGGCGAAGGTAACAACATCGTTAAATTAATTGCATTGATCAACACATTTTTTGCCCCTACTTGCGTTCTCTAGGACCTGGTGAGGACCCGGCGCTACGTGAAGAAGTTCATGTTGATGCGCGCCAACATCCAGGCGGTGTCGCTCAAGATCCAGACGCTGAAGTCTCAGAACGCGATGGCGCAGGCCATGAAGGGCGTGACCAAGGCGATGCAGAACATGAACAAGCAGATGAAGCTGCCGGAGATCCAGAAGATCATGATGGAGTTCGAGAAGCAGTCGGAAATCATGGACATGAAGGAGGAGATGATGTCCGACACCATCGGTGAGTCACACATCGTCGACGCATATTCACTTAATTACGTACATTGGGTAACGCTGGGTATTAATATCTTATTTCAGATGACGCTCTTGGCGACGAGGATGACGAGGAGGAGAGCGACGCGATCGTCAACCAGGTTCTGGACGAGCTCGGCCTGCAGCTGACGGACGAGCTAGCGGGCGTTGCCGGCGTCCCCGCCGGGTCGGTGAGCGTCGCCGGCGGCGCCAAGAACAAGAAGCAGGCCGTGGCCGACGGGGGAACCGACGGCGCGGCGGGGGGCGCCACGGACGCCGACGCAGACTTGCAGGCGCGACTGGACGACCTCAGAAGGGAGTGAGGACTGGATTCCATCCATTTAATTACGTCGATCAGACGATTTGTCCTTGAGAGCCTGTGATTTATATGTCTGCCGAAAGCATCCGCGTTATACAAAAAGTTCTCGAGCATTTTAACCGTGCAAATCCTTCGTATTCTTCGCGAATCTGGATCGAGTACACATGCGAGTGTAATTGTCCGTTTCACCCAACACGCCAATGTAGTACGTACCGTGCATATATGACCATACAGAATACTTAATACCAATATAATGCGAATTAATAGTACGAATGAACCAGTAGTTAGCTTTTTACGACGACGAACCAGGGGGGATTACAGGTCGAATATCGCAACCCTGACTACGTGCTCTGTTTGTGTCTGACCTGGTCTGGTCTGGCTCATCAGCTGACGAGAGCCTGACCTTCGAGATGCGGCTCCGCCTCCGGTGGTGGTGCAGTCCTTGACACGGACAGGGCCAGGGGATACGCAATTGCGATTGCGGTTCATGTCCGAGACGAGGCCGTCAACGTCGGTCGATTCTTAACCATGGAGGCTCCAATTGAGTTGGCCATTCCAGTGCACTCAGATGTGACGCCCGACGAGTTCCGGGAGAGGTTACATCCGCTGCGAACACCTTGCATACTTCGAGGGCAAAATTTAGGCCCTTGCACAGACCGGTGGAAGGACATTGAGTACTTGAAGTCAAAATGTCCGGAGACGCAAGGTACGAGAGGCAGTACTATAACGCATAAAGCATCATCATAGCACGTATGTACATTCTCGCAGAGGTACGGATCCACGTTACGAAATACCCAAACATGGACTTCAGGAAGAAGAACTTTGCCTACGAGACGACCAGTATGCATAAGTTGTTAGACCGGGCGTCCTCGTCCACGGAGGAGGGGGTCGGCGAACTCTGCTATTTGCGTCACGCAGGCTATGACCCGAGATCCGGCTCTCCGGCCAACCTCGAGTCGGACTTTCCCGACTTGGCTCCGGACTTCTGCCTGCCAGAGCTTTTCGAACCTCCGTCGCGGTTCTTCTCCTCCGTGCTGCGGGTCTCCTCCCCAAAGGTGCGCGTCTGGACCCACTACGACGTGCTGGACAACGTGTACGCGCAGGTCGTGGGGCGCAAGAAAGCAGTAATGTGGGCGCCGGACGAGGCACTCAACATGTACCTGGAGGGCGACAAGTCCGTCGTGGTGGACATCGACGCTGAGGATAATGCCAACCGCTTTCCCAAGTTCTGCCGAGCGCAGAGGCACGTCGGCGACCTGGAGCCCGGCGACCTCCTCTTCATCCCGTCCATGTGGTTTCACAACATGACCGCAGTCGACTTCGGCGTCGCCGTCAACGTGTTCTGGAGAAACCTGGACGCCGGCGTCTATGACGGCAAGGACGCATACGGCAACAGGGATTTGTTACAGGGCGCGAAGGGCCTTCGCATGCTGGACAATGTAATGCGGCAGTTGGACTCTTTGCCGGAGGAGATCAGGGACTTCTACGGGAGAATGATGATAGCTCGGATAAGCAAGAAAGTGCTTTCCAAGCCTTTGTGAAAGCTACACCTTATTGTGATATCTTATATTGCATACCGATACGTACATCGAATAACCTATTCGGCTATTCCTGTAGTATTAACCGCGTTAGCACTTACTTGTAGCCCTCGCGTCATATTCTATCGACCACTTTGTGCACTGCTCACAGTCGTCGCAGCCCAGCCACAGCTAGCTGAGATCTACGCACTACTATATACGTCGTCGGTGGCTCGGTGCAAAACAAAGATAAGCGCACCCTCGGAAAGGGCGTATTCCGAGACGGACGCTCTGGGCTCTGGCCGACATGTTTAGCAGTAATGCGTTATCTTTTATTACTCGGCACAATTAACCAGTATTGGCCATCGGCTGAGCCAAGATGCAGCTCGGCGGGGTCAAGATTTCCAACCGGCTGGCGAAGAACATCGCGGCGATCTCGATATCCTTCGCCGTGGTTGTCAGCCTCTTGACAAGGTGAAAAACTCGACGCCTCAATCTTGAGAAAGTTTATGGAGACTTGAGGATAACTTGGTATTCATGCTGCATTTTTTCGCCAGCCTGTCAACGGCGGTCCTCGGTCTAACGGCGTTTTATTCTGGCGTAGCCATCTTCTCCTTCGTCCTGGAGTAAGTGCCACTGTGTCGATGATCAATTACGTATTCAGGAAGGGCACAAATAATCGCTCCTCCTATTACTTATAGGTTGTGCCCTAATCATGAGCTGCCCAATTTCGTCGCCTACCTGAAGCCGCCCAAGTTGCATCCGGAACTGGTGCCGTCGCCGGTCAAGAATGAGCCCTGGAAAAACATAGCCATTCCCAAAGAAATAGACGAGGCTTTGTCAGAGGTATTGTACACTTATCGCAATATGCTTCAAGCATTGGTTTACATATACTTTTTTTAGCTTTATGAACGCATTTTACTGGAGTACGTCTACTCGTGGTACGGACAAATATCGTACGACGAAGAATTCATTCTCGAGGTCAGTTTGAACTGAACCCTAATGTAGATACCTAGAAAATCATTTGATGCTTGCTTCCCACATAGGTGCGGACGTCGTTAAAGTACGCAACTGCAGTGCTGCTACGGAGACTGGGCAAGCTGAACCTGTCGACGCTCATAACTCAACGCGGCATCCCCATCGGACTTACCCACCTTGACTCGTACTTACACGCAAAGAAATATTCAGACTCTTTCAACACGCCCGTCAGAGGCATGTTATTTCCACAATGTACTACAACGCTTTGTCGCTAATGTTACACTTACTGTAGATGCCTACTACGACTTCGTCGGGGCGCATGTGCACCCGGCGACGCACAGCCGCGAGAAGGAGGTCCTGTACGTACATGACATCACTCGAAAGCTGCTTCCATTCCTCACCACGAAGAACACCCTGAATTGCCTGTCGTTAAAAGCCTTCCTCAATGACCTGCTTGCCGGAGCAGTTCTCCAGCCGGTCCTCGACATCCTGGCCGATCCTGACATCATCAATTACATCCTGCAGATCGCGTTCAACGAGATTCCAGCCAAGGTCTTCAAAGATCCGTCGGGAGACATGGTCGAGCTTCTGGAATCCTTCACCAATATGTCCCTGCAGCAACTCCCTGCGGCGCCAAAGTCCGCCCTGCAGCTCGATCTCTCCGCCATCTTAAAGAACCAGCAGGCGTTGTTCGCCTTCATGCAGTTTCTAAAAGCTGAGGGAGCCATCAATCAACTCCAGTTCTGCCTTTCGATAGGTAGTTGCCGTAAGTGAAAACTATTCGCAACCGTATTTAGTTGATGGTCATTACAGAGGACTTCAATAAGCGCATTATGAACCCTGAACTGTCCAACGTGGAGCTAGTCAGCCTGCACAAGGAAGCCATGGAGCTCTATGAGATGTACTTCAAATCTAACGCCGTGCATAAGGTGAACGTCAAGGAAGAGTTGGTCAACGAAATCGTCTCGAGTAAGCGGCGATTGGCTCCGTATACTTGGCTTCGTTACATGCATTTTGTTCCATTTGCGTAGTTCTGAACGGTCCTCCTACCGACGTTGTGAAGCTTCGAACGCGGACGCCATTGTTCGGTGCCTACGAAGAAGTGTACAACAACTTGGAGTCCATGTGCCCGGCTTTTCACAAGAGCGAACAGGTACAGAGGTTCTTTTACCTAGGACACATACACCAGTTGTAAGGCTTATATTTGCTTGCAGTACTTTCTATTCCTCCTTGGTCGCCGAGTCGCCGACACACCCGACTCTATGGGCAAGCACGAATCCAAGTACGTACGCCAGAAACTTTTCATAAATAAGTTGTTAACTTAATTCTTCCTAACCTGATCTATTTGCATGAATTGGTTCGGCTTTTCTTTGCATGCTTCAAACACGTACAAACACATGCACATATTTATGCACCACATACCGTACGGTACATCTTCTATCACATGCACCTCTCGCCGCAATAGGCTCTGGAAAACCATTAAGCGACTCGCTCCCTTCGGAGGAGGGGGAGGAGCTAAACGGGGCGTCCGACCTCACTGCTCCTCCCGCCATTGCCCGACCTGCTCGCCCATGCTGTCCACCTCGCCACCCATTCCCTCCATTCACGTGGACTACAACAACGAGCTTGATTCGTATAGCTTCCATCCCGACGCTGGCATGACCAGAGTCAGCTCAGACATTGGAGCAGTTTCAGTCCTCCTTTCTAGCTATTTCTTTAATTTTCCTTCCCGTCGAGGTTTATACCTTGCACGAGAGGCACTGAAACTGCTCCTAAACCCTTAGAGTTGACGCGTAGCGTTGCCTTAAACTCTTTTAATCCTGGATACGAGGCGATGCCCCAGGACCAGCAGTACCTGGACGTGGACGTATCGCCGCCGTTGAGGAAAAGAAACCTGAAGGGCGGGATGAAGTTGTCCCGTTCTTTGGCCAATATCGCCAGTCGGAGCGCCAGTCCCATGAGGAAAAAATCGGGCGACTCTCTGCTGAACGAATGCGCGGCGGGGCCCTCGAATTCTGGTCATAGGTACAATGCCTCATACTGTTGTTTCATTACGTAATTAAGCATTACACAAGGGCGCTTGAGGAATGCTAAATGTGAATGTTGGCTTCGCAGGGGCTACAATTCCAGCCTGGGACGCGTAAAAGCTATTCATGGGATGTCCATGAGCACTGAAAATCTCTACAGCCGACAAAATTCGAGTGTGGATCGAGACGGGCGCATGCTGCGCAAGTCAATGTCGGTCATGCCAGCGAGTACCTCACCTCAAAAGTCGGCAAAAAAGAACAAGAAAGAAAAGAAATTTAAGCACAAGAAGACATTGATGAGGTGTCGTGAACTACCTGGGTGTAAACTAAATGTCGGTTGTTTCTCATACGTTTGGCGTCTACGTCCGCGCGTCTGTGGCTCTCTCCTTACCCGTGCAAGCATCATGATTAAGACAATTTCTGCGTTGGTTTCAGGTCCAGGAGCGACTTCGGGGCAAAGACCACTGAGAAGATCGGAAAGGGTCTGAAAACTCTTAAGCAAGGCGTCATGGTCAAGTCGATGGAAGGCATCGCCGACCCACTCGACCCTGCTTACGATTTGGCCGATATGTGTGTAAGTGAATAAGGATATTTCGTGACCTAAGTTTTTTGGCAATTAATATATCATCGCTTCGATTGCAGGAAACGGAAGGCGACGAGAAAATGTCCAACTGCTCGGCGTCATTCAGCGAGATCCTGGAGTACCGCGACCTGTCCGCGTGGCGCGTTTCTATTCCCGAGCTGAAGGCCAGCTTGGACTCCAACAGAAAGGCATACTTCGTGTTCGTCGTCGAAGTTCAGAGAATCGACGTTTCTACGAAAACAGGTACGTGCTTTAGTGTTCATTGGCTGGCTATCCGGTGACAAGACCGGCCATGCATTAATTGTCCCCCTGCCCATACAGGAACAGGCGACGACCTGCATTGGACGGTGGAGCGACGCTACCCCGAGTTCTACAACCTGGAACAGAAGCTGACCGAGTTCCACGGGGAGTTCGAGGACGCGAAGCTGCCTCCGAAGGCCAAGCTCTTCTCCGGCAGGGGCCTCGACGTGATGCAGGCCAAGAAGCAGCCGTTCGAAGACTACCTCAAGTGCCTATTGCAAAAGCCCTCCCTAAAGGGATCAGACATCCTCTTCACCTTCCTCACGAGCTCGGAGGAGTTCACGCCGGCCGCGACGAGCCACCTCAAGATGATCAAGAACGTTCCCATGAAGCTGACGAAGGAGCGCGGCCAGGGCTTGCAGCCCTTCATAGCGACGTTTGTCGCATCCACCATAAGCGGACCCTCGAAGCCAAGGCATGCTCTCAAGATACTTTTCCCCACTCCCTGAGCATGCATTTAACTATGTACTAAACTTTCCAGGTCCCATTCTGTCGTGGCTCACACCGACTACGACATGAACTCGGAGCGACAGATTCCCACTCATCCGGTCTTTCAAGACAATTTGGGACTCCGGCAGCCGACCGGCAGCGGGATTCCTCTTGGGCACTGCAACGCCTTCTACGCCGGGATGCAGGAGACGTCGACAACGGGAATTTTCGACACGATCATCTACCTGGGTAAGAATGCAATGTCTTCTAGTAGATCTCCAATGAACGAGTTTCTATTGCAGCGGTCAACGTGTTCAAAGTGACGAAGTGGCGATTCCAGCTCCTATCTGCGCTGCGCATATTGCTGAAAAATACCGTGGACGCCTTCGTGGACTACGCCATTGCGGCCGGCCTAAAGACTGTCCTCTCCATCCGCAGGGTGGCCTACATTTGCAGTTTAATCGAGGGTAAGCGTAATTGTGGTAGGTCTGAATTCCATTCCAGCTGGCATCTTATCCTAGCTTTGTTCCGTACTTATGCTTAGAAGCCGTGTTCGAGCCCAGTGAAGCCCGCACTGACGAGGACAAGTTGGCTCGCCGGCGGTTGGCGCTTTCCAACACCAAGTGCTTCCTTCGCCCTCTGATCGGGGCCGCCATCGGCAGCGACGCGGACTTCGACCGAGGCGTCGAGCTCATCTTCAACGCCTTACAGGACCCCGTCATCAACAAGCACCTCACCTTCGTGCTCTTTGACGCAGCCGTCGCTGAGCTCTTTCCAGAGCTGACGGAGGAGGGGGCCGCCTGAACATTCTACGTACTTACGCGAAGTATTTCTTGCATTTCCAGTCATCATATCTTGTATTTATAGCACTGTGATTAATTTTTACCAAGCTTGCCGGGTCGCCTCATCACAAAGTTTCAATAAAGATAGTTAACGAAATTTCCTGTCTTTGAACTCCGCAGAACTCCGAACATTTAACGATCGAGGTTACATGAATACGTAGACCCTGCCGCTCGAGTTGCCCCCGGCGACGACCTCCATCGTGGGGTGGCACTTTACGATCGAGCAGATGGAGCCCAGGTTCTCTCCCGAGAGGGTGCCCTGCAGCACTCCCTGGTCGGAGAAGGCCTCGATCTGCCTGGGACGGGCCATGGAGCCGACGAAGAAGAGGTCGTCCCGCCTCGGATGCCACTCAGCCTTGAAGGTGGTCAGCCAGCGGCCGGTCATGTTGTCGTGGTCGATGGATTTGTAGGGCAGGATTTCGGTCGCTGACTTGGACCAGGACTTGTACAGGCGAAGTTTGTTATCGTAGGCGACGGTGACGATGCTCTTGCCCGTGACCGGCGAGAATTGGCCGGAGCTGAGTGACTTGGTGTGCCCTGCGTATAGGGATGAGTAATTGAAGCAGTTCAAGTTTAGATGTTGTAATCATTTTCATTACCCATGAACTCCAGCACTGGCCTCATCTGCTTGCCGTCGCCTCCCTTCCGAATGTCGAATATCCCGCAAGCACCCTGGCCCGTGGAGCAGAGCATGAGATCCTTGTAAATCGGGTGAACGTCCACCATCTTGATGGTTTTCTTGGTGTACACTTGGAAGCGACTGCAAC
>JAAUYK010163003.1_pt1 | contig 13919 bp, 13 predicted proteins | sample 7278021 | NCBI WGS metagenome assembly JAAUYK01 (sample SAMN14350223, study PRJNA611818) | marine sediment metagenome | isolation source: surface marine sediment (1.8m) | place: French Polynesia: Moorea | collected 2018-08
GCTCCCCTCGATCCGTCGCGCGAGCTCGAGGGTGAAGTACACCGTGGCGAGCTTCGAGCGGGCATAGGACTGGCTGACCGAGTAGCTGCGCTCGAGCTGGAGATCCTCGAGGTCGAGCCTCGCGATCTTGTGGCTGTCCGACGAGATGTTGACGATGCGCGCCGGGGCGCAGGCCTTCAGGCGATCCAGCAGCCGCAGGGTGAGGTGGAACATCGCCAGGTAGTTGACGGCGAACACCTGCTCGAGTCCCTCGGCGTTCAGCTGGCGGTGGAGGTTCACGAGTCCGGCGTTGTTCACGAGGACGTGCAGGGGGCGGCCACTCGCGAGGTACTCGTCGGCGGCGCGGTCGATCTCGCTCCGGCTCGAGAGGTCGCAGAGCAGGATCTCCGGCTTGCGGCCCGTCGCCTCGGTGATCGCGCGCTGCACGACCTGGCACTTCTGCGGGCTGCGGCCGAGCAGCACGACCTCGGCGCCGGCAGCGGCCAGCGCCTCGGCGACCGCGCGGCCGTGCCCGTCGCTGGCGCCGGTCACCAGGCAGACGCGGCCCGTCATGTCATGGGTGGTCATCACGCCTCCCGCTCGATTCCGTAGTGCTCGCGGTAGGCCGCGAAGTCCGCGTCGAGCTGTTCGGGCGTGAGCCCGAAGTCCTCGGCCCGGTAGCGGTGCACGCCGCGCCTGTCCTTGGGGTTGGCGCGCCGGAAGACCTGCATCCGCTCGACGGTCTCGGGCAGCAGCTCGGCGCCCAGGAAGTCGTAGATGCGCCGGACCTCCTTCAGCGGGTCCGCCATCAGCTCCGCGTAGTGAACGTCCAGGAAGGCCTCGCCAGACAGCGAAGCGCGGGCCTTCATGGCGTCGGTCACGCCCCGCAGCTGCTTGGCGTGGAACTGCCGGCCGACGTCCGCGAGGTCCACGTCGTCGGAGAAGAGCCGCCTCGCATGGGCCATCATCGAGCAGAAGGACGGTACGACCTTCGCCGGGTCGCGGTGGGTGACGAGGACGCGCGCGTCGGGGAAGACCTCGAGCAGCGTCGGCAGGTTCTCGAGGTGGTGGGGAGTCTTGCCCAGGTAGGTCCCCGGCCGCTGCCAGAGCAGCAGCTGAACGAGGCGGCGGAAGTAGCGGTACATGGGCGTCTGGTCGCTGTCGTGGAGCCAGGCGCTGTAGGTCGGCACCGGGAGCGTCGCGTCGAGGGTCGGGCTCATGAAGCTCCCGTCCTGGAGCAGGACGTCCTCCTCGTAGCCGTCGGCCTCGACGGGATGGATGGCGAAGAAGTCGGGCGCGAGGTAGCGGAGCGCGCGCTCGGCCGTCACGGCGCGCGCCACGCGGGGGTCGGGCTTGCCGGGAGCCGGCGCCCTGCCCGGGAGCGGCGCGGGCATGAGCCCCTCCCAGGAGAGCAGCGGTCGCAGCCGCGGCTCGCAGCCGAGGAGCCGGTGCAGCAGCGTCGTGCCCGTGCGCGCCAGGCCGACGATGAAGACGGGCTTCTCCACGGGGAGCGTGGGGATCTCCGGGTGCTGCTTCGAGAGCTGCTCGAGGCGCATCCGCGTCGCGAGCAGGTTCACCAGCGTGCCGCGGAGCACCATGCGCCCGAAGGGATGGAGCCGGGCCTCGCCCTCGAGGGATTCGAGCAGGCGCCGCAGGGCGTCCTGGGTGACCGGGTTCTCGAAGTCGGCGCCGAGCTGCGTGAGACCCGAGCGCCTGCGCGCGGACCGTACCAGCGACTCCGCGCCGAGGGCGGGCGTCGCGATCCCGAGAGGCCGCAGCGCGCGAAGGACCGCGTTCAGCGCGCGCACCGGCGCCCGATTCGTCGGCAGGCGGAAGCCGCTCAAGCGAGCTCCGCGAGCTTCGCGACCCGGCAGCGCGGCTGCGGGTGCTGGTCGGCGCGGATCCATCTGAAGCACATGGTGCCCTGCAGGTGGCCCGCCGTCTCGATCCAGTTGGGATGCCCCGGGTCCTCGTGGGCGACGATGATCCGGAGGGAGCCGTCGGGCTCGTAGGCCGCGGTGTGCTTGTTGATCGTCACGCGGAAGTAGCGGTAGTCGAGCGACTCCATCCAGTGGTTGTCGAGCTGGAAGTTCCAGGAGCGGCACTCGGGAGGCGTCACCTCGATCACCAGCGCCTCCTCGGGGCCGAGCTGCCAGTAGCTGTGGTAGTAGCAGATGTTCGGGTCGCCCCCGGCGCCCATCGAGACCGAATCGTCGAACTTCGGCAGCGCGTTCACGTGGGCCTGGAAGCCCTTCGCCCAGCCGGAGAAGAGATTCGAGCAGCCCACGACGAGGCCGCCGGCGGCGGCGAGCCCCTTGTCGACGAGCTCGGGCGTGAGCGGCGCCGGCCGCCCGCCGCCCCCGATGCGCTCGATGCGCAGGTCCGCCGGCGTCTCGCTCGTGCGGTCGAGATAGGTCTGGCGCACGATGAGCTGCGTCGTCTCCGGCACCATGCGCAGCCAGTTGCCGGGCCGCTCGTCGCAGGAGATCGCGATCTCGAAGCTGCCGTCGTCGGCGATCTCGAGATCCGCCGCGTCCAGGTGACCACTCTGGCGCGAGTCGCCGCTGCTCGCGACGCCCGGCGTCTGGGTCGCGAAGTCGAGGTAGTGGATCGTATTGCGCCGACCCACGATCCGATACGCGTAGGCGCCGCTGATCTGCGCGTTCTGGTAGTAGTTGTCCGGGTTGTCGGCGCCGATCTTCGCCGTCTCGTGGATCGGCCGGTGCAGCTCCGGCGCCTCCGGGTCCGCGTACTCGAGGAAGGACTCGAGCCCCGCGCGCGTCAGCCGAGCCAGATAGCGGAAGCCCTCGGCGCGGTTCAGCGCGTCATCCGGCGCGCCCTCGCCGAGAATCGTCTGGCCTGCCGACTTGAGGGCGTCGCAGAACGCCTCCCAGGACCTGCCGGTCATGAGACGCTCGCGGGGACTCCCTTCGCTCATCGTGCTTCCTCCCTGTGGGCTCGCTCAGGCCGGGGGCTTCTCGGCCGCTGCCTTGAGGCCCTCCGCGCAGTCGTTGAAGCCGCGCTCCATCGCCCTGCCGAGCAGGCCGAGCACGACGGGCCGCAGCAGGCCGCTGAACACGTCCTCGGTCAGGTAGTGGGTGCGCGTCGCTCCCCGCGGTGTCAGCACCTGGACGCGCTCGGCGTGGAGGAGCCCGCGCGAGCCCATCTTCATCTCCCAGCCGAGCGTGAAGGGCTCGTTGCGCGTCACGGTCTCCATCCGGCGCAGGAGCCGCGGTCCGACGAGCCGCACGTCGAGATGGACGGGCTCACCGACGCGAAGCGAGGTCTCGACCCTCGGGGTGAAGGGGTTCCACTCCGCGTAGCGATCGAAGTCCCGGAGGATCCTCCACACGCGATCGATCGGGGCCTCGATCTCGGTCTCGGCACGCACGCTGTTCGAGGTGATGGGCATCGCTCGGCTTCGTCGGTGTGGAGGAGAGAGACGGCTCTTCTGCGCTCAGCGGGGATTTGAGAGAATACCCACCTCGACCACACGAGGGAACCGCCGATGAGAGCCGCCGTCGTCTACGAGCACGGACCCCTCGACCGCATCGTGCTGGAAGAGGCCTATCCCGAGCCCCGCGTCGCGCCCGGCTGGGTGAAGCTCCGGGTGCGCGCCGTGTCCATCAACTACCACGACATCTTCACGCGCCGGGGGATGCCGGGCATCGTGATCCCGTTGCCGATCATCGTCGGGTCGGACGTGGCCGGCGAGCTGGTGGAGCTCGGCGAGGGCGTCGAGGGCTGGAAGCCCGGCGACCGCGTCCTCGTCGATCCGCTGCCGTCGGTCCACAACGGCGGGAGGATGATCGGCGAGGGCTTCGATGGCGGCCGCGCCGAGTACTGCGTGGCCCACGCGAGCCAGCTGGTACCGATTCCCGAGGCCGTGAGCTTCGAGGTTGCCGGATCGATCCCCCTCGCCTACGCGACGGCCCACCGGATGCTCGTGACGCGCGGCCAGATCCGCGCCGGCGAGAAGGTCCTGGTGCTCGGCGCGAGCGGCGGAGTGGGGACGGCGTGCGTGCTGATCGCCAAGCACGTCGGCGCGGAGGTGATCGCCTGCGCGAGCTCGACGGACAAGCTCGAGCGGCTGATGGCGCTCGGCGCCGAGCACGGCGTCAACTACGTGGAGTCGGACATGCGCGAAGCCGTGTGGGAGATCGTCGACAAGCCGCGCCTGATCGGTACCGGGGGCGTCGACGTGGTGGTGAACTGCAGCGGCGGAGGCACCTGGAACGACTCGATCCGCTGCCTCAAGCTGGGAGGCCGCCTCGTGACCTGCGGCGCGACGGCGGGCTTCGAGGAGAAGCTCGACGTCCGCTACGTCTGGACCTTCGAGCACTCCCTGCTCGGCTCGAACGGCTGGCGCCGGGAGGACATCACGAGCCTGCTCGACCATGCCGCCCGGGGACGGCTCGTGCCGGTGATCGACCGGGTGATGCCCCTCGAGGAGATCCGCGAGGCCGAGCGCCTGATGGAGGACCGGGAGGTGTTCGGCAAGATCGTCGTGACGCCGTGAGTCCCAGGCGTCGCCGATCGAGGCGGGAGTCCGCCCGGCACCGCCCCGGAGTGCCGATCCCCGGGGTGGTGTCCCGTTCAGGTGCGGCCACTGGGGCATTGTGCCCGGCCCGAGCCCCTCTCGCGGGCCCTGCGATGGCTTGCCATCGGCACGCAGCTTGCTCATATCCTGGAACCGAGGAGGCATAGAGAGCATGGAGATCCACTGGGTCCACGCCGGCGACATCCCCGAGGAGCAGCGAAGCCTGGCCGAGGAGCGCATGCGCGCTCTGGCCGAGGGGCACAGCGATCTGATCGACGTCCGGATCACCCTACGAGCCACCGGACACCACAAGCACGGCGACAAGGAGGTACGCATCGTGTGCGAGGCGCGGGGGCGCGAGATCGTCGCCTCGCGCGCGCGGGAGGATGCCGGGCTCTCGCTCAACGAGGCGCTCGACGCCTTCGAGCGCGAGGTGCGACGCATGCGCGAGCGCCGCACCGACCAGCGCAGCGAGCGGCCGGCCGGTCCGCCGCACTTCGGCATCGTCGATCGCATCTTCCCAGGCGAGGGGTACGGCTTCGTGCTGACCGACTCCGGGGAACAGGTCTACTTCCATCGCAACGCGGTGAGCGGGGCCCTCGACTTCGACCGACTATCCGAAGGCGATCGCGTGGGCCTCGACCTCGAGGCGGGCGCCGAGGGTCTTCAGGCCACCGTGGTGCTCGAGGCGCCGCCCGATGCCATGTCTCCCTAGGAGAGCGCCGGGGCCCTCAGCGCATCACCTTCGCCGCGATCTCCCCCAGCAGATGGATCCGTTCCGTGAGGTGACCGTTCAACGGCAGGTCCACCGTCAGGCCGTCCAAGCCGTGCGCCATGGCCTTCTCCATCTCCTCGCCCACGCTGTCCGGATCGCCGTAGACGAGCGACTTCCTCGCCATGGCGAGGGCCGGATCGCTCCAGCCCTTGGCGGCGGCCACGGCGGCGAGATCGGCCTCGAGCTCCTCCAGCGTCGGGGCGACGCCGATCATCATGAGCTTGGTCACCGTGATCTCGCTGCGGTCGCGGCCGAGGCGCTCGCAGTGGCCGGCGAGGACTTCGAGCTTGCGGGGGATCTCGTCGGTGGTGCAGATGAGGTTCGATTCGTCCGCGTACTGCGCCACCATGCGCAGCGTCTTCTTCTCGCCCCCTCCGCCGATCATGATCGGGATGCGGGAGATCGGAGCCGGCTGGTTGATGGCCTGGTTCGCCCGGTAGTGCCTGCCGTCGAGGCTGGGGCGCTCGTCCGCGAGCATGGGGCGGATGATCTGGAGCGCCTCCTCGAGCTTCTCGAACCGGTCCGTGAAGGTCCCGAACTCGAAGCCGAGGTCGTCGTGCTCGAGCTGGAACCAGCCGGCGCCGATGCCGAGCGTCGCCCGACCGTGGGAGACGTGATCGAGGGTGGTGATCGTCTTCGCGAGGAGCGCCGGATTGCGATAGGTGTTGCCGGTGACGAGCGCCGACAGCCGGACCTTCTCGGTATGCTGCGCGAGGGCCGCCAGCATGGCGTAGCACTCGAACATGGGCTCGTCGGGCGAGCCGATCTGGGGCAGCTGGTAGAAGTGGTCCATCACGAAGACGCGGTCGTAGCCGGACGCCTCCGCGGCCCTGGCCTGGTCGACGACGTTGTCGAAGATGGCCTCCGGCGCAACGCTCGGGTACGTGAAGTTGGGAATCTGATAGCCGAGTCGGGTCACGGGGGTTTCCTCAGAACGAGCCGCCGCGCGGGCGGGTGAAACCGGCCCTCATGGGCGGGTGGGTGGATTCGGAGCGGACAGGTGGGTCTCGAGGAGCTGCTGGACCAGGGGCCGCACGGCGCGAGCCGCATCGTTGCGGTCGTGGACCTGTCGCAGCACCAGGGCTCCCTCGAAGATCACGGTGTAGGCATCGGCGAAGCCGTCCGGATCCCGTACGCCCGCCCGGGAGCCGAGATCGCGGACCCAGTCCCGGTTGGCTCGCTTGTGCGACATGGCGGCCCGGTGGACCGCGTCGTCGGGATTCGGGAACTCGGCCGCGGCGTTGATGAACTGGCAGCCGAGGAAGGCCGGATCGTTGAACAGGATGTCGAGCACGTCGATCAGCCCCAGGAGCTGCCGTTCCGGGGCTGCGCCCACGAGGACGCGCACCGCCTCGCGCCAGGCGCCCATCTCCCAGGCGTCCCGGGCCTCGAGGGTCGCGACCACCAGCTCGTCCTTGCTCTTGAAGTGCTTGTAGAAGGTCGTCTTCGAGACGCCCGCTTCGGCGAGGATCCAGTCGAGGCCGACCGCGTTGATGCCGTGGCGGTAGAAGAGGTGCATCGCCACCCCGACGAGGCGCTCGCGGCCCTGCACCGGAATCCCGGGCAGTCGCAGCAGCTCGCAGACCCGGGTCCTCAGGGGGGTGTCCTCGTGCATGGGAAGAGCGTCGCGTAGGGGTTGACCTCGAGTCAACCGGGGGTGGACGTCGAGTCAACTGATGGGTGCGGGCGTCGGGCCGTAGCTTGCCCCTCGGTCGTCGCAGTCCGCGAGACCGTCGAGAAGGAGAGAGAACATGTCGGCCGAGACCCTCAACGGACTGGACCTGAAGAAGCTGAACGAGACCGTGGATGCCATCAAGCACGATCCCGCGATTGCCCACTTCGAGTTCCGGAACGCGAACCAGTGGATCCAGGGCGGGGAGAATCGCTCTGCGATCCAGGAGTTCTACGGAGCCAAGGCGTGGGACGACTCGCGCACGCAGCCCTTCGTCTTCACCAACGGCGAGCCGCCCGTGCTGCTCGGGGCGAACGAAGGGGCGAACCCCGTGGAGTTCCTGCTCCACGCCCTCGCGGGCTGCGTGACCACGACCACCGTCCTGCACGCGGCGGCCCGGGGCATCCGCATCGATTCGATCGAGACGCGGCTCTCCGGAAGGATCGACCTCCAGGGGCTGCTGGGCCTCGATCCCTGCGTGGCTCCGGGCTACGAGTCCATCGAGATCGAGATGGACATCCAGGCGGACTGCTCCGACGAGGAGCTCGATGATCTGCTGGGCTACGCCAGGGAGCATTCGCCGGTCTGCAATACGGTATGCCGACCGGTGCGCGTCGAGCTCCGACGCGTGTAGCTCTCCGCTCCTGCGGTCGGCCCCGGGTCTCGAGAGGACCCGCGGCTTCTCCCGCCGAGTCCAGGGGCCCCAGAGCGCGACCGGGACGGCGACCGGGAGCGTGCCGATTCTCGCCTTCCCTGGCCGGTTCGCGTAGAATAGCTCCCGGGATCGGATGGGAGATCAGCATGCTTGGGATGCGCGCGAACAGGAGCCGCACCGTCCCCGCTGCGATCGCCGTGGTCGCGCTCCTGCTGGCGGTCCCCCAGACCGCGCGCGCGGAAGAGCAGGGGATCTGGAGTCAGTGGGCCTCGGAGGTCCTCGACCGCGAGTACAAGATCGAGATCCCGCTCGCCATCCTGGTCTCGCTTCCCCCGATGATCATCATCACGCCCTTCTGGCTGGTGCAGAAGCTCTCCGAAGGCAACGGGGAGAGCGGGGACTAGACGGTCCAGGGACCCGAGCCCCGTCGCGACGACCTGGCCTCGCGGACGAGAGGCCCGGACGAGAGGTCAGGACGGGGGGCCAGCTCCCTTCACACGTCGAGGGTCGCCGTCGCCGTCCAGCCTTCGGGACTGGAGCTCACCCGGAGACCGTGGGCGGTGGCCGCCTTCACGTCCATCGCGAGCGCGTGTCGCTCGGGATCGATCCGCTCTCCCACGAGCTCGCCTTCCAGGCGCGCGTCGGAATCCAGGGTCACGGAGACGCGATCCGGGTGGAGCAGGAGATCCTCCGCATCGCGGAGATACACCAGCTCGTTCAGGAAACGCAGGAGCAGGAGCTCGAGATCGGGCTCCTCGAGCGAGACGCGCCGGCGCTCGCGCCGCGCGACCGAGTCCGGCTCCTCCACGGTGGCGGCCAGGAATGCCTGCGCGGCGGCGCCAAAGGCGGCGCCCGGCGTCGCACCGTGGGCGACGAAGCTCAGGTCGCCCGTCGCGCCCTCGACGAACTCGTAGCCAGGCCCGTCGCCCATGTCATCCCTTCACGTTGGCGACGGGGACGAGGTGCGCGACGCGCCGCGAGAGGCCGGCGAGCTCCGTCGCTTCCGCGACCTCGTCCACGCTCTTGTAGGCGAAGCCCGCCTCCTCCGCGAGACCCCGGTAGGAGGCCGAGCGCACGAGGATGCCCCGCGCCTCCATCCGTTCGCGCAGCTCGCGTCCGTGCACCAGCTTGCGCGCGCGGGTGCGACTCATGGTTCGGCCGCTCCCGTGGGCCGTGCTGCAGAAGCTCGCCTCGCCGGTGGAGACGCCCGCCAGCACGTAGGAGCCCGTCTCCATGCTGCCGCCCACGATGACCGGCTGTCCGGTCTTCCGGTACTCCTCGGGCAGCTCCGGATGGCCAGGCGGGAAGGCGCGGGTCGCTCCCTTGCGGTGCACCAGCAGCGTGCGCCGAGAGCCGCCGATCCGGTGCTCCTCCAGCTTCGCCGTGTTGTGCGCCACGTCGTAGACCGTGCGGATTCCGAGCTGCTCGGGCGCGCGGCGAAAGATCTCGGAGAACACCTCGCGGATGCGGTGAAGGATCACCTGGCGGTTCGCGAAGGACATGTTGGCGGCACAGCACATGGCGGCCAGGTAGTCGCGTCCCTGCTGTGACGCGAACGGAGCGCAGGCCAGCTCGCGATCGATGATCGGGAGGCCGAACTCGCGGGGCATGGCGCGCAGGAAGGAGTGCAGGTAGTCCGTCGCCACCTGGTGACCGAAGCCACGGCTCCCGCAGTGGAACATGATCACGACCTGCTCGGGGAGGTCGAGGCCGAAGCTGCGCGCGAGATCCGCGTCGAAGATCCCCTCGGCGTGGAGGACCTGGACCTCCAGGTAGTGGTTGCCGGAGCCGAGGGTCCCGATCTGGCGGTAGCCCCGCTCGATGGCCCGGTCGCTCACGCAGTCGGGGCGGGCGTCGGCGAAGCAGCCGCCCGCCTCCGTGCGGCGAAGGTCCTCGGGCCAGCCGTAGCCCTGATCGACGGCCCAGCGCGCGCCCTCCGTCAGGACACGGCGGAACTCCTTGCGGTCGATGCGGACGAAGCCCCGGCCGCCCACGCCCGCAGGGACGCGAACCGCGAGCGCATCCACGAGCTCCCGGATGCGCGGCTTCACCTCGGGCCAGCTGAGATCGGTCCGAACCAGGCGCATGCCGCAGTTGATGTCGAAGCCGATGCCGCCCGGGGAGATGACCCCGGTCTCGGGATCCATGGCCGCGACGCCCCCGATGGGGAAGCCGTAGCCCCAGTGGGCGTCGGGCATGGCGAAGCTCGCCTCGAGGATGCCCGGGAGCGCCGCCACGTTCGCCGCCTGCTCGAACACCTTGTCGTCCATCTCGGAGAGGAGCTTCTCGGTGGCGAACACCCGCACCGGGACGCGCATGCCCTCCCGGAAGCGCGTGGGGAGCTCGTAGAGCGCCTCTCCGAGCCGCTCGATCCCGGACGGAGCTGCCAAGGGGTCCTCCTCCCGACTCACCGCTGGAGGGGAGGATACACGGAGTGGGCGTCGTCCGGGCATCGGCAGACGCGCCGCATCGCGCACGCAAGGCGCGTGCAGCTCCGCGCGGTAGGGCGCGAGCCTGTCAAGCCCCTCGAACGACGCACCGATCTCCTTGCCATGGCTACGGCGGAGACCGTCTCGGCGCCCGCGGCGCGCCACCCTTCGGGCTCGGCATCCGAGAGCGCCCTCTCCCTCGGACTCCTGCTGCGGCAGATGCTCCACTACCTGCCCGGGAGCGTGCTGCCCGGCTTCCTCGGCCTGCTCGGCATCGCGATCTTCACGCGCGTCTTCGATGCTGCCGACTACGGACGCTATGCGCTCGCGATGAGTCTCGTGATGATCCTCACGACGCTGCTGGTTCACGGGCTCCAGAGCGGGATCGCCCGCTATCTGCCGGTGGCCTCCTCGCCGGAGGCCGCGCGCAGGCTGAAGCTGGCGGCGTCGGCCCTGCTGCTGGTCCTCCCGATTCTCGCGCTCTCCGCGACCGGCGTGGCGCTGCTGGCCGGGGTGCCCGCGCCCTGGCCCGCCTTCATCCTGCCGGGCGGGCTGGTGGTGGCCCTGTTCGCCCCGTTCATGGTGCTCGGCTCCGTACTCCAGGCCGAGATGCGGCCCAGGGCCTCCAGCGCGTTCTGCACCGCCGAGACGGCGCTCAAGCTCTCCTGCTCACTCGCGCTGGTCTTCGGTGTGCTCCGCCACCCTGCGGCACTCCTCTGGGGCTCGGCGCTCGGATACGTGCTGCTCGTGCCGCTCATGTGGTGGATCAGTCGGGTCCCGTCGCCCGCCGAGCTGCTGCGGCCGGGCGTCGTTGCAACGCTGCGGGAGCCGCTCGCGCGGATCGCCAGCTTCGGAATGCCGATGGTGGGCTGGCTCCTCGGCTCGCTGCTGCTCGGCCTCGGCGATCGCTGCGTGATCCAGGCCTTCCGCGGCGAGGCGGAGGTCGGCGTCTACGGCGCGAACTACCAGTTCGTCATGGGGGGCATCGGGCTGCTGGTGGGGCCGGTGATCTCCGCGAGCCATCCGTTCCTGATGCGGGCCTTCGAGACACACCGGCTCGAAGAGGCGTCCGGCTGGCTGGGCGCGATCGCCGAGCGCTTCGCGGTCTGCGGTGCGGCGGCCGTGGCCGGCCTGTGGGTGCTGCAGGAGGACGTGGCGCGCTGGCTGCTGGGCGCCGCCTTCGTCGAGGGGCACGTCGTCATGCCGCTGCTCCTCGGCGGGCTCGTGCTGTGGAACCTGGGCCTGCTCGCCCACAAGCCGCTCGAGTTCGCCGAGCGTTCGGGTCTGCTGATGCGCCTGAGTCTCGGCTGCGCCGGCGTGAACCTCCTCCTCAACCTGCTCTTCGTCCCGCGCTTCGGCTATCTCGCCGCGGCGTGGACGACGCTCGCGAGCTACGGCCTCTACCTCGCGGCGGCCGTGCTGCTGGGACGGCGCACCACGCCCTGGGGAGTGCGCGGGCTGCCCCTCGCCGCGGCCCTCGCGTCCATCGGCGCGGGCGCCTGGACGGCGGCCTCTCTGCGCGCTCCGCTCGAGGCGAGTGCGGGCCCGTGGGTCGGCCTGGCGGGATCCGCGCTCGTCGCGGCCGCGGGCGGCGGGCTGGCCGTCGCGATCGCCTTCGGGTGGATCGCAGGCTCCTCCCGCGCACCGGCGCCGCAAGCGGCGAATCGATGATCCGACCGCCCGGTCCGACCCGGCGCCGGGATCGGGCCCGGCTTCAGATCCGGTTCGGCGACAGCCTGCGGTAGAAGGGCTTCAGGGCGCCGACACCGACCTTGTAGGCGGTGATCGGGTAGCGCAGCCCGTAGCTCGGCTGGTCCGAGAAGTAGCCCGCGACGAGCCCGGGCCAGTAGCCGTCCTTGTAGTGGGTCTGGTTGCTGAGACTTCCCGGCACGATCCGGTAGCGGAGGCCGACGGCGTCGACGAGCTGCGCGTCAAAGCTCTTGGCCACCTCGAGCACCAGGTTGATGTCGAAGGTCCGGTGCTCGAGGAGCGAGCTTCGGCGGTACACCACGACCCCCTGCCGGAGCGGGTAGGTCGGGGAGAGCAGGATCCTCCACGCGAGCGCCCGTCCGGACATGCGCCGCCCGTAGTGCGCGAAGGGAAGCGAGCGGACCTTGTAGTCGTTGCCCTGCGCGTCCATGTAGGCGATGCGCGCGACGGCCAACCCGATGCCGGGCTCGGCGTCGAGCACCCGGACCGCCTCTTCGAGCCAGGTCGGGTCGCCCAGCATGTCGTCCGCGTCGAGGAAGAGCAGGTAGTCACCCCGCGCCCGCGCCGAGGCGGCTCGCCAGTTGCCCCAGAGGCCGAGATTGCTCGCGTTGAACAGGGGCCGCACGCGCGCGTCCGAGGCGGCGAGGTCGCGCAACGCGTCGGGCGTGGTGTCGCTCGAGCAGTCGTCGCTCAGGATCCACTCGAAGTCGACGCGCAGCGGCAGGATGCTCTTCGCGAGGTCGTCGAGATAGGGCCTGGAGTTGTAGGTGGCCGTGATGATGCTGAGCTTCGGTTCAGGCTTTTCCATGAGCGGGTCTCCTGTATCGATACGCGTGGACTGGCGTGCTCCGTGGTCGGCGGCGCTGCGTCCATTCCATCGTCACCTCGCCGGCGCCGACCGTCGACGCGAGCGGTGCCGAGCCCTGCGCTTCCAGCGCGATCGCGACGGCCACCGCCGCCCAGAAGACGAGGACCAGGGCGTAGACGTGGAACATGCTGACCGTCAGGTTCGCGACGGCGAAGCCCGCGACCACGGCGAGGCAGGTGAGCGCCAGGGGCTTGCTCTCCGGGGCGGCGCGGCGCAGCGCCCCTGCGCAGCGGCGGACCGCCGCTGCCAGCACCAGGACGAACAGGCCCAGCCCGAGCAGGCCCTGCTCGAGCAGGAGCTTCGCGTAGTGGCTGTCGGGGGCATCGAGCACGTGGTGGTGGCCGGCGAAGACCGACTCCACGTTGGCGAGCCGGAAGCTCCCCGGGCCGAGGCCCCAGATCCAACTGCTGCCCTCGAGTCGATCGATCACGGCGCGGACGAGCGCGATACGGTAGAACTCCGAAGAGGTCTCCTCGATGCTTCCGCCGCTGATGCCAGCGGGATCGACGATGCGCGCCACGCCGTCGAGGCCCGGCGCACCGTTGATCGCCAGCAGCGCGATCGCCGACGCCAGCGCAGCGCCGGCGCTGACCGCCGCCAGGGCGAGCCGCCAACGTCGGCGCAGACCGTAGGCGGCGAGCGCGCCCAGCTCGAGCATCAGCACGAGCCAGGGACCCCGACTCACGGTGAGGAATGCCGCCAGGCCCATGATCGCCACCAGGCCGCCGAGGAGCGTACGCTGCCGTCGACCGCGGGCTCGCCACAGATCCACGACGGCGAAGGGGAGGACCAGCCCGAGATAGGTGCCGAACGCGATCGGGTGGAAGAAGGTGGAGCGCACGCGCAGAAGCCCACCGCGGTAGGTCGGCAGCTCGTCGCACAGAACCAGCAGCGGGTTGTAGTGCGTGACGGCCTCGACGAACGCGAACAGGCACACGACGACGGTCCCCGCATAGAGCGCGGTCTTCAGCCGGGACCAGAATCCGGGCCGCTCCGCCATCGCCCAGAGGACGTAGAAGAGCGCGAGCGGAACGAACACGCCGTCGACCAGCGCGAAGGCGCTCGCCATCGGAACGATCGAGAGTGCAGCGCTGAGCGTGCTGGCGGCCGCGTACAGGCCCAGGCTCGTGGCCAGAGGCCAACGCCCGGGCCGGGGCAGCCGGTGGGAGTCCAGCGCGCGCCTCAGCTCGCGCAGCAGCCAGCCGAGCAGGAACGCCCCCAGCAGCGCGCGCGTGGGACCGATGCGCGGCAGCGGGCCGACCTTCAAGGCGAGATGGTCCGGCACCATCAC
>JAAUYK010114107.1_pt1 | contig 13908 bp, 9 predicted proteins | sample 7278021 | NCBI WGS metagenome assembly JAAUYK01 (sample SAMN14350223, study PRJNA611818) | marine sediment metagenome | isolation source: surface marine sediment (1.8m) | place: French Polynesia: Moorea | collected 2018-08
AGCATCGAGCCCTTCCCGTGCACCACCTCGTCGTGGGAGAAGGGCAGCAGGAAGTTCTCGGTGAAGGCGTAGAGCATGCTGAAGGTCAGGTCGCCGTGGTGGTAGTGGCGGTGGATGGGCTCGTGGCTGATGTATTCGAGCGTGTCGTTCATCCAGCCCATGTTCCACTTGAGGTCGAAGCCGAGACCGCCCACGTAGGTGGGACGGGTGACCTGGGGCCAGGCGGTGGACTCCTCGGCCATGACCAGTGCGCCCGGACACTCCGCGTGAACCACCTCGTTCAGCTCGCGCAGGAAGTCGATCGCCTCCAGGTTCTCGCGCCCCCCGTACTGGTTGGGGACCCAGTCGGTGCGCGAGTAGTCGAGGTAGAGCATGGAGGCGACCGCATCCACGCGCAGGCCGTCCACGTGGAACTCCTCGAGCCAGTACAGGGCGCTCGAGATCAGGAAGCTCCGCACCTCGTGGCGCCCGTAGTTGAAGATCAGGGTGGACCAGTCCAGGTGCTCGCCGCGCCGCGGATCGGCGTGCTCGTAGAGGGGCGTCCCGTCGAAGCGGGCCAGCCCGTGGGCGTCCTTGGGGAAGTGGGCCGGCACCCAGTCGAGCAGGACCCCGATGCCGTTTCGGTGCAGGTGGTCGACGAAGTAGCGGAAGTCGTCCGGTGTGCCGAAGCGGGAGGTGGGTGCGAAGTAGCCCGTCGCCTGGTAGCCCCAGGAGAGATCGAAGGGGTGCTCGGTGACGGGCAGCAGCTCCACGTGGCTGAAGCCGAGACGCTTCACGTATTCCACCAGCCTGTGCGCGAGCTCGCGGTAGTCGAGGAACTCTCCCTCCACGCCGCGCTGCCAGGAGCCGAGGTGCACCTCGTAGATGGACATGGGCTCGTGCTGCCAGTCGGCCGCCGCGCGACGCGCCAGCCACTCCGCGTCGCCCCAGGCGTGGGAGCAGGTCGCGGGCGCGACGGAGGCGGTCCGCGGCCGCTGCTCGAAGTGCTGCCCGTAGGGGTCGGCCTTCAGCAGGATGGCGCCCGAGTCGCGGTTGCGGATCTCGAACTTGTAGATCACGCCCGGAGCGAGGTCGGGAAGGAACAGCTCCCAGACCCCGTAGCCGAGGCGTACGCGCATCGGATGCCGGCGTCCGTCCCAGCGGTTGAAGTCGCCCACCACGCTGACCCGCTCCGCGTTGGGGGCCCAGACCGAGAAGAGCAGGCCCGCCACACCTTCCACCTCGTGCTCCCTCGCGCCCAGCAGACGCCAGGCGTGCCGGTGCCGCCCCTCGGCGAACAGGTGCAGGTCGAAGTCCGGGAGCTGGGGCCCGTAGGTGTAGGGATCGTGGGCGATGTGTTCGTGGTGGTCCGTATCCTTCCAGATCAGGCGATGGTGCGCGGGGATCCCGGAGCCGTCGCCGCGCCACTCGAAGAGATCCGTTCCGGGCACGCGCTCCATGGCGAGCCCGCCCTCGGCGATCGTCACGGCGGAGGCGCCGGGAAGGTGCACGCGGACGACGGTACGGTCGTCCTCCTTGTGGCGGCCCAGCACCGCGAAGGGATCGTGGTGTCGCGCATCGACGATGCGGCGCACCTCGCCGTCGAGTTCGGAATGGCTCATCGGGTCCGTCCGTCGCGGGCCTCGCCGCCCGCCTGTTCGAAGTCGTGTGCGAAGTCGTGTGCGAGGATCTCCCGGGTCCGACGACACAGCTCCCGCGCGTATTCGGTCCACAGGCCCTGTCCCCAGTAGCGGTAGCAGCTCGTCTGGGTCGTCAGCAGATGGTAGAGGGCGTTGCGGTAGCGGTGCTCGTCGCTTCGCGCCCCCGCCGTGCGCTCGTGGAACAGCGCACTCACCTGCTCCATGGGTCCGAGGACGTTCTCGTAGCCCCGCACCCAGGAGATGTCGTTCGTCCAGCTCCCGCCGTCCACGTGGAATCCGTGGTCCTCCTGCCGCAGCGCCTCGATCGCCGCGTCGAGCCGCTCGGGGCCGTCGCCCGGCTGGACGCGCTCCCAGATGCGCTTCTGGTGTAGCGGCTGGAGGACCGGGAGCTGCTCCTCGCGGATGCCGGCGGCGAACAGATACTCGAGATACTCGCTGGCGTTCAGGAGCTGGGCCTCCGAGCCCGAGGCATCGCGTACCACCTCGAGGTACTTGGACGGAAACTCGTTCATCATCACCCCGCCGTTCTCGCCGTCGGCGATCTGGGTGACGAGCGGCGGTACGGACTGGCCGCCGAGCTCCAGCCGTCCGAGGCTGCGGGCCTCGAACCAGGGCTGCATCTGGGCGACGAGCTTGGTGTCGCTGCCCTGGGTCTTCACGATGGCGAGGATCGACGCCTGCTCGCCGCGCGAGCTGGTGCAGACCAGCCGGTGCGGGAGGTGGGGCCGCTGCGGGCCGTGGCCGCTCTCCGGCTCCTCCACCGTGTGCTCCTGCACCAGCACCCACTGGTAGCCGCAGTCCCTCAGCGTGCGGACGAACTCGAAAGCGATGTCCGGATGGTTGGGGAGCGCCATCTCGGAGGGCGAGAAGCCGCGCACGCGGGACAGCGCCTCGAGTCCGAAGATCGACGCGAAGTGGTGCTGCCAGGCGCGCACGTGCAGGCGGTAGTCCAGCACCGGAGTGGAGGGCGCCACCGCATGGCCCCAGGGTGCGCCGAGCCACTCCACGGCGCGGCGGCAGGACGGATCGCGGGCGAGGTGCTGCAGGCTCTCGAGTACGTCGTCGAGCCCCATGCGACGCAGGCCGTGGAACAGCGTGCCCGAGTACTCGAGCATGACCCGAGGCTCCTTGCCCTCGGCGAGGAGCTGGGGCACGAACTCGCCCATCCGCTTGTAGCACCAGTGGAAGACCGAGGCGTTGTGGTTGTCGCCCTCGTCCGGGTGCTCCAGCATGTACTGGAGGTTGCTGACCACCGCGGCCGTGGAGAGGTCGCCGCCCCCGGCCGGAATCAGCGGCTGGTGCATGTGGAGCGCCACCGCGCAGGCACTGCGCAGGCCTCCGAAGTCCACCGGCCCGCCCCCATCGCTCGCGGACAGGTAGGCGGGACGCTCCGCGCCGGCCCGGATCGCGTCGGCGACGCGATCCTCCTCGCCGCAGAGGTTCGGTACGCCCTCGATGGTTTCCAGCAGCTCGGCCATGTGCGCGGGTCCTCTCTCTCGATTCTCTCGGCTTTCTTGGCTTTCTCGGCTCTCTCGACTCTCGCGACTCACTTGTGCCGGATGTACTCGTACACGTCGAGGTAGTGCCGACCCGGGTGGTTCCACGAGTAGTCGTAGCGCATTCCGTTGAGGATCAGCTGCCGGAAATCCTCCGGCTGGGAGTTCCAGAGCCCGATCGCGCGGTGCATGGCGGACTCCAGACCGGGTGGGTTCGCGTGGTCGAACACGTAGCCGTTGCGCTCGCACTCGGGCCGCTCCGAGTGATCCCGGTCGAAGACGGTGTCGGCCAGACCGCCCACGGCGCGGACGATCGGCACCGTGCCGTAGCGCAGCGCGATCATCTGGGTGAGGCCGCACGGCTCGAAGATGCTCGGCACCACCATCATGTCGGAGCCCGCGTAGATCAGGTGCGCGAGCTCCTCGTCGAATCCGATCTCCAGATGGCAGTCCGGGTTCTCGTTCAGGCTGCACTTGAGCTGCCAGAACTCCTCGTTGATGCCTCGCTCCGGGCTCGAGCCCAGGAGCGCGAACTGCGCCCCGTTCCGCAGCGCGTAGAACAGCGCGTGGCGGATCAGGTGGACGCCCTTCTGGGTGTCGAGTCGCCCCACGTAGGAGACCACCGGTTTGTAGTCCTTGCGGAGCAGCAGGCGATCCCGCAGCGCTGCCTTGTTGCCGTACTTCCGGTCGAGACGCTCCGGACCGAAGGGGTGGGCGATGTAGGGATCCTTCTCCGGGTTCCACATGTCGTAGTCGAGTCCGTTGAGGATCCCCCCGAACTTCTGCTGATGGAGGTGGAGGGCGTGTCCGAGCCCGTAACCCTGCTCCGTGCAGCGGGCCTCCCAGGCGTGGTGAGGCGAGACGGTCGTGACGAAGTTCGCGTAGGCGATCGCACCCTTCATGAAGTTGATGGCGCTCGGGTTGAACTCGTCGCCGAGCCGATCCCGGGCGTAGTAGTACTCCGGCCTTCCGAGTCCGGTGGCGTGGAGGACGTTCTCGCCGGCGACCCCCTGGTGCCGGAAGTTGTGGATCGTGTGGCAGCAGCGCTGGTGCTCGAGCCCGTGGTGCTTGTAGAGCTCGAAGAGCAGCACCGGCGCCAGTCCGGTCTGCCAGTCGTGGGTGTGGATCACCTCCGGGCGCTTGCCCGCCTTCAGCATGTACTCGAGTGCGGCCTTGGTGAAGAAGGCGAAGCGCAGGGCCTCGTCGTCGTAGCCGTAGTAGGCATCGCGATCGAAGAAGCGGTCCTGGGAGTGGGGCTCGATGAAGTAGCACTTGCGGCCGTGCACGAACCCGAACCACACAGTGCAGTGTATGGCGCCACCATACCACGGTACCCACAGGTCCTGATAGTCGACCTGAAGCCCCCAGATGTGGTCGTAGCGCATGCCCGCGTACTTGGGCAGGATGATCTCGACCGAGTGGCCGCGGATCTCGAGCTCGCGGCTCAGGCCGAACACGACGTCCCCGAGCCCGCCCACCTTGGCGACGGGTGCGCACTCCGAGGCGATCATCACCACGTACACGAGACGCTCCAGACCCCTGTCGACGTGGCCGTCCGCCCGGTCTTCTGGACGGCGTCGGACTGGACGGCATCAGGAAGGAAGCAGTGAGCGGGCTCGCTCCAGATGGTCCCACGCCTGATCGAGATCCGCGTGGCAGCGCGCGACCCAGGCCTCGCCCCAGAAGAAGTTACAGCTCGTCTCCGAGCGCAGCAATCGCCACAGGGACTGCTCCAGCTCGTAGTGCGCTTCGGGGCTCGCGCCCTCGGCGCCCGCCTTCGCCGCGTGCACGGCCCGACTGGTCTCGGCGACCCGCGCCAGCGCGTCGCGCTGCGCCTGGGAGCCGGTCCACTGCACGAAGCCGTGACCGTCGTGCCACCCGGTGTTCCAGGCGCCCGTGCCGACGCGTACCTCTCCGTACGCGCCGTGCCGGTCCAGGTACGCATCCACGAAGGTGGGGCGGATCGCACCACTGCCGTGGCGCGCGCGCTCGAGCAGCTCGCGGTAGAAGGCGCTCCAGAAGTTCGCGCCGCGCGTCACGTTGCGGAACCATCCGCCGTTGTCCCCGTCTGTGCAGGTCGTCACGAGCGGCGGGAAGTCGCAGCCGCGGGTGCGGGCCGCGACCTCCTTGGCGAACCAGCCGTACTCCATCCCGCTCTCCTGGGCGTTGGACAGCTCACGGTCGCGTACGACCACGACGATCTCGTGTCCGTCGTGGCGTGCCAGGTGGGGCCGGTAGCGCAGCTCTTCCCAGCGCATCGGCGAGACGGGCTCCACGTGCTCGCTGTCGACGAGCACCCAGCGGTAGCCGAGCCGGCACAGCAGCGGGATCAGCTCCATCGAGAAGCCCATCTCCGGCGGCCAGAAGCCGCGGAAGTCGGAGCGCCAGAGCAGGTGGCGCCCGATGCCCAGCCAGCGCTCGAGCTGTTCCTCCGCGTCGGGAGGGGGCACCAGGGGAAGCACCGGGTGGTAGTAGCCGGTCCCGAGGATCTCGATCGCACTGCGGTTCTGGAGGAACCAGAGCAGCGAGCCGCAGTCCACGGTGCCGTAGACGCGTGACTGGAAGTCCGGATCCGCGAGCTGCTCGAGAAGCGTGCCCGACAGCGCGAGGTGGACGCGTGCGACGTCCTCGAAGCCCCACAGCGAGCGTGGGATCCGGTCGAGGGCGAGGAGGATCTCCTTCGCCTCCCACGGGCTGCGGTCGAGCAGCGCGCCCAGGTTCCCGGCGGGCTGGTGGAGGTTGAGGACGAGGGCGTGGAGGGGAGTGGCCATCGACCGCGGTGGTATAGCGCGAACCGCCCGGTCTGCTCTACAGCGAGGGCGCTAGGCGTCGAGCAGTTCGGCGACCACGCGGGGGGCGTCGCGGCGGTCGTGCAGGTCTTCGAGGGACGGCAGGCCGCGCAGCTGCATCTCGAGCTCGAGCCGGATGGCCGGCGGGGGCTCGTCGAAGGCGAGGATCATCCCGTCGGGTCCCTCGTCGCGCACGAAGGTCGCGGCGAGGGCCAGCGGCTCCCCCGAGCCGCTCAGGTAGAGGGCCATGTGCAGGCGGTCGCCCAGCTCGATGCCGGGCTGGCTCTCCACCCGCATGCCTGCGGAGGTGATGTCTCGGGCCACCAGCACGCGCTTGCGCGGGTCCGCCTCCGCTTCGCCTCCCGGCTCGCCGCCTTCCGGAGCCAGCCGCACGTAGGCGTCGTTCTCCGGGACCTCGTCGGGCTGGCTGGCTGCGAGGCGGACGGGTCCGTGGCTGCGCTCCTCGAGGATCCACTCGAGCTCGTCGCGCCGGTCCGGCGACAGATCCTCGAACTGGATCGCCGAGGAGTAGCCCGACCCGCCGTGCTCCCGTTCGCAGCGAAGCACGCGGCCCTTCAGGCGCAGCGGCTCGGCAGCGCCCAGCGACTCCGGGATCTCCACCATCACCCGCCGACCCGGCTCGAGCGGCTTGCGGGTCAGCAGCCGGCAGCCGCCCGTCGACAGGTCCGCGAGGACGGCGGGTCGATCCAGCAGTCCCAGGGAGAACCAGATCTCGCCTCCCACCGGAATCCGCGGCTCGCGCCGCCGCTCCTCGCCGGCGTACACGCAGTTGACGACCAGCATCCGGAGCGCCACCGGATGGACCGGTCGGCGCACCAGGTAGTCGAAGCCCGCCTCGCGCAGCCCGGCGGTCGGGGCGGGCGCGTCCTCCTCGAGCAGGGCGATGGCGGCGACGGGGCCGGATGCCTCCTCGTGCCGGGGGCCCAGGCGCGCCGCTCCCCCCGGCGTCGTGATCAGCAGCCGCGTGGGCCAGGGCTGGCCGGGCACCATGGCCCGCCAGCGTACGCGCGTGTGGGCGACCCCGAGCTCGGTGAGCATGTCCTCGATGTCGTCGAGCTCTCCGTCGTCGAGCAGGAGTACTTCCGGCTGCTGGCTCACGTCTGCTCACCGTCGTCGTCCGCCTGAGCGCGCAGGATCGCTGCGAACTCGTCGGCGGGAATCGCGCCGCCAAACAGGAAGCCCTGCGCTTCGTCGCAGCCCTTCCCGAGCAGGATGCGCGCCTGCTCTTCCTCGTCGATGCCCTCCGCAACCACGCGCAGCCGCAGGCTGTGGGCCATGGCGATCACCGCGGTGGCGACGCCCTCCGCACTCGGGTCGTTGTGGACGTCGCGGACGAAGCACCGATCGAGCTTCAGGATGTCGAGGGGGAAGCGGGTCACGTAGCTGAGCGACGAGTAGCCGGACCCGAAATCGTCGAGCGCCACCTTGATTCCCATGGCCCGCAGGTCGCGCAGCGCGATGGCGGTCTGCTCGTCGTCCCGGAGCAGCAGACCCTCGGTGATCTCCAGCTCGAGCAGGCTCGGGTCCAGCTCCGACGTCCTCAGGGCCCGGCTCACCGCTCCACACAGATCGTTGTCGCCGAACTGGCGCGTGGAGACGTTGACGGAGACGGGCAGCGCGCCCAGACCGGCGCGCTGCCATTCGCGCACCTGGTTGCAGGAGCGCTCCAGTACCCAGTCGCCGATGGCGACGATGAGTCCCATCTCCTCCGCGAGCGGGATGGCCTCCTTCGGCGAGATGCGCCCCAGCTCCTCGTCCTCCCAGCGCAGCAACGCCTCGCTGCCCAGCACGCGACGGGTGCGCAGGTCCACGCGGGGCTGGTAGTGCAGACCGAGGCGCTCGCGCTCGAGAGCCTGTCGCAGCCGACTCTCGAGGGAGAGCTTCCGACGCGTCACCTGGTTCATCCAGTCGGAGTAGAACTGGTAGCCGCCGCGGCCCCGCACCTTGGCGTGATGGAGGGCCGTCTGGGCGTTGCGCGCCAGCTTCTCCGGGCCGTCCCCGTCGCCGGGGAAGATCGCGATACCGCAGCTGGCGCGTGAGGAGATCTGATACCCGTCCATCGTGATCGATTCGGAAAGCGCGTCCAGGATGCGCCGGGCGACGTCGCCCGCGTGGTCGGGCTCGGCGATCTTCGACAGCAGGATCGTGAACTCGTCACCCACGAGGCGGGACACCTCCGCCTCGGAGCGGACGCTATCGAGGCGGCCCACCAGGTCCGAGCCGCGGACGTGCTCCACGAGGGTGGCGGCGACGTGTTGGAGGAGTCGATCGCCCGCTTCGTGTCCCAGGCTGTCGTTCACCCGCTTGAACTGGTCGATGTCGAGGATGAGCAGCGCGAGCAGGTGGCCCTTGCGCCGCGCGGCCGCGACCGAGCGCGCCAGCCGCCCCGCGAACAACCTTCGATTCGCGAGCCCGGTGAGCTCGTCGTAGTGGACGACGTCGCCGGGCGGCTCGCGGTCGCGGAGCTCGGTGCCGGCCTCGCGCAGCGTGCCCTGGATCCAGCCCGCCTCCGGTCCTTCGCAGCGCTCGCCCTCGAAGCACAGCCGCCGATCCGGGGTGACGGGCGGTCGCAGTCGCACCTCGACGCGCAAGCCCTTCGAGACCTCCAGGGCCTCGCGCGCCTTCTCGCGCAGAGTGGCGGCGTCCTCGACGTGGAGTCGCTCGAGCAGGCTGCGCTCGTCCAGCTCCGCGTCTGTGGGCTCGAGGCCGAGCAGCCGGCGGGTCTGGTCCGATCCGCGCAGCTCCCGCCGCTCCGGGTTCCACTCCCAGGTTCCGATGCCGGTCGCGCGCTCCGCCCGGGACAACGCCTTCGCGCGTCGCATCAGTGCGTGCTCTCCCGAGTCGCGCTCCAGGAGGGCGCGCAGTCGCGCGCCGAGCAGGTGCCAGTCGATCGGCCGGGTGACGAAGTCGACGTGCGGGTGTCGGAGCAGGGCGTCGACGGCGTCGCGCTGGCGCCCCTCCACCATCAGGACGACGGGCGTCTCGGCATCGGGGAAGCGCTGCCGGAGCTCCGCACAGCAGGCCAATCCGCCCCCCGTTCGGCCCTCTGCCGCGCCCTCCGCCCCGCTCTCCGCCGGCAGGTCGGCGTCGACGAGCAGCAGATCGGACGCTCCCTGCCCGAAGCGATCCAGCACGCTGGCGACATCGGCGACGGCCTCGAAGCGCCAGCGCTCGCGAGCGATCGCCTCACGGGCCAGGGACCGCGTGAGGGGGTCGCCCGCCGCCACCAGGATGGATCGCGCGGGACTGTCGCCAGATGCGTCGCCCATCGCCCGTTATCATCGGCAGCTTCGAGGCATCCCCGAACCCCTCATTCGGACCGCATGGAGTCCCCACCCCGCGAATGCGGGTATTGCATCCTTCCGCCCCACCTGTAGGAACCAGAAGGAGAGAGGCGTCGCATGCCGGGTCCCATCGCCTTTTCGGGCAGTCCCCTGGACCGCGCCGTGCGTCAGCGTCGCGACACCCGGTGGATCGAGGCCCGGCTCTCTGCAGCGGAGACGCGCTTTCTTCCCCTCTGGCAGCTCCGACCGCTGGTCAAGCTCGGCGATGCGCCGGGCCTGGCCTGGGCGCGACGGGAGTTCTTCGAGGACCTCGATCCGCTGCCCGAGCCGGTGCTGCTCGGGACGGACGCAGGCGTCGCCCACTTCGCGGTGGACGTCAGTGCCGCGGAGAAGCCCGAGGACGCGTTCGGGATCGCCGATGTGGCGGACTTCGAGGAGCTGCGCGCCGCCGTGTCGCGGCTGCCGCTGGCCCACGCCGCCATCGCGGCTCAGGCCCGCTCGCTGGTCGATTGGCACGCGCGCCACCGCCACTGTGCCGCATGCGGGGGCGATACCGCGACCGTCGAGGGCGGGGCCCACCGGCGCTGCATCGACTGCGCGGCCGAGCACTTCCCGCGCACCGACCCGGTGGCGATCGCGCTGGTGACGCGGGGCTCGCGCTGTCTGCTGGGTCGCTCCCACGGCTGGCCGCCGTCGCTCTACTCGGCGCTGGCCGGCTTCGTCGAGACGGGGGAGACGCTCGAGGAAGCGGTGCGTCGCGAGGTCCGGGAGGAGAGCGGCGTCGCGGTCGGGTCCGTGCGCTACCTGGCCTCCCAGCCCTGGCCATTCCCCTCGTCTCTGATGCTGGGCTGCCTCGCCGAGGCCGAGTCCGGCAGCGAGACCCTGGACGTCGATCGGGTCGAGCTCGAGGACGCGCGCTGGTTCGAGCGCGACACGGTGCGGGCGGCGCTCGAGGGAGCGCGGGCGGAGCTCGTGGTCCCTCCGGCTTTCTCGATGGCGCAGCGCCTGATCCGGACCTGGATCGACGGGGCGCGGTGAACGGACTACCTGCCAGGCGAGCGGGGCGCGACGGAGGAGGGTGCGGCATCGCGCCGGCGCGCCCCGCCGAACAGCCAGGCGACGCCCACCCCCAGCAGGTAGAGGCCCACCATCGGGATCCCGAGGAAGATCTGGCTCACCCAGTCCGGGGGCGTGAGGAGCGCGGCCACGACGAAGACCGCGAGCACCGCGTACGGGGTGCCGCGCAGCAGGGTCGGGGCGTCGACGATGCCCGCCAGGGCCAGGAAGAAGACCAGAACGGGCAGCTCGAATGCGATCCCGAAGGCCAGGAACAGCCGGGTGGTGAGCGCGAAGACCTCGCGCATCGTCCAGGCGGACTGCACGAACTCGCTGTCGAAGCCCGTGAAGAAGTCGAACATCAACGGGAAGACCTGCGTGTAGCCGAATACCGCCCCTCCACCGAACAGCGCCGTGGAGACGAGCACGAAGGGTGCGATGGCACCGCGTTCGCTCGGATACAGGCCGGGCGCCACGAAGGCCCAGACCTGCCAGAAGATCACGGGGAGCGCGAACACGAAGCCCGCCAGCAGCGCGCACTTCAGGTAGGTGAAGAAGATCTCGGTGGGGGCGATGGCCTGCAGCGTGCCGGCCGCACCGTCCCGGGCCAGCGCGGCGATGGCAGGCTCGAGCAGCAGCCCGAAGATCTGCTCGCGGAAGCTCCACGCCAGGGCACTTCCCAGCACCCAGGCGATCAGGATGCGGATGATCCGAGTGCGCAGCTCACCGAGGTGGTCGCTCAGCGGAAGCCGGGTCTCATCCATCGCGGCGCTCGGCCTGGGCGGCGCCGTCTGCTTCGGGCAGTCGCTCCGCGTCTTCCGGGTGGGTCGGCCGCTCCGCGGCGTCCGATCGTTCCGCCGCGTCCTGTTCCGCCGCATTCAGTTGGTCGGCCGTGGAGTCCCCCGTGGGCTCGTCGAGGGCCGGGGGCCGGATGCGGGTCTCCTCGGCGACGTCCATGAACTCCCTGCGGAGGTCCGTCGAGGCGCGGCGGAACTCGGCGAGTCCCCGGCCCAGCGACCGGGCCAGCTCGGGCAGGCGCTTGGGTCCCAGCACGAGCAGGGCGATCACGAAGATCACGATCAGCTCTGTCATCCCGATGCCGAACATCGACCCGATGCTACTGCTCCGGGGCCCTACCCGGAAGCGACGGCGGAAGCGACGGCGGAAGCGACGGCAGTCACCGGGGATCCGGGGTGACTCGCGGGGGGCACGGACCCTCGTCCGCACGCCCCCGCGAGTGCCCCCCCCCGGTTGGCAGCGAGTCGATCAGCGCAGCGCGGATGCTTCATGCCCCGCGGATCCCACCTGGCACGTGGACGCTGCGGCGGCCATGAGATCGAGCTCCTCGAGCCCGGACTCCAGCAGCGCCAGGAACTCCTTCGCGATCTCGGGATCGAACTGGACGCCGGCGAAGCGTTCGAGCTCGCGGGTCACCACCCCGCGCATCAGGGACTGGCGGTAGGGGCGGTCCGAGCTCATCGCGTCGAACGCATCGACGACGCCGATGATGCGGGAGGTGAGGGGGATCTCCTCGCCCGACAGGCCGTCGGGATAGCCCGTGCCGTCCCACCACTCGTGGTGATGACGAATCGCGGTGGCGACGCCCGGTCCGATGTCCAGCGGCTCGAGGAGCCGCGCCCCGATGGCGGGATGCTGCTCGACGATCTTCCGCTCGCTCGGCTCCAGGGCGCCCGGGCGCAGCAGCAGGTCCGTGGGGACCCCCACCTTCCCCAGGTCGTGCAGGAAGGCCGCGATGCGCACCTCCTCGCGCTGGTCCCGGGACAGGTCGAGCCGCTCCGCGACCAGGCTGGCGTAGAACGCCACCCGGCTCGCGTGGCCGCGCATGAAGCGGTCCTTGGTCTCGATGGTCTCGGCCAGGACCTCGAGGAACTTCACGGTGCGCCCCGGGTCCGTCGGGAGTCCACCGAGCTGGATCTCCTCACCGCACTCGCCCAGCAGGACCGCGAGCCGGCCTCGCATCTGCTCGTTGCGCTGCAGGTCTTCGAGGATCGCCCTGGCGTCGCGCTCGCGGCCCACCAGCGTTCCGAGCTCTTCCAGGAACGACACCAGGCGGCTGCGCGAGCGTCGTCGCGCCATGGCCCGCGTCACGGCGGCCATGACCTGCACGACATCGAAGGGCTTCTGGAGGTAGTCGCAGATGCCGTAGCGGATGCCCTCGGTCGCGGTCTCGATCGATCCGCAGCCCGTGATGATGATGATCTCGATCCGCGGGTGCTCGTGGCGGATCGAGCGCATCACCCGCGGGCCCATCATTCCGGGCATGTTGAGGTCGAGCGTCACGACGTCGACCGGGCGCTTGCCCAGCACGTCGAGCGCCTCGCTTCCGCTCTGCGCCTGGAGCACGTGATAGTGAGGGGCCAGGATCATGCGCAGCGACTCGCGGGGCCCCCGCTCGTCGTCGACGACCAGGATGGTGGGCGCATCGGTCATGCGGACGTCCTCACTGTGCCGTTCGCTCGCTGAGCACCCTTTCAAGCCGCGTGCCGATCGGCCCGCCGAGCCGAGGCATGGGCCAACTCGCTGGAAAGTCGGCGAATTTCGGCGTGGCGCGGCCCGGAGCGCGCCGCTCGCGTGCGCCGCAGGTGTTCGCGCGCGTACGCCCGGGGCCGGATCGAATGCGCAACTCCCCGAAATCGCCAAGGAAGCCGGGATCGTACGGAACGGAACAGCGGTGCCGGGGCGGAACCGCGGCTCCGCCACCGCCACCCGGCAGGCTCCGCGCTACGGCGGCGGCTTGAGCCCGTGGCGGTCCATCTTCAGCTTGAGCGAGCGGCGCGTGATGCGCAGTCGCTCGGCGGCGCGGGTCTGGTTCCAGCCGGACAGCTCGAGGGCCTCCAGGAGGAGACTCCGCTCGAAGTCGCCGACCGCCTCCTCGAAGCCGAGGCTTCCGGACTGGACGGCGCACCGCAGCGACTCCGCCTGGCCGGCGCGCACCACCGCCTCCGGCAGATCCTCGAGCGCGAGCACCGCGCCCTCGGAGAGCGTCACGGCGTGCTCGATCGCATTCTGGAGCTCCCGCACGTTCCCCGGCCAGGGATACCGCTCGAGCGCCTCCATGGCCCGTCGCCCGATCGAGTGGGGACCGCGGCCCGCCTCGTTGCGGCAGCGCTCGAGGAAGCGCTCCGCGAGCAGCCGGATGTCCTCGCGGCGCTCGCGCAGCGGCGGGAGCACGATCGGCACCACGTTGATGCGGTAGAACAGGTCCGCGCGGAAGCGACCCTCGGCCACGTCCCGCTCGAGGTCGCGGTGCGTCGCGGCCAGCACCCGCACGTCCACCGCGATCGACTCCGAGCCGCCGAGCCGCTCGATCTGCCGCTCCTCCAGGGCGCGCAGCAGCTTGGCCTGGACGCCGGCGCCCATCTCCCCGATCTCGTCCAGGAAGAGCGTTCCCGAGGAAGCGGTCTCGAAGCGGCCGAGCCGGCGCTCGCGGGCGTCGGTGAAGGCGCCGCGCTCGTGCCCGAACAGCTCGCTCTCGATCAGGCTGTCGGGAATGGCGGCGCAGTTGACCGCGACGAAGGGGCCCTCGCTCCGCGGCCCGAGCGAGTGGATCGCGCGCGCGACCAGCTCCTTGCCCGTTCCGCTCTCGCCGCGGATCAGCACC
>JAAUYK010068839.1_pt1 | contig 13887 bp, 10 predicted proteins | sample 7278021 | NCBI WGS metagenome assembly JAAUYK01 (sample SAMN14350223, study PRJNA611818) | marine sediment metagenome | isolation source: surface marine sediment (1.8m) | place: French Polynesia: Moorea | collected 2018-08
AAGTAGCATTGGTTTTTTCTCCAAACAATAGATTATTGAGTTTATGACACTTTCAAGACTGCAACAACTGATTACTTATCTTCGCCCCCATTGGCGTAATGTTATCTTAGGGATGGTCGCCTTATTGGTGGTTAATGGGTTGGGAGTGTATATTCCCCTCCTCATCCGAGATAATGTTGATAATTTGAGACAATCATTCACTTTCCAAGGAATTTTAGGTGTGGTTATCTTGATAATCATTTTAGCTTCTATTTCCTGGGTAATTAGAATGTTTTCTCGTCTTTCACTTTTTGGGGTGGGGCGAGATGTGGAGTTCAGTCTCAAACAAGGCATCTTTGAGCATTTATTGACTCTAGAACCTGCTTATTTTTCTAGAAATACGTCAGGAGACTTAATTAACCGTGCAACTAGCGACGTGGACAATGTACGTCGTCTGGTAGGTTTTGCTTTACTCAGTTTAGCCAATACTATTTTTGCTTACGGGTTAACTCTTCCTGTCATGTTAAGCATTAATGTACGCTTAAGTTTATTGGCTGTAGCTGTGTATCCTGTCATGTTAATTGCGGTACAGGTATTTAGCAAAAAATTACAGATACAACAATTAAATATACAAGAGAAGCTATCTGATATCAGTCAACTTATTCAAGAAGATATGAGTGGTATTTCTTTAATTAAAATTTATGCTCAGGAAGAGAATGAAAAACGAGCATTCGCTGAGAAAAATCGTCAGCTTCTTCGGGCAAATTTAGAAATAGCTAAAACTCGTAACTTTTTATTCCCTTTAATCGAAGGGTTATCATATATTAGTCTCTTAATACTGTTAGCTTTTGGCAGTTCTTCCATTACTCAAGGAATTATTAGTATTGGAGATTTTATTGCTTTACTTATTTTAGTAGAAAGATTAGTGTTTCCCACTGCTTTACTAGGTTTTACTATTACAGCTTATCAACAAGGTGAAGTGAGTGTTGATCGAGTAGAAGCTATCTTTACAACGGAACCAAAAATAAAAAATTCAGTTAATAGTTTTGCTTTAGATATAGAATCTATAGAAGGAAAAATAATTGCTCAAAATTTAAACTACACTTATCCAGGAGAACAAAAACCAGCTATTCAAGATATTAATTTTGTGATCGAACCAGGAGAAATCATTGCAGTTGTTGGTTCTATTGGTTCAGGAAAAACAACTTTAGCGAATAGTCTTACTCGTTTATTAGATATTGATCAAGAACAGCTATTTATTGATGGTTATGATATTACAGAATTAAAGCTAAATAATTTAAGAAAGATCATAGCTTATGTTCCTCAAGATAGCTTTTTATTTAGTACTACTATCCTAAATAATCTTCGCTATGGTGATCCCTTAAAAGAACAATTTGAAACAGAAATTTCTGCTAAGCAAGCAGAGATTCACAACGAAGTTTTGAATTTTCCTCAACAGTATGAGACCATAGTTGGTGAGCGAGGAATTACTTTGTCTGGAGGACAAAGACAACGTACTGCACTAGCAAGAGCATTATTAATGAATTCTCCTGTGTTAATATTAGATGATGCTTTATCTAGTGTGGATAATAAAACAGCTACTAATATTCTTAAAAGTCTTTCTCAAGGAAGACAAAGAACTGTTTTCTTTATTTCTCATCAACTCTCTGCTGCTGCACAAACTGATCGTATTTTTGTTATGGATTATGGAAAAATTGTTCAAATGGGAACACATCAACAGTTAGTCAAACAATCCGGCCTTTATCAACGTTTATGGAAACAGCATCAACTAGCAGAAACTGTTAACTAAAACTGAGTTATTGGGTGACTAAAAAACTGGTAACTCATGACTGTTAACTATTTTATCAATAAATAAGGTGGGATTTTCCCACCTCATTTATCAAACAGTTTGATAGTTTTTCAACAGTTGTTTTACCCATTCAGCGCAAGATATCCACTTATATGGTTGATTAGGTGTTTTATCCACCCATATCCCTTCTTCCTCCTTGTCACTGGGAACCAACATCGAGTCTGATGAACGAATAATTAAGTCACCTTGTTGTAATGCTTGACGTAACCGAAGGCCAGTTTTCCAAGCACGAACTTTTTTGATATTCCAGCGAGGGTTCATAGGATAACCTGCAAACCCCGAGCGCAAAGCAGGATGGTTGTCTAAAGGGATAGTAGTACGGAGTAGTATGTCTTGGCTTAAGTCCACTACTGTGGTGTTGGGATGTCTATCTATTGTTTTCATGTCCCTCACCCCCTATTTTATTTTGGTACTACAATTCTATATATTCTTTTCATCTTATTACAAAATATTAATTTTGCCTACATTTTTCTAAAAAATTTTGATGATTAGTCCCCGAAACGATACCCTTTACCATATACCGTGTGAATTAACGGGCCCTCTTCCTCAATTTTACGTCTCAGCAGACGAATTAAGGCTGCTAGGACGTTACTACTGGGTTTTTCGGGGTCTTCCCACAAGGACTGATAGATTTGCTCATGGGTTAATAATTGTTGGGGATGTTGCATCAAATAGGCCAATAGTTTGACTTCTTTATCGGAGAGATTGATTATTCTGCCTTGACGATAAGCGACTTGATTATCTTGGTCAAGTTCCAAGTCTGCTATTTTTAAGTGGTTTATGGGAACTGTTTCTAAAGCAGGAGAACGGCGCAACAACGCTCTAACCCTGGCCATTAGTTCCCTTAACTCAAAAGGCTTTACTAAATAGTCATCTGCACCGGCATCCAAGCCCATTACTCGATCATCAAGGGTGTCTTTAGCTGTAAGGAATAAGACTGGGGTGGTTTTTCCTTGCGATCGCAGTTCTTGGCAGATAGACAGGCCTGGCTTACCAGGTAACATCCAATCTAAGATTAACAGGTCATAGGTATTTTGTAAAGCTAATTGATAGCCTTTTTGCCCATCATCGGCCACATCTACGTTATAACCTTCATGGGATAAAACATGATATAGGGGTTCGGTTAATTCTGCTTCGTCATCAACTAAAAGGATTTTCATTTTATTAAGTTAATTCTCGTTTTTTGTAAGATTTTGTTATCTTTATTTATATATTTTAATGCCCTTTTCATTATATCAGAACTATAATAATATTAAATTTCAGATTTAATATTTTAGTAGAATCAAATGCCATGAAATCAAAAGTTAAAGCTGAAGAAATTATCAAAAATATTGAAGCAGGAAAACAAATTGATATTAATAATTCGATTATTGTTGGCAAATTAATATCAACTAGCAAAGACATAAAAAATAGGATTAGTATAACTAATGCAGATTTTGAAAATGAAGTGGATTTATCTGGTTTGACATTTCATGAAAACGTCAATTTATCTGGTTCGATATTTCATGAAAACGTCAATTTATCTCGTTCTACATTTCATGATACCGCCAATTTATCTTGTTCAATATTTAATAAAAACATAGTTATCAATGGTTCAAGATTTATCAAAGAAGCAATTTTTTATGATTGTCTTATAAAAGGAGTTTTTTGCAGTAGGAAGGACAACAATCAAGAAACATTATTTGAGAATATAGTTAGTTTTAGGTCAACCATTTTCCAGAAAAGAGTTGAATTTCATAATACTATTTTTAAGCACAAAGTGACATTTGCATCTACTCAGTTTTATTCAGATTGTTACTTTCCAGGAGTTAAATTTTTAAAACTGGTAAGTTTTAATGATTCTAAATTTTCAGGGTTGCTCGTTTTTCGAGCAGAAGACGAAACTGATGATATTTTAAATTTAAATGCAAGAGTTAATAAAGCAGCTATTTTTATGGGTTCTGTTGATTTTATTGGAGCAGATATTAATAGAATAGAGTCGAATGAATGTCAATTTAATAACAAAGTTAATTTTACTATAGCAAAATTTCAACGGGGGGTTAAATTTTGCGGTTGCCACTTTAAAGAAAATGTTATTTTTGCTGAGACAATTATTGAAGGTAAAACTGATTTTTTCGATTCTCACTTTTATAAAATCGCTAATTTTAACAATTGTAAGTTTGATGGAATTGCTAATTTTACTAAGACCACATTCTACGAGCAAAATGATAAGGATAATGAACCTAATGTTATTTTTACCGGAGCTATTTTTGAAAATGTAGCAATTTTTAATCATTGTTATTTCTCTAATACTGTACATTTCAACAGTTGTTCAATTAAAGGAAATGCCTTTTTTATTAACAGTCATTTTGTAGAGAAAAAAGAAGGAGACAACAACGATAACAGATATCAAAAAAATGACCGTGATGAGATTATTGATTTTATAAGAAATGCCTTTTTTATTAAAAGTCGTTTTTTAGAGAAAAAAGAAGGAGACAACAACGATAATAGATATCAAAAAAATAACCGTGATGAGATTGATTTTAGTGGATTATTTGTTGAAGGAAAAATTGATTTTGAAGATTGTATATTCAATAAAAAATTTATTTTTATTGATTGTCTAGTACGAGGAAATACTTCATTTAGAAACGCTCAGTTTTTAAGTGAAATAAACTTAATAGGTACAACAATAGAAAGTCGATTAAACCTTAAAGAAACTAAGTTTGACGGTAAGGTTTTTTTAAAGAATACTCATTTTAGTACGATTCGATTTAGTGATGATATGGAACCAAATTTTCCCAAAGATATTGACTTACAGAATTGTAAATATGAAATACTTCAACCTATAAAATATTGGAAAAGTTTTATAGAGAATATAGAGCCTTATAATCGACGATCATTTATTCAACTGGAAATGATTGCACGGAATTTAGGAAAAGACTCTTTAGCCAATGAAATTTATCGTCAACGAGAAGATAAATATAATGAAGAGATTTTCAAGAAAATACTACCTGACTCATTAGTGAAAATACAATGGCTTAACAATATAATACTATTGTTAATCAGAATAATAATGTTGAGCCTCTTAATAATACTATATCTAGTATTTCTATTAATAGCCGAAAAAATAGGATTTGTGGCTATTATAATAATTTCTGTTGTTTTATATACTTTATTTGCAAGAATAAAACCTACATTCAAAGAAAAAATATTCAATATATTAGAATTATACAAGAATCAACTTTGGAAATTCTTAAGTGGTTATGGGACAGAAACTTGGAGAATATTAATTATTCTGATAATTTGTTTTACCTTTGGAACAACTATCTTTACCAAGAATCAAAAAGCAGTAGTATTTAAAGACTTAAAAGAGGAAAAAGAGGAAAAACCTTTTACAATAGAGGAAGGTTTACCAATGGGAGATGCAGCTTGGTTAAGTGCTGATCTGATCTTACCGGTCGATCTTGCTGCAACACTTTGGAAACCTTCTTATAATTTCATTATCGGGCCTGTTGATCTACCATGTAAAGATCAGCAATGTGAAAATAACAAGTGGGGTTTTAGATATATAGATTTTGCTAGACTTCTTAATCTATCTGGATGGATAGCTGTTCCCATCGGTATTGGAAGTCTTACCGGTTTATTGAAAAATGATAAATAAATCATTAATTAATGATTGCCTTAAATAAAGCTAAAGAAAATATAGAAAAATAAAGTTTATATTCTATGATTAGACTGTAATTATATCCAAAAAACGGTACCCCAATTGTCAAGAAAGCGTAACTAAAACCACGTAATTACGCTTCACAATAGTATATGCTGGCCTATATAGCACGACACATTATAAGTTAAGGAAATCTGTAAAAGTTAAAGCATCGAAATAAAATAAACTTTAACTTTTTTCCTGATACTTTACCCATTGCTGATGGTGCCATGATTGCTATTGGAATCTATAGAAAAGTTTTGCATAGCCCCAAAAGGATTCATTTATGAGTACATTAACGCCGAAAGTCAAGAACACTAGCACCAGTCCCGAAAAGACTAACATTAAAATTGAAGATGATCGTACAGGAATGGACAAAGAAACCCTAAAACGGGCGTTTCTGGATCAGCTTTTTTATATTCAAGGGGTTGATCGTTCTAAAGCATCTTTGCGAGACTATTATATGGCTTTGTCCTATACAGTCCGCGATCGCTTACTCCATCGCTTCTTAAAAACTGTTGAAACTTACAAAAAAGAAGAAGTTAAGATAGTTTCTTATTTCTCCGCCGAGTTTCTCATGGGTCGTCATTTAGGCAATAACCTAGTGAACCTGGGAATATATGACACCATGAAAGATATCATGACGGAGATGAAAATTGACTTTGAGGATATCATCGAACAAGAACCCGATCCCGGTTTAGGCAATGGGGGTTTAGGTCGTTTAGCTGCTTGTTTCCTCGACTCCTTAGCCTCCCTAGCCATGCCGGCCATTGGTTATGGTATCCGTTATGAATTTGGTATTTTCCACCAAACCATCCAAGACGGTTGGCAAGTAGAGATTCCTGATAACTGGTTAAGGTTCGAGAACCCTTGGGAGATCGCCCGTCCTGACGATGCAGTAGAAATCAAGTTAGGGGGACACACCGAGAAAACCCACGACGAAAACGGTAACCCCAAAACCTTCTGGGTAGCCGATCGCACCATTTTAGCCGTTCCCTATGATACACCTGTTCCTGGGTACGACACCAACACCGTTAACCCTTTAAGACTGTGGAAAGCAGAGGCCAGCGAAAACTTTAACTTTGAAGCCTTCAACGCCGGACATTACGATCGCGCCGTACAAGAAAAGATGGATGCAGAAACCATCTCCAAAGTTCTTTATCCCAACGATAACACCCCAGCCGGTCGTAAATTACGCCTAGAACAACAATATTTCTTCGTTTCTGCCTCTCTACAAGACTTAATTCGTATACACTTACGCAACCACGACAACCTAGATCACTTCGCTGATAAAGTTGCCGTACAACTCAACGACACCCACCCGGCCGTAGCAGTAGCTGAGTTGATGCGCCTATTGATGGATAAACATAATTATCAATGGGATAAAGCTTGGGAAATAACCACCAACGCCCTAGCCTATACCAATCATACCTTAATGCCAGAAGCCTTAGAACGCTGGCCAGTGAGCATTTTTGGTGAATTACTTCCTAGACATCTAGAAATCATCTACGAATTAAATCATCGTTTCTTAGAAGATCAACGTACTTATTTCGCCGGTGATGATGACTTAATCACCAACATTTCCTTAATTGAAGAACGAGAAGAAAAATTGATCCGCATGGCTAACCTAGCTTGTTTAGGGTCCCATGCTATCAATGGAGTAGCCGCCTTACATACCGAGTTACTCAAACAAGACACCCTCAAACATTTTGCCAAACTCTGGCCCGAGAAATTCTTTAATAAAACCAATGGTGTCACACCTCGCCGTTGGATCTTATTAAGTAACCCCAAACTATCGGCTCTAGTAACCGAAAAAATTGGCGCTGGATGGTTAAAAAACCTCGACGAAATGCGGAAACTGGAAAAATTTGCCGATGATGCAGCCTTCCGTAAACAATGGCGAGAGATTAAACAGCAAAATAAACAGAGTTTAGCCGATTATCTTCTGAAATATCGTAATATTCACATTGACCCCAACACCATGTTCGATGTGCAGGTCAAGCGTATTCACGAATACAAACGGCAGCATTTAATGGTTCTCGAAATCATTAACCTTTATAACCGCATCAAAGAAAACCCCAACGCTGACTATGTTCCCCGTACCTTCCTCTTCGGTGGGAAAGCTGCTCCGGGTTACTTCATGGCTAAATTAATCATTAAATTAATCAATGCTGTGGCCGATGTAGTTAATAATGACCCCGATGTTCGAGGCCGCTTAAAAGTGGTATTCATGCCCAACTTTAACGTCTCTTTGGGTCAACGGGTTTATCCTGCTGCTGATTTATCCGAACAAATATCCACCGCAGGTAAAGAAGCGTCTGGAACCGGTAACATGAAGTTTGCCATGAATGGAGCCTTAACCATTGGGACTTTAGACGGGGCCAATATTGAGATCCGCGAAGAAGCACACCCAGAAAACTTCTTCTTGTTTGGTTTAACCGCTCACGAAGTTTACGATCGCAAAGCCCAAGGTTATTCTCCCAGTGAGTATTACCACAACAACGGTAGCTTAAAGGCTGTAATTGATCGCATTTCTAGCGGCCACTTTAGCCATGGTGACGGCGAGTTATTCGGGCCCATTGTGGAACAGTTAATGACCGATGATCCGTATATGTTAATGGCTGACTATCAAGCTTATGTTGACTGTCAAGATGCCGTTAGTGAAGCTTATCGGGATCAGGAAAATTGGACGAGAATGTCTATTCTCAATTCTGCAAGAATGGGTAAATTCTCTTCTGATCGTACCATTGCTGAATATTGTAATGAAATCTGGGATGTTAAGCCAGTGGAGATTAAAATTGCAGAATATAATCCCAATGGAGCTAATAACTAGCATTTAGGATAGATTTTCTATTGAGAAGGGTTAGGCAAAGAAAAAATGCTTAACCCTCTTTTTATGCAAAATTTATCGAATGAACTACCCACTGTAAGCATCAAAATTCCTAAAAACTAGAGCCATTGCGAGAGCTAGTATAAGCGGCTTTAAGCTTATTTTCAATAGTGGGTTTCAACTTCTCAAATTCCTGTTTTAACATTCGTTTAGTAATTTGCGGTTTACCCCCTCGCAAAAGTTGACTTTTATCAGCCCATTGTTGTAAATTTTGACATTGATCAGGAGCAATAGTGGTAGTTAAAACGTGCTGACAGGTCTTACCTTTTTCCAGAGCAAAAAACAAAATCCAATAGGAACCCGACTGTCCCAATAAACGAGCAAACCGTTGACCAGAGGAACTTTTGAGATCCAAATAACAGGGTAACCATCTCGGCCCGCGTTCACGATGGTAGAGTACAGTGATCCACAAAATCATGGGATGGGGATTGGTAATAAAAATAAATTGATTGTAACGAATACTCGAAAGACGATTGGCTATATCTTCTTCATTGAGCATCACCCAAAGACTGGCAAAATTCCTTTCAGAAGCGCGGATAACGTGAGGAAAAACAATTTTTTGTTGAGGTTTGTCCTCAGGCCAAGTCATTTTTAAGCAAATATCATCCCCTTTAGGAGCAGTTCTTCTAAAAGTGAGCTTAGTAGACTTAATGGGCCTAGTGGACTTATCCACCGCAGGTTTGGGAGGAGCAACTAAAGTTTCTTGTTCTGATTCTACTGGAGACGATTCTAATTGTTCTAATTTCTTTAAAATATCTGTGGTGGTTTGAGGTCGCTCACCAGGAGCTTTAGCCATACATTGGAAAATCAAACTTTCTAAGTCTGACGGAAGACCGAATTTAGCCGGAATGGCTTTGGGTTGGGCATAGTGATGAGCTTCATACCAACCCCCAAAAGAGGAATTTTCTGGGAAAATGGGCATTTCTCCAGTGACCATTTCATACATCATCACCCCCAGACTATAAATATCCGAACGACTATCGAGTTCTTTACCTTCTATTTGTTCTGGGGAACAATAGGCTAAAGTTCCCATAAATGACTGGGTTTGTGCCTCCCCTGACTGAATTAATTTAGCAATCCCAAAATCAAGAATTTTGACTAACTCTCCCAAGGCCGGATCATCAACCACTAAAACATTACTGGGTTTGATATCTCGGTGAATAATGGGACACATTTCCCCTTCAAACATAATCCCTTTGTGGGCGCATTCTAAACCGAAACAAATTTGTCTGACTATTTTTAAAAATCTTTCTAGAGCTAAGGGGCGAAACTTAATAACCTCGCTGAGACTTTCCCCTTTGAGAAATTCCATGACGTAAAAGGGGATTTCTTTTTCATCTACCCCATAATCTCGTACTCGCACAATATGATTACTTTTTTCCCCCAATAAAGCAGAAACCGTGGCCTCTCGTTCAAAACGATCGCGCATTTTACTGTTGAGCAAAGCTTGAGACAAAAATTTAACAGCAACGGTGACACCGCCAAGCAGTTTATCTTCAGCACGATAGACCTGACCCATCGCGCCACTACCAACTAGATCGATCAGTTGATAACGGTTAGTCAATAAGCGACGTTGATGAGTTTCTTTCATGGTAACTGGGGGATTCATAATGCTTCGTTCATTAATGGTAATAGGAGTTAGACAAAATAAGTTTTAGAGGAGAAAATAAACATCAAAATTGACGTTCAAATATTGCTTCCATGGTGCTAGTCAGATAATGACCAGTCAGTAGGCCACCAGAAAAATGATAGGTATTATTATTAAGGCGGTAAAAGGTTTCAAAGCCACTACGTCGCTGGCGATCGCCTAATACCCAATAGCGTTGAACAATGGAGTCAGGGCCGATCCATCCTTCTCCTTCTACTTTTCCTAAGACACTTTGTTGAAGAACATAGGTATATTCCCGTTCTTCTCCACTGAGGTGTCCTCGATATTGAAAGGCAATTTCGGGGCGATCGCTTTGGGGAAATACCAATTTTGTTACCATGGTGAACCAATTATCATTACTCCAGGCCACGATGCTTTTCCCTTTGACGGGTATGGGCATTTCATTGCGTTCGAGCCAATTTCCCTCAATTGTCCAGCGTCCGGCTTCCATTAAAAAGCTATGAGCCAAAATACCGCTCCTTCATCTCCTTAACGATAAAATTTGAGATCCTATGGTGTAAAAAAAATCAAGTTAATTGATTAGTCTAATAAAAGGGCAACTTTTTTTGGTTTTAAGGTTCAGAAAAGATTATTTTTCTGATTCAATCCTCTAAAGTTAGTCACTATTAGGTTTCTCTAGTTTAGATTTCCCTAAATTTACAGAAAACTAACAAGTCTCAATATTTTTTAGAGAGGCTCGTGGATATCACCTAGTAATCTTTCTTGTTTCGCTCCTGTCACCCGGGGTAAATTTCCTGGAAGCCTACTTACGTATCGCCAGTAGGCCAAGATGGCGAAGGCGATCGCTTCTTTAAAATCGCTGTTCATTCCCACTTCATCGGTGGTTTTGACCACGGTTTGCCCCGGAAAATGAGCTTGAATTCTCTTTTTTAAGTGTAGGTTACGAGAGCCTCCTCCACATAACAAAATTTCGTCAAGGGGATGTTTAATAAATTGTTGATAATTATGGGCGATGGATGCGGCGGTTAAATCGGTTAAGGTCGCTAAAAAATCTGTTTCTGATAAGTTATATTTCTGTGCATCTTGCCAACATTTTTCTAAATAGTCTGCTCCAAATAATTCTCTACCGGTTGATTTGGGGGGAGGCTGCTGGAAAAAATCTTGTTTTAACCATTGTTCAATTAACTCTAAATTTGGCGTTCCTTGTGCTGCCCATTCACCATTTTTATCGTAGGTTTTTTCTCCGTTGCTAAATTTTTGTACAGCTAAATCAATCAGCATATTACCTGGCCCCGTATCCCAGCCCATAACCTCTTTTTGCCAATTTTCTCTTTCTGTTGCTGGTAAGTAGGTGACGTTTCCAATCCCACCAATATTTTGTACACAACGATGTTTGTGGCGATCGCTTAATAAATAAGCATCGATTTTAGGGACTAAAGGCGCACCTTGTCCACTGGCTGCTATATCGGCGACCCTAAAGTTATTAACGGTAGTCACTCCTGTTAAATTGGCAATAATTTCTCCCCGGCCTAATTGTAGGGTATAGCCTATTTTTTCTTTGCTTGGGGGACGATGATAGACGGTTTGTCCGTGGGAGCCAATTAATTCTATATTAGGATGTTCTTGCTTAATTTTATTGACTGCTTCGACAAAACAAAAAGCAATTGCTTCATCTAATTTGGCATAAGCTTCCATTGATAGGGGTTTTCCTCCTGCCACTTCTAAAATAGTTTCTCTCAGTTTGTCTGGATAATCATGATTAATCCCAGATAGCAGTTCAATTTTTAAATCCAATTCTTTTCCCGTAATTTTTACTAAGGCTGCATCAATACTATCTACGGAAGTGCCACTCATCAATCCCAAACAATACATAAATCAATTACCTCAATTTCCGAATCTTTCATATTAGATGGAGTCTGTTTAACATCCCATGCTATTCTATAAATTTAGTCAGATAAACCACAAAAACTATTGGGAAACGCCAAGATGTCTGCCCCTGAAGAACTCACTAATGAGGTCTCACAACCCGTTGAATCCGAAGAAACTTCACCCCCTAAACCCGAAGTTGAGGAAAACCCTACTCTTTTTCAAGCGATTGGAACCCTTAAAGGGAAGCCAGAACAAGATCAAGAGGGGAACTTTTTGCTCCGTTTAGGGGGAAAACGCTATAAATTATTTATTGCTGGTTATCGCTATCAAGCTTGGCTCAAGCAAATGGCTGCTAACCCTGATAACACCTTATTTTTACGGGTCTATCCCAAATGTTTGATGATTCCTCGTAAAGATCCTCAAATTTATTTTCAAGTAGCTGCTTGGGAAGATGAAAACCCGTGGGAGGAAGAACCAGGGATGTTTAAATTTAGAGGGGTTTGGCAGTTTGTACCCCAAGTCAGAACGCCAGTGATTTCTGTCTATCGTAATCAAAATGCTAATGACCCCAAGGGCAAATTTAAAGCGTCTCATCTTCCTGTTTTGATGCGACGAGACGATGATGCTAAACCCTTCCGCTTTAACCCGAAAATAGCCAAGGAAGATTTACCTCCCCGTTGGTTTGTTCAAGGCAATTTTAAATTTATTCCTTCTCGTAATTGTTGGGGATGGGATAAGGACTTGGAACCTCCTACCAAGAAAATTCCACGATATAAAAAACCTGTTAAAGCAACTGTTGATGGTCAAGCACCTCCCAAATTCAATAAAAAACCCCCTAACAAAATAGATAAACCGAAAAAACCAACGATTACTAAGAAAGAATCGGATGAGTAAACCCTAAATTTAACAATGGACAATTAACAATCTCTCAATTGTTAATTATTAATTATTAATTGTTAATTGATAACTGTTCTCTAACCCTATTATTGTAAATTTGGAGAAAACCCTTATTTATACTCCTCCTTTAGCCCGCTTAATCGAACAATTACAAAGGTTGCCAGGGGTTGGACCAAAAACAGCCCAACGCCTGGCTTTACATATTCTTAAACGTCCTGATAACGAAATTCAAGCCCTCGCTAAAGCTTTAATTGATGCGAAGAAGCGAGTGGGTTTATGTAAAGTTTGTTTTCATTTTTCTGAGCAACCTATCTGTGATATCTGTCGCAACCCGAACCGTGACTCACAAACGGTGTGTGTGGTAGCAGATTCTCGTGATGTTATTGCTTTGGAAAAAACCCGAGAATATAGGGGAAAATATCATGTTTTAGGGGGTGTCATGTCTCCGATGGATGGGATTGGACCGGAACAACTTTATATTCAACCCCTAGTGCGACGGGTGAGTCAAGAAGGAGTAAAAGAGGTGATTTTGGCCATTAGTCCCACAGTAGAAGGCGAAACTACTACTCTATATATCGCTCAACTGCTTAAACCGTTTACAAAGGTAACTCGTATTGCTTTTGGTTTACCTATGGGAGGTGATTTGGAATATGCTGATGAAGTTACTCTAGCAAGAGCATTGGAGGGACGACGAGAGTTAGACTGACAAATATAGTGACATCCTGATAGGCCACTAGCTGAAGAAATTACCTAGAATATTGTCACAGAATAGGTTAAAACCAGAATTCAACTATCTTTAGTGTTTGCACTAATAAGTTTCTTATTTTCCCTTCACAGAAAAATTTTTTAGCTTACCCAACGGGAAGCCCCACGCTGTATTTTCCCCAAAAACACCCACGCACGAGAGCGTGGGATGAAAGTCGGGGCAGCACCCATGAGATAATTCTAGCGCATTTATAAAGTTGTGCTAGAATTGTTTTATGCTAACGATGAACATGACTTATCGAATTTATCCAAGTGCTGACCAAGAAGCAATAATGCTTGATTGGTTGGAGACTTGCAGACGACTTTATAATCGTTGTTTGCGAGAC
>JAAUYK010177279.1_pt1 | contig 13887 bp, 11 predicted proteins | sample 7278021 | NCBI WGS metagenome assembly JAAUYK01 (sample SAMN14350223, study PRJNA611818) | marine sediment metagenome | isolation source: surface marine sediment (1.8m) | place: French Polynesia: Moorea | collected 2018-08
GCGTGATTCGCAAGTAGCCGCTTCGCCCCAGGACTAACGAGAACGGCCCCGAATCATGCGATTCGAGGCCGTTTTCACTTACGCGGCAGGCCGCGCAACAGCAACTAGCTATTCCACTGGCCACCGTCGGAGTTCTGTCCCAACAGGGAGAGCGCAACACCGCGGAGGTCGTCCCCGCCCTCGCCGTGGTTGATGATCCGGGTCAAGATCTGAGCGAACTGAGGGCTAGCGATATCGTCCTTCCACTCGAGGAGCACCTGTTCGACATCGATCGTGCCGACCGCAAGCATCCAGCTCGTCTGGCGGGCGAGCCGGAGCTCGAGGCCGAGCATCTTTCCTCGCTCGCCTCCGCATCGATTCGCCACGTCCTCGACGACGATCGATGCCTCATGCTTGAACTGCGGCGCAGACTGTGCCGCGAGCGCTTGTTCGGCCAACATGATTGCGATGGGAAGGGGAAGGGCTTCGAGATAGCTCGCCAGGGGTGAAGGGTCGGAGCCGCCGCCGTCGACGAGTCCAGCCGCGCACATCTCCTCGTCGCCGTGAGGGAATCCGCCCGAGTTCAGCGCCAGGATCGCGGCGAGTTCGGGGACCAGCGAGGGATCGAAGCTCGTTCGATGCTCACGAGCGATCGCGAGCCCCGACGCTCTACGGAGCGGAGATTGCCGCAGCTGCTTTCCCTCCCAGCTCCATGAACCGCGTGCCAACTCGACCTGGAACTGCGTGGACGAGCTCGACCCGAATCCTTCGCTGAGTGCGTGTGCGGTCTCGATGAACGACCCACTGCCGCGGTCCGAGTCGAACTCGTGCCTGAGATGAGCCGATCGCAGCCGCTGGAGAATGGAGAGCGCATCCAGACCGAATCGGCGCCACATCGTCGCACCATGATGCATCCACTGGTGGACTTGCCGCGCAAGCTCCTGAACGGTTGTCGTTGCGACGAAGCGCAGTCCTGCACCTAGATTCGAATTGGCCAGCTCGATGACTTCCGCGAGTTCATCGCTGCAGTGCTGCCACGCCGCGTCTGCTGCGTCGGCCGCGTGGCCCGGCTGGGCCATGCACAGCGCTCCGAGCGCCGCACTCGCGAGTTCGATTGCAAGGACGTCCCGAATGAAGTCGAAAGCACCCGTCGTCTCGGCGCGCGCCGCCGAGCGGATCTCGTCAGCGATGAGGATCGCCGATACGGCGGAGTCGAAGAGAGTGATGCGGGCGGCCGACTCCTCGGCGGATCCGTATCGGGACCGACGGCCGAGCGACAGTCCGAGGTTCCACATCCAGATCGATGCTGCGGCGATCGTGGGAACCGTACGCGTCTCTTCGTCCTCGAGGACGGCCACGGCGCGAATCAGGTCATCCGCCAGCCGTGACGGCTCGGCACAGTCAACGACGCAACGTCCGACCTCGGTTTCCCTCGGAAGTACGAGCAGATCCGCAAACGTCACTGCTAGCCACGAGCCGCGGGCTCGTGCGAAGTCGAGGGCGCCCAAGCTCTCGCTGGGACTGCTTGAGATCCAGGACTGAAGCCGCTTCCGCTCGCGATCGGTCAGGCTCATGGTGCCAACGTACAGGTCGAGAACGGGATCGCGCTCGACGACCCGATCCCCTTCCGAATCGCTCTGAAGCTCGACGATGGAGTGGAGGATCTCATCCTCACCGGTGGCAAGAAAGGCAGTCCATGCCACTTCGGCGAATTTGACAAGCCTCGACTGGCCTGGCTTCAGGTCCAGGTCTTCAACGAGTTCATTGCATCGCCGGATCAGTGGTATGACCTTCCCGAACGCGCCAACGGACAGCGCCTGATCGAGCGCGAACAGACACCCGTCGAGCAACGTCGCACTCAGTTCGTCGTCGAGGCCCCGGACTCGCCCGGCTTCGACCCTCGCGGCGATGGCGTGATCTGCGAGTCTGCGAACCCAGAATGCGCTGGCTCGTGGCTGGTTGATGAGGTTCTCGTAGAGATAGAGAGCCCAGAAGAGATGACCTACCGTGTTCGGTGACAGATCGTACGTCGCAGGGTCCGCGACGACGACCGAGGCAACCTCCACCGGAACGCGGAATCGACCGCCACGATTGTCGTCGTCGGGCCCATCGACCAGTGGCGCCAGATCGCTGCAGAGCTGACGGAGCGACGCTTGTACTCGCTGACGACCGATGACCTGGGGTTCGCTTCCGTCGTCGGTCCGCCGTAGGTACGACGCCAGTACGATTCGACTCAGTCGCCGGCGACCCGGTTGCGAGCCAGCCTCCCCAGGCGGGCCAGGCTTCCTGGCCAGAGCACTGACGATGTCGTGCGGAAGATACCCGGGGTGATGCGCATCCGCCGCGACCGAGAACAGACCGAGCAGCTCGACTGGACCGAACTCGCGCATCGCGGCGGGAAAGTCCTTGCGAGCCGACTCCAGCGCCAGAGCGAGGCGGGAAGAACCTGCGGGCACACCCCGGGCGACGTCCCCTATTGCCCGAAATCGGAGCGCCGTCGAAGGCCGCCCAAGATGGCGGACAAGTGCCTCCTTCTCGGTATCACTGGCCTTCTTGAGCGAATGGAATGTTGCGCCGCAGTTCTCCAAGACGTTGCGGTCGGCGCCGAGTTGCCGACTCAGTCCGAGGCTCTCGGATGACTCGAAGACGATCCAGATCTCGGCCCCCACCTCCCACGCCGGATCTCGCGTCCGGAGGTATTCGACGACGACCTCGCGCGTCGTCGCATCGATCTCGTCGAAACCATCCATGACGAACGCGCGTGGGTAGTCTGGATACGACTTGAGCCGGCGAGCCAAATCGGCGCCCAGTTTATTCCAGGCGTCGATCGGTACCTCGAAGTCTGCTTGGTCGACCGGATCGCGAAGAGCGCGAGCCAGTGCGTGCCGTCGAGAAGTCGCATCGTGGGCGCGATCGAGTCGGGCCGCGGCCCGCTGTAGCAGTGGGACGACGACGATGGCCATGACGCTCGCGGCGATCAACACCTGGCTCGACATGAGACGGGACGCGAACGTCGCAGCGATGATCGCGGCCGCCGGGATGTACCACTTGAGGAGGGACGACCACCCTGGCAAGAGACCGGCTCGACGGGCAGACGACCAAAAACGGCGAGTCCCGATGGAGTGGGCGATCTCGGGCGCAGGCTTCGAACGTTTCAGGGACGATGAGAGCAGGTGGATGCCAAACCGGCGCGCACGGCTTTCGAGAGCGCGTCGGGCCGATTCGGCTGCCCATGTCATTCCGTCTCGAGGGTCGACGGCGATGATGACAGTGCGCGTCTTGGAGCCCGGCTGCGAGACCGTGCTGAGCGCGTCCGCGATGATGCTCTCGATCGTGACCGACTCGCCCGCTGACGGCGTTCCTGAGTCGGAGATGCGGCGCTCGATCAGGCCGGGGCCCGGCTCGAAGATCTCCCGCTGCTCGGGCGACAGTAAGCTCTGCTGCTTCGTTTGCGGAACCACCTCGCCGACTAGACCACAGCTCGACTTCTTGTGTAAACCCGGGTTCTCGGCCTCCCTCCGAGGCGAATCCCCCCGCGGGGATTCGAGGCTTTTCGGATCCAGAATCGCCGCTCGTTCGTCCGACGCGCCGGCCGGGCGACACGGTGGAAGACGCAACCAGGCAGCAGGTGCGCCGGCGCGGCCAAGAAGCGGCGACGTGTTCCGCGCGACAATTGAGGGACAAAGGCCTACTGATCAGACTTCTTTCAATTTCAATGACTTGCGCCTCTTGGACGCGGGTTCGATTGCCGCCGCCGATACCGCAACAGATCTGGCGTCTACTTGTAGAGGCCCACATTCCGAAGCGATCCGGGTGCTTCCCGGAACTCGAGTCAGGGGCTCTGCAACGAGACGCACTCTTAGCCAGGTGATGATGTGAGGGGGGCGGGTTGTGGAAACTTCGGCTGCGCGGTTGTTAGCTGCCTAGCTGCGGTAGCTCAATCCTATACAACCAGATTCGCTTGAGCCCCCGGGAGGATCTCGGAGAGTACCGGCGGACCAGCGGCATGAGAATGCTAGTCTCGGTCTCGCTCCGCTCCCAAATGAAGTACAGCGCGAATCCGAGGGCCATGGGCTTCGTCGCAAGTGGGGCGAGGTAGAGGTTTGAGAGTCCGCGCTTGGCTTCAAAGCCTGCGACCAGTTCCCGCAACCTGCTTGCTGTCGCGAATGGATCCTGAGCGGGGGCGAAGAACCTTGGACCGGAGGCGCTTCGCCCGATTGATTCCTGTGCCTGAAAGGTCGCGAGCGCGCTCTCCTGATACATGTCCGCCTGCAGCGACGGGAAGGCGTAGACCAGTCGCTTTTCGGCATGGTTCTTCGCTTCGGCAACGGCTGCAACAAGGCGGTCCTCGTAGCCGGTCGCGATGACTATGAGGTCATTGGTAGTGTCGGGGATGTGTGATCCCTCGAAGCCCTGAACCTGCCTGACTTCGATCAGTTCTTCACCGGAGAAGCGAGTCTGTTCCCGCTGCCCGTATCTGGATGGCTCCGAGTAGACCACATCGAAACTGCGTACGCCGCGGCGACCAAGAGCCCTGACAAGCACCAACAGGTATTGTCTAAGGATTCCTGTCGAGTCGATGCAGATCCGGGTGGATGGCTCAAGCGCTACGCCGGCATCGCCGATCGCCGGTATGAGCAGGGCTTCGCCGTCCCCATCCCAAGATATGCACTCCGCAGGGCGGTATTCCGGACGGATGCCATACTCGGGAAGGCCAAGCCACCTCTTGTCGGTAGCATGAACGCGTGCGAAAACCTCGCGGACGCGTTGCTCTTCAGAGTAGCCGGAAAGGAACACATCCCAGCGAAGCGATTCTAGTTCGTCGAGCGTCGAAAGTCGGCGCTTCTCAAAGAGCGAGTATTCAATCGTCATCAGGATCGAAAAGGCCCGTCTGGGCGTGCCTAACTCGGCGGGAGAACGGTGCAGTCATTCTGCTCAGCCGAGACCTGAGAAGCTCGAAAAACTCCGCCTCGTTCGCCGGGGCAAGGATCGTCGATGCTTCCCGGGCATTGAGCGCGATTGCCCCCCTTCGGGCCGTAGGAAGCTGCCAGAGAGGGGCAAGCATCGGGTTGAGCTGATATTTCTGGTCGACCCTCATCGAGTTCTTGTCCTTCTGGCCTCCGATCACTTCCAGCAGGAGAGACCAGTCGCATGCCAGGTCGAGAACTGTGCGGGCGCCATCGCTGAGGTCGTCTCTACAGGTGCTGAAGGTGGCAAGAGAACATTCGGAGGGCTTGTCAGAAAAGCGGATCTCCCGGAAAAACGTTGCGATACGTTCAATCGCAAGGCGGGTCTGGGTGCCTCGTTCGCCGGGAATCCGGGCATCGGCGAAAAACCAGTGCGCGGCGTCAAGAACACCCTGTTGCTGAGCGCGGATCGAGATGCGCTTCGATGAGAAAGGCTTCTCGCCCAGGAACTCGGCCCAGGAGTAGACGTGCTTGAGTATCACCAGGAGGTTTCGGGGAAGGCCTGCTGACATTCGGATGAAGGTGTCAAGCCCCCAGTAGCGTTGCCTCTGGTCGCACTCCCGCAGCAGCTGCGCCAGCATGTCAAGTCCGAACTTCTCTGTAGCCTTGCGGTACTCGCTTGCTGTTCCTCCATTCAGATACTCCTCCGCTTGACGTGCGATCTCGAAGCTTGCCTCGCGCAAGTCGCGCTGCTTCGACCAGGCTCGATACAGCAGGAACGTGCTGACCTTCTCGAGCAGCGGAAACTCGCGAAGAGAGAGACGCTTGAGGATGGGAGGCACGTCGTCTGCTGAGGTGAGTCCGGGGGCTGCGCCAGAAGCAGCTGCGTGCTCCAGCTTGCCTCTCAGCTTCCGCAAGTATGGGCGTTCCCGGTTGCTGTACTTCTCAATCACGAACTGGGTTTCGGAAGAGAAAAACGCGTCCCGGTCATACCGGTCAAAGAAGTCGTCGATCGACTCTGTCAGCGGAGGGAATTCCTCGTTGAACCGTAAAGCGTTCTCCAGCCGCCGGGCGACCATATTGCGGAGAAACTCGTTGTAGCGGGGTCCATAGGCACGGAGACGGTGGTCGAGAGCCAGCCGCTCGTATTCGGAGCCTTCACGGAGCTCTTCGTCCGCGCTCAAGGTGGAGTAAGTGCGGACGCCGTACGAGCGGGCACCAACGCGGAAACTAGCCGGCGCTTCCTTCTCACGTATCAGTGTATTGACATACCGCTGCTGGTTAGCGCCGAGGTTCTCGAACTCGTCAAGAAGATAGAGGAACGTCGTATCCCGAAGAGATGGCACGTCTTCCGAGATCGCCTTGGGGCAGCCGAAAATCATCGCGCCTCGATTCAACTCGATCTCGATCTCCAGCGTTCCTGTCAAAGAGCAGTTATTGACTGCGTGGTCAACGCGTTGCTGGAGCTTCGCCAGGTGCGCCGCCAACTCGTTCAAGGAGTTCAGCTGAGGCGCCTCCGGGGTGGTGAACTGCGCCGTTAGCCGCGAAAGCAGCGACGTCCGCGAGGCCTGGGCGATGTCTGCCAGGAAATCCTCGGCCGTCCGTAGAACGTGTTGGCCGAGCCATAGTTCCATGTAGTATGCGAACACGTCGCGCCACTTTTCGTCGGCTTGTTGCTTGCCGGAGAATCTGCTGGCGTTCAGGCCGCTGAGCCGTATATAGATTCCAACGTACCCGTCGTTTCTGACCGCGTAGGCAAAGCCACCATCCTGCGCACGGATGTGTTGGGCCGAGGCAGACAGGTAACGCATGAGATGCGTCTTGCCGCTACCTTTACCGCCGACGATCAACATCGGCATTGGTGTGCTTGGGCGAGCAAGGTCGAGTAATCCGCCGTCGTCCGAGAGGTCGACCCACAGGTCTTGGATCTCCTCGTCGGAGAAGTCGACTGCCTTGGTTACGGCAAACGGATTTCCCGGAGAAGTCTTTAGAACGCTACCTTCGGGTATCTCTTGAATATCGGTGACCACCCGTTCTCCTCGCTCCAGATCACCGGCAGGGTGTTGTCTGGCGTGTTGTGCCAGAAGCCCAAGAGCATCTGACCATTACCGTAGCCCAGAGGGTGAGCAGGGACGAGATTCGAGCCGTAGTGTCGGCACACGGTTTCCGCAGTCTCCCTCGTGATGCCGTCGGGCGGATCGGCGAAGTAGCGTGAGTCCGCATGAAAGCAACGGAACGTTTCGTCGAGCTCAAAGACCGCTTCTACTTCATTAAAGACTGTTTCTCTTCGCACGCGTTCGAGGGCGTGCGCGGTTGCGAAGAGCACAAAGTACGATGCGCTCGCGTCCGGCTTGCGTCGCTTGACGAGCTCGACGAGATCGCGGGAGTAGTCGACGGCCTGATCTCCGGATCCGCAGAAGTCGTCTACGAAGACGTAGTGCGATACAGACGCGTCCTTAAGCGCTGGATCCTGAGCTCCATAGCGACGGAAGATCTCGTGGCTATGAAGGAAGAGCTGAAGAGGGATCATATTCTCCTGACGGAAGAAGTAGAGCAAGAGGGATCCGCTTTCGGAGGGGTTTCCCATGCCGATGAACCGAGTCTCCCGCAGGTGTTCGGCGAGTCGGGGAGCGACGTCGCCCCAGGTAGTTGTGCCTCTGAGATCCCCTCGGATGCGCTGGATCACTGGATACTCGTACAGGTCGCGATACACCACACGCAGCATCTCTCGAAACTCGTCAAGCGCGAAGAAAGTAAAATGTGTGAGCAGATAGAGTGCGTGGAGCTGCTCTACTTCCTGTCCGCGTACTTGGCCGGAGAAGTTCGCCAACCAGCCTTGGATTGCCGGTTCGTCAATGTGCTCGTTGCGCCATGCCGTGCTCCGAAGCACCATCGCTTTCTGCAGCAGCTTGTCACGTAGCTCTGTATTCATGCCGGCTTCCGGAATATGGTAATCTGCTCTTCCGCGATCACGGATGCAGCCGCGTGGCGCTTGGTTAGTAGGCCGCGTGAGCGGATCCGGTCACGTAGGACTAGTCGGACGTCGAAGCCGATGTCCTTCGCGAGATCCCTGAGAATTCTCGAAGTGGGAAGATGAGACCCGCGTAGCTCATTGTCGCCACTTACGAGGACTAGGTGGCCGCTATCCCGCAGGATCCTCCATGCCTCGGAGATCGCTTGACGCATCTCTATGAGATAAGTGGCGAATAGAATCGCGCGGAGGTTGTCATCGCGGCGAACCGCGCGGAGGCGGCGGTCGAGGGCTCGGTGTCCCGTCTTGGGCAGCTCGAGTAAGTCAGCCTTGCGGAAGTGCTCGCGGCCGATCGACGCACGCTCGAGTTCGGAGAGTGCGGCGGGGTGGCACAGTCGCAGCCAGCCGAGACTAAGGCTCGAGGCGCGGATGTACTTCTGGGCTCCCCCGTAGGGGGGAGATGTAAGGACCAGGTCAGCCCAACCATCAGCGAGCGGTAGATCGGAGGATAGGCTTTGCATGAGCCGGCGGGCGTCTCCTCCGAGGATTGTCGCGCGGGGGAGGGCCGGGAACTCGTTCCAGAGGTTCTCCATGCGCCGGATATTGGCATCGAGGGACCGGGAAAAGGTGCCGAAGACGTCCAGCCGTCTTCCCGGCTTCAGCCGCGCAGCGGTACGGCTATGGAGTGGGTGCCCTTCCGGGTAGTGGTTCTTCTTCAGGCGGACAGGGACGGAGACCCTTGGGTCTGCCCTGCTAACACGGCGCGTACAGACGGAGAACGAGATCTCGAAGAACGCCCTCAAGTCCTCATCGCGAGTACGATCAATTGCTTCGCGAACCACCCGGAGCTGGTCGACGGCGCGGCGGGAGTACCAGTGCCCGAGATTCACGACGTCAGGTCGTTCGGAGCGCAAGCCGCGGTCTATGCGGTTGCTAAGCCTAAGTGCCGCACGACGAAGTCTTTGTGGGTCGATGGGCGTGGTCTTGACTTGCGATATCAGGACCGCCAGCGGGTTCACGTCGGTTCCCGCGGACCGGTGTCCCGCTGCCGCGGCTTCAAGGAGGACCGTGCCGGACCCGCAGAACGGGTCGACGATGTTCGACCCGGGAGGTGCCAGAGCATGGCTAGAAAGCAGCAGATGGGGAATCTGAGGGAGAAGTTTGGCGGGATACGGGTGGATGGAATGCGTCGCGCGCTCGCCATACTTGAAGCAGGTGACGGCTGATCGGGAATCCAGGCAGACGGGTCGCTCCGGTTTGCTGCGGCTCGAGAGGAGGTCGTCGAGCGTGCCAGAGCATGCGCAGGGCGCTGCGTCGGCTCTACCCATGCTCTTGGTCGTCAACGCGGGAACACCAGGGGAGTTGAACTCTGATCAGCCTGATCTTCTCTTCGAACTCCTCTCGCTCGCGGTTCTTGCGCGGTTCACCGTTCTCGTCGAGCCAACCAAACGTGGTTGCCAGGCGGCGGGCTTCTTCAGGACCGCTTTCGTTGTCTGTGCGTAGAATCGAGACTTCCCTTGCCGTGAGGGAGACCGCGTTCAGGCGGTAGTCTAGGAATGCTTCCCAGGCTATCGGGCACCATCGTTGAACGACCTCGTGTCCGATCGCTTGAGCGAAGTGCCGGATTTCGAACTGGGCACCGGGCGCCATTCTGAGCTGGAGAAAGTGAAAGAGATTGTGGAGGTCGATTTTCCAGTAGGCTTCGGTATACGTGGAGAGTGGGAGGTCCTTTCGGGCCTGCTCTCTCGCAACTCCGGAGGCGAGGCGGTCTTCGTAGACGCGCCTCGAGTACTCTTGGAGCTCGTGTTCCTGGTCGGATAGTGCCGAGCCCGTGGCGGCTTCCAATACCCCCTCGCTGCCCTGGCGATTGAGAGACGACTGGAGCCGCCATTGATCGGCAGGCGTTCGTTGAGCGGCGTCGATGGCGATCGAATAGCGTGTGGAATACTCGTTCACGTTGGCTGTGCGGTGCCGAATCCACTGGCGCCAGGTGTCCATTGGAACGCGCACGTGGAGCTTCAGCTCGCACATCTCGAAAGGCGTTGTGTGGTTGTGCCGCATGAGAAACCGGATAAGGCCCCGGTCCTGGCGGAGTTTCTTGGTGCCTTCTCCGTACGATACGCGCGCGGACTGAACGATCGACTGGTCGGACCCCATGTAGTCAACGACGCGAACGAACCCATCGTCCAGGACTGGAAGGCGGCGACCGAGGATATCGTCGAGGTCCGGAACCGAGATCCGGTTCAACTTCGCTCGCGTTTGTTCGGCGGTCACGCTTCGCCTCTAGGTCGCACTCTGGGCCCCCGCGTTCCGGTTGACGGTCCGACCTTCGGGTGCGCGAGTCGATAGAGAGCCCATCGGGTTAGCGCTCCGTTGGTTGGCGCCAGCACAGTCCGGGGAAGCGGGCGTAGTCCCGATTGGTCGTGATTCACTCGTACCCGGATTCGATCGCGATCGACGCCACTTATTGAGCCCGAATCGTGTACGTCGAGCAGCGCCTGCAGGGTCTCCATCCTGTTCCCTCCCGTGTTCAAGTGTAGTGCTGCCTCTGGGGCAAGCCACCGCGTTGAGTTGGCGAGCTCGATACTCGAGCGGGCTCTTGTAGCCAAGCGCCTGATGCGGGCCCTCTTCGTTGTACCAGCGGATTCACTTTGCGATGGCCGCCTTGGCCTCCCGGAAGCCCACGAAGTCGTGCTGCCAGGCGCACTTCTCCTCTAGGCTGCGGTAGAAGCGCTCGATCATTCCGTTCTGCTCCGGGGTGTAGGGCGTGATGAACTCCTGACGAAGTCGATAGTCCCGGCAGGCAGGTCGGAAGCGACGGCTTTGGATGATGAGCCCGTCTTCGCTCCTCACCACAGGAGTCTCTCCCGCCGGCCGGAGGATCCCGAAGCGGCGGATACGGGCCTCCTCCAAGGCTCTCTCGGCGTGGAAGGGCGAATTCCCAGCCGGTGCGCTCGCGGTCGTGGCAGCGATCACGGCGGCCAGGTGCCCCCAGCGGTCCGGCCCACACGGCACGTGGCTCATGTCCACCGCCCAGCGCTGGTTGCTCCGTTCCGGTCGGCTGGGAAGCTTCCGCATCCGGAGCCGAAGCGTCACACGTCGCTGGTGGATGAACCAGCCCTTGAGCCGAAGCTCACGGTAGACCGCCTTGCGACTCGCGCGAAGGCCTTCTCGGAACCAGAGCAACGCCCAGATCCGACCATTCCCGGAGGTCGGATAGGCACAGATGAGTCGCTGGATCCGAGCCGCCGGCAGCTCGTCCAGGACAAGCGCTCTCTCCGCTCTGCTCGGCACCGACAGCGAGAACCGCGGGACGACGAGGCAGCCACAAGGACGCCGGAGCGAAGCCATCCCGCAGGATGTCATTGTTGAGCACCAGCTCGCCGACGTTCTGCTTCACGCGCTTCAGCTCGTAGCCCGAGCGTTCGATGAGCAATCGAGTCGGAGTCCCCGAGGGGGCGAGGGTGGGCCCTTGGATTCCGCGACAGATTTTGCATCTACTTGTAGAGCCCCTCCCGCGTGAGGCCGAGCTGACGGGCGGTCTCGGCGCGGCGCCCGCCGTGGCGATCGAGGGCGCTGCGCGGGAGCCAGGCCTCCACCCGGCCCAGCGCGTCGCGGAGGCTCTCGCCCGGGCGCGGCGCCTCCGGGCTCTCTGGGATCGGGCACAGCGTGGCGCGGACCCGATCCGAGACGTGAGCGGGACCCAGGTGCTCGCCGGGCTCGGCCAGGGCCAGCGCGCGCTCGATCTCGTTCTCGAACTCGCGCACGTTGCTCGGCCATTGGTGGACCTGGAGCAGACGCAGCGCCTCGGGATTCAGGTGGCAGCCGCGCTTGCCCGTACGCCGATCGATGCGCGCGAGGAAGTGCCGGGTCCGCGCGAAGGAGGCCGAGCTGGGTGCCGAGGAGCGGCTGGCCGGGATGCATGAGGTGCTGGAGCGGAGGACGGACCGTTCGGCGCTTCTGCTGCGGCCCTTGCTCGGAGAGATCCGCCCGGAGCCGGCCCGCGGCCAGATCGGTCGGCCTTACTACGTGGCCCAGACCTCGCTCGACGCCCTGGCGTTGCTCGCACCACCTCCGGGCCAAGACGGCCCGGAAGGTGGTTCGGATTCCTGCGATGGTGGAGGCGGCGGGAATCCAAACCGGATCCGCTTGCCGCGAGGCCCGCCCGGGCCATCTCGGGTGTCGGCGTCTGCCCTACGAGAGGACGAAGAGGCCCGGAACCGGGTCGTCCAGCCGTCGTGCGGGCACGGTCCCCGGTCGTCGACGGGCCGGGATCGCTACCTGGGCAGCGTCCGCAGGTAGGCCAGGAGGTCGGCGACGCCCGCATCGTCCATCGGCCGGCCGGGCATCCACGGCGGCCTGCCCTCGCGCACGATGGTCGCGAAGTCGTGCGCGCGGTCGAGGAGGTAGCGGTCGACCAGGTTCAGGCCGATCAGACCGACCGCAGTCGGGCTGTGGCAGGCGATGCAGTCCTGGCTGTAGAGCTGCTTGCCTCTCGACGCGTCGCCGCCGCCGAACGGGTCGTCGGGGAGTGGCTCGACGGCCGCCCGGGCCGTCTGGGCCTCGACCCGGGCAGGCGAGAAGGGCCCGGCGTCGGGACCGAAGTTCGCTGCGAGATACGAGACGAGCTTGTCCTGCAGGTCGGCTTGTTTCGCCTGCGCGCCCCAGGCGACCATCTTCTCGATGGTCGCGCGCCACTGCTCCTCCGTGAGGCGCTGCTGATGGATCAGGTCGTCGCCGTGGCAGACGGTGCAGTAGGCCGCGACGTGCTCCGCCCCCTCTTCGTCGGCGGTGCCGGCGAGGGGCAGACCCACGGCGAGGAACGCGAGCAGCATCCAGCGTGCGCGCATCAAGCCACCTCCAGCGCCACACGGTGCCAGCCGTTCCAGAAGTGGCCGCTCGGGTTCCAGGTCGGCGTGCGCGGCTGCGCGTTCCCGGCTGCGTCGGTCGCGCGCGCCAGGACGGCTGCGGCGCCGCTCTGCTTCAGCTCCAGCGAGGCGCGGAACACCTGCCAGCGGCCCAGGCCCGCCTCCCCTTCGAGCTCCGCCGCGGTCCACGTCTCGCCTTCGTCGGCCGACACGTCGACGCGATCGATTGCCGCGTGGCCCGAGAACGCCACGCCGACGACCTCGCACTTGCCGGGCGCCACGCGCGCGCCGTCGGCGGGGCGCGCGATCACGGATTTCACCGGGAACTCGTGCGCCGGGTGGGTGGTGCCGGGCGCTGGGGTCTCGCCCGGCTTCACGGGCGGGTCCGGTACGCGGTAGGCCGTCTGCATGAAGTAGCCCGGCTCCTCGTCCTTTCGAAGCACGAGCTCGGCCAGCCACTTGGTCCAGTTGTCGGCCGCCCAGCCCGGAACGATCAGACGCAAGGGACCGCCGTGCGAGAGCGGAATGGGCGCGCCGTTCATCTCGTAGGCGACGAGTGTGGTCGGATCGAGGGCCCGCTCGATCGGAATGCTCCGGTAGAAGTGCGGCGTCGTCGGCAGCGGCGGCCGGTCGGCGCCGCGCAGGCCCACCTGCCTCGCCTCCGCGCCCACGCCCGCCTCGGCGAGCAGGTCTGCCAGCCGCACTCCGCGCCACGCGGCCTGCCCCATGGCGCCATGTCCCCACTGCACGCCGGGGACGCGAGGCTCGAAGAGCGAGCGGCCCGCGCCCGCGCAGATCACGACCGCGGTGACCTCCGTGGAGGGCCTCGCGCGCAGCTCGTCCGGCGTGAGGGAGAGGTTCTTCCCGACGAGGCCCTTGATCTCGAGGGGGCGGTTCGGACGCAGCGCCGGCGGCCCGAAGTGGCTGCGCACGAAGAAGAGATCGTTCGGGGTGTGCAGGCGATCGAAGACCGCGAGCGGCGTCTCGAGCTGCTGCGGTGAAGCACCGAGCTGCAGGAGGTCCGCGCCCGACGCGCGCTGGCCTAGTCCTGAAGTAAGCGCAGATCGAACGGCTGGCGGGGTTCGAAGGCGCTGAAACGAGGAACGGGAGCGCGTTTCCTGGGGTAATCTCGGCTTTGCAACAAGACGAGATCCTCCAGAAA
>JAAUYK010087881.1_pt1 | contig 13879 bp, 11 predicted proteins | sample 7278021 | NCBI WGS metagenome assembly JAAUYK01 (sample SAMN14350223, study PRJNA611818) | marine sediment metagenome | isolation source: surface marine sediment (1.8m) | place: French Polynesia: Moorea | collected 2018-08
GCCAAGGAAGAAGATCGCGAAGAGGCCTACCGGCAAGGCTACGAGGCCGGCAAGAAAAACCAGTAGACCTACGGGGTGATAACAGCCACGTACAAAGGGCTGTTGGCTTTACAAGGGTTGGAACATCGCAAACGGCGACCCCCATTTTACGCTAACTGGCCGGGAGACACACAATGGAGCTTTTACAGGGCTTTTTCGAAAAGGTGCCCATGGCGGCCATCTTCCTTTCGCTCGCCATCGGGTATGCGATCGGAAGGATTAAAATCGGCCAGTTCAGCCTGGGCGGCCTGACGGGCAGTCTGCTGGCCGCCGTCGTCATCGGCCAGATCGGCGTGCCGGTGGACCCCGTGGTGAAACAAATGATGTTCTCCCTTTTCATCTTCTCAACGGGTTATGTCTGCGGTCCCCAGTTTGTTGCCAGCCTGAACCGCAAAACGCTCAAACTGCTGCACCTGGCGGTTTTTTCGGGCATCGTCGTCTTTGTCACCATCTGGGGCCTGTCCCATGCGCTGGATTTGGACAAAGGCACGGCGGCCGGTCTGCTGGCCGGTGCCACTACCGAGTCGGCTTCTATCGGCACGGCATCAGAAGGGCTGCGTCGCCTGAATCTGTCAGCGGATGAGATTCAAAAGCTTGAATCCAACATTGGTGTGGCCTACGCCCTGACCTATCTCTTTGGCATGACCGTCGTCATGTTCTTCTGCAGCCGGGTGGCCCCGCGTCTGATGGGCGTCGACCTGAAGACGGAGGCCTCGTTGCTCGAGGCCGAGATGGGCAGCAGCGGGGTCAAGTTGCAGCCGGGGCAGTACGAGGCCTTTGGCGGCTTCCGGGCGCAAGCCTATACGGTCGAAACCGACGAGGCGGTGGGGATGACGGTCGGTGACCTCCAAAAAAAATTCAATGTCAAAGTGATCAGGGCCGCCACCCAGGAAAAACGTTTAGAGATCAGCCCGGATTTACGCCTGCAGCGCGAATATCGCCTGGCTCTCCAGGGTGAGGCTGGCCAGGTCATTCAGGCCGGTCGCTTCGTGGGCCAGGAGACTGCCAATGTCAGTGCCCTGGGCTTCATTCAGGAAGAGCGCAACGTGGTGGTCACGAACAGGACGCTTGTCGGCCAGACCCTGGCCCTGACCAAACAAACATTTAATCTGCGGGGGCGCCACGGGGTTCAGGTGCCTCGCATGTATCGTCTCGATCAGGAGATCGAAATGTACCCCCAGACCGAAATCAACCTCGGGGATGTCGTCACGGTCGTGGGGGAGGCCGGCGATGTGGCCCGCGCGGCCGATGAACTGGGCTATTCCCAGAAAGAGAGCTATTTCGTGGATCATGTCTATCTGGGCACCGGCATGCTGGTCGGCATCCTGATGGGGCTGGTCAATATCTACGTGGCCGGCGTACCCATCGGTCTGGGCATCGGCGGGGGCTGTCTGGTTTCCGGGCTTATTTTCGGATGGCTGCGGGCCAAACGTCCCACTTTCGGCAACCTGCCCGCGCCCACGGCCAAATACCTTCAGGAGTTCGGCCTGGCGGTCTTCATCGTCTCCGTGGGATTGGCCACAGGCCCCCAGGCCATCGCTCAGATCATGAAATACGGGCTGATGTTGCCGGCGATCGGTGTTTTCGTGGCCTTGGTGCCCCTTGTGGCCCAGGTCTTCTACGGACGGTTCGTACTGAAACTGAACCCGGTGATTCTGTGCGGCGCCCTGGCGGGCAACCTCACGATGACGCCGGCCCTGAACATGGTGATCGAGCAGGCGAAGAGCGGCACGCCCGTAATGGGCTACACCGTGAGTTATGCGGTGTCCAACGTCATTCTGACCTTTCTAGGGCCGATCATCGTGTTCACGGTCTGACGCCCATGATTGGAGACAGAAGTTCTTCAACAGGAGACCAAACCTATGTTGAACCTCAAAGATAAGAAACTTTTCCGGCAGCAGTGTTTCGTCGACGGCAACTGGCAGGATGCCGACAGCGGCGAGAGCATCCCGGTGACCAATCCGGCCACCGGCGAAACCCTCGGCACCGTCCCCAAGATGGGAGCCGAGGAAACCCGGCGCGCGATTGCGGCCGCCCAAGCGGCCATGCCGGCCTGGCAGGCCACCACGGCCCGTGAAAAATCAAGGATCCTGCGCCGCTGGTATGACCTTATGGTGGCCAACAAGGAAGACCTGGCAATTTTGATGACCACCGAGCAGGGCAAGCCCATCCGTGAATCCCGGGGCGAGATCGATTACGCCGCCGACTATATCGAATGGTTCGCGGAGGAAGCCCGGCGGATCTACGGCGATACGATCCCGTCCGAGGCCGCCGACAAACGCATCATTGTTCTCAAGCAGCCGGTGGGCGTGGTTGCGGCCATCACCCCCTGGAATTTCCCGGCGGCCATGATCACCCGCAAAGCCGCGCCAGCCCTGGCCGCCGGCTGCACAGTGGTGCTCAAACCGGCCACGGCCACCCCCTATTCCGCCCTGGCCCTGGCCGAACTGGCTGACCGTGCCGGATTACCGCCGGGGGCTTTCAGCGTGGTGACCGGATCGGCCCGTGCCATCGGCGGCGAGCTCACCGCCAATCCGGTGGTGCGCAAGCTGACCTTCACGGGATCGACCGAGATCGGCAAAAAGCTTATCGAGCAGTGCGCCGGAACGGTGAAGAAGGTTTCCATGGAACTGGGCGGCAACGCACCCTTTATCGTTTTCAACGACGCCGACCTGGACGCCGCGGTGGAGGGTACGCTGGTTTCCAAATACCGCAACACCGGCCAGACCTGTGTGTGCACCAACCGGCTGCTGGTCCAGGATGGCGTCTACGATGCCTTTGCCGCCAAACTGGCCCAGGCGGTAAGCGCCATGAAGGTGGGCAACGGCATGGCGGAAGACACCGACCAGGGCCCCCTGATCGACGTGGGCGCCATGGAGATCGTCGAAGATCACGTCCAGGACGCGGTGTCCAAGGGCGGCACGGTGGTCACCGGCGGCAAGCGCCACGCACTGGGCGGCAGCTTCTATGAACCCACGGTGGTCACCGGCGTCACGACCCAGATGAAAGTCGCCCGCGAGGAGACCTTTGGCCCGCTGGCGCCGATCTTCCGTTTCCAGACCGAAGAAGAAGCCATCCGGATGGCCAACGATACCGAATTCGGCCTGGCCTCCTATTTCTACACCCGTGATGCGGCGAGAATCTTCCGGGTGGCCGAGGCGCTGGAATACGGCATTGTGGGCATCAATGCCGGCCTCATCTCGGCGGCCAATGCACCCTTCGGCGGCGTCAAGGAATCGGGCTTCGGCCGCGAAGGCTCCAAGTACGGGATCGAGGACTACCTGGAGATCAAATACATGTGTCTGGGGGGCGTTTAGGAAAAGGGTTCGGGGCCCAAAGGTTCGAGGTTTTGGGTTCAGAGGTTTTCATTCTGATTTCTGATTTCTGATTTCTGACTTCTGAATTCTGACTTCTCTTTTGTGGCACCTGGAACCCAGAACGGTGAACCCATAAGAGGAAAAGAGGTATGATTAAAATCCGCAAAGGTCTGGACCTGCCCATCGCGGGCGCGCCATCCGGGGACATCGACGACGCCCCGCCGGTGAGCCGTGTGGCCCTGGTGGGGGACGACTATGTCGGCATGAAGCCCAAGATGCTGGTCCAAGTGGGCGATGCCGTCAAGCTGGGTCAGGTGCTCTTCGAGGACAAGAAGACACCGGGGGTGCAGTATACCTCACCCGGCAGCGGCAAGGTGGTGGCCGTCAACCGCGGGGCCAAGCGCAAGTTCGAATCCATCGTAATCGAACTGGCCGGAGAGGAAGAAGAAACCTTTCCCTGCTTTGACGCCGCCGAACTGGATGAGCTCGATCGCGAAAAACTTCAGGCGCTTCTGATTCAATCAGGACTCTGGACGGTGCTGCGCACGCGACCCTACAGCAGGGTGCCCGATCCGGGTTCCGTCCCCCATTCCATCTTCGTCACCGCCATGGACACCAATCCCCTGGCGGCCGATCCGGCCCCTATCATCCAGGGCCGGTCGGACAATTTCCGCCACGGTCTCAAGGTTCTCTCCCGGCTCACGGAAGGGCAGGTGTTTGTTTGTCAGCGGTCCGGCGCCGACATCCCGGGCGACACCATCACCCGCGTATCGACCCAGGCGTTTGCCGGGCCGCACCCGGCGGGGCTGGCGGGCACACACATCCACTTTCTGGATCCGGTCAGTGATCAGAAGACGGTCTGGAGCATCAACTACCAGGATGTGATCGCCATCGGGCAGCTGGCGACGACCGGCCGGATTCCGCTGGAACGCGTGATTTCGCTGGCCGGGCCGGCAGTAAAGAATCCGCGCCTGCTTCGCACGCGGGTGGGGGCCGCCATCGATGAGCTGGTGGCGAATGAACTGAATCTGGACAACGTGCGGGTCATCTCCGGATCTGTGCTCTCGGGCCGACAGGCCAGCGGCGGCTATGCCTTTCTGGGACGCCCGCATTTGCAGATTTCGGCCATTGCCGAAGGCCGTCCGCGGGAATTTCTGGGCTGGGCCCTGGCCGGGTTCAACCGGTTCTCCGTCAGGCGGCTGTATGCTTCCGCGCTCTTCGGGCGGGGCCGCAAGCTGGCCTTTTCCAGTTCGGCCGAAGGCAGCCCCCGCGCCATGGTGCCCATCGGCTCCTACGAGAAGGTCATGCCGCTGGATATCGACCCACCCTATTTTCTGCGTGCCCTGATTGTGGGGGACAGCGAAAAAGCACAGGATCTGGGCTGCCTGGAACTCGAAGAGGAAGATCTGGCCCTGTGCACCTTCGTCTGCCCGGGCAAATACAATTACGGCCAGCTGCTACGGGATGTCCTGACCCATATTGAAAAAGAAGGATAAGGGATCACCATGAAGGCTTTGAGAAAGTTTCTTGATAAAATTGAACCGGCTTTTGAAGAAGGCGGGAAGCTGGAACGGCTGTATCCGCTTTACGAAGCCACTGACACCTTCCTGTTCACGACCGACGACGTCACCAAGGTTGAACCCCACGTGCGCGATTCCATGGATGTCAAACGCATCATGACGCTTGTGGTCTATGCGCTTGCGCCTTGCATCTTCATGGCCATGTGGAACACCGGCTACCAGGCCAACCTGGCCATGCAGGCCATGGGAATCCCCGAAGCCTCGGGTTTGCGCGGCACCTTGCTGACGGCCCTGGTGGGCTACGACCCCAACAGTTTCGTGGCCAACCTGGTCCACGGGGCGTTCTACTTCATCCCCATCTACATCGTCAGCGTGGCCGTGGGCGGCTTCTGGGAAGTTCTCTTCGGCATCGTGCGCAAGGAAGACGTCAACGAGGGGCTGCTGGTCAGCAGTATGATCTTCCCCCTCTCGCTACCGCCCACCATTCCGCTCTGGCAGGTGGCCCTGGGCATCAGCTTCGGTGTCGTGGTGGCCAAGGAAATCTTCGGCGGCACCGGCCGCAATTTCGTCAACCCGGCCCTGGCCGGCCGGGCCTTTCTCTATTTCGCCTACCCGGCCCAGAACAGCGGCGATGCGGTCTGGGTGGTCGCCGACGGGTTCACCGGGGCCACCCCGCTGACCGCCCTGGCCACCACGAACATGGAAACGGGCATGGGGGCTATCAATGTAAGCTGGGCGCAGGCTTTTCTGGGCATCGAACCGGGATCGTTAGGGGAGACCTCTGCGCTGGCCTGTCTGATTGGCGCCGTTATCATTGCCTACACCGGTGTGGGATCCTGGCGCATCATGCTTTCGATGCTGCTGGGCGGCATGGGCTTTTCGGCCCTCCTATGGATGATTGGCAGCGATACCAACCCCATGTTCCTGATGCCGCCCTGGTGGCACCTGGTGGTCGGAAGCTTCGCCTTTGGGCTGGTGTTCTGCATCACCGACCCGGTATCGGCGACCCTGACCCAGACCGGCAAATGGTTTTACGGCGCCCTGGCCGGTGTGTTGACCATCCTCATCCGGGTCGTCAACCCGGCCTACCCCGAGGGGGTCATGGTGGCGATTTTGCTGGCCAATGTCTTCGCGCCGCTGATCGACTACTTTGTGCTGCAGGCCAATATCAAACGAAGGAAGATACGCAATGGCACGTGAATCTGTGGGCAAGACGTTTGTGGTGGCCATCGTGCTGGCCGCTTTCTGCTCGCTCCTGGTGTCGGGGGCGGCCATCGGGCTTCGCTCGAAGCAGGAGGCCAACAAGGTTCGGGACCGCAAGAAGAATATCCTGGTCGTGGCCGGACTGCACGATGCCCAAACCCCGGTGGAAGAAGCCTTCCAGCAGGTCGAGGTACGCATCGTCGATATCGAAAGCGGTGAATTCGTCGCGGGCGACCAATTCGACCCGGAGACTTTCGATCAGCGCGCGGCCGCCAAGGACCCGGAACTGAGCGTCGCCATTCCGGCCGCGAAGGACCTGGCCGGCATCGGTCGCCGGGAGAAGTATTCCCTGGTCTATCTGGTTAAAAAGGACGACAAGCTGGATCAGGTGATTCTGCCCATCGACGGCAAGGGCTTGTGGTCGACCCTGTATGGCTTTCTGGCTTTGGGTGACGACCTGAACACGGTTCGCGGGATCACCTGGTACGAGCACGCCGAAACCCCGGGGCTTGGGGGCGAAATTGACAACCCCCTGTGGAAAGCCCAGTGGGATGGTAAAAAACTATACGATCCCCAGGGCAATTATAAATTCCAGATCGTCAAGGGCCAGGCGGCCCAGAGCGGCCCCGCGGCCGACTACCAGATCGATGGCCTGTCCGGGGCCACGCTGACCGCCAACGGGGTGGCCAACCTGGTGCAGTATTGGCTGGGCGAAGACGGTTTCAAAAAAATGCTGGAACGGCTGAAAACCGAAGGAGTCTGACATGGCCGAACCGAAGATCAAGGAACTTTTGTGGGAACCCATTTTTAACCGCAATCCGGTCACCCTGGGGGTGCTGGGGATCTGTTCGGCCCTGGCGGTGACCGGCAAGATGCAGACGGCCTTCGTGATGACGATCTGCGTTACTGTGGTCATAGCCTGCTCCAGCTTTGCCATCAGCCTGATTCGCAACCAGATCCCCAGCAGTGTCCGCATCGGGGCCCAGATCACGATCATCGCCACCATGGTGATCGTGGTGGCCCAGGTGTTGGAGGCCTTTCTGTTCGACATCAGCAAGCAGCTCTCGGTGTACGTGGGGCTGATCATCACCAACTGCATTGTCATGGGCCGTGCGGAGGCCTTCGCCATGAAGAACGGCCCGGTGGCCAGCATTCTGGACGGCATCGGCCACGGTCTGGGCTACGGCATGGTGCTTCTGGCGGTGGCCTTCTTCCGGGAGTTGTTCGGGTCGGGCACCCTTTTCGGCTTCGAGGTTCTCCAGCCCGTGACCCAGGGGGGCTGGTACGTCACCAACGGCCTGATGGTCCTGCCGCCGAGCGCCTTTTTCCTGATCACCTTTCTGATCTGGGCCATCCGCACCTGGAAGCCCGATCAGGTCGAAGAGGACTAACGCCATGGAACATTACCTGAGTCTTTTCATCAAGTCCGTCTTCATCGAAAACATGGCCCTGGCATTCTTTCTGGGCATGTGCACCTTTCTGGCCGTTTCCAAGAGCGTCAAGACCGCCATCGGACTGGGCGTGGCCGTCATCTTCATCGTGACGATCACGGTGCCGGTCAACAATCTGCTCTTCCAGTTTCTGCTCAAGCCGGGGGCGCTGGCCTGGGCCGGCCAGGGGCAGTTCGACCTGAGTTTCCTGGGGCTTATAACCTATATTGGCGTCATTGCCGCCATGGTGCAGGTGCTGGAAATGGTGCTGGATCGCTTCGTGCCCGTGCTCTACAACGCCCTGGGTATCTTCCTGCCCCTGATCACGGTCAACTGCGCCATCCTGGGCGGATCCTTGTTCATGGTTGAACGCGACTACAATTTCGCCGAGAGCGTCGTCTACGGACTGGGGTCCGGCACCGGCTGGGCCCTGGCCCTGGTCCTTCTGGCCGGCATCCGCGAGAAAATGGCCTACAGCAACCCGCCGGAAGGCGTGCGCGGCCTGGGGGCCACCTTCGCTGTGGCCGGCCTGATGGCCATGGCCTTCATGGCCTTTTCAGGGATCAAGCTATGACAAGCAAGGTTCAGGTTGGCAGGTTCAGGGTTATTCGCTGCGCAACTGTTTTGCAGTGACCCTGGACCGCCGTGACGAAAAGATGCCGAGAACCAGAAAGTGACTAAGACGGTTTTGAAAAACCAATATGTGGAGCGTCTGAAATGAACGAGCTAATTTTTGCCGTGGGCATGTTCACTCTCATCGTATTGATGCTGGTCAGCGTGATCATGTTCGCCAAGGCCAAACTGCTACCCAGCGGGGATGTCAAGATGGTGATCAACCAGGAGAAGGAGCTCACCACCCAACCGGGCGGCAAGCTGCTGGGCAGTCTGGCCGATCAGGGGATTTTCGTTCCCTCAGCCTGTGGCGGCGGTGGCACCTGCGGCCAGTGCCTGGTCAAGGTGCACGAGGGAGGGGGAGATATCCTGCCGACCGAACTGGCGCACATCACCAAGCGCGAGGCCCGCGAAGGCGAGCGCCTGGCCTGCCAGGTGTCGGTCAAGCAGGATTTGTTGGTCGAGGTGCCTCCCGAGGTGTTCGAAACCAAGAAATGGATGTGCAAGGTCCGCTCCAACGACAGCGTGGCCGATTTTATCAAGGAATTGGTCCTCGAGCTGCCCGAAGGTGAAGAGGTTGACTTCAAGGCTGGCGGCTACATCCAGATCGAGGTGCCGCCCCACGAACTCAAATTCACCGAGTTCGACATTCCCGAAAAGTTTCGGCCGGAGTGGGACAAACGCAACTTGTGGGAGCTGACGTCCACGGTGACGGAGCCGTGTACGCGGGCCTATTCCATGGCCAGCTACCCGGGGGAGAAGGGCATCATCATGCTGAATGTCCGCATCGCCCTGCCGCCCGCGCCGGGAATTCCCACGGGCGTGGCCTCGACCTTCATCTTCAATCTGAAACCGGGCGACGAGGTCGAAATCTCTGGACCGTATGGGGAATTTTTCATCAACGAAACCGATGCCGAAATGGTCTATATCGGCCGTGGGGCCGGGATGGCCCCCCTGCGCAGCCATATCTTCGAACTGCTCAAGGGCCGCGACAGTCAGCGCCGGATTTCCTACTGGTACAATGCCCGCAACCTGGGGGAGTGCTTCTATCTGGATGAATTTGCGCAGCTGGCCGAAGAGCACGAGAACTTCTCCTTTCATCTGGCCCTGTCCCGTCCGGCGTCGCAGGACAACTGGACCGGACTCACCGGCTATGTTCATCAGGTCCTGCACGACAGCTATCTGGCGGAGCATCCGGCCCCCGAGGACATCGAATACTACATGTGCGGTCCCCCGGTCATGAGCCAGTCCGTGGTCCACATGCTGGACAACCTGGGGGTGGAATACGACAACATCAACTTCGACGATTTCGGGGCCTGACATCCGGAGCGTCGTGCGGCGAAGGAGGCGTCGTGTGACGGCTGCTGCGTCCGCTAAGGGGAAGAAACCATGATCCAAGAGCGACAAGATAAAGACATGCCCGCCAAGAAGCCGTTGAAGGTGACGTCGGGCACCCAGGCCATGATGCGCAAGGTGCCGCGCGTCAGGGATATCATGACCGAGGATCCGGTAACCTTCTCGCTGGGTACGACGGTGCACGATGCGGCCAAGAAGCTGTTGCAGAAGCAGATTGTGGCGGCTCCGGTGGTCGATGCGGACGGCAACTTCGTGGGTATGTTTTCCCAGCAGGGCTGCATGGTCGGGCTGGTGGACGGCGTCTACGACGAGGTGCCCCAGCCGATTTTCGTGGACGATTACCTGGAGCCGGAAGATCGCGTCCAGACGGTTACCGAAAATGCGCCCATCATGACGGCCGTGTCCAAATTCGCCGGCAGCCGCCGGATCATCCTGAGCCTGCCGGTCCTGAGAGCGGGTAAAGTGGTCGGCCTCATCGCGCGCCAGGATATTATTCGCACCTTTTTTGAGATGACCGCCAAAATACCCGATGCCCGGGCGGCCATCCTGTATATCAGCGGACTTGAAAAAGAGCAGCAGGAGATCCAGAAGCTTCGATGACATGAGGAGTTGGAAAGGGTTATGCCGCGCGCCCTGATCGATGACACCAATATTCAGCGTTGATTGCGACAGGATTGACGGAGACTGGATTTAGGACTTAAAGCATTGATATTTGATCCACGTTTACATATAAACACGGACGGCACGCTGTTGTCTTGCCAGCCTCAGGATTTTCCCTTTTTGCAACCCAAAATCGAAGCATCAAAAGGAACGCCATGAAAAAACGACATTCACGGAAATCGATCCTTTACCATCGTCGGACCCGGTCATGGGGTGGTTTGATGGCCATCGCCCTGGCCGCAGTTCTGATCCAAAGCTGTGCCGTCGGGCCGGACTACGTCAAGCCGGAATACGACATGCCGGACCTTTGGCAGGCGGAACTGGTGGAGGGGCTGGCGGCCGGTGAGGCGCCCATGGCCACCTGGTGGAAGGTCTTGAACGACCCGATTCTGGACAGCCTGATGGAGCGGGCCGTGGCCGGCAACCTCGATCTAAAGGAAGCTTTCGGGCGCATCAAAGAGGCCCGGGCCATCCGCGGGATTGCCACCGGGGAGCGCTATCCGGACCTGAACGCCGATGGTGAAGTATCCCGCAGACGCCAGAGCGAGGACTTCGGCGCACTCAACCAGGACCGGGACGGCAGCCCCGGCAGCCAATCGGACTGGGTGCGCGGCGGCAACATGAACGCCAACTGGGAGATCGACTTCTGGGGCCGGGTTACCCGCTCGATTGCTTCGGCGGATGCGGATTTCGTGGCTTCGATCGAGGACTACCGTGACGCACTGGTGGTTCTATATGCCGATATCGCGGCCACCTACGTGGAACTGCGCTCGCTCCAGGAGCGCATCGTGGTCACGCAGCGCAACGTGGATACCCAGCGCGGCACACTGGGTATCACCCAGGCGCGTTTTAAGGCCGAACTCTCTCCCGAACTGGATGTGCGTCAGGCCGAGCTCAACCTGGCGCGAACCGAGAGCGTGATCCCGGCCTTGAAGCAGGGGGTGGCTCAGACGATCCATCGCCTGGGGGTTTTGATCGGTGAGTTCCCGGGCGAGCTCTATGCCGAACTCTTGCCACAGCAACCCATCCCCCAGCCGCCGCCGGAGGTTCTCATGGGGGTGCCGGCGGAAATCATGCGCCAGCGGCCCGACATCCGAGCGGCTGAACGTCGTCTGGCGGCTCAGACCGAGCGCATCGGCATTGCCACGGCCGATCTCTACCCCACTTTTTTCCTGCTGGGTGATTTCGGTTATCTGGGGGTGCGCAGCGATTTGATTGACGGCAGCCGCAAGACGTATTCATTTGGTCCGACTCTGCGGTGGAACATCTTCGACGGCGGGCGCGTGCGCAACCGGATCCGGGCCGAAGACGCCCGCACCGAGCAGGCGTTGGCGCGTTATGAAAATACGGTCCTGGAGGCGCTGGAAGAAGTCGAGAACGCGGCCGTAAACTACACCGAAGAGACCCAGCGTATGGAATTCCTGCGTGATTCGGTGGTGGCGGCCCAGCGGTCGGTGGAACTGGTGGGCGTCCTTTACAAATCGGGGCTGACCGACTTCCAGAATGTCCTCGACATGGAGCGTTCGCTGGCCGAACAGGAAGACCGCTTCGTGGAGAGTGTGGGTTTCGTGACCCAGAACATGATTGCGATTTACCGCGCTCTGGGCGGGGGCTGGGATCCGGATCCGCCACTGTTGGAGGTTGAGATTCAGGACGCCGCCACCAAGGGCGAACCCATTTTTTAGATCTCCGGTACATCATGGATAATATCCCTACGGGAGGGTTGAGGCTTCGGCCCCATACCCGGCCGGGAACTGAGCCATACAATGCGATTTCATCTATTTTCAGCAAAGGTAGGTAAAACCATGAAGCACTTTTTTACGTTATTGACCGTGCTGCTCGCCGCATGCCTTGTTCTGACCGGCTGCGAGGAGCCAACCAAACCGGAGATCATTCGCCCCGTCAAATACATCAAATTAGAAAAAGCCGCCGGTTTCGGGGGCAGCAGCTATCCCGGCCGTGCCGAGGCTGCCACTGAGCTGAACCTGGGTTTCGAGGTCTCCGGCACCATCGAGGAACGTCCGGTGGACAAGGGTGACATGGTCGAGCAGGGCCAGCTCCTGGCCCGGCTGGACCTGCGCGACTTCAGAAACGAGGTTGCTTTTGCAGTGGCCGAGGCCGACCGCAACCGGGCTTATCGCGAGCGCATCGCCGAGGCCCTTGTGGCCAACGCGGTGGCTGTGCAGGATCTCGACGACGCCGACGCCCGCCTGGCCCAGTCCCGCGCGGCCGTGCGCATCAAGCGCAAGGCCCTGGAAGACGCGCACATCAAGGCGCCCTTCGACGGCACGGTCTCCTGGACCTACAAGGAAGCCGGCCAGCGCGTGCAGGCCAAGGAGAACGTTCTCCGTCTGCTGGACATCTCCAAGGTAGAGTTCACCGTGGACATTCCCGAGCAGGTGATTCCCATCATGGAATACGTCAAGGGCATCACGATTACCTACGATTCCTTTCCGGACCGTCAGATTCCGGCCCGTGTCAAGGAAATCGGCACCGAGGCCTCCGCCGCCACGCGTACCTTCCCGGTGACCCTGGTTCACGACCAGCTCGAAGATATCAAGATCCTGCCCGGCATGGCCGGGGTGGCCACCGGCGATCCGTCGGACGCCCCGGGCCGCGGCATAACAGAAGATGAATTTCTGCTGCCCGTGGACGCCTTTTTCACGGCGGACGGCAAGACCCACAAGGTCTGGCTGATCGACGAGGCCAGCATGACCGTCAAGGCGCACGAGGTGACGCGTGGCCGGCTGACGTCCCGGGGGCAGTACGCCCGGGGTCTCAAGGCCGGCATGGTGGTGGCCGCGGCCGGCGCCAATACGCTGCGCGAAGGGCAGAAAGTGACACTTGCCGAGGCCACCCGCCGGTCGGAAGGCCCCTGGAAATAAAATGATGGTTGGCGCAGTCGCCAACCTCAGGAGGATTCATGAACATAACGGAATACGCCATCAAGAATAAGGCCGTAAGCTATTTCTTCATCGCGCTCGTACTCTTTGGCGGCATTGGTTCCTACTTCGTTTTGGGCCAGCTGGAGGATCCGGTCTTCACCATCAAGAAGTGCACCGTGGTGACCCTGTATCCCGGTGCCAGCGCCTACGAGGTGGAACTGGAGGTGACCGACGTCATTGAAAAGGCCATCAAGGAGATTCCCGATATCGAGCACCTTTACTCCTTTTCACGTCCCGGTGTGTCCGTCATCAAGGTCGACGTGGAACAGCACGTTTGGATGGACACGCTTCCCCAGATCTGGGACGAGATGCGCAAGAAGATTCGCGATGTCATACCCCAGCTGCCTCCCGGGGCCGGCAAACCGGACATATCGGACGATTTCAACTTCGTTTACGGCTTTGTCCTGGCGCTCACCGGCGACGGTTTCAGCTACGCCGAGCTCGAGGACTGGGCCGACGACATCAAACGGGAACTGGACCTGATCGAGGGGGTCTCGCGGGCCGAACTGTGGGGCATCCAGGACCAGGTGATCTATATCGATGTCTCCCAGAAACAGATGGCCGAGCGGGGCCTGACCTTCCAGGACTTCGTCGACACCTTAGGCCGGCAGAACATGGTCGTGGACGCCGGGGCGATCGACGTCCAGGACAAGCGTCTGCGGGTGGTGCCTACGGGCGAATTCATCACCCCGGAGGACATTGGCGAGCTCTTCCTGCATCCCAGCCAGGCGCGGACCTTCAACGAAGCCGTGGCCCCCATTACCACCGACCTGCAGACCACCCAGGCCCAGCGACCC
>JAAUYK010120981.1_pt1 | contig 13879 bp, 16 predicted proteins | sample 7278021 | NCBI WGS metagenome assembly JAAUYK01 (sample SAMN14350223, study PRJNA611818) | marine sediment metagenome | isolation source: surface marine sediment (1.8m) | place: French Polynesia: Moorea | collected 2018-08
CTGATTTCCCGAAATATTCACCTTACCGATAGAAAAACTAATGATATTAAATTCAACTTTTCCGGAGGTAAGCTCCTGCGGTGGTAAAGATACCCGGTGGAAACTGAAGCCGGCGCCTATGATCGCCTGCTCAAGCGTGTCTGCGGCAGCCGACAATCCTTCCAATCCCGCCTGTTCTCCCAGAAAAGGTTCCAATACCTTATTGGCCCTGGCTCCTATAGGATTGTCACCCTCAATAATGAATTCATCGACCTTGAAACGCACAGGATCATATACGGTTTGCGCATAACCAGTAGTGACGACAAGAAAAAACAGGGCTAACCCGATGGCTCGATCAAGATGATCACGCATGATTAGATTTTATTATTCTGCTCCTCGAACCCTTAGCATAGTCACCGTAATCCACTATGTCTACGCCCTCTTCAAAAAGAATTAAGCCATATTTTTGACAGCGCTGTTCATGATCAATCGTTTCAACATCATGTTGGCATCCACTATCGACATTCCCAGGTCTCTAACCCGGCAGATCAAACCGCCTTGCTGCCCATATAGAAGCTTTAATAACGAAAACAGATGTGTTGCACTGGCCGCCTCAGCCTTGCGTTGGCGTTCGAATCGACGTAACAAACGAGGTTGATAGATCGCTGACTGACCATAAAAAAGCGTTTTCAATAGTGCCACATCAGCAAAACCAAGATTCACCCCCTGCCCGGCTAATGGATGAACACCATGCGCGGCATCACCGATTAACAATACCCTTTGCTGGAGCCATTGTTGGGCATTATGCCAGTTCAAGGGAAAGGCTGCTCTTGCGCTGGTTTGAGTAACCGCACCCAATCTGAATTCAAAAGCTGCAGACAATGCTTCGGTGAATGCGGTATCTGACAGGTCCATTAACTTGTCGACCTGATCATCATCTACTGACCATACTATTGAACTCTGACCATTGGACAGCGGCAAAAAAGCCAGCGGTCCGGTAACGAGAAAACGTTGCCAAGCAGTATTGTCATGTGATTTCTCGGTACTCACATTCGCTACAATGGCTGACTGCTGGTATGACCCAGAAATAACGGGAAGCTTTAAAAGATTACGTACACTGGACTCCCTTCCATCTGCGGCGATTAATAATTGTGCATGCACAAACCGACCCGTGGAAGTTTTTACCTGTACCTCATCACTGCCATTCTCGATGTGCACCACCTGTTGCTCTGTAAAAAAATGAACATTACTCAAACCCTGTAACACCTGTTGCAGTGACCATTGAATCAGGCGGTTTTCCACAATAGTGCCCAAGTGTGCTAAACCCAGCTGCTCGCTGGCAAAGCGCACCACGGAATTTCCATTTTCATGCCAGATGAACATCTTATGGTAATCACAACTGCGCATACGGGTAATTTCTTGCCAAACCCCTAGCTCCGAGAGTAATGCCTGTGAGCTGGGACTGATTGCAGAAACCCGTAAATCATAAGCTTCAGTTAGCTCCATGGGTTCACCCGCAAGCTTCTGACGTTCTATAACCGCAACCGAGAATCCCTGCTGTGCTAATGCCAAAGCAGCGCTGGAACCCACCATGCCGCCGCCTACGACAATGACATCATATGATGTTGTCATAAGTGTCCTCGCATCAGTGTTGATAGTCCCTGGCCGAAACCCATGCCTCTCCAACTGACCTCCTGTTTTAATGGGGGCATCAAGTCCAGTGCAGTTAAAGCTGCCGCTCGTGCATGATTCAACAACGGCCAATTATTTGAGAAGAGCTTGACCAGGCCATGCCCAGCTTGCACAGTTTGCTGCTGGTCAGTCATCCTGAGTTGTTGATATTTCTCAAGATGAATACCCAATTGCTCCGATCTGAGATTCAAACCCTTAAGCTGGTCATACAACACGGCTATGTCACGCATGGCCAGATTAAATCCCTGTCCAGCCACAGGATGCAGCGTGTTTGCGGCATTACCGATTAAAACCGCATTCATAGTCACCAGAGGTTGTGCTCGAGATAGTTTTAATTCAAAGCTGGCTCTTTGACCGACCGCCCGTAAGACTCCAAGACGATAACCAAATCGTTTCTGTAATTCCTGCAAAAAATCTCGATCAGAACACTTCAATAATTGTTGCGCCCTTTCCGGATGTTGTGTCCATACCAGGGCATAGCGGGATTCTGTTAACGGCAACATCGCCATTGGCCCCTCGGGGGTGAAACGCTCGAAGGCTATTCCACTGAACGGCGCTTCCGTTTCAACATTGGCTGCCAAAGCCACCTGGTGGTAATCCGTTGTGCTAATTGTGACACCCAACCGCTCCCTAATAGCTGCAGAAGCCCCCTCTGCAACAATCAGTAAATCAGCCATAAGCTTCTGAGGCTCACCTTCAGCCATAATGTTCAGCGCTACGCCCTGCGGTTGACAGTCCAGATCCTCAACATTAGCTGGAGATAGCAGCTCGACATTCTTTTGGAGTTTGAGTGCACTTAGTAATTGCTCAAACAATAGGTGATATTCCACAACATAACCCATTGCCTCCAGGTTGAGTTCATCCGCCAGTAAACGTGTTACACCAAAGCGACCGGAACTGGAAACATGAATCTCTTTGATCGGTGCCGCCAGAGACTCAATAGGCTCCCACAGGCCTAAAGCCGTAAATATTTTCACAGTAGCATGAGAGAGCGCTAACGAACGGGCATCCAGAGCAGCTGGAATGGTGCCATCTTGTAATGCTCCAAGGGATCGAGCCTCGATCAAATTTATCGAATAACCCAGTCGACTCAATGCCAGAGCGGCTGACAGCCCCACCAGGCCGCCACCCACAATGCAGATATCTTTATGCCGCATGTTAACCCGCCATCAAGGCTTCAATTTCTTTAATTTCGGAAGGTACACCCCGGGTCAGCACCTCATGGCCCTTAGCCGTCACCAACACATCATCCTCGATGCGAATACCGATATTCCACCATTTACGATGTACACCTTTTGTTTGCGCAGGAATATAAATCCCCGGCTCCACGGTTAGCACCATACCCGGCTCAAGCAACCGCCACTGCTCTCCGACTTTATAATCGCCCACGTCATGTACATCCAAACCGAGCCAATGCCCGGTACGATGCATGTAAAACCTTCGATAGGCATGTTCTTTCAGGAGTTTGGGTAAACTGCCCTTGAGTAGCTTTAATTCAATTAAACCCTTGGTGATTACCCTCACAGCAGCATGATGCGGATCATTCCAATGATTTCCGGGTTTAACTTTTTTAATAGCGGCCTTTTGGGCCTGAAGCACAACCTGATAAACGTCTTTTTGTGCAGGACTAAAACGGCCATTGATTGGAAAGGTACGCGTAATATCCGAGGCATAGCCTTCAACTTCACAGCCTGCATCAATTAATAATAATTCGCCATCACGTAATGGCTCTGAATTTTCGGTGTAATGCAAGATGCAGCCATTTTCTCCACCTCCGACGATAGGGGGGTAAGCATGCTGCGCATTATGTTTACGAAATTCATGATTATATTCTGCTTCGATGGTGTATTCATATTTACCGGGTTCGCAAACCTGCATGGCTCGCTTGTGAGCGGCAACGGATATCTTGGCTGCTTTCTTCATCAAACTGATCTCGGAACGACTTTTATATAGCCGCATGTCGTGTAACAGATGATCTAAAGACACAAACTCATAGGGCACGTGCACTCCGGAGCGAGATTGAGATTTAATCTGGTTAACCCAACCCATCAGCCGAGTATCAAAGTCCGGGTATCGCCCCATGATGTGAAACACTTTTTCGCGTTCTTCCAATAAACCCGGCAGGATGTCATCGATATCATCGATCGGGAAGGAGTCATCTGCCCCAAACTGTTCTATAGCACCTTGTTGACCCGCTCGCCGTCCATGCCAGGTTTCCTGATCTGGATCATTCTCGCGGCAAAACAGGATAAATTCGCCATGTTTACGGCCAGGCACCAGAACCAGCACTGATTCAGGTTCATTAAAACCGGTTAAATAGAGGAAATCGCTATCCTGTCTGAATGGGTATTCCACATCACGGTTACGCACCTGTTGCGAGGCCGAAGCAACGATAGCAATACTTCCCTTACCAATCATTTTCATTAACTGGTTACGTCTTCGTTTAAATTCTGATGGGTTCATGATGTTATTAAGTTGATCATTTAAAGAATAGTGACCAGATTTTTGGCTATAAATTTCATTATTGTATCTGTGGGGCCGGCATGACCGGATTAAGCTCTTCATGGATATAGATTACCGACAACCTGACATGCTCGACGATCTCGGTATACACATTTTCAGATTCTTCTGTTTGCTCTTCATCGTGACTGATTTGACTGATTTGCAGTAAATCATCCAGACATTCCCGGCCCTGCGCAGATAAACCCTTGAGCAAAGATTCGCCACAAACACCCAGCCCATAGAGAAAACCCTGGCACCATCCTCCTAATGCAATCAAGCGTTGGGCAAACTCAACACTCTCATCAGGTAACATCAGATCCAAACTCATATCTTCAGCATTCAGCTCAGCCTGGGTTTGACGGTAAAATGCCTGGAGCACCTGCAAAGATTCCTTTTGCGTCAAATTATTTTTATCCGGATCCCGGTCCAGGGTAAAGTCTAACCATCGGGAAAAATCTTGCCGCCCAAGCAACAAACCGCACAATGTTCCATGCGCTTCGGAAGCATCACTCATCGCGGTCAAGTGGTCTAGGGCCTGCTGCAGGCTGTCAAAATCCACAGAGGTGGAACTCATAGGCTTGTTTAGGTTAAATAAAGTTTTTTAATTCTATCATTCCGCACTCAGCCGTGCATCGCGATAGAATACTCAGATTTCACTTCAAAAAGCCATGATAAGCGATTGCATCACAATGATTCCGTGCAAAAATGGTAAACTATGATTTAATAACAGTATCCAGTTGACAGATTTTTAATGATCACCAAAAATGCATTATGGATTCCAATAATAAAACCTACACAGAATCAGACCTGCAAAAGTTAGAGAACCAGATCGACGCTTTAATCGATGCTGTAAACCAACTCAAGCAGGAAAATACCAGCTTACGTCATCAGCAGGATAATCTGCTTGCCGAACGCTCACAGCTGATTGAAAAAACAGAGCTTGCCCGTAACCGGGTAGAAGCCATGATAACGCGATTAAGATCTCTGGAATTAAGTTCATGAGCACGCCTTTAGCCATCAATATATCCATTCTAGATAAGGAATATAAAATCGCCTGTCCTCCGGGCGAGCAATCCGCCCTGCTGGAATCAGCCGAGTATTTGGATAAGAAAATGCGCGAGGTACGCGATAATGGCAGTATTATTGGTTCTGAACGTATAGCCGTAATAACCGCATTAAATATTGCTCACGAATTATTGCACTCGAACCAGCTCAAAGACGATTTGAATAACACCCTGCCACCACGCCTTAAGGATCTTGAAAATAAAGTCAGTGAAGCTTTACAAAAAGCACGTCAACTAGAACTCTAATTCAGCGATAACGTTCCATTCCGTACTAAGCGCCTGATTTATCCCCTCCCCCTTTGCTTTCTCTTGCCCGATTTAATTTCACAAATCAATTTTAAAAATTTGATTAGACAGGCGTGATCATAAAAAAATTCTGTTTGGACTTCCGTGCAAAAAAAAAAGAACAAGCGTATAGTTAAATAACCAACTGCGGTGTTTGTTAGCACCTTCATAGTCCTTGAGCCTATTTATCAACTTCGGGATTTTATGTGGTTTTCTGGTGTGCATGCCCGAGCTTAATCGGGAAGCCTGATGAATGCCCGGTTATCCCACCTGAACCTTCGGTTCAAGGTTGATAGACTGCGACGGCACCGTGGTTGGTATTGCTTCAATAAAAACCATAACATGCAAGCACAGCAGATTCGTCAACATTACCGTCAGCTTCGTCGTTCGCTTACCTCGAATCAACAGCAAGCCCACGCTATAGCCGTCAGCGAACAGCTTGATGTATTGCTAAAACATAAGCGAAATACCAAAATTGCGGCTTACCTCGCAACCCAGGCGGAATTATCTCTAAACCCCTGGATAGCTTCCGCTGCAGAAATTCAGCAGATATTTTTACCCATGTTGTATGAGCCTATCGAGCCACGTTTGAGATTTGCCCCGTATGACGAAAACACCCGATGGAAAAGTAACCGGTTTGGCATTATTGAACCTGATACACACTGGGGCAAAACCCTGCATGCGAGGCAATTGGATATCATCCTTTTACCTTTAGTCGCCTTCGACCGCAGGGGACATCGGCTGGGCATGGGCGGGGGATTTTATGACCGTAGCCTGGCTTTCAGAACCCAAAGGCAAATCTGGAAAAAACCGCTACTGGTGGGTATTGCCCATAGCTGCCAGGAACATCCTGGGCTTCACAGTAATCCCTGGGATGTAACCCTCGACTGGATGGTTACCGAACAAGAAATTATTCCTTTTTCAGTTTAATGATTATTTGAGAAACAACTCGTAAGCACGATTCTGCGTTTCTTCCCAATAGGGAAAATCCAGGCCTTTTAAAAACTGGCGAAATTCTTTATGGTCTTTTTCATCTACCTGAATACCCATCAGGATCCGTCCATAATCTGCACCATGATTACGATAGTGAAACAGGCTAATGTTAAATCGCTGACCGATTTCGGTGAGGAAAGCTAATAGTGCTCCAGGCCTTTCGGGAAACTGAAAGCGATATAACAATTCATTATCCACCCCAGGCCCCGGATGCCCTCCGACCATATATCGAGTATGCAACTTTGCGACCTCATTATCCGTCATATCATCAACCTGATACTTATGCTTTCTCAATTGTTTGATGACCAGGTCCTTTTCCTCGTTGCCGTACGTCAGCTGCAACCCCACAAAAACCATGGCGCGTTTAGCATCCGCATAACGATAATTGAATTCCGTAATTTGACGCTTTCCGATCAGGCGACAAAATGTTTTAAAACTGCCGGGGCGCTCGGGAATCTCAACAGCCAATAATCCCTCACGCTGTTCACCGATTTCAGCGCGTTCAGAAACATGGCGCAGTCGATCAAAGTTCATGTTAGCACCACAATTAATGGCCACGAGGGTTTTGCCATTGACATTATGTTCCGCCACATATTTCTTCAAGCCAGCCAAAGAGACTGCACCGGCAGGCTCGCAGATCGCCCGCGTATCATCATAGGTATCCTTGATTGCCGCACAAATCTGATCAGTTGAGACCGTTATGACATCATCCAGTTGATCACGTAACATCTGAAATGTATTTTTGCCAATTTGCTTGACGGCTACACCATCTGCAAAGATGCCGACTTCTTTGAGTTTTACACGTCTACCCGCTGTCATTGCCGCCTTGAGGCTGGCAGCATCGGCTGGCTCAACGCCGATCACCTTAATGGAAGGTTTCACCGCTTTTAGAAACCCGGTAATGCCTGCGGCCAAGCCGCCGCCCCCTACCGCCACGAAAATCATATGAATATCATCAGGATGCTGGCGAATGATTTCATGTGCAATGGTGCCATTCCCAGCAATCACATCGATATCATCATAAGGATGAATAAATTCCAGGCCCTCCTCTTCGGCCAGTTCCAGAGAATGACTGTAAGCTTCATCGAAATTATCACCATGTAATACAACCTTGCCACCTCTTGCCTTTACCGCGTTCACCTTGATAATGGGCGTGGTATTCGGCATCACTATAATGGCCTGCAAGCCAAGTTTATGTGCGGCCAGCGCAACACCTTGAGCATGGTTGCCCGCCGAAGCTGCTATGACACCTTTTAATTCCGGATTTTTTTTGCGCAGATGATAGATCTTGTTAAACGCACCCCTGAGCTTGAAAGAAAATACCGACTGAAGGTCTTCACGTTTTAACAAAACGCGGTTGCCCAGACGCTCCGAAATAATCGGCATATCATCTAGCGGCGACTCTATCGCGACATCGTATACCCGGGCTGTTAAAACCTTTTCAAGAAATTTTTTACTGGTCATAGACATTCTCTGCTCACAAGCGAGCATTATCGGGAATGCTTGCTGAATAGGCAATAGCCTTATATTTTTCAATACCTATGGCTCTGGGGTATTTTTATAACAAGCCATCGAATGTTTTCGGTATTTCACTAAAAGGTCTCATAGATTGGTAAATTGAACACTTATACTGACGATATTTAAGTTGTTTCACTGATTTTCAGTCGTGGAGTTTCTAGAATAATCATGACATTTACTTTGCCAATCAGTACTATTCCGTCTTCAGAATTATCCATGAAAGAATTATGACCGCAGACGAAAAGAAAAAGCAGGCAGCTATTGCCGCCCTGGACTATGTTAAACCCGGAAGTATTATTGGTGTTGGCACGGGCTCTACCGTCAATCATTTTATTGATGCACTCGCCGAAAAAATGAAGGGCTCCGTAGAAGCCGCCGTCTCCAGTTCAGAGGCTTCAACTGAACGTATGAAAAATCACGGAATTCCCGTGATTGATTTAAATTCCGCCGGAGAATTATCCATTTATGTTGATGGCGCTGATGAATCCAACCGTCATCTTCACCTCATTAAAGGAGGGGGTGGTGCATTGACCCGTGAAAAAATTGTGGCTGCCGCCAGTAAAACGTTCGTATGTATCGCGGACGACAGCAAACTGGTTAATATCCTGGGTAAATTTCCTTTACCGGTTGAAGTCATTCCCATGGCTCGCAGCATGGTGGCCAGGGAATTAACCAAGATGGGTGGCCAACCCGTGTGGCGTGAAAACTTTGTAACGGACAATGGGAATCAGATCCTCGATGTCCATAACCTGGAGATCATGGAACCCATGAAAATGGAAACCCAGATCAATCAGATCGCTGGCGTGGTGACTGTCGGTATCTTTGCCCATCGCCCGGCTGATGTGCTCTTACTGGGCGGAGAAGACGGTGTGCGCACCGTTACTGCTTGACCAGTAACAGGGTCCCTGAAGCGTGAATAACGCTCAGGGATCTATCGGCTCAGGATTTAATCGTCTGGATCTATGACGGTTAAACCCAGTGACTGCCATCCTTGCATACCACCGCGATAATACATGATTTTTTCAGGTGGATAACCCAGCTCCAGTAATCCTTTGATAGCGCGGGGAGATTGGCCACACCACATACCGTTACACCAGAGAATGACTTTTTTAGCACTGGTGAAATCCCATTCATCAGTCTTTTGATCCCCGCCCATCAAACCAAAACCCTCAATTGTTCGGGTAAATCCACTGACTTCACCGCGACGTTTGGCTCCAAGTACACGCATCATATCAATTAACTGGGGATCATTAATATCCAGGCCAAAAACGGTAAAAGGTATATTTACAGACCCTGGGATTGTTCCTCGCTTCCACCAGGCAGGGGTTCGGGCATCGACAATAATTCCCGTTTCATCCAGTAATTCATTTTCCATGAAATCGAACATTTCCAATTGTCCGACAGTCTTCACACCTTCACCTCCTGACATCGGTTGGATACAAAAAGGTGGACACTTTCTTGAGGTCTTTGCAAACCCTCCTTCCAGAATATGATCCTGGTCCTGAATACGTTGAATTTTGACCAATTTGCCCTGATGTATGACTTCCACAAAGTCTTTACCAGGTGTCAATTTCACATCCAGCGCGTAAGCGTTGGTGAAAAGTACTATTGATAACAGTGTCAGCAATCGAATAGGCATCATAAACCTCGTTATTTTTTACTCACTTTGAGAATTTTCTCTCGGATACTTTTAGGATCGGGATTATCCTGGTAGAACATAAACACTTCATCCTTTTGAACGTTTTCCAAACGTTTATAGAAGAGATAACTGCCAATATAATTATTTTTCAAAACAATCTCGAACTGCTCAATGGTTAAACCAGGTTTAAGTTCAACGATAGCTCCGCCTTTATTGACCCATTGTTTGTCTGCATCAAATCCTTGTGAAGATTGCGTATTCTGCGTTTTGGTTTTAGTTTCCTCATCCAGCGTTAAAGCCGACGCCTCGCCCTCGAGCGACTCGAGATAATCTGAATTAGCTTGCGCAATGGCTACTTTTGTAAAGAGCCCAAGCAGAATAAACATAAACAGCAGCAAAAATCCTTTTTGCATTTGTATATCCCACGTGAAATAAGACAAAGCAATACCTGTACTTGATGGAGCAATTCTAATAATAGCTACTAATTGCTAAAAATGTACGCAGACAGCGTTTTTTTCTTTTTTATCGTTCTAAGAGCGTAGACCCGGGTTTTGGGGTTGTCAACCAAGAAGCACGAAATTCCTTTAAATAACATCAATTTATAAATTTTTTTTAAAAATTAATTTAACTAATAAATATTTTTTGCCGACAAAAAAAAACCTGCCGAAGCAGGTTTTTTACTGAAATGTAAGCCGTATTAACGCTTGGAGAACTGGGTAGCGCGACGTGCTTTGCGCAGACCTACCTTCTTACGCTCCACTTCACGGGCATCACGAGTAACAAAGCCTTCTTTACGCAGCGCTGGTCGAAAAGTTTCGTCATATTGCAGTAAAGCACGCGTAATTCCTAAACGAATGGCGCCTGCTTGGCCACTAGGGCCTCCACCATTCACATTGACATTGATATCAAATTTATCCATCAAATCCACGGTTTCAAGGGGTTGCCTGACAACCATTCTGGAAGTCTCACGACCGAAGTAATCGTCAATAGATTTTTTGTTGATCGTAATACTGCCCTTTCCTGCCGTCATGTAAACTCGGGCAGATGAGCTTTTACGACGACCGGTTCCATAATACTGTTCAGCTGGCATGGTAAATTCTCTTAGATATCTAATACTTGGGGTTGTTGGGCAGCATGTGCATGCTTTTCGCCCGCGTAAACCTTTAGCTTTTTAAACATGGCTCTGCCTAATGCGTTTTTAGGCATCATACCTTTTACGGCTGTCTTCAGGATGCGTTCCGGATGCGTTTCTCGTAACTTTGACAGGTTCACCGATTTCAAATGACCAATATACCCCGTATGGTGATGATACATCTTATCCTGTTCCTTATTACCCGTGACTTTAACCTTTTCGGCATTGACCACGACAATATAATCACCGGTATCAACATGCGGCGTATATTCTGGCTTGTGTTTTCCACGTAGTCTGCGGGCTATCTCTGTGGATAAACGACCCAGTGTCTTGTCAGTGGCATCAACAACAAACCAGTCTCGTTTTACTGATTCTGGTTTAGCACTAAAGGTTTTCATAATAAATCCTTAATCCGCTTTAAGCGTTTGTCTTCTTTAAGAAAGGGCGCGAATACTAACGGATTCAACCCCTCTTGACAAGGCCAAACACTAGAATATCGCTTATTTTTTCAGACTTGTTTACGTGCCAATTAAAACCTGAAAAAATGAAGGTAGATGATATAACCGATTAAAAAAAGGGCGTGGCCATAATGGCCACGCCAAAACCACCAAAGGAGGATGGAGGAGTTATGCTGAGGAAGCGAGGGGCGCCTCCTTGATCAGCATATAAGAATTATCTAATATACTCATCCTATTGTCAATAATGACTTCATTGGGCAAAGGTATCCAACCATCATGAATATTCGTAACACTACAAATCTGGACCGATTCATCATAGAGGTCGAACACGGTTTACGTACCTGCTTTATCAAACCTCCGCTGGGTTCCCGGCCCTATCCTGCTGAAAATCAAATCGAACCTCAATTCGATGACGCGCAAAAAGCACATGTTGCCGGACTGATGCGGATTAATAACGCGGGTGAGGTCGCGGCCCAGGGACTCTATCGCGGGCAGGCCATTACGGCACGGGACCAGTCTGTACAACAGGAAATGCTGGAAGCAGCGGCTGAAGAAAACGAACATCTCAACTGGTGTCAAACCCGCCTGCAGGAACTTGATGCCCGAACCAGTCTGCTGGATCCAATTTGGTACCTGGGATCCTTTGCCATTGGGGCCACCGCCGGGGCGATGGGCGATAAATGGAGCCTGGGTTTTGTTGAAGAAACAGAAAACCAAGTCACCGAACATTTACAGGAACACCTGAATAAACTGCCCGAAGAAGATCAACGCAGTGAAAAAATACTCAGCCAAATGCAGGAGGATGAACAGCGGCATGCCCAAAGTGCGCATAACGCAGGTGCTGCAGAGTTACCTGAGGTCATTAAATTTCTAATGACCAGTGTGAGCAAAGTCATGAAGGTAACAGCCTATCGCCTCTGACCTGATGTAATTGATCAGGCGCTTTCTATAATTTCGAAATCGTGGGTAATATCTGCAGTTTTACCCAGCATGATTGAAGCTGAACAGTATTTCTCGGCAGATAATTCAATCGCTCTCTGCACCCGCTTCGCATCAAGATCCTTACCCGTAACGATAAAATGCATATGAATTCGAGTATAAACCTTGGGATTTTCTTCAGCTCGATCATAATCCAGTTCAACTTCGCAGTGATCAACCTTTTGTTTTGATTTATTTAAAATCAGCATCACATCAAATGAACTGCACCCCCCCAATCCCAGAATTAATAGCTCCATGGGACGAATGCCGAGATTTTGTCCCCCAAATTCTGGGGGGCCATCCATAACCACACTATGACCACTGGCTGACTCGCCCACAAAGCTCATATTATCCAGCCATTTCACCTTAGATTTCATACTTCATTTACCGTTTTGTTCATACTTTAACTATGCTATGTTAGCGCGACTAAAAAAATATCAACAGGAATCATTGTGAGCTTGGACCCTATCAGAAAACTTGAACCGCAAACCAACCCGGCCCTGGAAAGTTTTTTGAAACATTGTCATAAAAAAACCTTGCCGGCACGCCAAACCATTATTCATGCTCGAGATGAATCACACACCCTCTATTACATCATCTCGGGATCAGTGAGTGTTGTGATCGAAGACGAAGATTGTAATGAAATTGTACTGGCGTATCTCAATGCCGGAGACTTTTTCGGTGAAATGGGTTTATTTGAAAAGAACTTAAAACGCAGTGCCTGGGTCAATACTCGAACCAAGTGTGAAATCGCAGAAATCCATTACAGCCAATTCATGACACTGGCCAAGGAAAGTCCGGAAATCCTGTTTCAACTCTCTGCTCAATTAGCCGACCGTTTACGCAATACCAGTCGTAAAGTCAGTAACCTGGCATTCATGGATGTCACCGGACGGGTTGCACGCTGCTTATTAGATCTCGCTAAACAACCGGATGCAATGACCCACCCAGATGGGATGCAAATCAAAGTGACACGTCAAGAAATAGCCAAGATTGTAGGGTGTTCTCGCGAGATGGCAGGGCGCGTTATTAAAGCATTGGAAGAAGATAATCTGATTTCAGCTCATGGGAAAACCATTGTTGTATTTGGTACCCGTTAAACCGTAGCCAGTAGCGTATAGCCTCTAACTGAAAAAAATATCCTCCAGTGCCTTTCCGGGATCTGGTTGACGCATAAAGGCTTCACCGACTAAAAAAGCATTGACCTGATGATCCTGCATGAACACCACGTCATCATGTGTATGTATACCGCTCTCGGTCACCACAAAACAATCATCAGGAACCATGTTCTGCATTTGTAAGGTCGTATATAGGCTGGTTTCAAAGGTTCTCAAGTTTCGATTATTGATTCCGATCATAGGCGGATCAAGGTCCAACGCACGCTGCATCTCCTGCTCATCATGAACTTCAACCAGTACATCCATATCCAACTCCTTGGCCAGCTGGTATAGGTGTTTTAATTGCTCTTGTTCCAATGCAGCGACAATCAGCAGTATGCAGTCCGCACCCAAAACCCGTGACTCAACCACCTGATAGGCATCAATGATGAAATCCTTGCGGATTACGGGTAGGTCACAGGCATTACGGGCTGTAACCAGATATTCGTCATGGCCCTGGAAAAAATCAACATCCGTTAGAA
>JAAUYK010093965.1_pt1 | contig 13878 bp, 9 predicted proteins | sample 7278021 | NCBI WGS metagenome assembly JAAUYK01 (sample SAMN14350223, study PRJNA611818) | marine sediment metagenome | isolation source: surface marine sediment (1.8m) | place: French Polynesia: Moorea | collected 2018-08
AGGGGCAGTCCCGCCTTGGTGACCGTGCCGACCCCTTCGCCCGCCTTGAACGAGAGGCCCGATCCCGGCGGGCCGCGCCGCAGGGTGACGACGACTTCGGCCAGGTGGGTGACGTCGGGATCGTCGCCGGCGTCCTTGACGATGCCGGCCTGCGCGAAGTCCGGGCCCAGCGCTTCGCGCGCGAGGGCGAAGGCCGGCCGCTCGCCGCCGGGCAGGGTGATGGTCACGGGGTCGGGGAAAGCGCCGGTCGAAAGCGCGCCATAGGCCGCCTTGGCCGCGGCGGTGGCGCAGGCGCCCGTGGTCCAGCCGCGCCTGAGAGCGCCCTCCGGTTTCCGATCCATGTCGCCATTCTATAAATCGATGGCCGCTGATGACTAGGCGCGGGGCTTCGAGGGAATTAGAATCGCTGAATGGAAAGGTTGCCCTTTACGCTTCCCGCTCTCGAGCCCGGCTGGGTCTGGCTGACCGGAGCCGGCCCGGGCGATCCTGGCCTGCTCACCTTGACCGCGCTCGAGGGGCTGCGCGGCGCCGACGTCGTCGTCTACGACGCCCTGGTCGACGAGGGAATCCTCGCGCTCGCCCGCAGCGGCGCGGTGCTGGAGTATGCCGGCAAGCGCGGCGGGCGGCCGTCACCGAAGCAGGCCGACATTTCCTGCCGGCTGGTCGCCCACGCACGCGAGGGCAAGCGGGTGCTGCGCTTGAAGGGCGGCGATCCCTTCGTTTTCGGCCGCGGCGGCGAGGAGGCACTGGCCCTGGTTTCCGCCGGCGTTCCCTTCCGGATCGTGCCGGGTGTTTCCGCCGGGATCGGCGGCCTGGCCTATGCCGGGATCCCGGTGACGCACCGGAGCACCAATTCAGCCGTCACTTTCCTAACCGGACACAATGTGGCGGGCGAGGTGCCGGACCAGCTCGACTGGCCGGCGCTGGCCCGGGGGTCGCCGGTCATCGTCATCTACATGGGTCTGAAGCACTTGGCGCGGATCGCGGGCCTGCTGATCGCCGGCGGGCGCTCGCCCGACGAACCGGTCGCCGTGGTCAGCAACGCCAGCTTGCCGGGGCAGAGCGTGCTCGAAACCACGCTCGGGTCGTGCGACGCGGACGCCCGGGCGGCTGGGGTCACGCCGCCCACGCTCATCGTCGTCGGCGAGGTCGTGCGCCTGCGCGACGGGCTCGACTGGCTCGGCGCGCTGGGCGGCCGCTGCTTGGACCCCAATCCGCTGGACCAAGAGCGGAACCGCGAGGCCGGCTGAGCCCCATGGCCGGCGGGCTCCTCTTCGCGGCGCCAGCTTCGGGCAGCGGGAAGACGGTCTGCATGCTTGCGCTGCTGCGGCACTTCCGCAACGCCGGCGTGGCCGCGGCTTCGGTCAAGGCCGGGCCCGACTACATCGATTCGGCCTTTCACAGCCGCGCGAGCGGACGGCCTTGCACCAACCTCGACACCTGGGCCATGCGTCCCGGCACCCTCGCCGCCCTGGCCGATACCGCCGGCCGGGGCGCAGAACTGATCCTCGGCGAAGGGGTCATGGGCCTGTTCGACGGGGCGCCGGACGGCCGCGGTTCGACCGCCGACCTGGCGCGGGTGACCGGTTGGCCGGTGATCCTGGTGGTCGATGCAGGAGGCATGGCCGCGACCGCGGCCGCGGTGGTGCGGGGCCTGGCGAGCCACCAGCCGGAGATCGAGATCGGTGGTGTGATCTTCAACCGGGTCGGCGGTGCACGGCACGAGGGTCTGCTGCGCGATGCCATGGCGCCGCTCGGCATTCCGGTATTGGGCGCCTTGCCGCGGGCGCCCGCCCTGGCCTTGCCGGAGCGTCACCTCGGCCTGGTCCAGGCGGCGGAGCACGGTGACCTGGAGGGCTTCCTGGACGAGGCCGCGAGGCTGGTCGCGACCCACGTCGACCTCGAGAGCCTGCGCGGGCGGGCGCGGCCGGCGCGGCTGCCGGCGCCAACGGACGAGCCGCCGCTGCCGCCGTTTGGCCGGCACATCGCCGTCGCCCGGGATGCCGCCTTCGCCTTCTGCTATCCCTTCGTAGTCGATGCCTGGCGCCGCTGCGGCGCCGAGATCAGCTTCTTCTCGCCGCTCGCCAACGAGGCGCCACCGGCGCAGGCCGATGCGGTCTACCTGCCCGGCGGCTATCCCGAACTGCACGCCGCCAGGCTGGAATCCAATCGGCGTTTCAAGGACGGACTGCGGCGGGCGGCGGCCCGGGGCGCCTTCATTTACGGCGAGTGCGGCGGCTTCATGGTGCTCGGGCGCCGGCTGATCGACCCCCAGGGTCATCCCCGGGAGATGGCCGGACTCCTGCCCCTGCAGACCTCTTTCGCGAAGCCGCGGCTCAGCCTCGGCTATCGCCAGCTCAGTACCGCCCGAGCCACGCCGCTCGGCCCGACAGGCACGACCCTGCGCGGTCACGAGTTCCACTATTCGACCATGGACAACCCGACGTCGAACGAGTCCGGCGACGCAGAGCCCCTGTTCCATCTGCGCGACGCTGCCGGCCGTGGCCTGGGGGCGGCCGGTATGGTTCGCGCCAACGTGGCCGGCTCCTACGTCCATCTTGTGGACCGCTCTGCCGCCTCCGAGTCGCGGGACTGAGACGCGAAGAGAAGACATCGCCCGGAGGTTGTCCTGCAGAATGTCTTAGGTCGGCACGTGAGGGATGCACTATGACGATTGTTGGTTGAACTGAATTGTTCCACCAAATCTATTCTGAGAATTACATTTCGCAACCGTAGGTTTCAATAACTCACAACTTACATACTGGCGAAATACCAAATCAGTGATAAACTTTAAATAAATAGGGGAATGCGGGCAAGGTAGGTGCAATTATGGGTGAGGCGCAGGTACGCCGAACGGTCGGTGCCAACTCGTTGGCCGACGATCACGCGGCGCGACCCCTGTCGGCGGTTTCGGTGCCGCCATTGGCGGCCGAGCGGGCGGAGGCGCCCGCGGGCGATAGGGAGTTCACCGGCTTTCTGGAAGCCTGCCGGGATCTGCAGGAGTTCGGGGTCGACTATGACGCGTCCCGCAAGATCCTCTGGACCTACTTCAGCCCGAAAGAACGGCCGAGTATCACTCGCGGCCTGGCCGCCGAAGGACGCTGGATCCAGCAACGCGTCGCACGGCACTTCGCGCAGGTGCCTGCGGGACACCCGGCGGCCGTGCGCTACATGGTCTGTGGTTCCACGACTCCCGGCGTTTACTCCATGGGCGGCGATCTGCGCCTGTTCGAGGAACTGGTGCATCTCCAGGATCGGGTGGCGCTGGTCGACTACGCGATCGCCTGTATCGATCTGGTCTACGCCAACTACGTCAACCTCGACCTTCCGGTCATCACCATCTCGATGGTCCAGGGCGACGCCCTCGGCGGCGGTTTCGAAGCCGCCCTGTCGAGCAATTTGATCATCGCCGAGCGAGGCACGAAGTTCGGGCTTCCCGAATGCCTGTTCAACCTGTTCCCCGGGATGGGCGCCTATAGCCTGATCTCCCGCCGGCTCGGTCCGACTCAAGCCGAGCAGATGATTCTGAGCGGCCGAATCTACAGCGCCGAGGAGCTCTTCGACCTCGGCCTCGTCGATCATCTGGCCGAAGTCGGTGAGGCCCCCGAGGCGGTGCGGGCTTTCGTCGACGGTCACGACCGTCAGCACCGGATGCGCCGCTCGATCTACCAGGCGCGGCGGCGCGTCAATCCCTTGACCTATGACGAGTTGAGGGACATCGCCATGGTCTGGGTCGACACGGTCCTGGAGATGTCGGCCGCCGACCTGAGGAAAATGGCCCGCATGGCCGCGGCGCAAGATCGCCGGCGCCCTCCCGCCGCTTAGCAACCTCGCCGGAGATTCTTCAGCGGGTCAGGACGGAACTTCCTCGTCCTGGCGGTCGCGAACGAATTGCAGGAGAGCATCCCGGCAGATGTCAAACTCGGCGCGGATGTTCCGCGCATAGCCCGGACCGTCGCGCTCGATGGCCTCGGCCGCGACATCCCGGTAGCTCAGCAGGAGCTCATAGAGCTTCGTCGCGCCGATGTTGATCGCGCTGCCGCGCAAGCCGTGCACATAGTCGCGAAAGGCCGGAACGTTGCCCTGTTCGGCCGCCACCGTGATCTGACGCACGAGATCCTCGCCGTCCTCGAGAAAGTCGTCGATCAGGCTGGTGACGAAGTGCGGGCTGGTGCCGATCGACAGCAGCTTGGCCAGGGTCTTGTGGTCGATCGGACGCTGCAGGGCCTGTGCAAAGCGGGGGTGGGTCAGCACGTTCGAGGTGGCTTCGTCGGCCGCATCGGCCGGTGATGCCGGGGCGCTCTTCGCCCGCTCCGGGGCGAAGCGTTCGATCATCTCGAGCAGGTGGGAGACTTCCACCGGTTTGGTCAGGCAGGCGTCCATGCCCGCCTCCTCGGCCTCGCGCTGGGCGGCCGCCGTGGCGTCCGCGGTGAGCGCGAGGATCGGCAGGTGCGGCCGGTCGAGATTCGAGAAGCGGAACAGCTTGGTGGCCTCGACGCCGCCCATGACCGGCATGTGCATGTCCATGATGACCAGATCGAAGCCCGTGGCCGCGAGCGCGTCCAGGGCCTGCTCGCCGTTCTTGACCAGCATGGGCCGGTGACCCGCGCGCTCCAGAATCTTGGCGATGACCCGCCGGTTGATCTTGTTGTCGTCGGCCACCAGGATATCGAGCGGTCGTTTCGCCACGACGAGCGCGTCCGCGTCCTTTGCCGGCGCCGGTTGCCGGTCCGTCAGGGCGAAGCGAAGCGTGTCCAGAAGCGCCTGGCGGTCATCGAGTTCCTGCTGCCAGGAGAGGAAGGACACTTCGAGCAGGGCCGGGTCCGGCGGCGGTTCCGCCGGGCCGATCAGAATCGCCGGCAGAGCGAAGCCGGCTTCCTCGACCTCGGATACGACCTCCGCCGGGTCCGCCTCAAGGCTATCCGCAGCGATCAGCAGCACCTGATGTGCGCCCCGCCCGTGCCGTCGCTCGAGCCATCCCAGCAGCGTCTCAAGGCTCTCGACGCGCTCGAGCGTCAGGCCGGCCCCGGTCAGCGTCGCGTCGAGATCCGCCGGCAGCGGGCGGCGGCTCAGGAGGATCAGCTGCCCGTCCGCCGGCAGGGCGGCCTGCCCGTCGCTATCGGGCTCCGGCAGCGGCAGTTCGAACCAGAAGCGGCTGCCGCGGCCGGGCTCGGAATCGACGGCGATGCGGCCGCCCATCATCTCGACCAGCTGGCGGCAGATCGCCAGGCCCAAACCGGTTCCGCCGAACCGCCGCGTGATCGTGTCGTCGGCTTGGCTGAAGCTGTCGAAGATCTTCTCGCGGGCGTCGGCCGCGATGCCGATGCCGCTGTCCCCAACCTCGAAGCGCAGGCCCGCCCGCTCGGGGCCCCGTACCGGCCGGACGACCAGGCCGATGCCGCCCTGCTCGGTGAACTTGATCGCGTTGGAGACCAGGTTGACCAGGATCTGGTGAATGTACTGCTCATCGGCGTTGATCGAGGCCGGAACGCCAGGCTCCAGGTGTACTGAGAAGCGCAGGTTCTTGGCCAGGGCCTGGGGGCGCATCAAGGTGCCGAGGTTGGCGAGCATCGCATGGAGATCGAAGGTCGCGCACTTGGCCGAGACCTTCGCCGACTCGATGCGCGAGAAGTCGAGGATCTGGTTGATCAGCGACAGCAGCGAGCGGCCGGCGGCCTGTACCGAGGTGACCATTTCCCGCTGGTCGGGGTCCAGGTCGCTCTTGGCCATGAGCCCGCTCATGCCGATGATCGCGTTGAGCGGCGTGCGCAGCTCGTGGCTCATGTTGGCCAGGAACCGGCTCTTCGCGCGGCTGGCCTCCTCGGCCTGGGCCTTGGCATTGGTCAGCTTGGTCAACAGCATCGAGGCGTAGGCCGGCAGGATGATAAGGGCGATCAGGAGGCCGGCCGCCAGGTTGCCGTGCTGCGACCAGTACGGGGTCGTCGCGACGACGATGGCGAAGCTGACCACGCTGCCGGCCGCCGCCCCGACCAGATGGGCGCGGCCATAGCGGAACCCCATCCCGAAGGTTATCCAGAGGTAGACCGGATACCAGAAGGCGGTAAGCGCGCCGCCGACATGCATGCAGGCCGTCATGGCGGTGAGATCGGTCAGCAGTCCGCAGACGCGCCGAACGCCCGAGGGGGCGGGACGGATCACGATGTGGGCGAAGATCGCCAGGCCGGCCAGGAAGTAGGCGACCGCTAGCACGGTGAGATAGAACACCGCGAGGTTGTAGCTGGTATCGCCCCCGCTGCTTAAGTACAGAAACAGGCAATAGGGCAGCGCGAAGACCCCGAAGGCGACCCTGACCAGCGCCTGTTCATGCTCGCTGTCGGACCGGTTGCGCAGCCGCTCGATCACGCTTTTGAAGAGGAGACGAAATCTGGACGTTCTTGCTTCTATCTTTCTTTCTCCGAGTAACCAGGGCCAGGAACGGGCCGGCGCTACGCCCGCTTGGCGATCTTGGAAAGACGCTCTCTTGAAAAATGAAGGGTAACAGTGGTGCCCACCGCCTTCTGACTCTCGATCTCGCAGCGACCGCCGTGGAGTTCCATCAGGCTGGTGACGATCGAGAGGCCGAGGCCCGCGCCGGCGTGGCTTCGGGCGAGCGAGCCCTCGACCTGGCCGAAACGGGAGACCGCCAGGGGAATCTCTTCCTCCGACATGCCGATGCCGGTGTCGGCAACGGACACGCGGATCCCGTCCGAGGGTTGCACCGCGATCTCGATGCGCCCGCCGGCGGGCGTGAACTTGATGGCGTTGCTCAGGAGATTCAGCAGCATTTGCTTGAACTTTATTCTATCGGCCACAAGCAGCGGTAATCCCTTGGGAAGCTTGCAGACGACATCCAAATTGGCTTCCGCGGCGCGCGGCCTGGTTATCCGCACGACGTCGTCAATCGCATCGTAGAGATCTATCTCCTCGTCACGGATCGTAATCCTACCAGATTCAATCCTCGAGAGGTCTAGAATCTCGTTGATGATGCCGAGCAGGTGCACCGCGCTGTTGTTGATGTCCTTGGAGTAGCCGGTGTAGGTCTCGTTGCCCATCGGCCCGCGCGACTGCTCGGCCATGATCTGGGAAAACCCGATGATGGCGTTCAGCGGCGTGCGCAGCTCGTGGCTCATATTGGCGAGGAACTCGGTCTTCGCGCGGTTGGCGATCTCGGCCTCGCGCACGGCCTCTAGAAGCTTGCGTTCGGCCTGCTTGCGTCCTGAGATGTCGAGCGCGGCCGTCACCACCATCGTGGTCTTGCCGCTGCCGTCGGCGATCGGGCACTTGGTGGTCAGCAGGACTCTGTCCTGACCCTCGGCATCGATCATCGTCTCTTCGAACGGCGGCAGGACCTCGCCGGAGTTGAGAACCCGGAGATCGTAGGACTGGCTCTTGGCGCCAGTGGTCTTGCCGAAGACCTCGACCACGGTCCGGCCGATCGCCGACTCGGGATTGGTGCCGGCCAGGGCTGCCGTGTAGTCGTTCATGAAGAGGAAGCGCTGATCCACGTCGCAGGCGTAGATCATCGCGGGCACCGCGTCGATCACCGCGCGCAACCGCTCGCGGCTCTCGTGCAGCACCGATTCGAGGGTCCGGTGATCCTGGGCCAGCTTCTGCTCGAGCGAATAGGCCCGGTTCTTGATGATCTGCTGCTGCATGCGCAGCGCCAGCAAGTTGCGGGAGCGGGCGCGGAACTCGTGATGATCGACCGGCGAGAGCAGAAAGTCCGTTGCGCCGGCTTCCAGCGCCTTGTAGCGGAACTCCTTGTCCTCGTAGATCGTGATCACCATCACCGGCACGTCGAAGCAGAACGGCAGATGGCGGAAGCGGCGGACGAACTCCGCGCCGTTGATGTTCGGCATCTTGTAGTCGGTGATCACCAGGTCCGGCGTGTTCTCCTCGACCCAGGTGAGCGCGGCCAGGGGATCGTCAAAAGATTCGACCTGCACCTCGGACTCGATCGTGGTGGCGAGCTCGGAGAGGATCCGGCGGTTGGTAATTCGGTCGTCGATGATGACAACAATGGGCATGACGACGCTCGATGCCTGTCCAACTCGGGAATCTCGCCCCTTCCCGCGGGCCCGCGGACGGGCTTCACGGGAGATCGTTAGCGGCGATCCTGATATCAAAGAATGAATTTCCCGGTAACTTCAATAGCTATCGGCGTTCGGCCGGGCCCCGGTCCCGCACAGATGCGTTGGCGCAAAAGAAAAGCCCCGCCGCGTTGTCCGGGGAAGGGACTGCGGCAGGGCAGGGGCAAGCAGCGAAGTGGCCGACAGAATGACCGAAATCGCGGCCCTCGTGGCGTGTCATTGTTGTGACATGGCCGTGGGGCCGTGAGGGAGTTTGTTCCCGCGACAGGCGTAAACACGTAAACCGGGAAGGTCGCCAAAGGGCCGTTTTGTTCGATAAAAAGCGCTTTAGAACAGTTAATTGCTTCATCTAAGGCCGAGCCGGCCAACGCCCGGACTGCGGCACTCCGGAAGAGCATGGTTCAACTTTCAGTAGCTTGATTCCGTGGCAATCCCGGCTCCTTCCCGCCGCGCTATAGGAAAGAAAGGATTAACGAGGCTCGGCTAGACTGAATGCCGATTCGCGTCGGCGCATTGCAGGGGTGCCGCGCGAGAGCGGGATGACATCGGGCCGGCCCGGCCTCATATCATTCCTAGTCCAGGGGACGACATGGGGGCCAGGCCGGGTCGAGAAATCGCCCATCGATCGTCCGAGGCGCGCATGGCCAAGTCGAGCCGCTACGAATCGAAACACCCCGACCAGGACGGCCGGATCGCCTACACGCGAGAAGAGGACAGCGTCTGGCGCGATCTCTGCGTACGCCAGGCCGCCCTGCTCCCTGGCCGCGTCTGTTCGGAGTTCCTGACCGGTCTCGAGTTGCTGGACCTGCCCCGCGACCGGGTGCCCCAGCTCTCGGAAATCGACCGCCGCCTGGCCGAGACGTCCGGCTTCGGGGTCGCGCCGGTTCCTGCACTGATCTCGCCGCGCCGCTTCTTCGAACTGCTTGCCAGCCGCAAGTTTCCGGCGGCCACCTTCATCCGCCGCCGAGAAGACTTCGACTATCTGCAGGAACCCGACGTCTTCCACGAGATCTTCGGCCACTGCCCGATGCTGACCAACCAGACCTTCGCCGATTTTCTAGAGCGCTACGGTCGCCTGGCCCTGTCCCTCGACAAGAAGTATCTCTGGATGCTCCAGAGGCTGTTCTGGTTCACCGTGGAGTTCGGCCTGATCGAGACCCCTCAGGGCCCGCGCATCTACGGCGCCGGCATCGCCTCCTCGGCGGGCGAGACGCCCTACGCGCTCAACAGCGCTGACGCCGAGCGGCGCCCGTTCGACGCGTTGACGGTGTTCCGCACGCCCTATCGCATCGACATTTTTCAGACGGTCTACTACGTCATCGACGACTTGCGGGTCCTGTACGATCTGGCAACGCCGGAGCTCGTGCCCGTCATGGACCGCGCCCTCGCTCTCGGCCCCCTGGCGCCTACATTTCCGCCGAAAAGGGAGACCGCGGCGGCGGCAACTTAGCCTGTACAAGTCCAGCCGAAGCAACCAGTGAGACGGCGAAGTTATAGATGAGGGTTTTTCGTAAGCACGCCGAAGAAGCCGGATTCCGCTAAGCGCGCCCTATGTAAAAAATTTAGAAACCACACAGAATGCTTTTATATTAACCAAAGATATAGAAACTTATCATCGTAAAATTGAATACATTTCGAATATCTACTTGAGAGACGCCAGTTTTTCGGCTTGTTCTTCGGCAGCGTAGTGAATGGTTAACTATACGAATAAGGTTTTCCTTAACGGCCCTCTCGTAGCCTGCGTAAGGCAAACCAGAGTATCCACGCTCTGGACAGCAAACCTTTGGGCAAAGCTGTTCTCTTTTCGAACAGTCACAGGCAGCTTCGGGAGTGTCTCAATGGCTCTAGGCAGCGCACGGGGAGAAAGCGAATCGCTTCACCCTGACAGGAACGATTCGGCCGGCGGCGCGCGCCCGGATCAGCTCGAGAGCCAGGAAACCCAGCCGGCCGAGGCGGAACTCGAGAACGCCAGCGGTTTCTCGATCCTGAGTCAGCCGCCAGCCGGCAGCGTCACCAATAACGGCGACGGCACCTTCAGCTACAATCCCGGCACAGATTTCGCGGACTTGGGGATCGGGGCCTCGCGCACGGTCAACTTCACCTTTCTCCTGGCGGGTAGCGAGGTGGTGAGCGCGACGGTCACCGTGACGGGAACCAGCGACGGCCCGATCGCGACCGACGTCGTCTACAACAGTCTCGGTGCGCCGGAGCCCGACGAGCTGGCGGGTGATGCCGCGCGGCAAGCCGATCCCGTCGCTGCCTCGGAGGAGCCGCTCTCCGGATCCGCGGACCCGCTCGAGGTAGACGATCTCGGCGATCTGGCCTTCTCCGCCGACCCGGAGCCCCAGGACGCTGCCGATAGCCCCGCCCTCGATAGCCCCGCCCTTGATAGCCCTGCCCTCGATAGCCCTGCCGCCGAAGCCCTGGCCGAGGCTGAGCGCAAGCCGCTTTCGGAGCTGTCGGTCAGCGAACTGCTGAGCCCGGAACCGGAGACGCCCGAGCCGTCAACGCCGGAGGCCTCTTCGGAGGCCGCGTCGCCGGAGACCGACCTCGCGGACGCCGACGCCCCGGAGCCGGCGGAGCCCGAGCCCCCGCTCTGGAACGATCTCGCTCCGGCGGACGAGGGCGCGCAGGAGTCCACCGGCTCGCTCGCCTCGGATTCGCCCGAGCAGCCCGCGGACGCGCCGGCGGCATCCGCCGAGGTGGCGCCGGCGTTGACCGAGCCGGGCCCCGTCGACCATAAGCCGGCCTCGCCGCCCGACGACTTCGACCCCTGGGCGGACTGGGACCAGCCGGCCGCCCCCGACAGTCACGGCGCGGCGGCGCCGGACGCGTTCAGTGGCGCCGATGTCATCGGCGGCCCCAACTCGCCCGGTGGGCCCGATCCCCTCGGCGCCCAGGCCGATGCAACGCCGCAAGAGGCCGATCCGGCATCGGCCGGAGACGCCTGGGCGCCCGCGGCCGCGGAAACCCCGGACGAGACCCCGGCGGAAGACTCCCCGCCGGCGGATGGCGCGTTCTTCGGCGACGCCCTCGCCCCCGATACAAGCGCCGAGCCGGAGAGCACCGAGACCTTCGGCGACTCCTTCGGCTCTCCGCCGGAGCCCGTCGCCGATCCGCCCGCACAAGCACCAGAGGCCGAGAACCCGGCCGGGTCCGCTGGTTCCTTCTTCGACGCGTTTCCCAGCGCGCCCGCAACGCCGCGGCCGGAGTCCGCGATGCCGCAGCCGGAGTCCCCGGCGCCAGCCGCGGAGAGCGGCGATGACTCCGGTGGCGCTCAGGATCTCTGGGGCGACATCTCCGCCCCCACGGACTCGGACGACTGGGCCGACCTCGCCGGCGAGCTCGCCGAACCTTCGCCGGAGGCGGTGGCGGCGGCGACCGCGCCGGATTCGCGGCAGACCCCCGATGTCACCGCGCCTGAGGCCGTAGCGGCCGCCGAGCCGGAGCCGGTCGAGCCGGAGATGGTCGAGCCGGAGCCGGTCCAGCCGGAGATGGTCGCGCCGGAATCGGTCGCGCCGGATATCGTCGAACCGAAGTCGGCCGCGCCGGCGGGCCCCGACGCGGCCGGCTGCATCGTCAGCCAGCCCTCGGCGGGCCGCGCCATCGACAATGGAGACGGCACCTTCGACTTCGATCCGGGCGACGACTTCGACGACCTGCAGCCGGGCGAAACCCGCCAGGTCTCCTTCGACGTCCGGCTGCTGAACGGCGACGACTATCGGGCGACCGTCACCGTGGCCGACGACGGCACGGGGCCCTTTGCCCGTGACGTGGACTTCGAGCGCAAGGGCGATGCGGCCCCGGCAGTGGCGCCCGCCGAACCCGAAGAGACGCCGCTGGCCGAGGCCGCCGCCGCGCCCGCCGAGGCGGCGCCGGACACGGCTGACGACCCCTGGGCCGACTTCAAGAGCGACTCGGCGCCCGAGGCCGAGCAGCCGCTGGCGGAGACGCCGCAGGGCTTCGCCGACATCGGCGAGGACGCCCTGCAACAGGAAATGACCGAAGGGTCGGCGCCGGCTCAGGCGCCGGACCCGCTCCCCGACGGGGACGGCTTCGCGGGCGGTTTCTGGGGCGAGGAGGCGGGCACGGCCGACTCTGCGCCGGACCTGGCGCCGGTCTCCCAGGAGCCCGCACCAACTCCGGCGGCCGAGACGCCGGCACCCGAGGCGCCCGCGCTGGACGCGCCCACACTGGACGCGCCCACACCAGACGGGCCCGAGGCCGCGGCGCCGGCGCCCAATCTCGACGCCCTGCCCCGGCTGGTCCCCGATTCTCCGCCCGACGAGCCCGCGCCCGCCGACGAGGCGGCGCCTCTGGCAGCGCCGGACGTGCGCCCGGACACCCTCCAGCTGAGCGGCGTCACCGCCGGTCCGGGAGCCGGCGGCTGGGACATCCAGCTCACCACCGGCGAGATCCTCGAGGAGCGGTCAGGCTGCGTGGTCCTCTCGCTTGGCGCCGCCGGCTCTCTGCGGCTCGAAGGCAGCAACGTCCAGATCTCGTTCAACGGCATCGAACGGATCGTCTGGTAGCCGCTGATCCGCTCTAGCGCAGCCGCCAGGCCGCGACGGCCGGCGGGCCGAGGACGACGGCCAGCGCCGCGCAGACCAGGGCCAGGGCCGCGACCTCTCCCGGGCCGACCGGTTCGCCGAGCAGCAGAGCGCTGGAGAAGACCCCGACCACCGGAATCATCAGCGTGCCGATCGCGGCCAGCGCGGCCGGGAACAGCCGGACCAGACGGAAGTAGGCCCACTGGCAGAACAGGATCGGCAGGGCGAGCACGTAGAGCGTCGCCCAGATTGCCTCGTCACTGAGCCCCGCGACCCGCGGCACGCCCTCGATGACCAGCATGCCGAGGATGATCGGCACCGCGCCGATGGTCATCTGCCAGCCGACCAGAGTGCCGCTGGAGATGGTCCAGTCGGTCTTCTTGATCACGATGGTGCCCAGCGCCCAGGAGATCGCCGCGCCGAACATGAAGAGCGTGCCCAGCGGGGCGGCGCCCAGGACCGCGATGTCCTCGCCCATCAGCACGGCCAGACCGGAGATTCCCAGGCCGAGCCCGACCCACTTGCTTGCCGTCATGCGCTCGCCCAGGAAGAAGGCGCCGAACAGGCTGGTCCAGACCGGCATGGTGAAGGCGATGATGGCGGCCCGGCCGGCGGGAATCAGGCTGATGCCGTAGCCGGAGAAGAGGTGCCAGCCGATCACGTTGAACAGGCAGGAAAGCAGGAGCGGCTTCAGGTCGGTCGAAGGGATGCGCAGGGCGCGTCCGCCGAGCTTCGCCAGGCCGAGCAGACCGACGCCGCCGACCACCAGGCAGAGGCTGCGGAAGGTCCAGACCGGAATCTCGCCGAAGGCGACCTTCATCGCCGGCCAGTTGACGCCCCAGAACAGCGTGATGCCGGCGATCAGCAGGAAGCCTTCCGGTGGCAGGCGCTCCGAGCGTTTCCCGCTGTTGAGGGGGAGCTCAGCCGCCATCGCCGCCGCCGGCCGCCGCGTCGCCGGCGCGCGACCTGCGGGCCGCGACCCGGGCCAGCGTCTCGGTCTTCTGCTCCGCCGTCATGATCGGCCACTCGCGGATCTCGTCGATCGAGCGGAAGCAGCCGATGCAGCAGTTGGTGGCGTTGTCGATCTGACAGACCGCGATGCAGGGCGAGGGGATCGAGGTGTCGAAGCTGCGCCGCACCCTGGGGCGGCGGCGCGCGCGCGACGCCTCGGTCGGCTCGGTCATGGAGGCCTCGATCCCTGGAAGACGCCGCGCAGTCTATCGACCCGCGCCGCCAGG
>JAAUYK010037183.1_pt1 | contig 13869 bp, 26 predicted proteins | sample 7278021 | NCBI WGS metagenome assembly JAAUYK01 (sample SAMN14350223, study PRJNA611818) | marine sediment metagenome | isolation source: surface marine sediment (1.8m) | place: French Polynesia: Moorea | collected 2018-08
GCACGGCCGGCTTGATGGCCAGCGACTGGTCCCACTTGTGAAGGATGTCAGCGTTGATGTTGTCCAGGGAGGGCACCTGCAGCCCCGTGTCGCCGCCGTTCCAGTTGATGGACGACGAAGCCACGTTGAAGCTCTCTGTCTCCTTCGTCTCCTGGCCGTGCTTGATGCCGGCCGAGGCCGTCGGGTTGGCCCTGCCCGCGTTGGCGACGTTCGACAGCGAGTGCAGCATGCCCGATATCTTGATCCTAGCGGTGATCAGGTTGTTGATGTCATCCGACTCCTCGCCCGTGATGGCCGACATCTGAACCTCCATGGAACCGCCGGCGTAGGCCTGAACCACCACGTACTGGCCCCAGTTATTGAAAAAGTCCTTCAAATTAAGACCATGGCTATTGAGTATAATTAGTTGGCCGGTGATTGTGGAGAATCATTCACCTGAATGTCCCTGATCACTTTGACGTCCTGCTTTTCGTACACATCGGGAACCTGTTTCAGCGCCTTCTGAAAGCTCTGCGAGAACGTCAGCAGATCGCCCCTCTCCTCGAGGTCGGTCAGTGTCAGCTGGAAGAGCCGCTTCTCCAGCAGGTACGAGTACTGCTGCACGTTGCGCTTTCCGGCCCGGGCCTTCGACCTCGTGAACCCGCCCCTGTTCTTCATCCTGAAGATGTCCGTGTCGACGACGTCGAGCGAGACCTGGAGGTCGCTCAGCCGGCGCCGGATGTACTCTTCCTCGTCGGCGAAGTCCTCCATGAAGGTGGACGTCTGTCTGGCTACGTGTAGCACCACTCCCTGCGGCACCTGGATCCCGTACTCGGCCTCAGAGTACTCGCCGCGCTTGAAGTCGAAGATGTTCCGAGCCTTGATCTCGTCGTGGATGATGTCGTAGCCGCGGCCCATGCAGGAGACGACTGGCGGACGGCGCTTTTCCTCCCGAACGCCGAAGATCTCGAGCAGCATGCGAACGTGCAGCGGGGTCAGGTTCTCTGGCATCGGCATGTTCTGCTTGATGCTGCCTACCGAGTGCGACACCAGCTGGTCGTCGCTCGTTATCTAAGTAGTTAATGTTTCAAGAGATGAACTTGTGAGCTATTCGACTACGTCTTACCTTTAGCTGCGAGATGAGTATGACGCTCAGCCTGTAGGCCTCCATTGCCTGCAGGTCGTCAATGTCCCCGCTATGTTTCATCATCTTGATCCAGTGCTTGATGCGGGTCTTCACCTCGGGCTCGTCAAGAGCTGCAAAAGAGTTATAGTTATAAAGGACGTCCTAAATCTTAATATTGCACTCACATTCGTTCTCTGAGAGCCCGTAGTCTCTCTTCAGAAGGGTGAGCATCTTCTCCTCTGTCGGTCCGAACTTCTTCCTCCCTCCCCTCTTGGCCTCCATGGCCGCCCATCTCACCGATACCTTGACCTCGCCGTCGTACTTGCTCTTGAAGAGCGTGTTGATCGTGTGCAGGCCAAGGTTGTCCCCGCTCACCTTTAGAAGGTCGGCGATGCCCTTATACAGGTTGAAGATCTGATAATGCAACCTGAGTTATACGACCTACGTTCCATTCTATTCTCTCAATTTAACCTGTTTGGTTCCGTCTGGCAGAAGCGTCCACTCTCCGTCTGCCGGCAGCCCGTGTCCGTCCTCCTCGTCGTCCTCCTCGCTATCGCTCTCGTAGCTGGCCACCAGGTTCGACGAGGAGGAGTCGTTCGAGTGGCTGAGGCAGGCGTCGTCGAGGCAGTTCTGGCTGCCGCCGAAGTGGTTCTCAACCCAAACGACGGCCGGAGAAACTTCGATGGTGCGCTCAACTGCGGAGAAAAAAGTATGGCTAAAGTCTTTTCTAGGAAGAAGTTAATCATCCACATCTAGGAGCAGTTCCCGATTCTTCGATTCGATCGGAAGTGATCAGTGCATAATTGGATGGGAGTCGATAATGTGCGCGGGACTGCTTCCGTCAGCGTTCCCTCGCCTGCCAATTGCCTCCTATATACGATCGCGCTACACAATAGGGCAGGAATGACCCGATGCCCATTGACTCAATCACAATCTGCTTTACATCCGGGAATGATAATTAGTTCCTTTCCCAATTTACTTAGGTACGTGACTACGGCCAAAAATATGAGTGACAGTTGAAGGCAGACTCAGCATCGATCGCAGGTTGCCAAGGCAAAAGGGATTAATTCGGCTGCTGTAGGGTATCGAGAGAGCTGCTGTCCAAATAGAAGAGATAATGTTTTTTCTCGGGCAAAATATGAACTCTGTGCCCCGTTTGCGTTGTCTAGCTGTGCGTTGCCCTTGACCCGGAAACTCCACCCGACGCGTAATCACTCTTTACTTTTCCATTGAAATGGGGCATCGGCAACGTATGTGAGTTCTTGCGCCATCTTTTCGACCCCATTTGCAGCATTTTTGCGAACAAAGGATGGAATGCTACATGTGGGCTGCCTTTGTCTCAAATTATTTTAACGCTTACCCAAGTTCTGGATTTTCTTTGACTTCGTCTTCAGCTGGCTGTGCCACTTTTTCGGGTTGCGCGGATTGCCGAAAGACATTACGTTTGTGAGGACGACGAGCACGTTGTTCTTGGTCGTGTCCACAATATCCATTTCCTTGATGGCCATCAGGGACTTGGTCAGGTTGGAGTTCTCCCCCTCGAACCTCTTCTCGGTGGCCTTGACAAGCAGGAGGATCACGTTGGGGAACAGCTTGGCCTCGTCTCGGCCGCTGAGGCTCTTTTCGGATAGAAGTGCATTCTACGTTATGGCAGTTTAGGCTTCCATAATTGTTAACATACCTGCAGCGGCGGGTGATTCTTAAGCATATCGTGTATGCAGGCCAGGTTGCACGCGTCCTGCTCTATCCCCTCGGTGTCGTTGAAACCCGGAGTGTCGATGATGCCTAAGAGAAAGAATATGATGTTTACGCCTGTAAAATGTCATACTACAACTATGCACATTACCAAGAGACAAGTCCTTGACTCCCATCTCGAGACTGTCTTCGGTGAGGACGTATTCGGTCGTCGCCCGCGTCTCCGACTTGGTCGCCGACGTTGCGGCAACGTTCGTGCCGAAGAGATGGTTTATGGTCGAAGACTGAATAGGGGGACATTTTAAAATATGAGGGGAGCAAGTGGGTTAAAAGTCTCACCTTCCCGACTCCGGTCTCGCCGAGCATGATGATGGTGGTGTGGTATGCGCTCCTGTTGATCGAGTGCGAGTCGTAGGCGAAGGAGAGAATCTGCGCGCGCCGAATGTCGTCCCCTGAGCGCATCTTCTCCCGCAGAAAGGCCATCGGACCCTTAAAATGCGTAGCATGCATGACGGCACGCGACTTAATTACTAGGTAAGGCAGATTAACGCTGCCATCGAGTACATCAAAGGCAGAGGTACGGTTTCTCAAGTTACATAATGGCCTCCAATTACTAGAGTGGACGCACCTGGTTATTGGGGTTGATTTTCCGCCATTCCCTGTAGAAGCCCACGTAGGTCTTGGGCAGGGCCTGGAGGTCCATCGTGTAGCAGGGGTCATCGTTAAAGGCGGCGTAGCCGTAGCTATAGGATCGTCAATGAAGCTGAGCTATACTCCATTAAATTTGCACAGGGCCTCACCTCATGCCCAGGCCGCCTCCCGGTCGGTACATTGATTTTTTTTTCGCCCGCGCGCACGTGCGACAAAGGTTTCCGGCGGCGGCGTCAGACAATTAGCCTAGGTCAACTTGGCGAAAGCTGAAAGTGAAAATCTCTCCTCCGAGTGTGAGGCCTGTCGGACCGCTGTATTGTCTCGTCTGTCCGCACTCGTCTTTTCCAGATGCCGACTGATATTCCTTCATCGGGATTTCGTAGTGGGAGCGGGAGATAAGGGCCGGAGGAAGATGCTGCAGTTCGTTACCCCTCTGGCGCAAATAATCGGTTTCTTGGACTAGTCAACGTTTTATAATCTCGGCGACTTCTATTTTGAGTTAACTAGATCAACCTCGCATAAATTAAAAGACTTCTGTCGCTAACAACGAACATTGTGATAGGTACGGCGATCGATGATCGTACAGTTCGTAGAACGGGCGCGTACAGACAGCAACGGAGGCGTTGACGTGCCTTATTAAGCAATTTATTCACGTGTGATTAAGGACTTCGCTGGACACAGAAATAGTCAATATACGAACTTTGTTGATCACATAGTATAACTTACTAATAGTGCTGTTAGTGCGAAATTGTTGCACAAAAAGTTGAATTCGCCTGAATCGATCGCTCGCAACGAATCTGAATCCTGCATGTGTGCACAGGATTAAACGTCAAGGAGGCGTCAATGTTGCACGACGGAGTCACGGACAGCCTCGATCTGATGATCAGCGCTTCAGGTTATCTCTGGACTTCTCGAGGACCTCCTTTCTGATCTTGGGATAGTTGGGGTACTGGTCAAGTATGTCGTGGCAGACGTCGATGGCGTCCGTGTATCGCTTGGCCTTCATGTAGTTGAAGGCCAGCTTGTAGCCGATGGCCGGGTTCGACTTGTTGCTGTACCTCCAGGCGTGCTCGTAATGCTGCGCGGCGTCCTTGTACGACGACTCCTTCTCCATGATGTAGCCATTGTACTCGTACGCCTTCGTGCACGACTTGTTGTGCTGGAGCACACGGCGGAGCAGCTCCAGTGCCATGTCGTACTTGCCGCCCTATAACACGCGATTAGGTCTTGTAGGATAATTATCCCCGCCACAAAGTAATTAAATACGTACCTGAATGTAAATGTCTGCCAACAGAAGCCAGCATCGCTCTAGGGATTCGGCGTCCTCAAAGTTCCAGCTGTGCTTTGCCACCCGCTTAAGTTGGTTTCTTGCCCTCGGTGTCTGTAAGAGAACTTATTAGCAATAACCTAGTATGTTGTAACCATTTTCAGAGTACCGACCTGCTTGAGAAGCTGATAAGCTGTGGCGATCCCCAGGATAGCTCCAACATTCTCTCTGCCTTGTCCCTCAGAGGCGGCAATTTGCATAAAGTCCTGCAGCGCGCGCTCGATGTTCGCCTTGTTCTTGGTGGCCAGCAACAGCTGCCCCTGGAGCAGCTGGAAGCTCACCATCTGTTGGCCGGGTTTGGGCTTCAATTCCTTAGAAAACGCCACAGTTCAAATCTACTCAACCTGCAGAGTTATAAAAGTTACTTACCTTCAATAACTTGTCCGCAGTTCTGAGCGCCATTTCCTGGCTGTCCCTAGAGTCCGCGTGCACGTCCGAGTCGACGGTCTCGAAGACCTCCCCGCCCAGCATCTGGTTGTCCGGGTTCAGACAGATCTCAATCATGCTGTAGATCGCCCTCTGGCCCCACTCAGGGTCCTTTCTCGCCTTGTTGAACAGCTTCAGAGCGTCGTTGGCATTGCCAGCATACCACTCGTATAACCCCTAAAAAGTCATCATCATAGCAAGGAATAAGATATTCTCATGTTACGTGCCTTGCAGAAACAGAGCCCGGTCTCGATGGGCGCCCTTGTGCCCACGTACTCCTCCGACTTGGTCAGGTACTGCGGCACGTCCTCGAGGTGTCCTGTCCTGCGCATGACCTCGACGAGGCGGGCCAGGGCCACCCAGTAGTCTGGCCGCTTCTGCAGCAGCTGCTGGAAGTGGAACATGGCCGACTCGTAGTCGTTCTTCCTGAAGGCCAGGTCGGCCATCATCACGGTGGCCTCCTCGTTGTCCTTGTCGTTACGCAGCAGGGTCATGCACGTGTACTGGCACTGATCGAGGTCGTCGGTCATCAGGTAGAGGCGCGCGAGGGCGCATAATGCCACCTACGGCAGAATGCGTAACTCCAAAATATTAATTCTACGATAAGTTTCATACCTCGTCTTCGGGGTAGAAAGTCAACGCCTCCTTGTACTGCTGGATGGCGCCGTCGAAATTCCTCTGAATAACAGCGTGCTCGGCGATCTACTTACACATGGAAAGATATATATTACGTAAATTAATCGAACCACGCACGAAATCACGTCTCCTTATAACCTGATGACAGATTCTGGCCGCGAGCTGCCGCTGCTCCAATATTCCATCGGGCTGCTCCACCTGCACGCGCTTCACAATCCTACTTCGGATCTCCTTGGTCTCTCCTAGAAATTGAATCAATTATATACCGATTTATTGGGTCCCTTTCGACTGAATAATTCCAACATCTATACCCAGAGCCCTGATTGCCTGCTCCAGGTTGTTGGACCTCTCGTGTATCTTCGCCAGGAGGGCTGTGAACTTGGCCTGTATCATCAGCGAGTTGAGGTCGTTCTGCTGCTGCGATTCCGACTCCAGCGCCGTCGCGATCGTCCGCTCGGCCTTCTCGTACTGCTTCAGCTTCATCTGCAGCTCGGCCATGTCATATCTGCATATTAAGGGCTTCTTTTACTTTAATTCCTGTGCCACAAAGGCGCAAAAACTTGAAGTCCAACCTTAGGTTATTGTCATCCTCATTCTTGACAGCCTCCTTGTAGTAATTGATTGCTTTCCCGTACTGATGCGTCCGCTGGAGAGCCTGGCCCATTTTGGCGGCGAGCACGCCGTCGCGAGGGTTACGTTTAACGGCCTAATAAGCGCATCATACGTATACGCTTAATCGAGTTTCATTTGGCTTTTCGTACCTGCTCATAAATCTCTAGCGCCCTGTCAGGTTCCTCAATAGCCATGAAGGCGTCGCCCAAGAGAACGTAACTCTGCGCAGTCGGATTCTTGTCCACAATTTGACGGTAGCATTGTGCATACATCCGCTTGTCTTTCCTAAATTGATTAAGTTATAATTTTTCTTGGTTGCGGACAAGGAGTCTTCGAACCTGTCGTGGAGATAAATCTGAGCCATCTTTTCCTTCGCCTGCACGAAATAGGGCTGCTCCGGGCCGACAGTGCGCAAAATGTTCAGCGCCGTCTCCGTGTCGCCCTTCTCAAGGGCGAGGTCGGCGTTCGCGACGGTGATCCGCACCTCCTCTCCAGTCCCCTGGTACTCCCCCAGGGCCTCCTGCATGATCCGCGTCGCCTCCTGATTCTGCCCCGTCAGCCGGTAACAGTCGGCGAGCTCCAGGTAGAGCGAGATCCGGTCGTTCTTCGAGAATTCAATCCGCTTGCTCGCCGACCCGCCCGGCTTCTTGTTCTTCTCCTTGTTGAGGAGGTTCATGGCGGTCTGGAGGGTGGCTATGGCCTCTTGGGTGGCGCCCTGCTCCTTCTGAACTTTCGCGTTGATCAGGTGGTAGATGGGGTGGTCGCGCACCTCGAAGTTGTAACTCAACCCGACTTCGAGGCTCTGTTGCGCGTTAAGGTAGTTGCCCATCTGCAGCTGCACTTGAGCCATCAGGAGGTGTGCCTCGGCGAACGTCGGATCAAGGTTATCGAGTACGTGGTGCAGGGTGGAGACGGCGCTCTTCTGGTCGCCCGACAGGTACTTGGCTTTGGCCACAAGGAACTGGGCGTCGCGCAGGCCCGGGCACGCCTTCGTCACCGGTTCCAGGATCATCAGGGTCTTCTTCAGTGCGGGGGACACCGCCTGGCCGTGCGAGACGGGGTCCGTGGGGCTGTAGAGGAGGTACTCCTTGACCAGGGTGGTCACATAGTCCGGGTTCATCGTTGTCAGATACTCGGTACCAAAGGTGAGGCCTCGGACAGACCGAAAGTGTGTCTCCACCGCGTCGTTGAGAAGGTTCAGTATCTCCTCGCTAGACTTGCCCGTGTGCCTCCCGAGCACGGCCGACATGTAGAGGATCTCGCTGCGGTTGCTGACGGCAGTCTGGAGCTCCTGCAGGAAGTCGAGCTGCTCCTTGGCCACCTCAAACTGCTTCTCCTGCAGCTGGCATGCGATCATGCCGCTCAGGGCGAGCACCGAGGACTCGTCCAGCTTGGTGGCCGTCTTGTAATAGCGCGCCGCGTCCTTCACTTTGCCCCTCAGGAGCGCCTGCTGTCCAACCTCGGCCATGCAAAGCGAGCTGGTGGAGTCGATAGAGGCGGCCTTCTCAGCAAACATGGTCGTGGCCTCGAGAACGTGCACGTCTTTTCCGCAAATGCGGGAGTACAATTGGGCGTTGGCCCTGTTACGATAAGGAAACTGAAATTAAGCTCGTTCTTCTGATAGGGACTGTATTCGGAGTATACCTGAATTGGTGGGCATTCTTTGGCTCGGCCTTCTCCAGGTCGGCGTACAGTCGCCTGAGCATCTTGCCCGCCTCGTCGTAGTCTCCCTTCCTGCATACGGTTTGCAGCACCTTGAACCTCAGCGCCTCGATGTTCTTCGGCTCCACGGCCAGAATCCTGTTGGCCGTGTCGTCCGCCTGCTCCCAGTCCTGCATGCACAGTTCGAGCTTCATCTTCTCCACTAGCGGTGGGGTGAACTTCTGGTATATGACCACCAGTGCGCTTAACACCTGTGTGATTACAATAGCATTGTTAATAATGCATTTTTTTCGCAGGTACCTGGTCAAACCTTATTCGCCTCGTCAAAGTGTCCACACATCTCAAAGTATTTGGCCTTTCCGAAGAGCGCCTCGATGTTCCGCGCATTCGTTTTTAGGACGGCCTCGAAGTACTGCAGGGCGTTTTTGCTCCGGCTCTCTCGCAATTGGGACACCTCAACCCATCCTGTAAGGTTCGTCTTAATACGTAACTGAAATATTTATCCTCACTTTATCAATTACCCTTCAGTATGAGGCCGTCCTTGCTCTGCTGGTTGATCTTGAGCAGCCTGTCGACGTACTCCTTCGCCTTGTCGATCCTCTCCACGTAGAGGAGGAAGACGCCGGCGTAGTAGAGCGCCTGGTCGTCCGCGCGCTTGCGCTCCTCCTTCAGCTTTGCCTCGTATGCGGCCACGGCCTCCTTGTCCACGGTGAGGCACTGCTTGTGCGCGTGCACCAGCGCGAGGAGGGCGCCCAGCATGACCTCGGAGTATCCCTGCAGCGGGTCCAGCTCGCGGATGCCCTCCTGGACGCGGCCCTCGAGCACGAGCGCGATGCCGTAGAAGAAGCGGAACGCGGGGTCGCCGCTGAAGCGCTTCATGCCCTCCACGGAGGCCACCTGCATCGAGTGGTAGTACTTCTCGCGGCCATAGTAGTGGATCTTGGCCTTGATCAGGGTGTCGGGGTCGGCCATGTCTGAAAGGAGACATTCGTCAGGCATACATGAAATACGAACGTCATGATGCAGCCCCAAAAATTATGGGGCAATGCAATATGGGCATGCACTTGGGCCTGGCAAAAAGATTGGGCTCTAGCATTACACGCAATTTGCTCCGCTAACATAGTAGAATTACAAGCACAGGACAGTCTAGGATAGGTATAAGCGTTCCTTCTGCTAATAGTATACTTGACTTGGTCGGCGTCGAACTTCGTGATTAGCGAGTAGCGACTCAATCGTCAAATTCGCCATTCATAAGAGCTATAGGGCAAGGACGGCAAAGGACTCGAGTAATTCTGGGAATTAATATCAGTGGCAGGACTACGAATTAATCGGGGATGGCGCGTCCTGAAGTAAAGCCGGCCATTGCCAAGAAACAAGTGGGCGCAAAGAAGAAGGAAAAGCAGACCCCGACGAACGTTGGCAAGGAGGCTCCGAAGAAGGCCGAGCAGAATCCGCCCAAGCCGCCGCCGCGTCAGGAGACCCTCGGCAAAATGGACGACGAGTGTAAAATAATCGCTGAGAAGAAAGCCCAGTCACTCATCCCGTACAGGGTCAGAGCAAACGCCAGCAAAAAGGACATTCGGTATAGGTCAGACTGGCGTAAGAAAGCCTAAAATACACGTATCTACGATATCTTGCAGTTTTTTCGAGCCCGGGCCCAAGAAGCGGCAGGAGATGGTGAGCCCATTCTGCAACTACAGAGACCAGCGCGCCCAAACCTACGCCGAGCACCTCAACCAGGTAGTGTGCGAGAAGAAGCCTGTAGGGGCGCGTGATCAGACGTCGGGTCGTCTCCGTAGCCACAACTGCTACATCTGCGAGCTCTGCCTCCGCCCGCACGACGACTGGGACAAGCTGCTGAAGCACACGTGGAGCGAGCACCTGGTGACGTCGCGCCACTGCTACTGGTGCTGCCGGGACTTCACCACCTTCAGGCGGTACAGGAGGCACGTGAGCAACCGCCACTTGATCATCAGGACGTGCCAAGCGTGCATGTTCGAGGCGGGCTCGCAGTTGGCGCTGCAGGTGCATCAGGTACGTGTGCATTATAGCATTGCTGCCCATATTCGTTCGCCTACTACGCTTGACCGACCACCTTCTCTTCAGCGCTACGAGCATCCCGAACTTCCGACCGGAGACGACTTCTGTGAAGTGGGCAAGTCGATGCGGATGATTAGCCCGGTGCCATTTCCATGCCCCCACAGCAGAATACCGCTCGCTCCGCCACGGGAGCGGAAGGAATTGAGCGTAGAATCAGAAAATTAAGGTTAAAGGAAGGTCGTAGAGGACTGATATATCAATAAAGATTGATATTGTGACGAAATAGATGCGCATTCTGATCATATTGCTCGTTCGTAAAATCCCGCCGCATGCATGCACTATACGTATTGACGCGATTGTTGCGTAAGAGGAACGGGATTAGCGCGAAGTGCGGCAGCAAAGGCAAAGGGTACATCTTTCAGACTGCAAAGAACACGCGTTTACTTCTAGGTTATTCGCTCTTGCCAACATGTCTAACGCCGTGATCCGCGCCCTCGTGACGACCGCGAAGAAGACGCCGGCCAAGGTGGAGATGCTGAGCGTGGCCAGCTTACCCAAGGAGTGCACCGTCAAGAGGTCGCCGGGCAAGTGCGACGTTAAGGTTAAAGGTCGGGATCGTAGTAACTACACTTAACGTGCATGAGATGCGATCGAATCATACTTTCGTCTTTACGCATGTAGTCGATTACTCCACCATCAATTACAAGGACGCTCTGGTCGTGACGGGCAATTACGCCGGACTCAAGTGCCCCATGGTGGGAGGCATCGACATCGCGGGCACGGTTACGGAGTCCCAGTCGCCCGGTACAACAAAGCAAACGTCGTTTAAGACACAAATTTGCTATTTACATTGCCTTAATTTTCCTGCTGCCTAGACTTCAAGGAGGGCGACGTTGTGTTCGGCTGGGGCTACGGCGTCGGCACCGACCACTACGGTGGATACGCGGAGGCGGCCAGCGTTCTGTCCAGGTGCCTCGTCAAGCTGCCCCCGGGTATGAAAAGCGCCTTCGACGCCGCAAGGATCGGTACTGCTGGCTACACGGCCATGCTCTGCGTCGACGCGCTCCACAGGAACGGTCTCAAGACCGCCACGGGACCTGTCCTCGTTACCGGTATCAGGCTGTTCTCCTTCATTTTCCCGAGTTCGCTAAGGATGGCTGAATTTGTCAAGGTTCGACTGGAGGCGTGGGCTCCATCGCCACCGTCCTCCTGTCCCAGCTCGGCTACGAAGTCGTCGCCCTGAGCGGGAAGACGGACGACAAGTCTAAGGAGTTCCTTAAGCAGATCGGCGCCGCCGAGGTCAAGAACAGGGCCGAGTACGAGGTGGACCCCAAGGCATTGGCTGCCGAGCTCTACGCCGGATGCGTCGACACAGCCGGCGGTAAGATCCTCGCCAACGCCATCAGCTTCGCCAAGTACGGATCTACCGTGGCGGCGTGTGGCCTCGCGGGCGGGATGGCGCTGAACACCACAGTCGCGCCTTTCATTCTCAGAGGCGTTCAGGTTTGATTAGTAACATTATAGATATTCGCTCGCAGTGCAATTTAAGTCGCCTATCTAGTTGGCCGGAATCGAGTCCGCGTTCACGACCAAGTCCGAGAGGGATGCGGTGCTCTCGCAATACATGCCGGTCCTGGCCGACAGCGGCAAGATGGACTTGGTCTGCGCAGCCGACCAGATCATCCGGCTGGAGGAGGTTCCCGAGGTAGCCCAGAAGATGCTCGACGGCAAAATTCGCGGCAGGTACGTCGTCACTCCAGAGGCCCAGTGATCAGTGCATTTAAGAATGTATTATGCAAACTCTTACCTTCAATAAAGTCTTTAAACTTGTAGAAATCACGACTGATGGCTGACGAGCTATCCCGAGGCATCTACTCGAGCATGCTCAAGTGGATGCGGCGCGTATTCCCTTCCAGTTTGTCGATAACTGATAAACTATTCACACGGTTTACCTATTTTAAAGAGGGAGTCAGTCGGTCGGGCGGGCGAGCGCGTAGAAAGCAATTTTTCTTTTGGTTGGAATGCCCTTGTAGCCGCGCGCTTTCTCCATAATATCTACGCCAGGTATTAACGCCGAAAACATTTCGACGACGCGCGCGTGTCTTTTTCCTCACAGGGAATTTAGCGATGCAATTTGCAAGCCCATGACTGACGTTGGGACACCCCATGTCTGCTCATGGCGAATGCACTAAAGTGATAAAAGCGCCCACCCGCCACACGAGTGAACCCATTCGAAAACAGGCCGTACAAGGTTAGGGTCGGCGTTTAGCAGCGTACGTACCACCATGCCCGAAGTTGACGTCAGCGATTCCCTTCACTTGCAAGACACCGGTCCCAGAGGAGCTCAAGTGCCCCAAAGCTTCTTAAGGTACGTACTGCTAACATATTCGAAGTATACAAATTACATGTACTATCTCCTTCGCAGAGCTAGCACTCGAAGTCCTGAGTTCGTCCGCTTCGCACTCCTGTTCCTCCTGTCCGTCACCGTCTCCATTGTAATATTTTTCATTGCATTCTCTGTGGCTTCGGAGCAGCAGAGGGCCAAGTTTGACGACGGCGTCGGGATGCTCTTCGGCAAGCTGCAGAGCATCAACTTCAGCGCGATCGCCGGAAAAGAAGACTTGAAGGTCTGAGCACCGATTAGGTTTCTCTACTAGACTCCATATATTTAAAGCTACGTATACTAATCATGGCAGCGGTTACATGACGCTCAATTGTCCGAGCATCGCAACACCACCGCCTTCCGGATCAGCCGAATCGGGCTCGACCTCGACGTGATCGTGGACATGCTGAACGAGCTGAGCAGCCAGCCCATCACTCAGATGCTGGCGCTCGTCGAGCGGAGGATGAACGAGACGGCGGAGGCGATCACGCGTTCCGAGAAGAAGCTCATTGAACAGGCGGTAAAATGTCGACAAAACATGGTGGCGTCAATTCCAGTCACTTTTACGGTCAGATTGACGACTTGCATGACTCCTCCAAGGAGAAGTACGACCGGGCCAGCGAGCGGAGCGTCGAGATGGACACTAAAATCGGCGACTTGGAGAATAACATTGAGGGCCTAGATTCGAGCATTCAGGTTGGAAACGCTTGAAAAGTCGCAGGAATCGATGGCCATGAAAATTATAATTAGGGGGAGAGGCGACACTTCAAAGCACTGATGGACGACGTGTCGTCTGATGTCAGCGAGAACATCACCAACTTTGGACAAGAGTTGAACCGCGCGAGGCAGACGGCCATGGCATTGGCCGATGAAATGAGATCGCAAATTTCCAATCAGGTCTCCGAGCACATACGTAACTACTAAAATTAAAGCGTGCAAAAAAAATATTCCGGCAGATGATGTCCATGAACACCACGTACCTGATGAACCTGACTTCCGAGATGGCCTCGCTTCGCTCCTCGCTCTCGGAGCGGATCGCCGGCGTGGTGGAGGAGAGACTGGACGAGATCAAGACCTGCAACGGATCTGGGGCGTCCGAGAGCCAGCGGGCGGCGGAAATCAAGAGGATGCAGGAGGGTCTGACCAGCCTGCAGAACGAGACCCAGCGCCTGCAAGAGGTCGCCGAAATTGTCCATACGAACGCGAAGGGAGTGCAGAAGATCATCGCATTGGCAGAGAGTCTCAACGAGACCGCCTTCGAGTACGGCGACTTCGGGCAGGAGTTTAGGCAACTATATACATAGATTTACATTGCGGCCTCTGTACGTATAA
>JAAUYK010025347.1_pt1 | contig 13862 bp, 9 predicted proteins | sample 7278021 | NCBI WGS metagenome assembly JAAUYK01 (sample SAMN14350223, study PRJNA611818) | marine sediment metagenome | isolation source: surface marine sediment (1.8m) | place: French Polynesia: Moorea | collected 2018-08
ACATATGTGACCATTAAATCCATTGTCATCGCGCTGGCCCTGATCGGCGCATTTGGCTATTTCTTTGTACTTGCAGCACGTTTGTATCGCCTGATGCGATCGGTTGAGGGACAAACGGACTTTACGATTGATCGGATCGGTGAGCGGGTTAAGGTTTTTTTTACCGATGTACTGGGTCAATCCAACGTTCGCCGCAAGCCGCTGATCGGCACAGCGCATATGCTGATATTTTTTGGGTTTTTAGCTATCCAACCCCATTCACTGATGCTCATGATCCAGGGGGTCTTTCCCGCTTTTGAGCCGGGCCATGCCATCCCGACCATTTACCGCGTGTATTTGTTTGTGGCCGATATCCTGGCCGCTCTGGTTCTGGTGGGATTTGCCTATGCCCTCTATCGGCGGGTAGTCGTGCGTCCCAGCTATCTATCCATGGGCTCGGATGCCAATCTGATCATCCTGTTTACCTGCGTTATCGTGATCACATTTCATTTGATTAATGCTTTTTTAAGCCTTATGCCGGCAGCGGGATCCTTCAGTTATGCTGGCGCGTTTCCGGTATCTGAAAGGCTGGTGCCGCTGTTTAATCTGCAAAGCCTCTCACCGGCAGGTCTTCAAACCGGTTATGAGATCAGTTACTGGATCCACATCGCCACGATTCTGGGCTTTCTGATTTACATCCCCGGTTCCAAACATCTGCATTTGCTGGCAGCCGTCCCCAATGTCTTTTTAAAACGCCTGGATCTGCCCAAAGCAATGGTTAAAACAGATATTGAAGATGAGGAGGCGGAAACCTTTGGGCTGGGTAAAGTGAGCGAACTGAATTGGAAAAACGTCCTCAATCTTTACGCCTGCACTGAATGCGGACGCTGTGAAGAGCAATGTCCTGCCAGCTGCACCGACAAACCGCTTTCGCCCAAAAATGTGACCCATGATTTTAAAGTTGATTTATTGGCCCAGGCAGATGCCATCATGGCCCAAAACTTCGAAAAAATTGAACCGATTGTGCGGGAGGGGTCCCCTATTACCGGAGACGTCATCTGGTCGTGCACCACCTGTCGCGGCTGTGAAGATATCTGTCCGGTAAACATCGAACAGCTTGATTTTATCCTTGAAACGCGCAAGCACCGCGTGCTCATGGAGGCGGATTTCCCACCGGAAATGCAGGAAACCTTCACCAACCTTGAAAACCAATTCAACCCGTGGGGCTTCAGCAGCGACAGCCGCGCCGATTGGTCTAAAGGCATGGATGTACCCCTGATGGCGGACAAGCCGGACGCCGAATTGCTTTGGTTTGTCGGCTGTTCCGGATCCTTTGACGACCGTGGCAAAAAAATCGCCCAGGCCATGGCCCGGGTGCTGCAAAAAGCCGGTGTCAACTTTGCCATTCTGGGGCCGGAGGAGGCCTGCAACGGGGATGTGGCCCGCCGGGCCGGCAATGAATATATCGCTCAGATGCTGATGATGCAGAATGTCGAGGTGCTTAATCAGTACAAACCGAAAAAGATTCTGACCGGCTGCCCTCACTGTTACAACATGATTAAAAACGAATACCCCCAATTCGATGCCAACTATGCCGTGGTACACCATACCGAGTTGCTGCTGGAACTGTTTCAACAGGACCGTTTAAAGGTATCCAACGGTCACCTGGCGGAGCTGGCCTATCACGACTCGTGTTATCTGGGACGCTGGAATGGCATTTATCAGGCGCCCCGGGATTTACTGTCTTCCATAAACGGCGGTGCAAAACCAATAGAAATGCCTCGATCCGGGTCTAAAGGATTTTGCTGTGGCGCCGGCGGCGCTCGAATGTTTATGGAAGAAACCATCGGCAAACGCATCAATGAAGAGCGGGCCGAAGAAATAATTGCCACCGGCGCAAAAACCGTTGCAGTGGCCTGTCCGTTTTGTACCACCATGCTCAGAGACGGCATCCTGGAAAAAGAATCGGAGGTGCAGGTCAAGGACGTCGTCGAAATGATTGACGAGGCTATTTCCTGAGTAGAAATGACATTGTAAATAGGTCAAAAGTTTTGTACAAGCCACTAATGTTGCGTCCCGGAAATCGTTAATAAATTAAGCGCGCGTTGCCGGTCATGTAGTTTTCTGAGAAACCACGCTAACCGCCATCACATTGGTGCTAAATCAATAAGGTAGAGATTAAATCCCGTTCGCCGAGAGCAAAGGGGGACACATGATTATCGTGGGGGAGTTGATAAACGCCAGCCGCAAGCAAATTGCCGCGGCCATCGAGAACCAGGACACGGCCACCATTCAAACCATTGCCAAAGATCAGCATGAAAATGGAGCAGATTACATAGATGTCAATGCAGGTGTTTTTGTTGGCAAGGAATCCGAATATTTACAATGGCTCACTGAAACCGTGCAGGCGGCTATAGAGACACCATGCTGCATCGACAGCCCTGACCCCAAGGCAATTGAGGCCGCACTGACTGTCCACAAAGGCACCCCCATGATCAATTCTATCTCACTGGAAAAGGAGCGATATGAAGCGCTGTTGCCGATTGTCGCCGGTACGGATTATAAGGTTGTGGCGCTTTGTATGAGCGATAAAGGCATGCCACAAACGACCGATGAGCGTATGGAGATCGCAAACGAGTTGGTCAATAACCTGGTTAAAAATAATGTGCCTGTGGAAAATATCTACGTTGATCCCCTGGTCCAACCGCTTTCCACGAATAACACCTTTGGGGTTGAATTTTTAAATTCGATTGAAAGCATTATAAAAACATTTCCCGGGATTCACACGGTTTGTGGACTTTCGAATATCTCATTCGGATTGCCCGAACGCAAATTTTTAAACCAGACGTTTATGGTAATGGCCATTACCAAGGGATTAGACGGGGCCATCGTCAATCCTTTGGACCAAAAAATGATGGCCAACATCATTGCAGCTGAGGCATTGGCCGGCAACGACGAATGGTGTTCCGCTTACCTGGAGGCATACCGAGCCCAAAAGTTTGAATATTAGGATTCACGTTATCTATTTCTGCTGTTAATTAAATAAAAGCGCTTTCAAAAAAAGGAGGCACAAATCATGAGTGAACTGCTTGGGAAAATGGCTGAGTCTTTGATTGCCGGTAACATCGATGACGTGGTGAACATGACCAAAGAAGCCCTGGATGCGGGAACAGCACCGGCAGATATATTGGATCAGGGGCTTTTGGCAGGCATGGATGTTGTGGGACAGCGCTTTAAGGCCGAAGAAATGTTCATTCCCGAAGTATTGCGGTGTGCCAAGTGCATGCACGGTGCCATGGAAATTTTGCGCCCCTTACTGGCAGAGACCGGGGCAGAGTCCATTGGTACGCTGATCATCGGCACGGTAAAAGGCGACCTGCATGACATCGGCAAGAATCTGGTGGGGATGATGTTTGAGGGAGCCGGCTTTAATGTTGTGGACCTGGGCATCGATAAAGAACCACAGGTGTTTGTGGATGCCATCAAAGAACACGATGCCAGACTCATCGGGATGTCGGCCCTGTTGACCACCACCATGCCGAAGATGGTCGAAACCATAAATGCGATCAAAGAAGCGGGGGTGCGGGATCAAGTCAAAATCTTAATCGGCGGCGCTCCGATAACTGCGGCATTTGCCGAAGAAATTGGTGCCGATGGCTATGCGTCAAACGCAGCCAGCGCCGTTGAAAAGGGAAAAGAGTTGATCGGTCTATAGTTTGCCGCCGGTTATCGAGATCCAAATAAAAGAGTTTTCGGTCGAATTTCTACCGGCAATCAAGATGAGCGGTGCAATTCAGAACGAGAACAAACAGATCACGTGTCTCATCAGACCAACGGATCTGTGCAATCCGATGTCGACGAGCCGGCCGGATCAAAACGCTGATCTGGTCGGCTCTCATTTTAGGTTGAGCCCGTTTGTCCGGTTGGGCCCGTTGAGTCCGCCCCCGGCGGATTAGGCCCGTTAACAAGGGATATCTATCTTACTTTGATTGCCGGCTAACGGGACAACGGGCAAACGGGCTTAACCGATGACGGAGGACGTCTGGCTTGAAAAAAAAGGGATGGTGGTCACCGGCCGGTTTGGTACTTTTTCTGACATGGCTTTTCTTCGGATTGTACTATATGAACCGGTTCAATTTCTCCCCCATGATTCCCCTCCTAAAAGCGGATCTCAATATATCAAATGCCCAAGCCGGCTGGTTAATGGCGCTATTTTTTATCACCTATACCATTTTTCAACTGCCGGCAGGCTATCTGGCTGATCGTTTCGGTCCACGCAAAATTATATCAGGTGGTGCGCTGATCTCGATCATCGGCAACCTGATTTTCAGCCAAGGGTCGACTTTCCTGGTCCTTTCCATAGGGCAGTGTGTCAACGGCTTTGGTCAGGCTATGGGTTGGACGTCGGCTCTTAAATTGATTGTCAGCTGGTTCCCACGGTCAAAACGCGGCACCGCCATCGGGTTATTTGCCACCTGTGTTACTGGAGGCAGCAGTGCCGGCATTCGGCTTTCCGGATACCTGGGTGATCATTTCGGCTGGCAGAGCGCTTTTATCGTGCCACCGGCATTGATGGCCGCGGCTCTTCTGGTCTTTTGGATATTCGTCAGAGACCATCCCGCTGAAAAAGGGTTAGCTGGTTTTGATGACGAGATTGAGCTCGAGCAAAGGATTGATAATGACCCCAGGTCGCGCTTGATGGTGGTTTTAAGCAATCGTATGCTCTGGGTGATTGCTCTGGTTTATTTTTGTTTTGTCTATGTGCAGTTCGGCTGCCTGGTCTGGATTCCGGCTTTTTTGCAGGAAAGCTACGCCATGACGGTTGACCGCGCGAGCACAATTGCCGCTCTGGTTCTGCTACCAGGCGTTTTTGCTTCGCCGCTCGCCGGTTTTCTATCAGACCATTATTTTGGGGGAAGGCGCAAACCGCTGCTCCTTTTGGGCATGGCGCTGTTAACAGGCGCGACATTTTTGCTGTCTCTGGGGGTTAGTCTCATTTTGGCGACAAGTCTGCTGGCAGTGGTCGGGTTAATGATTATCATGCCGGACATTCTGTTGGCCGCCTTTCCTTCGGATATTTTGTCGCGTAAATTAGCGGCCACGGGTATGGGTTTTTTGACAACCTTCACGAGCATGGCGGGGATCATCACCACCCCGCTTTCCGGTAAGATCGTGGATGTCTTTCAATCGTACGGAGCGGTTTTTCTCTCATTTGCCATTGCCGCTCTGGCGGGAACCATTTTGACCTTATTTATTCGGGAGAAAAAATTTCACCCCAACACATAAAAGGAGGCAAGCAAATGCATCTCCAGCGACCCGAGTTATATTTTAAACCCAAATTGCAGGTAATCAATGATGCTCAAATCAAACAAATTCACATGGCCACCCTCGAGGTCTTGGAACGCACCGGTATTAAAATGACCCATCCCCGCGGCCTGGAACTGCTGGACGGCGCCGGGGCCAAGGTGGACGGCGACCGCGTGCGGATCCCCGCCTGGCTGGTCGAAGATGCCATCCGCAAGGCGCCCTCCCGGGTGGTGCTCGGCAAACGCAATGGGGAACGTTCCGTCATTCTGGAAGGCGATAAATCCTGGTTTGGACCCAGCCTCGATTGCCTGGACTACCTGGACCCCCTGACCGATGAACGCACGCAATTTACCAGCGAGCATTGCCGCATCACCGCTACTTTAGCCGACGCCCTGCCGAATTTTCAGTGGTCCATGACCATCGGCATGGCCGCCGATCAGCCGGCCGAGATCGCCGATAAGGTCATTGCACGGCAAGCGCTGACCTATTGTGAAAAACCGCTGGTGTTTTGCTGCAATGATGCCGAAAGCGAGCGTGCCATTTATGAAATGGCCCTTCTGATTTGCGGCGGAAAAGAAAATTTTGACAAAGCGCCGACCATTGTTCAATACTCCGAGCCCATTTCACCGCTGGAGTATTATGATCCTGCGGTTGAAAAGATGCTTTTTACGGTTGAGAACGGCATCCCGTTGATCAATTTCCCGGCGCCTCAGGCCTGCGGTTCAGGTCCGGCGACCTTCGCCGGTACGGTGGTTCAGGGCAGTGCCGAATCCCTGAGCGGACTGGTTCTGGCGCAAGCTGCCCGCCCTGGCGCCCCTTTTATTTACGGTGCGTTTGCCACCATCATGGACATGCAAACAACGATTTTTTCCTATGGCGCCCCGGAATTGAGCATAATGGTCGGTGCGCTGGCGCAGATGGCACAGTATTACGAGCTGCCCTTCTTCGGCACCGCCGGTTGTTCAGATGCTAAATTCCCTGACGCCCAGGCCGCCACCGAAGCTGCACTGCAGATTTTCAGCTCCGCGGCCATCGGATCCAGCCTGGTCCATGACTGCAGCAGCTGGCTGGACCACGGATCACTCGTATCGCCCGCCTTTATGGTACTGGTCAACGAAATATTGCATAATGTCAATCAGTTCATGAAGGGGCTGCCGGTCACCGACGAAACCCTGGCCCTGGATGTGATTGATCGGGTGGGCCCCGGTGGCCACTACCTGCAAGATGACCATACCTTAAGCCATTTCAAGGATGTGCGCTACTCGAAGCTCTTTGAGCGCATGGTCTATGACCAGTGGAAAGAGGCAGGTGCGAAACGCTTTGAAGACCGGCTGCGCGAATTGACCCAAAAAGCCATGGAGCACCAGCCGGCACCGTTGGCGCCGGAAGTGGTCAAAGAGATCGATCAAATGCAAAAATCCTGGAAGTAGATAGGTGTAAAACTCAGATTGTAAAAGTTTTGCATGAAAGGAGAACCGGCAATGCAAATCACCGCGCTTTTAGGCAGCGCCAGGAAGAAAGGGAATACCGCAACTGTTCTGGGATGGGTAGAGGAAGAACTCAAATCACTGGGCCACGAGGTGGAACGAATCTACCTCAATAACAAGTCTATCGGGGGCTGTTTGGGATGTAACAAATGTCTGGAGAAACCCGATGGGATTGGTTGTGTGCAAAAGGACGATGCGATCGACATTATGGAACGAATGATCACTTCCGAAGCAGTCCTGTATGCTTCTCCGATCTATTTTTGGGGCTTTTCGGCCCAAATGAAAGCGCTTATCGACCGGGGCTACGCTATGGTTACCAACTACCGCAAACCGGGATGGACTTCTTTATTGAAAGGGAAACGCATCGGCCTACTGGTTACAGGGGAGGTCCAATACGAGCAGAACGCCGAAGGTATGTTTATGGCTTTCGATCGGCTTGTGGGCTATTATTTAGCCAAAAAATCGGGTGAATTGTATGTCGGTGGGTGCGGCATACACCCAGGGTTACCGGAAGGGGTCAAGGATAAAGCCATAGAACTGGCTCGATCTCTGGTAAGCTGAACCATTCCATCAGATTTCTTAAAAGAAAGCGTGGATTTCTGGCTTCCACGCTTTTTATTTATATGATTAGAAAACATGTTGTGGAGATGGAATGATGCATGGGTTGGCATCCGCCTGCGGCAGACTAATAATTTATTTAGCTGTCGTCCAATTCAATTTGATCGATCACCGCCAGGCTACATTCGCACCCGTTCGCTTTTGGGGTCATAGGGGGGCTCCAGATGAATTTTAATGGGATACATCTGGCCTTCGATATTGATTTCATACTTGCCGGAGGTTATCCATTCATCCGAAATGCCACCTGGTTTTTTTAGGTAGCACATGCCGATGGCACCATTGAGCACGTGCGAATATGATCCGTGGGTGTTTTCACTGACCAGCTCTCCGTTGCGGTAAATCGGCTCATCATGATAAATCAGCGGCTCGGGGTCTTCCAACGTAAATATGACCAGCTTGCGCTCCAGCGGGGCTTTAAGCTGCTCTGCCAGAGCATCACGGCCGATGAAATTTTCTTTGTCCATTTTGACGCAAAATCCCAACCCCGCTTCAAAAGGGCTGTCGTCCGATGTAATATCGGCGCCCCAGTGCTTGTAGCCCTTTTCCAGGCGCAGCGAGTCGAGCGCATGCAGTCCCACCAGTTTCAGGTCGAATTTCTCGCCGGCTTCTACCAAGGCATCAAACACATTGGTTGAAAATTCGGTCGGGATGTAAAGCTCCCATCCCAACTCACCAACAAATGACATTCGCACCGCCAGCGGTCGCGCATCAGCCAAGTCGATTTCCCGGGCGGTGGCAAAAGGAAAGGCCTCGTTGGATAGATCGGCATCGGTCAACTCTGCCAACAAGTCTCTGGCTTTCGGCCCCATAACCGCCAGCATGGTGAAACCGGAGGTCACATCGGTCAAAACCGCGTGAGTATCCTCATGGATGTGGCGCTGGATCCGGTCAAAATCCCGCGGCCCGGTTGCCCCCGGTGAGACGATAAAATATTTGTCCGGCGCCAGACGGGTCACCGTAATATCGGCTTCGATGCCGCCCCTTTCATTTAGCATCTGGGTATAGACGACTTTGCCGACCGGCACATCCACCTCATTGGCACACAGGGTCTGCACCACCTGCATCGCATCGCGACCCTGAAGCAAAAAGTTGGCCATCGACGACAGGTCGTAAACACCGACATTTTCACGGATGGCCATGTGCTCGGCAGCCGAATATTCGAACCAGTTCTGTCGTCCCCAGGCATATTCATATTCAGCTTTGACGCCTTCAGGTGCAAACCAGTTGGCCCGCTCCCAGCCGGCCACAACCCCAAAGCAGGCGCCACGGGCTGCCAGGCGGTCGTGAAACGGTGTACAGCGAACATTGCGAGAGGTTTTGGGCTGTTTATACGGCCAGTGATCGGCATAAAGATTGCCGACCGCCTCGATGGTGCGGTTATACAGATAGCGGTGATTGGACTGCCAGGAATAAAAGCGCCGAATATCAACCGACGACAAATCTTCCTCCGGATAGCCCTGAACGATCCACTGCGCCAACGCGCGTCCGGCACCGCCGGCACTGGTGATTCCCACTGAATTCATTCCGGCGGCCACAAAAAAGTTTTTCACCCCGGGGGCCTCTCCGAGCATATAGGCGGTATCGGGTGTAAAGCTTTCGGGAACGGTGGTTAAGCTGATGATTTCGGCATCTTCAAAGGCGGGCACGCGCTTGATGGCATTGTTCATAAAAATCTCGCACTGGTCCCAGTCCTCCTGCAGCTGGGTATAGGCAAAATCTTCCGGTATTCCCTCCATGCCCCAGGGTTTGGCCACTGGCTCGAATCCGCCCATGAGCAAACCGCCCATTTCTTCTTTGATATAGATATAGCCGTCCATATCCCGCAAATAGGGCATGCCTTTGTAAGTGCCTTCAATCGGATTGGTGGCAAGGTGCATATGCTCAGCCGCAAGTAGTGGAATGCTGACACCCACTATCTTGCCGACCTCTCGCGCCCACATACCTGCACAATTGACCAGATATTCACAGGCGATGTCCCCCTGATCGGTGCTGACACCGGCAATGGCACCTTTTTTAAGATGGATGTCGGTTACCTTGACCTGTTCAATCAGCTTGGCCCCACCCATGCGGGCACCCTTGGCCAGTGCCTGGGTTGTGTCTTCCGGATTGGCGAAGCCGTCATTGGGCTGAAACCAGGCCGCCACAAGATCATCAGTGTGGAGAAGCGGAAACAGTTTTTTAGTCTCTTCCAGACTGATTTCTTCCATCTCGATGCCAAATGCGTGCGCCATGGCCATCGAACGCGAAAATTCACTTTTACGTGCTTCGGTCTGCGCCACACGAATGGATCCTGGACGCTGGTAGCCGGTGGGCTGCCCCGTCTCTTCTTCCAGACTCGAATATAGATCCGCTCCGTAAACCGCCAGCTTGGTCAAGGCGCTGGTCGACCACAGCTGCCCCATAAGACCGGCTGCCGCCCAGGAGGTACCGGATGCAATCGTTTTACGCTCTAGCAGCACCACGTCTTTCCAGCCAAGTTTACAGAGATGGTAGGCAACACTGCAGCCAACAATACCGCCACCGATGATAACGACTTGAGCTTGGGTGGGTATTTTTGCGGGCATATTTTCCTCCACGTTGTTGTTTGTCTAGTAAGGTGTTCTCTATATAATTATAAAATCCGGATCAACATTATTCGCCGTCTTATTTAAAACACCAACAAATTAAATTCCAAATTCCAAGCACCAAATTGCAAATAAAACTCAAATCTCAATTATTAAATGACCAAAACAGGTTTGAAATTTTGAATTTCGGTCATTGGGATTTTTTTGATATTTGGGTTTTGGGATTTGGGTTTTAAGAATTTTGGCGTTTAGAACTTCCTCAATCATGAAAACCCTTCAGCTTAGAGATCGATTAACTCCATTAATGCGACAGAATAGTAGAATATGATTAACATCCAAAATTAATCTTGCCAACATCTAATGATGTGGCCTCAGATTTTCTTTTTTGTGTGCATTTTGCGCAGCTCGTTTTTGAGGATCTTGCCGGTTTTGGTCATCGGCATCTGCCGGATGAACTCAACCTCGCGGGGATATGCATGGGCCTCCAGTTGAGATTTGACATGCTGCTGAATGCTTTCCTGTAGGACCGTATCCGGCTCGAACCCCTTTTTAAGAACGATATAGGCTTTAACGATCTCTCCTCTGATGTCATCGGGAACGCCGATGACACCCACCAGTTTTACAGCCGCATGTTTCATCAGGCAATCTTCGACCTCACCGGGCCCAATGCGGTAGCCGCCACTTTCAATCAGTTCATCCTGCCGGCCCGTAAACCAGAAATGCCCGTTTTCATCCCTGACGCCGTAATCACCGGTGCGCATCCATTCACCACTAAATTTTTTGCGGGTGGCCTGGGGGTCGCCCCAATATTCGAGAAACATGACCGGATCCGGACATCGAACGGCAATTTCACCGAGTTCGCCTGCTTTGGCGACATCACCGTTAGCGGTTAAAATGTCAACCTGATGCCCGGGGACTGCTTTGCCGATGGCCCCCGGAACGACCTCCATCACTTCTGAACAAAACCCGATGACATAATCGCATTCGGTTTGACCATATTGCTCGTTTAATTCAACTCCCAGCGCCCTGCGGCTCCATTGATAAAGCTCCGCCCCTAAGGTTTCCCCACCGGCGGTGATGGATCGCAAACGAAGATCATATTTTTCTCTGGGATTTTCAACAGCGTGCATCATGAGTCGCAGAACCGTGGGAACTGCCATCATATTTCTGACACCGTATTTCGCCATCAGGGAAAAGGCTTCGTCAGGATCAAATTTCCGGGCTCTAAATGCCAGGACCGGATAACCGTGGTGCAGGGTCGGAAACAGGGTATCGTATGAGCCACCGATATAAGCCCAATCGAGCGGCGTCCATACCAGATCGCCTTTTTGAGGAAAAAGATTATGATAGAATTCAAAACCGGGAAGAATCCCCAACAGAATACGATGTGCATGCAGCGTGCCCTTGGGAGGACCTGTCGTACCGGAAGTGTAAATGATCAGGGCCGGATCATCAGCGCGCGTTTGAACAGGCTTGAAATGCGGGCGGCCTTTTTGGACACACTCCCAGAAATCCAAAATCCCGGGCAGTCCGGCAGAATCGACCACCAGAATGAGCATCAACGCAGGCAAGCGCTCCTTGATTTCCAGAATCTTTGCTAAATTGGCGCTATCTGTGATCACTGCTTTGGCAGCACTGTTATCCAATCGATATTCGATTGCCAGGGATCCGAAAAGGGTTAGCAACGGTAAGGCGATGCCGCCAAGTTTATAAATGGCGATATGAGAGATTAACGTTTCCGGACATTGCGGCAACAGGATGCCGACCCGATCCCCTTTTTCAATGCCATGAGCCCTGAGTGCATTCGCCAATTGATTCGAGCGCGTTTTCAAATCCCTAAACGAGTACCGCTGCTCTTTTCCGCCCGGTGCTAAATAGATAAGGGCCAAACGGTCCTTTTTATCTGCCCATTTATCGCAGACATCCACTCCCACATTATAGAACTCGGGAATGTGCCAGGAAAACTGATCATAAATTTGAGCATAGGTCTTGCCCGTCAGCATCGCTACCTCTCCAATCTATCATTATCGCGTGTCTGACTTCTTTTTCATTTTGGCCAATTTCTGGGCCACAAATTTTTCTTGGTTGCCAGATGTGACACAGGTCAACAAATGCTGTGCCTCAAGCGCCAAAATTTGCTCGAAACTGGCATGCAGTCCCTCATCTAAGGCGATACGCGAAAGTTTAAGGGACATCGGTGAGTTCTGGCCGATGCGTTCACACATGTTCATGGCTGTTTCCTGAAGTTGGGTGTCGGTAACAACCTGGTTGACCAGACCGATCTGCAAGGCCTGTTGCGCATCGATAATGTCACCGGTAAAGACCAACTCCTTTGCTTTGCCCAATCCCACCAGTTGCGAAATGAGTTTTGTGCCGGCACCGGTAATCGTAAGCCCCACACCGGTTTCAGGGAAGCCAAATTTGGCATCTTGGGCGGCGATCCGAATGTCGCAGCTCAAAGCAAACTCCAGCCCACCGCCAACCGCGTATCCCCTGATGGCCGCGATCAACGGTTTGCCCAACTGTAGGATGACCCGTTGGACTTCCTGGAGGGCATTTATTTCTTTTTCCCATTGGGATGGGCTTTTGCCTGCCTTTGTTTCTTTGAGGTCTTCACCAGCACAAAAGGACTTGCCGGCACCGCCTAAAATGACTGCGACAACGTTTTCATCTTCGCGGGCCACATGCAACTGGCGGATCAAACTCTTCAGCAAATCCGGGTTGATGGCATTCAGCCGCTCGGGCCGGTTAAGGGTTATAATGCCAACGTTTTGTTCTCGGCGAAATAGTACCGCTTCTTCTTTCACTTTTCATTCTCCTTTTAATCTAAACTGAGCACCAGCCCTTAGTATCTGGTAGAACTGGTCCATATGGCTAACGGCGCCATATATAAGTAAAGCCTGCGGTTATCGACCAGGCAATGGTAATGTCATTCATTCCAGGCCGCCTTAAAAAGGCGAACCAAATTCTCACCTAAGATCTTTTGGGTGTCTGATTCAGCAAATCCCCTGGCCAGCAGGGCCTCGGTCAGGTTGGGAAAGTCAGACGAGTTTTGAATGCCTTGCGGGTTGCGAATGGGAAAATCCAATTCCATGGCTGGACCCCGTTTGGATTTGCCCGACAAAAGCCAGTCAAAGAATTCCCTCGGTTGGCCTTCGGTGAAGTCGGTTCCAATGGCAACATGGTCGATGCCCACCATTTCAACCAGGTACTCAATGACATCGATAAAATCCGCAATAGTGGAAGCATTGCCAGCCGGAAGAAACGGTGGAAACACCGTTGCGCCGATAACACCGCCCTTTTTAGCAAGGGCTTTTATGGCATCATCAGGCTTGTTGCGCGGGTGAGGGCGCAGGCTGTAAGGATTGGCATGCGTGAATACCACTGGTTTAGCAGATGCGTCGATGGCATCCATAGTGGTTCGATAACCTACATGCGACAGATCTATAAGGATGCCCAAGCGATTCATCTCCTCGATGACTTCCAATCCGAATCGGGTCAACCCGGCGTCAATACGCTCCAGACAGCCTTGGCCGACAAGATTGGCCTCCATATAGGTTAACTGAATAACCTTAACACCCAGTGTGTGAAAAATGGTTAGCAGACCGATGTCGTCTTCAATCGCCGTTGTATTTTGAAATCCGTAGATAATACCCGTTTTGCTGGCTTTTTTGGCCGCCTGGATATCCGCAGTGTTACCGACCGGCATAATGAGGTCGGCATATTGGCTTAACAGTCGATCCCATTCGATGATATTGGCAATGGTCTGGCGGAAGTTCTCTAGAATCGACACCGTACAGTTAACGGCGGTCAACCCGCCCTGCCGCATGTTCTGAAAAACAGCTTCACACCAGTTGCTGATTTGCAGCGCATCGATAATAATGGCTGCATCATGGACTGTTCGACT
>JAAUYK010096746.1_pt1 | contig 13859 bp, 15 predicted proteins | sample 7278021 | NCBI WGS metagenome assembly JAAUYK01 (sample SAMN14350223, study PRJNA611818) | marine sediment metagenome | isolation source: surface marine sediment (1.8m) | place: French Polynesia: Moorea | collected 2018-08
CCCTCCCTCCCTCCCTCCCTCCCTCCCTCTCACTCACTCACACCCGCCGCGCGCGATCTATAAAACCTACTATATGTAACGTAACACACACGTACACACTCGACACTCTTTGCTTCCGCGTTGATCTCTGAGGAGGGCGAGCTGGCCATCTGTCCGCTCGTCCGCCTCCTCCAGTAGCTGCTGCTGTTTCCCGCGTATATACGTCTTGTCTGTTTTGCATCCAGTTTCTTACGGGACTTGTAACGTTGATTAATGGTGGTGACTGGTTAAGGAGAAGATAAAAAAAATACAGCACGATTGCCAAAGATATCTTTGTCGTCGTCCACGTGTCTGCACCTCATTCCCATTCAGTTACGGCTTTTCGTTGTTAATTTTTTCTCCTAATCTTTTCGTAGGGAGCCATAAAGGGCCAGCTGGCCCTGTCCGCTACTGAGATGTCTCCGTTTAAGTCCTCGAGAGGCGGCGGCGGCGGCAACGCCAGGAAGAGGCAGCAGCCTCGCTCCGGTGGCGCCGCCCAGTCGTCGTCCGACGTGGGACTTCGCGAGCGTCTCATCCAACAGCTGGTCGATGGGAGTCTTGAGTGCCTCATCTGTCTGGACAAAGTGCGGCAAAAGCACGCCGTCTTTGACTGCCAGGAGTGCTACCAGGTCTTCCACATCCACTGCATCAAGAAGTGGTCGAAGACGGCCAAAAATGAAGGTAGAGGCGAACGCATTTTTGCGAGTTTTCAGTTGATTTACCATTAGTACTGCTCAAATAGGAGAGAACATCTGGGTTTGTCCCGGTTGTCGGAAGCCGTCGCCCAAGATCCCGACCCAATACCGTTGCTTTTGCCGAAAACTGCGCGACCCCGAGTGGAACCGCCGCGACACCCCGCACACCTGCGGCGACGTGTGCGGCAAGGCGCTTGCCAACGCCGCCAAGACCGAAGAGGGCGCCTCTGTCAAGGCTTGCACGCACAAGTGCGTCGAGCTGTGCCACCCGGGCCCGTGTCCGCCCTGCAACGCCAACATCAAGATCAGCTGCCCGTGCGGGGGCAGCTCCCGGTTCGCCCGCTGCGGCACCGTCATCACCTGCGAGGCCGTCTGCGGCAAGAGTCTCAAGTGCGGGAACCACAAGTGCGAGAGAAAGTGCCACCACGGGCCGTGCGACGAGTGTCCAGTCATGATACGACAAGGTAAGCCATGAATAGCTGGCTACTTAATTCATTTTAATCTTTTCAAAAAATAATTCCGCGCTAGAATTTCTATGTTATGTACGGTACAGTATATTTCTAGTTGGCTTTAAAAACATTTAACAGTAACCAAAAACTCCGTCAATTAACCTTCAACACATCCCCGATCCGCTTCTCGAGCACCTCTTCCTCAAGGACTGCAAGGTGGTCCGCAAACTCCCTCCCAATGTTCCGCCTCTTAAGATCTTTTGCAATCCTCAGCGGGGTCACTCCTCCGTTGTCAGGGACGGTCACGTCCGCGCCGCACTTGAGCAGCGTCCTCGTGTTCTCCACCCGGTTGCAGTTGACGGCGTGGTGCAGCGGCGTCCATCCGGTCAGAGGCTGCCTCGCGTCCACAGTCAGGTCGCAGGACGTCAGCTAACAATAGACACTGATTTTTTGGCCTTAAATGCTGCATTCAATTCTTACGAGGAATTCGAGTATCTCGGGGTTTTTGTGCTGACTAGCCAGAAAGAGAAGCGACTCAAGTTCCCGGCGTCGGATTTGCTCCGCCTCCAATCTGAGCGAATCCAAGTTTCCTGTGCGAACAAAGTGCTGCAGTTTGGCTTCCATGGCGTTGAATACGTATGGACTGCTCTGGCACTTGTATGCGACTGCGCCGAGGCCTGTTTAGGAGCTAGACTAAACGTTTCGTTGTGCAATGATAACGTTGTGTGCACTGCTTAATACGTAGAAAGCATATGATTGTGGGGGACAGGTATCCGGATGTCGTCATCATCGACTTGTTGCCACCTGCATGTACCGAATTTTAATGCGAAATTTTTATTCCAGAATGCTATTGCGGGAAGGAGAATCGCGAGGTGGCCTGCACTCCCTCCGTCAAGCCGAAGTACACCTGCGGCGAGGTCTGCTCCCGTCGGCTGGACTGTGGCAACCACGAATGCGAGGCCGTCTGCCACGACAGAGACTGCAAGCCATGTCCACTCACCGTGGAGAAGGTCACCAAATGTCCGTGCGGCCAGACAGACCTGCAAAAACTCTACGACGCCGACGCCGACCTCAAGAGGCGCGAGACCTGCCTCGACGCGATTCCCACCTGCGGCAAGGTGTGCAACCTGACCCAGGAGAACTGCGGTCACAAGTGCGAGTCGGCCTGTCACGTCGGCCCGTGCCCGCCCTGCCCTTTGACCACCGACGTCCGCTGCCGCTGCGGCTTCATGGACCGCGAGCTTGCGTGCGCGCAGCTCAAGTCGCGCCGCGACGACGCCCGCTGCGAGAAGCGCTGCTCCAAGAAGCGTCAGTGCGGGAGGCACAAGTGCGGCGAGATGTGCTGCATCGACCTCGACCACGCCTGCCCCCTCGTCTGCGGCCGCCTGCTCGGCTGCGGCCTCCACCGCTGCGACGACCCCTGCCACCGGGGCAACTGCCAGCAGTGCCACCGCGTCTCCTTCGACGAGCTGAGCTGCCGGTGCGGCGAGCAGGTCCTCTTCCCGCCGATCGCGTGCGGCACGCGGCCGCCAGAGTGCGCCAACCGCTGCACGCGCGCCCACGACTGCGCGCACGACGTGATGCACAACTGCCACGCCGAGGAGCGCTGCCCGCCCTGCACGGCGCTCACCGAGAAGCGCTGCTACGGCGGACACGAGCTGCGCAAGAGCGTCGCCTGCCACATCGAGGGCCTGTCGTGCGGCCGGCCGTGCAACAGGGCGCTCGCGTGCGGGAGGCACAACTGCATCAAGCCCTGCCACGAGGGATCCTGCTTCGACAACGGCGGTGGCGGCGAGGCCGAGGACCGGACGAGCTGTGGCCAGCCGTGCAAGGAGAAGAGGGAACTGTGCGAGCATCCTTGCAACGCGCCGTGCCACTCGCCGCCCTGCCCGACCAACCTGGCCTGCAAGGAGAAGATTAAGGTGACCTGCGAGTGCGGACACCTGACCACCACCAAGACCTGCTCCGAGCAGAGTTCAGACTACCAAAGGCTGCAGGTTGGAAGATGAATAAAGTTAAATGTAACACAGCTTAACACTTCTTTCTATAGATGTCTCAGCTGATGCGCCAGGTGCAGACCGGAGGCGGCGGCAGCATCGACCTCAACTCCGCCCTCAAGATGAAGAACGGCTCCGGGAGGAAGCTCGAGTGCAACGAGGAGTGCGCGCAGCTGGAGCGCAACCGGCGACTCGCGCTCGCGCTGCAGATCGAGAACCCGGACACGGCGCAGAAGTTGGCGGCGCCCAGGTACTCTGACTTTCTCGTCGAGTTCGCCAGGAAGGACGTCGCGTTCGCCTCCAACGTCCACAACAAGCTCACCGAGCTGGTCAAGCTGGCCAAAGCGGTAAGAAACACAGACATATCTGCATTACTTACGTACAATGTTCTAAGGTAGCATCTCAAACCTTGCAGTCGAAGCAGAAGAGCCGGTCTCACTCGTTCGAGGTGATGAACCGCGACAAGCGCCAGTTCGTCCACGAGTACTGCGCGCACTTCGGCCTCGAGAGCGTGAGCTACGACGCCGAGCCGAAGAGGAACGTGGTGGCCACCGCCTTTAGGGACAAGATCTGGCTGCCGAGCCAGAGCATCGTCGACGTGGCCACCAAGCAGCGAAGCAGGGCACCGGCGCCCATGATGACGGTGCTGGGTCAGAACGGCGCAAGCGCCAACTCAAGGTATCGCCTGGCATGTATAATAGTGCAATGCGTCCAAACCCTCAAACATTTTGCTCTGTAGCTCATCAATGTCCCAACTGCAGCCCCGGGCCTCGCCGACGAAGCCCGCGTGGACTGGAGCCGGGAGCAGCATTGCCGCCATCAGCAAGGGAACATCAAATAGCGTCCCGGCACCGACAACAACTACAGCCGCAGGAGGCAAAGCGTCGTCAGAGCCCATTGACTATTTCGACGACGATTAACCGGGGGTTGCTCTACCCTCTCGGTCTGTAATATGTAAGAGAAAGCACTTATATTAGCCCCTCCCTCCTGATTTTCCCGCGCCTCTTCACCTAACGCTTACTTCTATTGCTGTCGCCAACAAGAACCATCGCTTTACGCCGTCGCACCTCTATCGGTTAAGATTCAACCCATTTCCCCCCGCAAGAACACGCGTTCATTTAGAAAGCCACGAGTTTATTTGATACAGTAGAGTTGCGCACTCTGTCGTGATGCGTTGCCTAGCTGCCGCCAAAAATTAAATGTCCTCCATAAGGCAAGGAAGGAAAGAAGCGAGACTCGAACAATAATAACGCTGGGCATCGCCGAAGACTGGTCGAAGAAAGAAGTGAAGAAGACTAAACAGAAAGAAGAAAGATACTATGTGGAAAACCTGCTTCTACAACACGTCCTCCTCCTCCTCCCCCTCCTCAAGTTCGCACTGCTAAAGCTACACTGCTCTAAGAAAGACCACAACTGCTTTCCCCCGCGATTCTGAAGAACCAACCAACGTTTTCCGGCTGTGATAAAAAAGTTGAAGGAAAAGGGAAAAGAAAGAAGTGGGGAATTGAGATAAGCGAACCACATGCCGTCGTCGCCACCGCTACCGCCGCACCCGAACGGGATCAGTAGTTGAAGAAAAGGCCGCCCCTCCTTAACAGTATGAAGAATATGTCGCAAATTACCTCCCCCACTATGTACTATGTAAACTTTTCGGATAAGCAAAGAAATAAGAGAATCCTCCCGAGAAGCGGCGGGCGGCGCGGAGAAAGAATACTGATAGTAGTTGTAGTAACTTCTACTACCCGCCACTATCGATTTTTTGGTCTGCGATAGTAAACGTACGGATGGCATTTTTGTGATACGCGCTCACCACGACGACGACGACGACTCTACGTAAAACACATACGATTCAGCAGTTGAGAAACCATCGCGAGAGAAAGAGAGAAGTTAGCGTTGCAGATGTTCGAGGAACTGAAGAAGAAGACAGATCTAGGGCGACGTCTCGACTAGCTACGGCGAAAATTCAAACAGGCCAGCATCGCTCCGGTACTAAGATGATAAATAGGCAGCAGCAGCCAAGTACAGTACATGCAGGTACCCAGAGCAGAGTCCACGCCATTATAATGGAGCAGCTTGGCAAGACTTCCTTGAGCAGGCGCAGAGAGCACACACACACACACTGAACAGAACTTAAGAAACTACACAGATCCCATCCCTTTGTTTTTACGAGCAAAAAATACGCAAAACTACTGCTTGTTCATCTTCTGCAAGCCCCCTCTTTTGTACGTCGTGCTAAAAATACTGTACTACACAACTATACTACAATATACCTACATTACTTGTACTACAACCATACCATTACAAAACTGCTAAAATATGTACGCGTAAAAGGACGAAAAAAATACAGTAAGGTCCGACAAGATATGCGAATTATCCGTGTACTTTCTATGCCTGAAGGTTTGGGTTGAAACAACTACACTGGCCACAATCTTTCATGGCCGCGCACTCGCTTTTTCCCATGTTGCACGCGCAGAAGACGCACTGGTCGGACGACAGAAGGTATCCGGATCCGTGGGCGTGCCAGCTGCCGTCAGATTCGTCAAAGCAGCCTGAAATACAAGTGGTTTCCCATCGATTGTAAAATGATTTCCTTTTAGTCACGTGCCTGTTTTCTCCTCTTCGACGCAGGCTGGCACCGGCGGACTCCATTTGCCGGCCCCACACGTCACGTCCATCTTGGTCGAGAGGAATCGCTGCTCCGCTATAGTGAACGTGAGGTCGGCCGCCTTGACGCCGCTCTCCAGCAGGGCGGAGAGGTGAGACGTGTCGACGCCGGACAGCAGGGCGCTCAGGTTGGTCGGCATGACGAAGCCGGTGTCGCAGAAGAACCCAAAGTCTCCATTATCTGCATTAGCAAATGTATTCTAAAATCCGAGCTGAATTTCTTTTCAACCTTTAATTCCGTACCTAGTCTGCGTATCCGGCCATACTTATTGTCGACGGGTCCAATCATGCAAGTGGTTGCAGCTTCCTCCTCCCCAATGTCTTCCGCACCGCCACCTCCTGCTTCTGGCGACTGACAGGCGCGATCGCGGCACACCTCGAGGCCGCCGCCGCCGCAGTCGCCGTCGGTGTTGCACGCGACGTGGCAGTGATTTCGCACACACACCTGAGGGGGGAATTAAGGAAACACAGTATTCGTTCTAGACTAGCTGTACCTCATCATACCTGTCCAGGTCCTGGACAGACCCCGTCCTCGTCGCAACTGTTCCTACAGATGCCTCCGACGCATGACGCCGCGCCGCCGTAGACGGCCGTGCAGTCTTTCTCGGCGGCGCACTCCACGCAGCGGTGTCTTTCGGCGTCGCACTTCAGCTCGCCGGGGCACTCCTTGTCGCTGGCGCACCCCCTCTCGCATCTGCCCACGTTGTACTGGCAGTAGAAGCCGCGGTCGCAGTTCAAGTCCGACTCGCACGCTTTGCACCTGGATTATTTCAATTGGCCATGAGTGAGCCTAGCATCTGGAAATCAATTGTTGCCTCTTGTCCATGCAGGCTCTTCCGTCGGCGCAGTCGGAGGACGACAGACACTGCACGCACGTCTTGTCGCCCTCGACGTCGCATATGACCAGCAGGCTGTCGCTCACACAGTCAGCGTCAGCGGAGCATTCTCCACTCTCATCTGCTATGAGGGAGCCAACGCAACGTCCATTCTCGGTGTTGCAGATCATCTAGTAATTATCTTAATTAATGTCCACACCAGATAACTCCTAAACGCCCCACCTCATCGGTACACTCGGTGTCCACCTCGCACTTCCGATGGCAGACGCCCTCCGCATTTTTTTCTATGTTGCAACGCTCCCCAGGGAGACACTGGCCATCATCACCGCACTTCCTCGCCGCATCACAGGACCCGTCGATACAATCGGGAGCATTTATAGGGCAGATGCCGCACTCTTTTTGTGGAGGCAATTCAGAAGATCCCTCGTCGCATGGAGCCTTCAAAATGCAGCTATGGGCGTGGTCATCACAGACCGTTTTCCCGGCATCGGCGACGCCGCAGTCGTCGTCGGAGGTGCACTCCACGCACTCGCCGCTATCCGTCAGGCACCGCGGACGCTCGAGGGGACAGTGGGGGTCGGCAAGACAACCTAACGAAAGGGTTGAAATGTCTCGTTCAATCTGCACCATTCATATTATTACCCTCCACGCAATCTTGGACGGGCTTCCCAGACCTCGTGTCGATGAAGCTCTCGCCATCGCACACAATGTCCACAATAGTCTCGTTGTCTGCCGGGTACCTGCCCTCGCTGCAGTAGAGCTGACCGGCCGAGCCGACCTCGTGGTGGCCGCCGCCGCTGCCGCGATGGTCGTCCTCGTTGAGGAGCACCTTGGCCCTGGATAAGGCAGGAGGGTGCGGGCAGCTCTTGACCACGCAGGTGTTCGCCACGCAGGCCTCGCTTTCCAGGCACTCGTCGGACTTTAGGCACCCTGAAATAGACATATGTTTAGCACGTTCTTTCTATGCCGGGTGAAGGATAAACCTGGCTCGCAATCGAGGAGTTCTCCGCCGTTCTCCAATCTCCACTCCAAGACAGTGGGGTAAAGTGGACTGCGCCTGCACTCGGCCGGAATCTGCTTCACGGCGAATCCCTTCGAGTGCCTCAATAGGAAGCCGGGGTGGCAGGTGAGTGTGGCCACGGTTCCTTCCTCCAACGGCGAATTCGGCACGTAAGTGAACTTGGCGTGGGCGAGCCCGACTTCCCTGTGACACTCCGTCTGGAAATTGTATTTGAGGATTACGTTGTTTCAAAGAAGAATATTTTACCTGAACGCAGACTTGCTTCGCCGTGTCGCACTTGTGGAACGTCTTCGGGCACTCGGAGTCCTGCTTGCATCGGACTATGCACGGCGCCACCGGCTTTGGGTCGTCGAGCTGCTGCCAGCGCGGCGTCGGCCGGTCGGCGCGACATTCGACAGCAAGCTGGAAAGGACGCATTTTACCAATGCCAACGTAGCATCCACACTTGTTAACCTCCTTGATCCCGTCGCCGACCGCGAAGTAGGCAGAGCCGCTCTTGCATTTGGCCTTCCCAACGCTGAGATGCGTGAACCTGGCAAAATATACGCTGTAGAAAACTGTCACATATTACTGTATATTCTATTTGGTACTCTTCAGCCGTGATTTCATAGGAGAAGCAGAGTGGGAAGGCGTCTGGGCAGCGCCGAGGAACGCACGTCGTCGTGGCGTTGTCGCACTTCTCGGCAACTGGACAGTCCGAGTCGTCGTGGCAGCCGGGAACGCAGAAGGCCAAGTTGCCGATCTTCTCGTGCGGATTCGTCCACTCCATTCGCTAAAACAAAGGTTATGGTAGAGATCGCCCACAATCAAAGTACTACAGGATATGAACCCCGTCGTGACCCTCCGAGCACTTAATTGGCACGGTCTTGCCCCTCTTCTTGCTGTCCACGTAGCCGCGCTTGCAAATGAACTCGGCGGTCGCGCCGACCTCCGCGCTCCCCTCCTTCAAGATGACGTTGGCGTGCGGCATCGAGAGAGGCTTGCAGGTGGCGTTCACGCAGTAGCCCAGGGCCGGACTGCACTGCTCTCCGGTGACGCAGTCGGCGTTCGTCATACAAGCTATTTTCCGGATTAAGGATGAAACGTTTAAAAGACATTCAGGTCCTTTGAAGTTAACTTCACCTGTTCTGTAGCCGTCTCCGGAATCGACGCAGTCGACTTCATCCTGCTTGACCGGGATGCCCTTCTCGGCTGTAACGAGTTGGGTTCTGTTCTCCATTTCTCTCACAGAACACGCGACGAGCAGCGACTTTTCCATCACGGGCTCTCTCTTCCAAATCAGCCGCTTTCTTCCTTCTTCTGGACAGGATATCTTGCTCATTGAGCCTACTGGAACCTCAGGAACGAACGGAGATTCATTCAAGTTTGGCAGGGCGCACTTTTTCAGCTCGCAAAATCCATCGAGGCACTCTTGTCCGGGGCCGCAATCTGAGTCGGATCCGCACGGAACTGCAATAAAAGAGAGCACATGCGTATTTTTCTGGCCTTTTTAAAGACAGAGAAGCTAATATTACGTTTCACTCCCTTGGGACAGCTGACAATTGTCCCGTTCTCCGGCGCCCAATTTCCATTCGTTCCGCAGGTAACGTCGACCGTCTTCCCGTCGCCGGCGCAGAGCAGCTTCGCCTCCGCCCCGATGACGACCCCCTGGCCCTCGGCCGTCAGGACGACCCCGGCCTCCTCGTCCCACGCCTCGGGCAGCTCGCAGGTCTTCTTGGAGCAGGTGCAGGTCGTCGTGTCGCATCCTGAGTTTGCCGGACACTCGGCGTCTCCCAGACATCCCTTCTGGCAGGTCATGTCCCTGGCCTCCCTACCCGACGGCAGAGAGATCCAGCGGCCGACGTGCGAGCCCACAGAGCAGTGGACCTCCTCAGATCGAGTGCAATGGAATTGAGCACTCCTAAATATGAACGCATAAAGTCATCCAAATATGGTCTAGAAATTAGGTAGATAATACGAACGGGTCTCTGAGCACGTATCCCTCTCTGCACTGGTGGCTGGACTCGTGTCCAACGGGACTGGCCCTGAGCAGCGTGGCCTCGGCCGCCGGGCCGCCCTTGGAGAGAACCGTGGCGGGACAGGTCAAGGGGCGGCAGAACCCGTCCTCGCACTTGGCCCCCACGCCGTCGCAACTGTCGCGGGTATCGCAGACTATTCGGAGTTACAACAGGTTAACATATCGTCTGAAATCAGGGCTAATTCGCTCACGGTTATCCACGCAGGGAGGCACAGGGCTCCCGTCCTGGAGGCGGAATTCTGCCACGACGCCGAGCCCCTCCTTGAAGACCCGCCTGCAGACGATGGTCGTCTCCTCGAGCGATCTCGTCTGCATCCAGCCGCCCGAATGGAGGTCCGGCGGCGAAACAGACATCCGGTATCCGGCATTGCACCTGCGTTGAAATTTATATATATTAGGCACTTTCTACTGTCATTGTCAGTCAATGTAATTACCTGAATGTTCCCCTCCCACCGACGTCGGTCCCGCTTTCCGGATGGTTCACCTGGCTTCCCCTTTCGTTCGGGTCCTTGTGCGCTCGATGACACCTGGTCTGGACGCACTTTCCAAAGTCTGGTAAGAACTCCCTCGCGCATCTGTCTTTGTGCACGCAGTCCGAGTCTTCGAGGCAACCAATCTCGCACCTGACCTCCTCTTCGCAGGCCGACTCCGCCCTCCAGGCCGGCACCCAGATCTTCCTCTGCAGCCTCTCGCTGTAGCAGCACTTCACCAACTCCTCGGAGAACGCCACTGTCGTACCGTTCATCGATTCCAGGATGAAACGCTTGGCGCCGTAAGCTGACCCGTTGCACTTTATCCAGTGACCGCTCTCGTTCCTCTCAAGGTGGCTGTCATTGTCCGCCGTCTGGTTGGAGCACTCCGTGTTCACGCAGCTGTAGTCGGGCCCGCAGAGCGTCTGCGTGAATCTGCAGAGAAGGTTTCAAATCGGATTCATAGAATCCGTTGGAGTGCCATATTTACACACTTGCAGTCCGCGTTCTTTGTACATTGGTCCCTTTGGCAGCCCTCCATGACCACCGGAGGTTCGATATCGTCCCCGTCCCCGCTCTTGCCCGTCAAATCCAAGACCCACTGCTTCTGTTCATCAACGCACTTGCAGGAGACGGATGGCTTATCTTGAGGGGGAATCTACGCAGGGCATAATTAGGTGTACGTATACGTATGTAGGTATACGATCGAGCATTAAGTTAACCCATTTCAGTGTACTCGTATGTACCTGTTCAGGTTTTACGTAGAAGCCCGGTGCGCATTCAACACTGCTTTCGTTGACAGCCACTGAGTGTTCGCCGGCGGTGGGGTTGCACTTCTTCTCGACGCAGTTCCACTCGTCGGAGTCGCACCTCTGACACTGGTTGGAACATTTGGCCGCATGGAAGTTGCATCCGCGGACGCATTTTGGCAGGAGCGACGGGTTGGAGGGATCTCGCAATGATTTCAAGTCGGGCCGCCAGCGACCTTTCAGAATGCAAGTATATCGATCAGCTTTTTTAATAAATAAGTAACCCGGCCGTCTCCTTTTTTACCGTGTTCGCTCGTGTTCGAGACTTCATGGCACGTTAAAGCTATATACTTGTGAGGTGGAGGAGGACGAACCTAATTGACAAATAAATCAAATTGGTATACAAATGTCCATAAGAGCACGCTTAATTATAGTCACTCACTGTAGTGTAGTTTACGTCCTTGATGACGAATCCATCTTCACACGTCATGGTCACTTTGGCGCCGAACGTGTTGACTGAAGGCCGCGGCTTCCCCCCTGGCATTACGTAGAGGTCGTGCAGTCGGTAGAGCGGGCATTTAATATCCACGCAGCAGCTCGTCTAAGAACAAGAATTATTGCGAATTAAGATCATCAAGATAAGCGTAATTAAGCTCACGTGTCTGCAACAGCCCGCCGATGTAGCGCAAACCTGGCCCTCGCGGCAATCCTTCGCCGTGTCGAGACAGCCGGGCGAGCAGTAGAATAGTTCCGCGCCGTCGACGGGGCTGTCCTCGCAGACTCCAGTCTCGTCGCAGAGCTTCGGAGCTCCTCCATTCGGCGGCAGGACGCAGTTCAACTTCTTCATCCTGTCGCCTCCCGTCGCGGTCAACCGCCCCGGCTTGCATTCAATCCTGATCGTCGAATTGACGGGCGGGTGTCCGGTGAAGGCGACGTCGCCGGATCTCTTCCTTCGATGGTGGGGAGCCTCAACGACGTTGCCGCCAGGGACGTAAGGGACGCGGCAGCCCGATGCGCAAACTCCTGAATTATTAAGTATGCTAGTTAGAAAAGTGATCTCTCTATTCCGTTTTCTAAAAGCACCTTCGTAGCAGACAGAAGTCTCCTCGTCACAGTCCTCAGTCTTCGCACAGCTCTCCCTGCACTCTGGAATTGCAGGCATGTCTTCAGCTTTCGGCACTAGCATCGTCGCCAAGGTGTCCAACTGGATTTGGCATTTGACCTCCAATGAGGGTGTGCGCGGCAGAAACACGTGGTCCTCCTTATAGGAAACATCAAAATTAAACAGCTAGTTCATCCTTTCCTGTTAGAACCCACCTTTGGGCACTTTATTGTCAACGTGTCCCCGATGGCAATGTTCTCAGGCCCACCCCAATGCTCCGCGGAACACGTCTTTCTAACGCAAATGTTGTTCGCGCACTCGTGGTCCTCGTCGCAGTCCGCGCTGTAGCTGTCCTCCCCCGACCTGGGCACGCAGCCAGGAACGCACATCGGAGCCAAAATATCGTCGTCGTTATCGTTGCAATCACCGCCGACTCTCCATGAGGGTTGGCAGGTTCCATTTTGTGCCGGACAGCAGGAAACAGCCGTCTTTTTTAATGCACCACGAAGAGTCTAAAGAAGCCCTCTGACGAACTTATGAACACAAAAGAGGTCAACATTTCTTACCAGGACGACGTGTCCTTTGTTGCAAATAAGTTCGGCCCTATTTCTTGTCTGATCCTCGGACTCGGGCATTCTCAGTCTCCCGTTGGGCACGGTATCCAGGCATGTCCGCTGCCGACACTTGAAGTCTGCGCCGCAGGTTCGCTCGTTGCAAGCAGTGCTCTCCTCGGTGTCATCGGCGCAGTCATCGTCCACGATGCAGCCGGGGACGCAGGCGGAGAGTCGGCGAAAGTAGTTCTTGTCCGGGTGCACCTCCTTCCACTCTGCGGACGAGGACGACGCGTCTTTTCCGACACATGCCACAGGCACCGAAGAAGTCACTCGGATCTCGTTCTGCACGAAGAAGTCCTTCGTATGGTAGAGTACGGATATGTACAACATATGTTATTTGTACCCCGGCCAATTTGTAGACGAATCCTCTGTCACACTGGAACACACCTCGACATCCCGCGACGGCGACCTTCTGATGACACTCCTTGTCAACCTTGCCGTTTGCGGCGTTGGCGCTCTCCACCGGGCAGCTCTTGGGAACGCACATCCCGGTCACGTCGTCGCAGGCCTCGGCGGGAGAGCAGTCCGAGGTGGCGGTCTCGAGGGTGCATCCTTTGACGCACTTGATGGCACCCGTCATGTCCCCTTCGTTCAAGGTCCACACCGCATGTCCCGTCTCTGACACCGCGCATATGGCCGGCATCTTCCTGGACTTGGTTTTACCCTTGGGCTCTTGGGAAAGCAGATAGCCGTGTGGACAGCACAGCGACCTGTCGTTGCCGACCAGAGTGGTATCGGGTGTCTGAGATTCGCAGGGTACCGGGGGCAGGCCACCCTGGGCCAACTCAAACCTCGTTGAAGAACAGCACGAAGGAACGCATCTAATAAACATCCAAGGATATTAAGTTTAATTTCATCGACCCACAAAAATATGCATACCGTTTCTCATTGCACTTTGCCGCTTCCGAGCAACCTTCGTTCTCATCCAGAGTTACACCGTCACAATCGTCGTCGTCCTCGCACGGGAAGTCGCATTTCAGCACGTCACCAGACTTTGCATCAACCCAGACTGGCTTGGAGACGCCCTCGAGGCGCTTACATAATCATAACTTGGTTTCAGTTTCAGCGTCGTGAAAGAAATGGAATCTGTAAGGATTTCAGTTAGGCACTGGAATTTAGTCCTATGAACTTTACCCCTCATTGCAGGAAATGTTCGCCATCTGCCCCGTCTTGTCCGACTCACTGTGACGGTAGACTGTCCTCAAGGCTCCGACTTGGGCGTCCTCC
>JAAUYK010150914.1_pt1 | contig 13858 bp, 13 predicted proteins | sample 7278021 | NCBI WGS metagenome assembly JAAUYK01 (sample SAMN14350223, study PRJNA611818) | marine sediment metagenome | isolation source: surface marine sediment (1.8m) | place: French Polynesia: Moorea | collected 2018-08
ATGGTTGAATCTTATGCTATCAAAAAAATAGATAACGACTATTTTACAGAATAACCCATTTTGATTAAACTAAGAACAGACGCAGATAGAGGTTAAATTAAGTATGTCTATGTTACTCGCTGGCGATATTGGTGGAACTAAAACTATTTTACGTTTAGTTAGTTCGGAAAATTCTAACAAAGGTAAAAGTTTACCTCAACAAACTACTTTATATGAAAACTCTTATCTCAGTCAAAAATACGATGATCTCGTCCCCATTATTCAAGATTTTTATCAAGAAGCTAAACAAGAATTAAAAGAAGAAATTAAAGTTAAAAATGGGTGTTTTGGGATCGCTGGACCCGTTGTTAACAATACCTCAAAATTAACAAATTTAAACTGGCCAGAATTAACAGGTGATCGCCTAGAAAAACAACTATCTTTAGAAAGAGTTACTCTAATTAATGATTTTGCTGCTATTGGTTACGGTATTTTAGGGTTAGAAAAAAATGATTTACACACTTTACAAATAGCAGAAACAAAACCCAATACACCTATAGGAGTATTAGGTGCCGGAACCGGTTTAGGAGAATGTTTTTTAACCCCTTCAGAAAATGGTAATTATAGTGTCTTTTCCACTGAAGGATCTCATGCAGACTTTGCCCCACGAAACGAATTAGAATTTGAATTATTAACCTATATTCAAAAAAAATATAATTTATCCAGAGTTTCTATAGAAAGAGTTGTATCTGGCATGGGAATTAGTGCAATTTATCAATTTTTACGCCATAAGTATCCCGAAAAAGAATCAGATAAATTCAAGGAAATATGTCAAAACTGGGAAATTGAAAAAAATATTGATCTTTCTGCTGAAGTGTCCAAAGCTGCTTTAGGAAATAGTGATAGTTTATGTCAACAAACGATGGATATATTTATTTCAAATTACGGTGCAGAAGCAGGAAATTTAGCATTAAAATTATTACCCTATGGAGGATTATATATAGCAGGAGGAATTGCACCCAAAATATTACCATTAATGCAAACAGGAACTTTTATAGAATCCTTTAAAGCTAAAGGACGCATGAGTTCACTACTAACTGAAATGCCGATTCATATCATCTTAAATCCCAAAGTTGGTTTAATTGGGGCAGCTTTAAAGGCTGCACAATAACACTTTTTATTACTACTTATTGCTGAATTATATGACACCCTCCCAAACGATTGTTGTCAAAGTTGGAACCTCTAGTCTTGCTCAACCAGAAACAGGAAAATTAGCTTTATCTACCATTGCTGCATTGGTAGAAACATTAACAGAATTACGACAATTCGGCTATAATGTCGTCTTAGTTTCATCCGGTGCAGTGGGAGTGGGTTGTAGTCGTCTTAAATTAACAGAAAGACCAAAGAAAATAGTCATTAAACAAGCTATTGCAGCCGTAGGACAAGGGAGACTAATTAGAGTTTATGATGACCTTTTTACAGCTTTAAATCAACCCATTGCCCAGGTTTTACTAACCCGTAGAGAATTAATGGAAAGGAGTTGTTATGTGAATGCTAAAAATACTTTTCATGCGTTGTTTGAATTAGGAGTTATTCCTATTGTCAATGAAAATGATACCGTTGCTATTGAAGAGTTAAAATTTGGAGATAATGATACTCTTTCTGCTTTAGTTGCTAGTTTAATTAATGCCCATTGGTTGTTTATTTTAACCGATGTTGATCGACTTTATTCCGCTGATCCTCGAACTTTTCCTGACGCACAACCTATCAAAGTTGTTAATCGTTTAGAATTAGATAAATTAGAAATTAAAGCAGGAGGAAAAGGATCTCAATGGGGAACAGGAGGAATGTCAACTAAACTAACAGCAGCAAGACTGGCAACATCCGCAGGTGTTACCACAGTCATAACTCACGGAAAAAGATCAGAAAACTTATTGAAAATTCTTAAAGGTGAAGATATTGGCACTAAATTTGAGGCACAATTAAATAATGATAATGCCCGTAAAAGGTGGATTGCTTATGGTTTATTACCGAGAGGAAAATTGTATCTTGATCGGGGTGCAGTCAAGGCCATTTCTCAAAAAGGGAAATCTCTGTTAGCAGCAGGAATCATTAAAGTTGAAGGTGAGTTTGACTCGTTAGAAGCGGTTCAATTATGTAATGAAAATGGCCAAGAAATTGCCAGAGGTATTGTTAATTATAGTCAGGAAGAAATAAAAAAAATCAAAGGAAATCATTCGGATAAAATACCTGAATTATTGGGTTATCATGGAGCAGAAACCATTGTTCATCGAGATAATTTAGTTATTAATTAAAATAAATTGAGGTAAAATTATGGAAGCAAATAAAGACTTAAATTCCTCACAGTCTTGGCGAAAATTATTAAGACAATATCGTGCTATTGCTGTTATTCGCACCGATAATATACAGCAAGGTATTGACATGGCTAAAGCAGTGGCAGCAGGAGGTATGGATATTATAGAAATTACTTGGAATAGTTACCAACCAGGTGAAATTATTAAACAATTAAAACAGGATTTACCTCACTGTATCATTGGTACCGGCACCATTTTAACCTTAGAAGAATTAAAAGAAGCGATCGCAGCAGGTATTCAATTTTGTTTTACTCCCCATGTTAATCAAACTCTGATTAAAACGGCGATAAACCATGATATTCCCATCATTCCAGGGGCCTTATCCCCCACAGAAATTATCACCGCTTGGCAAGCCGGAGCCAGTTGTGTTAAAGTCTTTCCAGTGCAGGCTATTGGCGGTATTGCCTATATCAAAGGTCTGCAAGGTCCGATGGGTTCCATCCCTTTAATTCCCACCGGAGGCGTTACCTTAGATAATGCAGCCTATTTTATCGAAGCAGGAGCGATAGCAGTAGGTTTATCCAGTCAGTTATTTCCTCGTCATGCTTTAGATGATCAAGAATGGCATATAATCACGCAACAGGCTCAATTTTTGATGCAGCGTCTTTCGGAATTTCAGCAATAAAAATGCCTACGAATGGAATTCGCAGGCCAAGGCGTTAGATTGTTAAGAATAATGAAAACTACTTGACAATTACTTTACCAACCATGCCAGCACCACGGTGGGGTTCACAGTAGTAAGTATATTCTCCAGGCTCATTGAAGGTGCTTTCATAGCTTTCGCCAGGAGCAAAAACAAGGTTTTTGTGGGAAAGAGAAGCTTGTCCTTCAACAACAACGTTATGGGGAGCTAGTTTGTTGTTAACCCACTTTATGGTGTCTCCTGCGCTGATTTCAACTTTTTTGGGTTCAAAAGCTAACATACCAGAGTCAGCACCCATTTTAACTTCAACGGTTGCAGCAGAAGCAGGGTTAACAGCGACGAAGAAACTGGAGATTACGAGAGCAACAGTAGCGATAAGTAAACCTAATTTTTTAGACATTTTGGTGGTTCCCATTAATTCTTTAAGACTGAAATATATGTTGTCAGTATTTTTGTCCACTACTGAATTATAAGTAAAATTGAGAAGTTTGACAAGCTGTCTTTGGACAAAAGAAAATTATTTTGCTATTTTTGAGGGCTGGCTTTAAGCAAAATGAACGTTGGAAGTTTGACAAGCCGTCTTTTGACAGACTCAGAAAATATAGAGATAATCGAGCACGGATTGGTCTTTGTACGGAGAACACAATGAAGAGATTATTATCACTGATTTTATTGCTTTTTGCCTTTTTCTGTTTCAGTTTCGTTTCCCCTGCCTTAGCTGGTGATGCTGCTGCGGGTAAAACTGTTTTTACCGCTAACTGTGCTTCTTGTCACGCAGGTGGAGGGAACTTGGTGGCAGGACCTAGCAAAGCTTTAAACAAAGATGCTCTAGCAAAAAATGGAGTAGATACCCTAGAAAAAATTGTCTATCAAGTTACCAATGGTAAAGCTGCTATGCCTGCGTTTAAAGGGCGTTTAAATGCTGAACAAATTGAAAATGTAGCTACTTATGTTTTAAGTCAAGCAGAAGCTGGTTGGTAAGCTAACTGTAGGGTGGGCAAAGTTGACAGCATTATCAATATTTAGGATAAGTTTTTTACTTGCCCACCTTAGCGCATTAGATTAGAGGTAGTGCAAGCATATTGCTTGCTATGTCTACTGTATTTCCAGCAATTCAAGTGATCCCAGTAATTTCTGCGATTCCTTTGATTCCAGCAAGTGAGCAGGATGCTCACACTACTATAACACCATTTAAACAGAACCTCGTAAGGCAACAATAGGATCAAGTTTAGCTGCTTTTTGTGCAGGAATAACCCCAAACCCTAAACCAATACCACCAGAAACAACCAGAGAAATAGTGATAGAAGCAGAAGAAATAGTAGGAGATAAAGGAGAAACTAAACCGACAAATGTTACTAAACCAACTCCCGTTAAAATACCGATAACTCCCCCAGAAACAGCAATAATAACCGCCTCAATTAAGAACTGTCCTAAAATATCACTTTGACTAGCTCCTAACGCTTTTCTGAGTCCAATTTCCGACGTTCTTTCACTAACAGAAACTAACATAATATTCATCACCCCAATACCCCCAACAATAAGGGAAATTCCTGCTAAAAAAGCCAACATTACCGTTAAACCCAGAGCAATACTTCCCACAATATCTAACATTTGTTTTGAAGTTTCTACCCCAAAATCATCCTCATCAGTAATTTTATGCCTTAATCTCAATAAATTTTCAATTTGAAATTTAGCAGCAGAAATACTCTCAACATCCTTAGCTTCTACATTAATCCAACTTACTTGGGTACCATAAGGAGATGTCTTCCCAACAATTTGATTAGTCATAGTAGTCAGAGGAATTAACACCGTTTCATCCAAATTAGTGCCAATTAAAGAGCCTTTTGGAGACATTACACCAATAATTTCAAAAGGAATATTTTTAATTCTAATAGATTCCCCAATAGGGTTGGTAACTGTAAAAAAACGATCAACAACATCCTGTCCAATAACAGCAACCCGTTTATTTCTTTGCAGGTCAATCTCATTAAGAAACCGACCTTTTTCTACAGGAAAACTCCTAACTTGAGGATAACTTGGCGTTGTTCCGATTAATAAAACACTGGTATTTTCGCTTTTATAATTAATTAATTGTCGTTGATTTCTTTCCGGGGCAACTGTACTTACAGTAGGAACTTGTTTAGCGATTGCCTGGGCATCTTCCCAGACTAAAGTTTTCGGTAAATCAAGGGTAGCACGGCGAGCTTTACGAGTACCAGGAACCACAAAAATAACTTTTGGTCCTAATTCATTTAACTGCTCAGTAGCTAAATTTTCCGCCCCTTGACCAATACCAATAGTAGCAACAACCGAAGCATTACCAATAATCATCCCTAACATAGTTAAGCTGGTGCGTAACTTATTGGCAGCCAACATAGAAGTTGCCATTTTAACACTGTCTAAAAAATTCATATTAGTATTAAAATAATGATTAAATTTACTTATCTTCGGGTAAGTCAATAAAAACCCTTTCTCCAGAGCTCAAACCCGAAAGAATCTGGGTTTTTTCATCTAAAACTTGACCGATAGTAACCGGTTTAAATTTAGGTTTTTCGTTCTCATCTGCGACCATGACCCCCGTTTCGCCATTTTTGGTAACAATGGAAACAGTAGGAACCACCAAAGCATTGCTAATTTCTTGTCCTAGAAATTTCACATCCACATTCATACGGGATAATAATTTTTCTTGCCCTGTCGGCCCTATGGCAATAGTCACTTCAAATGAGGTCACATTTGCCTCTACAACCGCTTCTGGAGCCATTAAAACCACCTTTCCTTGAAAAACTTCGTTGGGAAAAGCATCGGCGGTAATAATTACCGGCTGCCCTTGTTGAATCATGGCGATATCTACTTCAGGCACTTTAGCCACTACTTTTAATCCTCGGGCTAGGGCAACAATAGAACTAGAGGTAGCCGAAGCAGTGCTAGATGCAGAGGTGGTAGGAGTGACAAACGCCCCTGGATTAGCGTATTTTTGCGTAACAGTGCCATCAAACGGGGCGCGAATGGCCGTATCTTGGAATTGAATCACCACTTGTTCCACTTGGGCTTTAGCCGCCTCAGCCGCCGCTTCTAAACTGGCTATTTCAATTTGAGCAGTTTGTTTGCGCTCTTCGACTTGAATCTGCGCCTCAGCCATTGCGGCTTGAGCTTGCAGGGCTTCTTGTCTCAATTGGTCAATTTCTGGGTTTTGTGTGTTTTTTGCTTGTTCTAGTTTGTTCTGAAGCTCAATAAAGTTAGCTAAGGCACTATCATAAGCATTGACGAGTTCACGATATCTATCCTTCGTGATGGCTCCTTCATCTAATAATTTTCGATTATCTTGAACACGAGACTCAGCTAATTGTAGTCCAGACCGTGCAGAGATAATTTGGGCTTGAATTTGCTCAATTTCTCGGGGAATTCTTGCTGTTGCTCGTTTCAAGCTGGCTTTTGCTTGTTCTAGTTGCGTTTGTGCCTGGATATAACGAGTTTGAGCCTGTTGAATTTCACTGGGAATACGAACTTTAGCAGCTTCTAATTCTGCTAAAGCCTGCTTATAATTAGCTTCAGCATATTTGCCTTCCGCTTTAATTTCTGTGTGTTCCATAAGGGCTAAAATCTGCCCCTCTTTGACTCTCATCCCCTGTTCAACTCGCAACTGCACTAAACGCCCCGGATTTTTGGGGCTAATATTAACACTTTCGATGGGTTCTACGACTCCACTGGCTTCGATATCTACTGCCAGGCTTTCCCGTTGGGCCTTAACGGTCATTTTCTCGAGTTTACTCTCGGAAACGGGGGTTGTAGCCATTCTGTAGGTTAATCCCCCAACGAAGAGTAGTCCACCGGTCATAACGGCTAAAATCCAAGGAAGAGGACGACTTGCCTTATTAGATACAGAAATTTCCATAAAGTTATTTTTGTAAGAGATTCAACAAAACGAGAAATTAACTCCTCTATACTAACCTTTCTGTTGTGCTATGGCATAGCAAACCACAGCAACCATTAAACAGCTTTTGTTTATTTACTCATCTTGAATAGTTCCCATTTACTGCGCATCATCACAGTCTTAAAATTCTAATAGCAAAAATTAATTGATATAATCTTATTCTAATATTTATGATACTCGTATAAACAAGATTCAATTAGTTAAACTAGTAAGTCTAGCTCTAGTTGTTTATATCTTGGTCTCTTTTGTTCTAAGTTCTTTACTTGTATCATCGCTTCAATAACACTATTGGTTACCTCCCACATTAATACGGGTGGAACCGCATTTCCCAAAGCTCTATAAAGAGCAGTCTTAGCTCCTGGTAGTTTAAAACTCTCTGGAAACGATTGAATACGTGCCACTTCTCTTGGGGTAAACATTCTATAGCGATTATTAATTAATAGTATTGGGTCAGTGCTGTTGATGCTAACTTTAGCAAGATGCGCTCCCAGTGTATTACATGGTTTATCAAGAGATTGCACACGCCCTTTATTCATTGAAGTAAAGTGTTTTGTTTTTTGAAGTCCGGCGATCGCTCTTTCACTAAAATAGTATTTGTTGTCTATCTCGCTTTCATTTTCTAATACTTGTGCTAGGATTGGAGGCTTATTAAAAGTTGTAGGTTCTGGAAATTTAAAATCATCAAAAACGGACTTATTTTTAAAGCCAATTATAAAGACGCGCTCTCGTTTTTGTGGCACTCCAAAATGGGAAGAATTGAGAGTTGCATAAGTAACATAGTAACCACAATTTTCAAATTCTTTTACTATTAAAGGAAAAGCTTCCTTCTTATTCGCTGACAATATGCCTTTAACGTTTTCAGCAATGAAAACTTTTGGTTTTTTGGAGCGAATAACTCGGCACATTTCAAAAAATAGTTTACCTTTTTCATCTTTGTATCCTAAACGTTTTGGATTTTGGGCTACTACAGAAAATGATTGGCAGGGAAATCCTCCAGTCAAAATATCATGGTTTGGAATCTGTTTTGATGGCACATTTCTAATATCTGCTACATGACATTTAAGACTAAAATTAGCATCATAAATTTTAGCTGCTGATGGCTCCCAATCCAGAGAATATACAATTTTAATTGGAAGTTTTTTATAGTTTTTATGGAGAAATTGAAATCCTCCTTCAGCACCCAAGTCCATCCCTCCGCAACCACTAAATAAAGATGCTATGGTATAAATCTGTTTTTTTTTCATGCCAAAAGTTCCTCCCAATAGCCAGCACTTTCCTGATAGGTAATATCAGCACCGTTGCGTGGAATCATGTTTAGAAGGTCTTGTCTTTCCTTGCCTACAGGATCTTGAATGATAAACAAGGAGATGTCTTTTTTTGATATCATAAGTCTATAAATGTAGTATTTCTCCCTTGCACTTTTTGCTGTTCTCCATTCATTGGTCGACATACAAAATGATTTAGTTGCCAGCTTTCCAATACTTGTTGTAGTTTTCACTTCAATATATCTTAATTCTTCGTTGTTTACTTCGTAAGATTTGATATCGTAGCCTACTGCTAAGTTTTCAGGTATTTTAACAACTAAGTGAACTAGATCATCTCGACCATGTTTATGTAACCGATTTTTTTCGTGCTGAATTACTAAAGCTTCTCCTGTATCCCCGATTTCTTTTGTACTTAGAACTTTCCCTTTTTCTTTATCTTCTCTAATTTTTGTTATAACCTCCATGACTAACTTACTGATATTTTTATCAGTATTACTTGATTCTCCATATTCTTCAATAAATGTTAATACTAAATTTAATGGTAGGGTGAGCAAAACTCACCCTACCATATCTGAGTAAAAAATACTCTAACTTTGGGATAATCTTTGTACAGATTGTCCCCCTAATAATTCATGAGCTTCTGCTAATAAATTAGGAATTTTTTCTCTGTGAGGACTATCAACTAAACAGTTAGATAAATCTAATTGATTGACATTTTCAGCATTTTTACCAGGGAACCAATGACCGCCATTACCTAATAAATTATATCTCATTTTTCCATATTCATTCATATCATAAGCTAGGGCTAAATTCCTGAGCCATAATATTGTTCTGATGTTAATATTTCCTGGTGTTTCTTGATGAGTGGGTAAACCTTGCTCCCAACTTTTAAACCAATTTTCTCCTAAAACTTTCATAGCTTCTTCTTCTAATCTAGCTATGATGGGCTTTAGTATGGGTTGAGGATCATCTAATAAGGAAAGGGTTTTTAAATGTTCATCAAAATCTGTTGGACGAGCAGCCCCTAAACTGAGGGTGTGAACTTCTGGATGAGATAAACAAAACAAATTATTAAATACCATCGGACTCAAAGGTTGACATAATTCAACCAATTTTTTAGGGGGATTATAAAGTTTTCCGCCCTTATCAGAAGGACTAATAATAAACACACCCATATCATGTTTTTTAGCTGCTTCTATAGCTGGCCAATTAACTTGGTTAATATAGTACCAATGGAGATTAACATAATCAAAACAATCGGTTTCTATGGTCTTCTTGATAATATCAGTTGGTCCATGAGTTGAAAAGCCAATAAAACGAACTTTCCCCTGTTCCTGTAATTTTCGTGCTTCGTCTAAACAGCCCCCAGGACGAACACAATAGTCCAGAATTTCATCTGTATTAATGCCATGTAATCCCAATAAATCAACATAGTCGAGTTGCAAAAAATTTAAAGATTGGTTAAATTGTCGTCGAAATTCTTTAGGGTCTTCCTTAGGAGAAACTTTAGTTTGAACAATTAACTTTTCTCGAGGAAGTTTAGGCAAGACTTTACCTAATTGCATTTCTGATGTTCCATAACCTCTTGCCGTTTCAACATGATTAATACCAACTTCTAAAGACTGTTTAATAGTGGCCTCTAAATTACGTTGATTATCTTCAGGAATTTCCTTTTCAGGAACATCTTGCCACTTATGTTGATAACGCATTCCTCCACAGGAAAAAACAGGCATTTCTAATTCTGTGCGGCCAAATCTTCGATATTTCATGACAAATAATCTAATAATAATTAAATAAAGAACAAACAATGATTTTAAACAAAATCCGCTTGAGATACTCTCTCTTAAAAACTTGATAGGTTAACACTTGAAAACCCTACTATAGCAGTCAGTTATCAGTTGTGAGAATTAAGTCTAAGTATAAGGGAACAGGGAACAGGCAATAGGGAACAGGAAATAAGAAAAAAATATCTCATGAATCATTCCTGACTGCTATATCTCTTCTAAAAGATTGATAATCGGATTTAGTATTAAACTGTAGTGGGTTGAGTAATAATCTCTAGAATGCCTTGCTGATAATCATCTTTAAACAGAGAATCTACGCAAACTTGAGCGACTTTTATTCTAGGAATACTGCCTTCAAACAGAGTATCTGCGGATGACACCAAAATGGGATCTGAGTTATCTTCGTTCTTAAGACCACCAGGACGGACAATAGTGTACTGTAAACCACTATTTTCCAGATAGTTTTCTGCTTGTTTTTTCCAGTATAAGACTAACCAAAAAAGGTTAAGGGGATGAAAAAATTGGGAAACACAAAGGGAAGAAACCAAAACAAACTGTTCTATTCCTTGCCCTTTAGCGACGTTGACTAAATTTTTTGTTCCTTCGTAGTCCACCTGATAAGGTCCGCTAGGATCAAAACTCGGTCTTGCACCAGTGGCACAGAGTAAGACAGTACATCCCGTCATCGCTCTGGTTAAACTGTCCACATCTAGGACATCACCGACGACTAACTCGGCCTCAGGGGGCAAAATGGTCTTTGCTTTGTCTTGATCTCGCACTAATGCTTTGACAGAAATTTGACGATTGACCAATTCCTGGACAATTCTACGACCTGTCTCTCCGGTGGCACCTGCTACGAATGCTTTCATCGTCACACTCCTTTGACTTGATTTAAAATAGATACTGAGATACTTTAACTTTTCTTTATTGTATGAAGTTTCGTAAATTTCGTAACCTTATTAGGAGTCTGACGACCCCATAACCAGCAAAAAATCACTGTAAACTAACTTTTTAAGAAATCGTTATGCAATGTCAATGGCGCAATAATCATCCCAGTCAGGTTTCAGAGGTATCTTTAGACAATCTTGAAGAGCAACGACTCATTGAATCCTTAGAAACCAATCCCATCCATTTTAAGACCCAATTTGTGGGGTATATGGAAATGTATAGTGACGCTGATACAGTGGCCAACTATCTCAATGCTCATCAGGGATGGTTTTGTCGTTGTGCTGCACCCATGAAAACGGAAGCCATAGGGGATAACGGTTATATTTTAACGGTGGGACGGTTTGGGTCCTTTGGCTATGACGTAGAACCCAAGTTAGCAGTTGTCTTAGAACCTTCCATCAACGGGGTTTATGATATGCACAGTATTCCTATTCCCGATGAACCTTATTTGGGTTATGAAGTAGATTATAAAGCTTCCATGTCCCTTACAGAAATTCCTAGCCATTTAGCTGGTTCAGGTATAGAAAAAGCCTTTAAAAAACAGAAAAAATCAGAAGTTCCAGAGATTATTACGAAAGTAGAATGGAATTTAGCGATGGATGTAGCGGTACAGTTTCCTCAGTTTATTTATAAGTTGCCCTTATCTGTAATTAAAAAAACAGGCGATCGCTTATTAACTCAAATTGTTCGTCAAATTTCTCCCCGTTTAACCCATAAAGTACAAGAAGACTTTCATAAAGGACAAGATTTACCTATTCCTCCAAAAACTAGCCGTCATCTTGAAAAAATTGACGAATCTAGTTTAGAAGCAGCAGCTTAGTTTGAGTTCGGGTAGATTGGGAGACTGGGAGACTGGGAGACTGGGAGACTGGGAGACTGGGAGACTGGGAGACTGGGAGACTGGGAGATGGGGGAGACAGGGAGACTGGGAGATGGGGAAGCAAAATATTAATATTGTTCTAGTCTTCCCACACTTCCCACCCTTCCCACACTCCCCACCCTCATTCAACCGAGATTTTGATAGACCCAATTGAAAATTGTTTCTACTCTCCCCACTTTATCTTTAACCTTCAGGGTTTTCGCTGGCTTGAGCGTACTGCATAGCACGGATTAAATTATCCATAGCGTACTCCAAATGAAGACCAGCATCCACAGCAACCCATCCTTGTTCCGTGAGGTGTCGCCATTCAAAGTGAAGGTGTGGGCCAGTGGAATATCCTGTATTACCAAGTCGTCCAATAACTGTCCCTTGTTCCACCCATTCTCCAGGTTGTACGTAGATATCGGAAAGGTGAGCATAACGAGATTCTTGAGTGCCTTCTAGGTGACGTAGAGTTACCATTAAACCATAACCCCCAGACCAGTCAGCGTGGGAAACTTCCCCAGAATAAGCAGCTAATACGGGAGTTCCTTCTGGTGCGCCAAAATCAGTCCCGTTGTGCATTCTTCGGGTTCCAGCAATGGGGTGTATCCGCCAACCAAAAGCAGATGTCATGGTGGCCGCTATGGGTAAGGGAAAGATTAAATCTGTTTTCCGTGCTTGGGGTGCAGTGGGCGCATACATCGAAGCAGCGCGGTTATAACGGGGTAAGGGTTCTAAAGCAATGGATAGACCCCGACGTTGCATCGGTTGTAAGTTAAACACTTGTTCTGAGGCAATGGGGCTACGTTTTAAGCGCAACGGTTCGACTCTTGGAGCAGATCTAGCTCTAACTGGTTTAGCTGCCTGAGTGTTTTTTTTGGTTTGACGAGAGGCTAAGGTAACACGACGAGAGGGTAACTGTCGAGGGGCTTGTACTTTTGGTTTTTGAGTGGCCACTGCACCACAACTACCTCTGGATAACTGACCATTTTGGGCAACGGTTTTACAGCCGGTGGAACGTTCGGTTAAGACAACTTTACTGGGTGTTGTCACCGTTGGACTGGGGTTACTGTAGTTTTTGGGATCAATATAACTATGTTTCCCCTTAGTGGTAACAGAAGGGGATAATTGAATAGTTTGGGGTTGAGTAAGTGCTTGTCTTAAGGTTTTAGGGGGTTCGCTTTTCGAGGTTTGCGGATCTAATATTTTTGGGGCTGATAATTTAACTTTTGGTTTAGCGGTGTCACGAGTACGGGAAACTGAGGGTTTCGGTGACAGTTTGGGTTGATTAGGTTTATTAGAAGTCCGTCTTAGTACAGAGTTGGTATTACTAGAAGGAACCGGAGCAACCGAGGGAGAAACCTTCGGCACTTTTACAGGAGGTGGGGAAACGGGTTCTGGTTTAACGGTGGGGGTCGGAGTTTCGGGAATGACCAAGGTTTCTGATAGGGCGATCGCTCCGTTGAAACCGACTCCACTGGTTAAAATACCCAGTCCACTCACCAAGCTAATACCTTGTTTGACCAGGGTTTTTCTTAAAGGGGATTTTGATTTTAAAAGATCGTGTTTATTCATTTCCGTCTCACTTCTCACAGTTAGCGACTTGTTAAAGCATCATAACGAATTTTGGAACAAATCACTGAGTTGATTAATAATGGTAGGATTAGCTATTGCTTAAAAAATGTCTTTATTCGTTGATATTTCCAGATTTAAACATTAAATAAGATTGAGGGGAAAAGCCTAATTTGGTATACAGTTTCAGGGCTGCTTGGTTGCGTTTAAACACCTGTAGGCCAATTTGATCATAGCCTTGCTGCTTAACCCATTGTTGTCCCTGTTGGATCAAGGTTGTGGCTAACCCTTGACGACGATGGTTCGGTTTAACATAGATTAAAAAGATGTGTCCGTACTGATGACCATTGACTTGATCGATGGCGGTTCCCATCCAGAGACAAGCAATCATGTCTGATTTTGTTTCCTTGTTGGGTTGATATTCTAGCCACCAAATAGGGGTTTTTGATGATAAATATTGGTCAATAGTCTTGCTTAAATGACTAAAATTAGACTGTTC
>JAAUYK010216789.1_pt1 | contig 13831 bp, 6 predicted proteins | sample 7278021 | NCBI WGS metagenome assembly JAAUYK01 (sample SAMN14350223, study PRJNA611818) | marine sediment metagenome | isolation source: surface marine sediment (1.8m) | place: French Polynesia: Moorea | collected 2018-08
AGTTGAGCGTTACGGTTGTATTGTAGGTTATCCAGACAGAACTTTCCGAGGCAACCGCGCAACCTCTCGTTGGGAATTTGCTGCTGGTTTAAACGCTTGTTTAAACACCATTGAACGGTTATTACAAGAAAACGTGGCCGTTTTACGGGAAGATATCGAGAAATTAAAGCGGTTAGCACAAGAGTTTGAACAAGAATTACTAGCCCTAAAATCACGGGTAGATAACTTAGAGTCACGGGTTGCTTTCCTCGAAGATCATCAGTTTTCTACCACCACCCAGTTAAAAGGGGAAGTTTTGTTTACCTTCTCCTCTGCATCTGGGGAAAGAGCAATCGACTCTCGCCAACGGGATGCTATCGAAAACTTTGGGGCAGATGGACGCAGTGCGACCAGACGCATCGATGATAATGCAACTTTATCCTTCAGGTCTCGACTCAATTTTGAAAGCAGTTTCTACGGAAAAGATAAATTAAGGATTCGTCTTCAATCTGGAACCATTACGCGATGGGATCGGGCAACAGGAACCTCCATGGCCCGTTTAGGACATGATGCTTCTAACGATGCTGATGTGCAATTGGATGACGTTTGGTATCGTTTCCCTATTGGTAATTTCCGCGGGTTCGTAGGAACCAGTTCCTTGAGTATTGACAACGTTTTTGATGTAGGGAACGCCTTATTAAAACCTGGTGGAACTGGTACTTTATCTCGTTTCATGCGTCGTAACCCCTTACTCTTCCGTGGACCAGAAGGTATCGGTGCTGCGGGTGAATACAGTTTCTGGGACAACATGCTTGTAGTCAGGGGTCTTTATTTAGCAGATGGAGGGGTTGGTAATAGCCCGGACTTAGGAGAAGGTTTGTTTAACGGTGACTACAGCGCAGGGGGTCAGCTTAGTCTTTATCCCGCTGATAATTTAGACTTCAGTTTTACCTATCTCTTTTCTCACTACACAGAGGATGATGTTAATACTTCTTCTAGTAATGGTAGTCGTGTGGCTAGTGATCCCTTCTTTGGTGCGGCCACTAATCGAGATAGTTACGGGATTACAGGGGACTGGCGTATTAATGATACGTTCCATTTATACGCTACCGGTGCTTATGCTTTAGCCCGCGCTCAAGGTTTTGCGAACCCGGCCAATGGAGATGACCGCCGTGGTTTAGGGGCTGACTTATGGACTTGGGCTGCTATTTTATCTGCTGTAGATGTCTTTAAGGAAGGTGCTGTATTTTCTGTTGGTGGTGGACAATTTGTTACCGCCGAACGGGTTGAGACCCTTACTGGAGACTTAGAATCTATTGACAGAGACACTCCTTATATCATTGAAGCTCAATATAAATATCCCCTCAATGATAATATCTTGTTAACTCCTGGTTTCTATGTAGTTATTAATCCTGAAGGAAGTGATGATAACAATAGTATCTGGGTTGGGGCTTTACGGACTACCTTTAAGTTCTAATAAGTTCTAATTTAAGATTAAATTACTCAAATTCTGAACCCTTCCTTATAAATGGTGGGGTTTTTCTCTTTCTTATCCTAATTTTAACCATTTATTAAGAGTGATACTTTATAATCAAGCGTGTTTAGAGTGCATGGATGATTGTATTTATAGCAATGGCGAAAACTTTAATATTTTGCTAAATTATATCAATACAAGTCCAGCTAAAATGGCTAAAACTTATAGCTAATCAACAAATTGCTATTTTGTAAACTTGATTGTTAATATAGACAATTGAGATTTTTTCTTAGGTGTGAGGAACTTAAAAATGAAGAAATTGTTTTTCCAGTGTCTGAAAATGACATCTGGTTTGGCAGCTTTATCGATGATCGCTGCTCAAAGTGCGATCGCTGCTCCGGATGAAAGTCAATTTAACCAACTCCAAGGTGAAACTGTTTCTCCCGAAGAAGCATTAGGAGTCTTACAAAATCGTCCAACTTTGCAAACCCCTTTAAACCGAGACACCAGTAAACAGTTTCGGGATAGTGGCAGTGGAATGTCTCAGGTAACCAGTATTTCTGAGTTAAGAGACGTTTCCCCTACAGACTGGGCCTATGAAGCATTAAGAAGTTTAGTAGAACGTTATGGATGTATTGTCGGTTATCCAGACCGCACCTTCCGAGGTAACCGCGCCACCTCTCGTTGGGAATTTGCTGCTGGTTTAAACGCTTGTTTAAACACCATTGAACGGTTATTACAAGAAAATGTTGCCGTTTTACGGGAAGATATCGAGAAATTAAAGCGGTTAGCACAAGAATTTGAACAAGAATTACTAGCCCTAAAAGCGCGTGTAGATAACTTGGAATCACGGGTTGCTTTCCTCGAAGATCATCAGTTTTCTACCACCACTAAATTGAGAGCGGAAGTCCTATTTACCTTTGCCTCTGCATCTGGGGAAAGAGCCATCGACTCTCGCCAACGGGATGCGATCGAAAACTTTGGTGCAGACGGACGCAGTGCGACCCGACGCATCGATGACAATGCAACTTTAGGGTTTCGGACTAGATTCAATTTTGACAGCAGTTTCTACGGAAAAGACCGTTTAAGGGTCCGTTTTCAGTCTGGAACTATTACCCGATTGGATCGGGCAACCGGAACCACCATGGCCCGTCTAGGACATGATGCTTCTAACGATGCTGATGTAGAACTTAATGATGTTTACTATCGCTTCCCCATTGGCAACTTCCGTGGTTGGGTAGGAACCAGTGCTTTAGATATCGACAATATTTTTGATGTCGGTAACCCTTTAATGGCTAGTGGAGGAAGTGGTGCTTTATCTCGTTTTATGCGTCGTAACCCCCTAGTTTTCCGTGGACCTGAAGGGGTCGGTGCTGGTGCTGAATACACCTTATGGGACGATTTGATCGCTGTCAGAGGTCTTTATCTAGCGGACAACGGAAATAGTCCTGACTTGGGAGAAGGTTTGTTTAACGGTTCCTACAGTGCAGGGGGTCAGTTATCGGCTTATCCAACGGATAGTTTATCTTTTAGCTTTACCTATGTTTTTTCGTATTTTGCTGAAGATGACGTAAACACTACATCTAGTAATGGTAGTCGTGTAGCTAGTGATCCTTTCTTCGATGCAGCTACTCTTCGGGATAGTTATGGTTTGACAGGGGACTGGCGCATTAATGATACGTTCCATTTACACGCTAATGGTGCTTACGCTTTAGCCCGCGCTCAAGGGTTTGCTAATCCGGCTAATGGAGATGATCGCCGTGGTTTAGGGGCTGACTTATGGACTTGGGCCGCTATTTTATCTGCGGTGGATGTCTTTAAGGAAGGTGCTGTATTTTCTATTGGTGGTGGTCAATACGTGACAGCAGAACGGGTTGAGACCCTTCCTGGAGATTTACAATCTATTGACAGAGACACCCCTTATATCATCGAAGCTCAATATAGATATCCTTTGACTGATGGTATTCTCTTAACTCCTGGTTTCTATACTGTGATTAATCCTGAAGGAGATGAAGAGAATAATACTATTTGGGTCGGGGTTTTACGGGCAACTTATAAGTTCTAATAAGTTCTAATTAAACCTCAAAAATTTAAAATCAAGAACGTAGAGGGTTGTGTTAATTTTACCTTCTACGTTTTTTTATTTTTGTGATAAAGTTGTTAAAAATAAGAACTATTTAGATAGCCAATAAATCATTTTTAAGTTAATGTTAAATTGTACAAATAAAAAACATTAAGGAATTGGACTAATGACTTATCAAGTATTACAAGGAAAAAAAGTGGCTGTTTTAGTAGAAACAGAATACATTCATGAAGAAATCCAACATTATAAAATTGCATTTTCAGCTTTAGGCGCACAAGTTGATTTCCTATCTTATCTTTGGGGAGAATCAGAAAGAACCATTGTTAGTGATGTAGATGCTCCAGGAAAACCTATGTATAGTATGGTGGTTGACAAAGATGTTGCCGACTACGACCCTAATAGTTATGATATTGTCTTAATGGCAGCTAATTATTGTGCAGTTCGATTGCGAGAAATTCCCCCAATGGGTAGTTTGGGAAGTATTGACGAATTACAAACCCCACCGGCGGTTCAATTCTATAAAACAGCAATGGAAAACCCTAATATTGTTAAGGGTGCATTATGTCATGGACTATGGATTTTGACCCCTTGTCCAGAGATTTTAACAGGTCGTCGAGTGATTTGTCATACTGTTGTTTTAGCGGATATTCATAATGCAGGGGCAATCTATGTTCCTGATCAAAGTCATATTGTGGTTGATGGTGATTTGGTTACAGGAAGATCAGCAGCAGATTTAGATGCTTACGTTGATGCTATTGTTCAATTAACTATTAGTTAACTTTGGAATTATGAAAGTTTAACTTTGTTTTTATTATGGTTGTTGTCTAACTATGATATGCTACTGTCACGAAATTATAAAATTGAGGATATTAAACCTTGATCAAACATCTTTTAGATAGTCAGAAAAAGCAGCTAAAAAGAGTAGCTTGTTTTCTAACTTTGCTCGTGTTTTTGTTCCTTTCTGGAACCCAAACTGCTCACGCTTTTTTATTCAATAAAAGTGACGTTGAGCTAATTATTCGAGATGTCCCCTATGGACAAACTTGGATTGATCATCTCAACTATGATCTCTTACCTTTTTGGACAACGTATGAAGCTCTTGGTGAAGACGGAAACTACCCAACCTATCGGTGTAACGACGGTTCTTTATACGAGTCGTCTTCTCCTTGTCCAGAATTAGTAACCGCTCCTCCAAGTATTGTTCAACTTGACAGAGATTATGTCCGAGCTAATTCCCGACAAGTCTTTGCTTACGGTATTGCTTATAATCTCACTGGAGATAGCCAATATTTGCAATATGCTAAAGAGGGTGTGGATTACTTAATTGACAATGCTCTGGTTAATATGGGAACCGAAGGAGCTTATACGTATTTTGATCAATATGGGAATGGTCTCCCTGCCCAAGAACAACGTATTAGTCAAGATTTAACCTATGCTCTTTCTGGGTTAGCCTTTTTCTACTATCTCACTCGAGATCCTGATGTTCTACAACATATTGTTAATGTCAAAGATTACATTTTTGACTACTACTATGATGAAGAATGGGGTCTTATTTCCTGGTCTAAAACCAGTTACCAAGACGGAACCATGCAGACTGTGAGTAGTGAGCAAAGAGAGTTGGTTGCTCAACTGGATCAAATTTATGCTTACATGATGTTAGTTACTCCTATCTTACCTACGGATTTTAACGGTGTTAATCTGAAGCAAGCATGGGAGGATGACTTGGTGCATTTAGCCACCATTATGAGTGAACAATTCTACAGTCCCGATAAGAATCTCTTCTGGGGTGCAATTACTGATATTAGTGACAAAACTCTTGAAACAGATCATACAGATTTTGGTCACTCTATCAAAACCTTGTGGTTAATTTATGAAATTGGTAAATTAACTGGAAACTACGACTTGGTCTTGTTTGCTCAAGAAGCAGCACCCCCCATCTTAGAAGAAGCTTATTTACCAGATGGAACCTGGGGAAGCAAACCCATGTTAGATGGAACCGTTAACCCCGATAAGGAATGGTGGATTTTAGCAGAACTCGATCAAGTTGCAGCTACTTTTGCCCTACGAGATCCATCTTACGCTAAATATTTGCCGAATACCTATGCTTTCTGGTTAGATTACATTGTCGATCACACAAATCATGGGGTTTGGCATTTACTCACCTATGATGATTTAACGGGTACTTACAACGTTGATCTGACCTTTCCTAAGCAACATTCTTGGAAAAATGCTTTCCATTCCTTTGAACACGCAATGGTTGGGTATTTAACTGGACAAGAACTTCATGATATGGACAGTGAACTCTACTTTGCTTTTAAAGATGGAATAGCGACTCCTGATGTCACTGAAATTCGTCCTTATACCTATGCAGGTAAAGTCAAATCAATTGCTGATGGTGATGGAGGAGTATCAATTACAGGTTATGGTAAACAGCTTGTAACTTTCACTGATATTAGATAAGTTATCTATTTCTTCTATCAATGAAGTGCGCTCTTTTTGAGCGCACTGCCAAATTATTTGTTGTTTTTGGATACTCTTCCTTATTAAAAGTTATATTAAATTCGCTTATCTGCTCAAATTTCTGCTTGGTTAAGTAAAGAGTATTTGGAAGAAAAAGCTCAAAAAGGATGTTGGGATAAATTTAAACAAGTATTAGATAAAGTTTCAGGTCAAGAAGTAGAAGATTATGATAGATTTTAATTAGATTAAATTATATAATTGATTCCTCATTGTTGGTATTTTTCGTTTAATTTTGGGTTAGTTTTCATACTATTAAACTCCTACAATATATTGGTTTTATGAGTAAGCGATCGCTTCTTGCTTTTCTCTCAAAAGTGTGTTATTCTAAGAATAGAAAGTTACTATGGGAAAAGAGTGCGTCTACGAAAGTGCTTTTCGGGGTCGCCAATGATGATAAATGATTCATCGTTCTATTATTGTTGTAGCAAGTGATAAGGTTTTTATTGGTTATGGGTGTTTTAATATCTGATGAAATTCTCAACGCTTCTGGAATGACTGCTTCAGAGTTTCAAGTTGAAGTGGCTGTTATGTTGTTTCAAACAGATAAGTTAACGTTGGGACAGGCCAGTGATTTAGCGCAACTGGATAGGTTTGAGTTTCAAAATGTGCTGGCAACCAGAAACATACCTATTTATTCCTATGATATAGAAGATTTTAACCTTGATATGAAGAATTTGAAGGAGTTGGGACGACTTTGATAGTTGTTAGTAACACTTCTCCTATCACGAGTTTAGCAGCCATTGGGCAGTTAGACTTACTGCGACAACTTTACGGAAAAATTATCATTCCAGAAGCAGTTTATCGAGAGTTGACAGAAGTTAATTACCCAGTTCCAGGAACAATCGAAGTACAGACTTGCGACTGGATAGAAATAAAGTCACTCGGCGATCGCAACCAACTTTTAGGACTTTTTTCTCAACCCCTTGATGAAGGAGAATCATGGGCTATTGTTCTTACCCTGGAACTATCAGCAGATTTATTATTGATTGATGAGAGACGGGGAAGAAGCGAAGCTAACCGTTTAGGACTGCGCATTACTGGTTTATTGGGAGTTCTTGTAGAGGCTAAACAAAAAAAGTTGATTTCTGCTTTAAAACCTCTATTAGACAGTTTAAAGGAAACTGCTCAATTTAGAGTCACCGAACAACTATATATCAAAATTTTACAGATGGTTGGTGAGGGTTAGATTTAATGGTGAAGTGGGTTTAATGGTATTAAACCCCTACAATATATTGGTTGTATTTATAACTAAATTTATAATTGATTTTTCCAAACTCTAATATCTGTACCAAAACTCCCACTAACAATGGTTCCATCTTCACTGATAGCTACACTATTAACAGTGTCAGAATGATCTTCAAGAGTATGTAATAATTCCCCCGTTGCTAAGTTCCACAGCTTGATAGTACCGTCATGACTTGCACTAAAAATAGTTTGACTATCCTCACTGATCGCAACACTATGAACAGTAGAATGAGAATGACCTCTAAGAGTGCGTAATAAATCTCCTGTTTCTATATTCCACACTTTGATACTACCGTCCGAACTTCCACTAACTATAGTCTGACCATCTCTACTGATAGCTACACTATTAACATCGTAAGAATGACCTTCAAGAGTGTGTAATAAATCCCCGGTTGCTGAATTCCACACTTTGATAGTATCGTCTGCACTTCCACTAACAATAGTTTTACCATCCTTACTGATAGCCACACTACGAACATAGCTAGAGTGACCATTAAGGGTGCGTAATAAGTCCCCTGTAGCTAAATTCCAGACCTTGATAGTATCGTCTGCACTTCCACTAACAATAGTTTGACCATCGTTACTGATAGCTACACTATAAACAGAGGAAGAATGACCTTTAAGGGTGCGTAATAAGTCCCCTGTAGCTAAATTCCACACCTTTATAGTTTGGTCTGAACTACCACTAAGCATAGTCTGACCATCCCTACTGATAGCCACACTTTCAACAGATTGAGAATGATCTTTAAGAGTGTACAATAAATCCCCTGTTGCTGAATTCCAGACCTTGATATTATTGTCATAACTCCCACTAACAATGGTTTGACCATCTCTACTAATAGCTACACTTTCAACAATGGAAGAATGACCTTCAAAAGTGCGTAATAATTTCCCTTTTCCTAAATTCCACACCTTTATAGTATCGTCCCAACTGCCACTAACAATAGTTCGAGCATCTCTACTGATAGCCACACTTTCAACAGGGGAAGAATGACCTTCTAGGGTGCGTAATAATTTCCCTGTTCTTAAATTCCAGACTTTGATAGTATCGTCCCAACTCCCACTAACAATAGTTCGACCATCTCTACTAATAGCCACACTTTTAACAGAGTCAGAATGATCTTCAAGAGTGTGTAATAATTTTTCTGTAGCTAAATTCCAAACTTTGATAATACCGTCTGCACTGCCACTAACAATAGTTCGACCATCTCTACTGATAGCTACACTCTCAACAGAGTCAGAATGATCTTTAAGAGTGCGTAATAAATGTCCTGTGGTTAAATTCCAGACTTTGATAGTATTGTCCTTACTCCCACTAACAATAGTTTGACCATCTCTACTGATAGCCACACTATTAATAATGTCAGAATGACCATTAAGAGTGCGTAATATTTTCCCGGTTTCTATATCCCAAACCTTGATAGTTTTGTCCTCACTGCCACTAACAATGGTATGACCATCTTCACTGATAGCCACACTATTAACATAGCTAGAATGATCTTCAAGAGTGTGTAATAATTCCCCTGTTGCTAAATTCCAGACCTTGATAGTATCGTCTACACTTCCACTAACAATGGTATGACCATCCTCACTAATAGCCACACTGCTAACAAGGAGAGAATGACCATTAAGAGTGCGTAATATTTTCCCGGTTTCTATATTCCATACTTTGATATTTTCACCAGTTCCATAAGTAATTAATTCTTTTTTATCGGGAGTTAAGAGAACTTCATCTCCAGATAATCCAGGGATAAGTCCATCATTAAGATAGTTAGTATTACAAACCTGAATAGTTTTCAAAGAATCTTCATAAGTAGAAGGACAAGAAGAAGAAGCTATGGTGAAGTCTGGTTGAGAGTTCAATAAATAAATCCCTCCTCCCGTTAAACTTAATAGTCCTAAAATTCCTAAACTAATAAACTTGACACTAAATCGTTTTTTCATTTTCTTTTTAATCGGTTTAATTTTATCTTGAGGAACAAGAGAACCAGCAGGTTCTTGCTGAACTTGAACTTTAGTATGGTCAATAATAGAAGGTTGATTAGGAGAAGTTTGCTTAACTATTCGTTGAACTTGAGGAGTAATAGCAGGAGAAATAAGGGGATTTTGTGGTGATGAAAAATTATTATTTACCGATGTATTACTATTTGAATCAAGTAATAAATTAATCCAATCTTGTATAGTTTGCGCTCTATATTTGGGAGACATAGCCAAACCTTTCATGATTGCCTTAGTTACATAATCACTAATATTAGGATTTATCTCATTAGGTATTTTTAAGGAATCTATTTTATGAGTCAAATTATCATTATTTCTTTTTTCTGCATCTTCAGGACTAACCCCAGTTAACATAAAATATAAAGTCGCAGCTAACCCATAAACATCTGTATAAAAACCTGGTTTATTATCTTTATAATCAGGATATATTTGTTCAATGGGACCATATCCTGGAGAATATATTTTTGTATGCTTGACTCTTTTATCAGCAGTATATTCACGAGCAATACCAAAGTCAATTAATACTGCTTCTTTTGTTTGTTCATGAATAATAATATTAGTCGGTTTAATATCTCTGTGTAATATTCCTCTTTCATGAACTCCTTTTAAACCTTCAGCAACCTGCCTAATATACTTTAATGCTTCTGCTTCTAATAATTTTCCCTTTTTATTCACTAACTCCTCAATATTATCCCCAGGAATATATTCCATAACGATACAAGGAAAACGATTATCAGGAATATACTCCTTACACTTAACAATATAAGCATAAATATCACATTTTGCTAAATTCAGAGCTTCTATAACAAAATCTCTCCTAATTTTATCTAGAAATTTTTCAGGTATTTCCTCCTCATTAATGGTCTTAATAACCACCAAATTTTCTTCACTATCCTTAGCTAAATAAGTTAAACCAAAACCCCCTTCCTCTAGCAACTTTTCTATGGTGTAACTATAACTACTACCATCTAACTTATGTCCAGCATTCCATCTACTCATAACAAATAAAGCCAAACTTAAATATATACCCTCCAAGCTAACACGCATTTAAAGAAGGGATTGATAAATTTATTAAAAATTCGGTTATATCAAGATTTCCAGACATTTACCAAAAATGTACCAAAATCTTAATTTTTTCTTTAGGTATGTGCCTTATTGGCGTACAAAATGCGGTGGGGTATACTCGCAAAAAAATTACCGAAAATGTGTTATTATAAAAATTGAAGATAAGTTGGATGTGCTGTAAGTAAAAACGCTATACTAATAAATTAGTATTACAATTATATATTCAAATTAGTCAATTTTAAAGAAGCGATCGCAAAAGGACAATACTGTTAGAAATTAAGTAAACTAATTGCTAATTTCTTGAGGATTAATAACTGATAACTGATAACCGATAACTGACTTCTCAGGGAACCTTCGTAAACAAGTCAACGTCAGCAACAGCATTGACATCTATTTTAGAACATATTTTCAACGACAAAAAGCCGATGAACATTAAACTAACTAACTTCTGAGCAAATAAGTTGACAAACGTTTCAATTGTGCTTAGTATTAGTCGAATGCCATCATTAGCCTTAACCCAAGAATTAATTGATTCTGTCAACCAAGGCAAAACTATAAAAAGTGATTAATTAGTATCTTATGAAAGTCCTGATTGCTGATTTTGATTTATTTAGTAAGGTTGGCGGTGGTCAAACCTTTTATCGCAGTATTATTAAAAAAAATCCTCAAATTGAGTTTTATTACATTGCCGAAAAAGAGCCTTTAAACACAGCGAGACCGGCAAATGCTAGAGCTATTCCCTATAAAGAGCAATTTTTACTTAGTAACTTTAAAAACTTCTTTGAAGTTACACCTCCTAAATGGGTAGAACGTGCTTTTGTTATGGCTAGTAATATTGCTGCCTCTGCTGCTAATCAAGAATTTGATCTAGTTGATGTTCCAGACTACGATCAATGGGGACTGTTTTTAAAACCAGCATTACAACAGTATCAAGTAAAATTTAACCGCGTTGCACTATCAATGCACGGTAAAATATCGAAAACCCTTCGCTTAGATTGGTTTGACTGGGGTAAAGCTAATATTCCTCTCGATCTGCAAGAAAAAATGCAGTATAAAGTAGTGGATCTTCGCTATGGAATTAGTAAAAGTTATCTGGATGAATGGCAAGAAGATATCCCAGAATTAAACAATTATTATTACCATCCCCTACACTTCTTTGATCTTCCTCGACCCACTCGCTGTTTACCTTCCGAACAAGCTCCAACCCTCAACTTTATAGGAAGAACAGAGAGAAGAAAAGGCCCCGATATTTTTATCGATTTAGTCTGGTGGTTACCCGAAACTAGCTATAATAAAGCGCAAATTATTGGACCCCATAGTTACAACTATAACAATACACAATCCTCTGAAAGTTATCTCCAAAAAATGATTCAGAATCGTCAGAGTAATCTGGTGATATGTCCTCCCATGAAACGGGGAGAATTGACGGAATTATTTGCCAATAAATCATTAAATATCTTACCTTCTCGATACGATACCCTCAATTTAGTTGCCTTAGAATCTCTATTTTCAGGTTGTCCCACGGCAGTAGGAAATGGTGCAGGGGTTTGTCGTTTCCTAGAAGAAACTTTCCCAGAGGTTCCTTTTGTTACCATCGATGTTGATGATATTTATACCTGTATTCCTGATCTGCAAAACATTTTAGATAACTACGAAAGTTATCGCGAAAATTTAGTCAAACAGTTATCACAAGCTAATTTAGAAGTAACCGACCCCAACCTAGAAGAGATATATAACTGTTCCACCGCTTCTGATACAGAAACCCAAGAAGAAGTAGCCCAGTGGTACAGTCAATTATTCTCCTATTGGGAATCTTGTCAAAAAGGTTTTAGCATATCGAAAATACCTGGGGTTAAAGTAGTCAAGAAGCAAATTAAAGCCCAAATTAAACCCACCTATAAACAACTGAAAAAGACCTTACTGGAAACCAAAGATAAATTAAAAAGACCCCTAGAAGAAACTAAAACTGCCCAAACTTTAAAATCAACTCAATTATTTGAACGATATAAATATACCTTTAATGCCTCAGAATTGAGTCAAAAAGACTTAGGTAATAAAGTTAAAGAATGCTGGAAACTTGCCTCAGCTTTTGGGTCAGAAGAACAAGGATGGCGCGATAAACTTAAAAATGGTTATCGGATCGACCGTGTTCGGGCCTGGCGAGAAATTTCCCGTGTGGAAGAATTACGGGGTAATGACTTAGTAGCAGCTACCTACAAATTACGGGGGTTACGGCTGTTAGACGGCGATCGCTTCGGGGATCTTCCCTATGTCCTCAAGGTGTTACAAGGAAAAGGATTTACCCATGAAGCCCAGGTAGTCGAAGCTATGTACGGCAAAATAGGGCAACGGGAAGAAAGGTGTTACGATTTGATTGAAAAAGCCCGTCAAGATAATTTACACAACTCAGAGTGGGAATATGAAATTGTGGATGATCGCCGTGATAAATCCCAGTATCGCGTCAGTGTCATAGTTTCTTTGTACAATGCTGCCGATAAACTCCCCTTATTCCTGAAAACCCTACAGAGTCAAACCCTAATGCAGTCAGGGCAAGGTGAGGTTATTTTAGTGGATAGTGGTTCACCAGGAGACGAATACAAAGTCTTCAAACAACTGGCCTCAGAATTAAATCTATCGGTGCTTTATGTGCGATCGCAGGATAGAGAGACTATTCAAACTGCTTGGAATCGAGGTATTTCTTTAGCAAAATCTCCTTATTTATCCTTCTTAGGTGTGGATGAAACTATCTTACCCGATGCCTTAGAAACCTTAGCCAATGAGTTAGATGAAAGCCCAGAAATTGATTGGGTCATCGGTCATAGTTTAGTCACAAATGTAGATAAAAAAGGTAGTTGGGTGAGCGATGTTATGTCCTATAATCGCGCCCCTTACCAACAAGATTTAATCTATCTAGAAACTTGTTATTTATCTTGGGTAGGTGCGTTATATCGTCGCTCAATTCATGACCGTTTTGGTTACTATGATGGCACCTTCAGAGGGGCAGGGGATACAGAATTTAAGAGTCGAGTTTTACCCCAGATTAAAAGCAAAGTTATTGATAAGAACTTAGGGGTTTTTTGGAATTATCCCGACGAAAGAACTACCCAAAGTCCGGCTGCTGAAATCGAGGATATGAGAGCTTGGTATGTTCATCGCACCTTAGCTGGTGTTCGCTATGCTTTTGCCAATCGTAGTGCAGAAGAATTAGAACAATTAATTTACCTATCTCTAGCCTATCGTAAATCCTATTGTGGTCATACCAGTAGTGATTTAGAATACGCTTACAATCTCAGTTTATACCTCAAAGAAATTAATCCCCAAGCCAAAGCTTTACAGTATTTCAAAGGTATTGAAAACTTATTAAAAGCTTATCGTTCTTTAGACTGGATGCCCAAATTATCTCGATTTTCACCCTTAGGACAAGTTCTACAAACTCGAAAATTAGCCAAACAAATCGAACAAGAACA
>JAAUYK010189875.1_pt1 | contig 13812 bp, 15 predicted proteins | sample 7278021 | NCBI WGS metagenome assembly JAAUYK01 (sample SAMN14350223, study PRJNA611818) | marine sediment metagenome | isolation source: surface marine sediment (1.8m) | place: French Polynesia: Moorea | collected 2018-08
ACCGTCTGCGCCTGTCAAGCTTTTGACAGCGACGGCAAGAGGTTGAACCCGGCGCCGGAGCGAGTGGCCCTCGGGGCCGGGTGTATTTACGGTATTGTATTAATTTCAGTGGGTTGGCTGTAAACCTTTGAGCCGGTAGACATAGGCCAGGACCTCGGCGATGGCCTGGTAGAGTTCGACCGGTACCGGATCCCCTATTTCGGTGGTTTTATAGAGTGAGCGCGCCAGAGGTTTGTTTTCGACCAGGGGCACGTCATGCGCCTGGGCGGTTTCGCGGATGCGCTGGGCCATGAGGTCGGCCCCTTTGGCGACCACCACCGGTGCGGCCATCGTATCCGCATCGAATTGGATGGCAATGGACAGGTGGGTCGGGTTGGTGATGACCACGTCCGCTTCCGGCACCATTTCCATCATGCGCCGACGGGCCATCTCGATCTGCATACTGCGGATCCGTGATTTGATCTGGGGATCACCGTTCATTTGCTTGCGCTCTTCCTTGATCTCCTGTTTGGTCATCATCAGTTCTTTCTGATGTTGCCAGCGCTGATAGGCGAAATCTGCCGCCGCCATGACAATCAGGCCAATACAAACGAAAAAAGCAATCTTGAATGCCGATTCACCCGTGAAGACCATGATGCGCGCAATGTCGAATTGCGTGAGCGCCGGAATCACATCCAGATCCTGTTTGAGGATCAGATAGGCTATGGCGCCAATGAACAGGATCTTGAAAACCGATTTGAGCAGTTCGACCAATGATTTGAGGGAAACGAGCCGTTTGAGGCCGCTGAGTGGATTGATTTTCTTGAAATTCGGGACCAGGGCATCTTCTTTCAGCAGAAAACCGAACTGGGAGACATTGGCCAGGAGGCCGACAACGATCAGGGTCAGCATGATCGGTGCGAGGATGACGAACACCTGGTCAAAACACCAGCGGGCCAGTGAACTGGCGGACAGGGCATCCTGGAGGACAGGCTCATTGAGCCACTGATAGCTCCCGGCAATCAGCCCCTGGAGCCGCTGAAACATGAAACCGCCGGCAAAATAAAAAAACCCCAGGGCGGCCAGCAGAATCATGGCGGACGGAATTTCGCGGCTCTGGGCGACCTGGCCTTTTTTACGGGCATCCTGAAGTTTCTTGGGTGTAGGCTTTTCGGTGCGGTCGCTCTTGTCACTGGGCATTGACGCCTCCTAGGGCCCCATCATGCGGACCACCGTATTCAGGCTGGCGCCGAAATCCTGAAAGAGCTCAACCAGAAAAAGACGCAGATAAGGCAGGCTCAATATGACGAATACAAGCCCCACCACGATCTTTAGCGGCATGGCCACGATGAAGATATTCATCTGGGGAACCGTCCGGGCGAGGAGACCAAAAGCCACACTGGTGAGAAGCAGGACGACGATGACGGGGGCACCGATCTTGACGGCAATCACAAACATGGCCCCGGCCGTGTCAACGAGATGGCTGACGATCGACGCCGAGAGACGGAACTCAAACAGCGGCAAGAGGGTGAAACTATCCACCAGACTGCGGAAAAACCAGTGGTGGGCATCGATGGTGAGAAAAATGAGCATGGCCAGCAAGTTATAAGCCTGGGCCAGGATGGGAATCTGCAAGCTCGTGGCCGGGTCCATGATGTTGGCGATGGCAAGCCCCATCTGGTAGCCGGCGATCTGGCCGGCCAGCTGGACGCCGGCGAACAGTATCCGTACGAGCAGCCCGATGCAGGCACCGAGCAGGACTTCGCCCATGACGCCCATGGTCAGGACTCCCCAGTTCTGGAGTCCGCCGGTGCGCCCGAGATCGAGGGCGGGGAAAACCGCCAGGGCAATGGCCAGGGCCAATGCCGCCTTGATCATGTTCGGCAGATTGTGGCTGCTGAATACGGGCATGGCGGCAAAGATGGCCACCACCCGCACCAGTACCATGAAAAAGAGCATCAACTCGTCAAAGGGGATTCGCAGGGCAAGCATGGTGATGACCCGCGGCTACCTGAGCATGTCCGGCATGCTGATCAGCAGATTCCGGAGAAAGTCGATCAGCACCTGCAGCATCCAGGGAAAAGCGACCAGGAGGGCTATGGCCACGGCCAGCATCTTGGGGATGAAGGTCATGGTCATTTCGTTGATCGAGGTGGCCGCCTGGAAAATACTGATCAGGAGACCGGTCACCAGGCCCGCCAGCAGCATGGGGGCCGCCAGAATGATGGTGATCTTGATGGCTTCCAGGAAAAAACCCGTTACGAATTCCGGCGTCATGACCGATTCGTCTCCATCAGGCAAATCCCTTTACGAGGGATCCCACGATTAAATGCCAGCCATCGGCCAGTACGAAAAGCATCAGCTTGAACGGCAGCGATACCATTACCGGCGGAAGCATCATCATCCCCATGGAAAGCAACACACTGGCCACCACCATATCGATAATCAGAAAAGGTACGTAGAGCATGAAGGCCATTTGGAAGGCTGTCTTGAGCTCACTGATGATGAAGGATGGAATCAGAACACTGGTGTCCACCTCCTCCATATTGCTCGGGCGCGGCCGTTTGGCCACTTCGATCATCATGGCCAGATCCTTTTCGCGGGTCTGCTTGAACATGAAAGTGCGTACCGGTCTGATGGCCCGTTCGAAGGCCTCGCTCTGGGAAATCTTTTTGTCCAGATACGGCTGGACCGCGTTCTGATTCACGTTCTGCCAGACCGGTGTCATGATGAAGAAGGTTAGAAAAAGGGCCAGTCCGATAATGATCTGGTTGGGCGGCATGGATTGGGTTCCGATGGCCTGCCGCAGGACGGAGAGGACGATGGCAATCCGTGTGAACGAGGTCAGCATGATCAGAATGGCCGGCGCCAGTGACAACACCGTCATCAGCAGGAAAATCTGCATGACCACCGATGTACGGCCCGGATCGCCCTGCCCATCCATCTGGATATTGATGAAGGGCGCCTCGGCCGCTTCGGCGGCCAGGCCTTGGGGGGCCAGCACCAGGATGCCCACGATGGCCGCCAGCGCCCAAAGCAGGTGGCAACTTTTCGGTCTCGCCTTGTGGAATCCGCCGTTCATACGCTTTCATCCTGACGGCGGGCGGGCGTCATCCCCTTGAAGGTCGAGGTCAACTGCCGCAGATGGTCGTTGAAACTTTGCGCGGGCGCTGTGCCTGGTTGTGCCGACGCCGCACCGTGCGCACCATCGGGATCATCGATGCGGTCGAGCAGCGTGATGCGATCGGCGGTCACACCCAGCACCAGAACCGCGCCCGGCACCTGGACCATGGCGATGCTCTTTTTGACGCCCAGGTGGGCATTTTCCAGAACACTGATCCGACGTCCGGAGCGGCCTCTCCCCGCATGTATCTGGCGGCGAAGATAATAATTCAAAAAGATCAAACCGGCCACGATGCTTACCAGCACGGCGATCATCTTCAAACTGTCGGCAAACAAGGGGGATGGCGTCATCGCAACTGCTCCACGCGTTCCATGGGACTGATGATCTCGGTCACACGAATCCCGTATTTCTCGTTGATCACCACCACTTCGCCCCGTGCCACCGGTTTCTGGTTGGCCATAATCTCCAACGTTTCGCCGGCCAGTTTGGACAACTCGATGACCGATCCCTGGCCCAGCTTCAGAAGATCGTTTACCAGCATCTGGGTTCGCCCCAGTTCCACCGACACCTCCAGAGGGATATCGAGGATAAATCCGAGATTGGCCGATTGGTCGGGACGGCTTTTTTCGCTCAAGGCTGAAAACTGGTAGTTTTCCTTTTCCGGGGTGTTGGCGGTCTCGTTCAGAGCGGTGTTTCCCTGTTCGTTGACTGAACTCATAGTTATTCGCTCGCAATCTCTTCCGGGATGATGGTTTCCGTCAGTTCGACGGCGCGGTTGCCGTTGATGATGCCGGGATAACCCCGATACTTGGGAACGCTTTCGATATTCACCGTAATGGGATCGTGCGGTCCGGTGTTGAGGGTAAAGATATCGTTTTCCTGCAGGCTGAGCAGATCACCAAAGGTGTGCACGGTGTGCCCCAACTCGGCGATCATCTGAACTTCGGTTTCTTCCAGGATTTTCTGGATACGGTCGCTGAAGGCATGCTCGGTATCCTTGGCACGCAGGTATCGCGAAGACAGTTTTTCTTTGATCGGCTCCAGCATGCGATAGGAAAGGCAGATATGGAAGTTGCCCGAGAATTCGTCACTGCTGATGGAGAAAACGATGACGATCATCAACTCGTCCGGACTGACCATGTGGACGAACTCGGGTTTGGTTTCGCTCTTTTTAGGGATGATCCGGATCGAAAAAACCCGCTCCCAGGCGCGTTCAAAGTCGCCCAGCAATTCGCGGCTCATCCGTCGAATCATGCCGTTCTCAATCGGGGTGAACTCGCGCCGTTGCTTCAGCGGTTTTCCCTTGCCGCCGAACATGCAGTCGATCATCGAGAAGACGAGGCCCGGTTCGATGGCCAGCAGCGCCGATCCGGTCAGCGGTTCCATGGCGTAAATCGTAAAGCTGGTTGGATTGGAGAAAGCCTGGATGAAATCCCCGAACTTGACCATTTCGGTCGAAACGAATTTAACTTCGAAGCTTTGCTGCAGGAGGGACGACAGGGAGCTCTGCAGAAGTCCCGAATACTTGTCGTAGACCTCTTCCAAAGCTGAGAACTGATCCCGCAGCATGATGTTCTGGGAGGTCAGATCATAGGCTTCGGCCCGTGCCTCGGGGGGCTCGTCTTCAACCTTGAGGTCGACCTCACCGCTGTCCATCGCGGTCAGTAAGGCATCAATTTCGTCCTGTGAGAGAACATTGTCGGCCATGCGCTTAGGTCCTATTGAACCACAAACTCGGTAAAGTAAATGTTGTTGATGACTTCTTTCTTCAGCAGATCATTCAACCGGGTCATGATTTCCTGACGCAAGACGGTTTTGCCGTTCACCGAGCGTATCTCCTGAAAGCGTTTGGTGGGCAGAATCATCAAAATGATATCGCGAACCTGAACCAGGCGCTGTTCGAGAATCTCGACCGGCTCCCCTTCCTTGAGTTCGATTTGCATGGTCACCCGCAGGTAGCGCTTGCGCTCCTCGTCCGCCAGATTGACAATGAATGTATCCAGCGGAAACATGGCGCCGATGGTCGCCAGCCCGTCATCTGTTTCTTCATCGACCTCTTCCTCTTCCGGACGAACGAGGGCGTCCAGATCGGCCAGCTTGTTCCACATCATGTAAAACCCGCCGCCCACCGCACCGACGAACAACACGGCGACCGCGATGACGGCGATGAGAATGATTTTATTGGTATTGCGTTCCTTGTCCGCCATGACCTTTTTCCTGATCCTTTCCCCTACCCGAATAATTAGATTGCCCACCCGGCGATCATGCCCGGGACGACCGGCAATAGCAGGAAGCCCTTAAATCGGCTCTATATTTAGCAATATATGTGCCATTGGCTGGCCGGCTGTCCGGCGCGTCGGTGGGAGGTTAAAATCCCGGTGTTTACGAGGTTCCACGGTGGCATCGCGCGGGTTGCGCATGCGTAAAAAATTATCGGGAGGACGTCAGGGGAGGCCTTTGATTTGACACCTGTCAACCCGTTGACAGCAGCCAGTGGGAGGATCGCAGGGCGAATGGTATTCGGGCGGGCAGACTTCGTTCGCTATGCAAGGAAGTCTTGCCCGCCCGCCAGATATCTTAGCTGTCAAGCGTTACCGCTTGATATTGATGAGTTCGTTCAGAATTTCATCGCTGGTGGTAATGACCCGCGAGTTGGCCTGGAAAGCGCGTTGGGTCGTGATCATCTTGACAAACTCCTGGCTCAGGTCGACGTTGGACATCTCGATCGCGCTGGGGCTGATACTGCCCAGCCGCCCGCTGCCGGGAACGCCCGGCATGGCATCACCGGATTGCAGCGAAGCCGCATAGAGGTTGCCGCCCATCTTGGTCAACCCGTAATAAGACGGAAAATCCGCCAGGGCCACCTGGAACAACGGCACCAGCTGGCCGTTGGAATAGGCGCCGGTGACGACGCCGGTTTCATCCACCGCAACGGAACGCAGCGCGCCTGAGGGATAGCCATTCTGGGTCTGAAAGGTCGTGGCGGACTGGGCGGCATATTGGGTCAGGTCGCCGTTGGTCGTGCCGGTGATCGCGTCGTAGAGATCCCAGGTGATCGTCGGCATGCTGGCCCCGTTGGTCAGGGTAAGATCGATGGTGGGGTCGACGGCGCCGTTCAATGCCCCCGTGGCGGGGTCGAAGGTGATCGCGGTCGGACCGGCCGGTACAACGGCGGAGGCCATGGAGGACCCGGCCTGCCAAGTCCAGGCGTTGTTACCGGTTTTGACGAAATCGATCGTCAGGGGGATATCGTTGCCGAGCGAATCGTAGGTCGTAATGGAAGTTGAATACACATCGCCCACCGTGGCGCCGGAATTCAAATTGACGTCCACCGTGAATTCCGTCGTGGCCAGGGGAGGGGTCGTGCTCTGGGTCGGGATCTGGATGGCATTCAAAGGTCCCAGGTTGAGGGAACCGTCGCCATTGACAGACATCACGGAATAGCCCTGCAACTGCAAATCATCCGGGTTTACCAGACGTCCGTCGCGATCAAAGGTGAACTCGCCGGCGCGGGTATAATAATCCGCCCCGGTGCTGTCCGTGACTGTAAAAAAGCCTCGGCCGTTGATGGCCATATCCATGGGGGCGCTCGTGTTTTCAAACGAACCCTGGCTCCAGATAGGGGTTGTCCCCCAGAACTCAACGCCTCGGCCGATATCGTTGCCGCCCCCTCCGATGGCCTGACTCAGCACGTTGGCAAAAGACGCCCGGTTGGATTTGAATGCGGTGGTGTTGACGTTGGCAATGTTGTCGCCAATTACGGTCATGGCCGTCGCGTTGGCGTTCAGTCCGGAAATACCTGCAAACAATGATCCGATCATCGTTTCCTCCTGTGGATTAGCTATTCATTGAATTCTATCTAAATTGGTCCTTGTGGTGATCTGTTTGTGCCGAATGCATCACTCCGCCGCGGGGGATGTCGGCCGCACCACTTCAATCACGTCTGCCAGCCGCACCTCGCGCTCGCCAACCATGAGTACGGGGGCGCCATCCTTGAAGGCCACACCGTCGACCCGTCCCGTGCTAAGGGGGCGCACGTCTATTTCACCGCCGCTGGCATCGACGGCCACGGCCTCAAAACGGTAGTTCCCCCCGGGAAGCGGATTGCCGTTTAGATCTTGACCGTTCCAGGTGGTGGTCTGTCGGCCCGCCGGCATGGCGCCCGTTTCAAACGAGGCCACAAACCCTCCCCGGGCATCGTAAACGCTCAAGTATACATTGTGGGCCGGCGCCTGCAGATCGATCGCGAGCGATGTCGCGTTTTGCCCATCGTGCGCGAAGGCATTGCCGTCGGAAAGGACGTTGTGTCCGATGTAGCTCACGGCCTGTGAATTGGCGAAAGCGTTTTGGGACTGTACCAGTTCCGTTAGTTGTCCGCTCATATTGCTCAATTGTTCCAGGGAGCTGAACTGGGCCAACTGGGCTGTAAAATCCGCGCTGTCCATAGGATTCAGGGGATCCTGATACTGAAGTTGTGTCACCAGCAGATTCAGGAAGTCATCCCTTCCCAGTTCTCCGGGTTTGGCGGCTTCACCGCCGCTGGCGGCGGGAGTTGTGGGTTCGACGCCTGCAATGCTCATGGTTGCCTTATCTCCTGTATCGTCTTGGCGGGCTTGATGTGACCGCCAGGGTGTCGTCTATATCAGGCGAAAAAATCGACCCCGACGGATTTGGGCGGCTGCCCCGCCACGTGATCCTCGGTGTCCTCATCCGTGTGCTGTTCGACGTTTTCATCCCGGCCTCCGTTTTTTTGACGGGCGGCCGACGCATTCTGCTGTTGGCGTCCATGCCGGCTCAGGTTCTGCTGGTCATCGGAAAGAAGCACATCGAATTTTTCCACTTCGAGCCCCTGCTGCTGCAATTCCAATTTCAACTGTGGCAGGTGCGTTTCAAGCAGATCACGGGCCATGGAAAATTCCGTCATGATCTTGACACTGACACTGTTGTTCTCGGTCGTAATCTGGACGCGGAGGCTGCCAAGATGATCCGGTTTGAGGGCGATGCGGGCTTCAGACTGCCCACCCCGGACACTAACGGCAACGCGTTCGACAATTTGAGCGATGTTGTTCTCACGAAATGATGCCGTAGACAGCGAAACGTCCTCCTTGGCAATCGTCATGGCTGGGGAAGCCTTGTGAAGCGGCGCTTGCGCGACGCGGTCGACCGGTGTCAGCCATTCCGGCCGGACCGCGGCATCGGACGCTGACGGGCGGACAAACCGGTTTGATGCCATCGGCTTTTCAACCAGGGTCGAATCCAGTAGCACTTTGGCTTCGGACTGCCCTTCGGTCGATTGGGTCTGCTCAGGGGTGGGCGCTTCAACCATTACTTTAGGTTCCGATCGTTTTGTGTCTGTCATCGTATTGCTTTTTTTATTTGCGCGCCCGATTGCGTTCGGCAATGCTTGGGTTTCGGAAAACGTTGCCGATGTTGCCGGGGTCGTGTTCCCATCTGTCGGGCGGGCCGTGTTGACCTTCGTCGCATTCGAGGCGATCGTCTGCTCCCGTATCCGCGCTTCAAGCGCGTCCGGCAGATCTTCCCCGCCATCAGGGGTGACATTCGATGGCACGATCTTTTCTGAGGCTACCGGTCGCACAAGTTTGGAGTGCTTTTGCATTACATGCAAATCGGTCTCTGCAGGATCATGAACCGGCACGCTTTGCCTGACATCCGGCCTCATCTCGGTTGCGGTCGTCATGGCCGTCTTGGGTTTGGCGATTGAGGCCGACACATCACCGGGCGGTAACTTTTCTTCACCGCTAGCCACGGCACCTTTTGCTTCCGCAGCCACGCCATCATCCGCAGCCAAACGCGTTAAATTTTCCCCGGTAGCGGGCAGGGTGCGGTCCACGAATTCTGCTGCCGGTTTTTCATTCGCGATAGCTTTTTCAAGAATTAGGTCTTCTTTTGGGTGATTCTCCGCGGCGGCTTCGATAAGCAGATGATCCGTTTCCGTAAGGATTGTCTCAGGCGCCAGGGACGCCCCATCGGCAGGATTCGCAACCGTCTCGTCGTTTGCGGTTGCATCACTTTCCGCGATCGTTCGACTTTCATTTGATTCCTTGGCCGGTGATTCGTCATTGAGTTTTCGCAGGGCCGACATGAAGCTTGGCGAATCCTCTTGCCCGGATTTATGCGGGGCGTTGCCGCGATGGCCTTCATTTGATGGGGCCACCGGGATTTCAGCTTTGGTCGGCATTGTGAGCGCAGCGTTCAATATCGTTTTCCTTTCTAATCCAGACAGGGATGAATGAAGATGCCGTTTGAGAAGGAGTAAAGCATAAAACATGCCACCGGCGGCAATATATTGATATCAATTATCCGTTCAGCTATATGGTATGAATTTAACGATTTTTCCATGGCTACCGCGACCAGAACCATTCCTTGCAAGGATTCGCGTGATCGCATGACGGCAATATCTGCCCCGTCCGGCAGGAATTGCCCTTTTATTGGCTATGGTTGTCAACTTTCAGGGCCAGGCGTCGCCCGTCCTTGTGGCGGTTCACCGCGGATTCATCGAGGTGTTTCTGCTCTTGGGTCTGCGCCTGGTGCGCCGCTTCTTGCATCTGGCGGTCCTTGAGCTTTTCGATCATTTTGCGGTTTTTAAGCGCCACCAGCAGTTGCGTGCGTTTTTCCTCTTTCTCGGTCGCCAGCGCTTCCACCAGAGCGTTTTGCGCAGCGATTTCCTTCTCCAGCCGTCCCAGGTAGCGATGATAGAGCAACAGTTCGCCGGTACCGGTCGCGGCCGCCATCTTGATTTTCAATTCCCGCCGGTATTGACGCCGGTTGCGTGTCATGGCCTCCAGGGCACCACGCGCCCGATCCCATTTGCGACGCGACTCTGAAAAGACCTTCTGGGCGATCTCCTCCAGGTGTTTGCGATGTCGCAGGACGGACTCCAGTTTAAAACGTTTGGCCATTTCCTCCCCCCCCGTCAGGCCATCATCGTCGCAAGCTGGTTGAAGCTGTCTTCAAGGGTCAGCGTGTCGTCAATATCCTGGCAAAGATATGCCCTGATGGGGCCGATCATTTTCATGGCATAGTCGATCTCCGGGTTGCTGCCTTGGGCATAGGCCCCGATATTGATGAGGTCTTCGGCTTTACTGTAAGTCGCCAGCACCGCCTTGAGTTTGCGCGCCAATTCAAGCTGCGGCGCACTGACGATATCGTCCATGACCCGGCTTATGCTGCGGGAAACGTCGATGGCCGGATAATGCCCCTGCATCGCCAGTTCGCGGGTTAAAACGATATGCCCATCCAGAATGGAACGTATGGCGTCGGCAATCGGTTCATTGTTGTCGTCGCCTTCCACCAGCACCGTATAAAGTCCGGTGATCGATCCGCGTGTGGAAGAGGTGCCCGCCCTTTCGAGCAGTTTGGGCAGCAGCGTGAAGACCGATGGTGTATAACCTTTGGTCGTCGGCGGCTCACCCAGAGCCAGACCGATCTCGCGCTGGGCCATGGCAAAACGGGTCACCGAGTCCATCATAAGATTGACGCGCAGTCCCTGGTCACGGAAGTATTCCGCAATGGCCGTCGCCACGAAGGCGCCGCGCATGCGAATAAGGGGCAGGTGATCCGACGTCGCCACCACGATGACCGACCGTGCCAGCCCATCGGGGCCCAGCTGTTTGTCGATGAATTCATTCAATTCACGCCCCCGCTCACCGATCAGGGCGATGACGTTCACATCCGCGCTGGTTTTCTTGGCAATCATCCCCAGCAAAACGCTTTTGCCGACCCCGGAACCGGCGAAAATCCCGACGCGCTGACCACATCCAACGGTCAGCAGGCCGTTGATGGACCGAACACCAAGATCGAGGGGCGCGCTGATGCGTTGGCGCTGGAGTGGATTAATCGGCGTGGCATAGATGGGGTAGGTGGTCTCGCCCGCAAGCGGCCCCAAACCGTCGATGGGATCCCCCAGTCCATCGATGATCCGGCCCAATAGATTGCGGCCCACCGGTAGATAGGCTTGTGGCTGTCTGGCGACGACGCGACTTCCGGGCCCTATCCCTCGGATTTCCTCCAGCGGCATCATCAGCACACGGTTGTCGCGAAATCCCATGACCTCGGCCGGAAATCGTTTGCGACCATCCTTGGTGGCAATATCGCAGACGGTGCCCAGCCGACATTCCGGCCCGATGGATTCGACCACGAATCCCACCACCCGGCTAACCTTGCCGTAGGCCTGGATTGGTTTGCAGTCTTGCAGACGTTTGTGGTAGCGCTCGAGGCAAATGGAAACTGTCATTTTCTCCGCTTCTCAATCTTGCGAGGCGAGTCCCATCGTTTCGGAGCGAAAAGCCTCTTCGATGGCCCGGAACTGATTTTCAATACGGGCGTCGATTTCACCGTACTCCGTCTGCACCAGACAGCCGCCGGCCTCGATGCCCTCGTCTTCCTCGAATTGAATCCGTTCAGCCCTACCCTCCAGAATCGTTCGCCCCGGGGTGGACTGAATATGTCGGATGTCGGTGGGATTGAGGCGAATGGTTATTTTCTCGGGATCTTCCACCTTTTGCACGGCGGCTTGAACAATATCGGCCACCAACTCCGGTGTTATTTCCAGCGCCTGCCCGACGATCTTGCGCCCCACGTGAAGCGCCAGATCGACCACTTCGCTTTCGATCTGCAGTTGGAGTTTCTGCCGTGTATCCGTGAGTTCCGCGATCACGTTTTCCAAAGCCGCCAACAAGGGTGCGGTCTGCTGCGCGGCAAGGGCCTTGGCGTCCGCCTCCCCTTGCGCAAACCCCTCGGCGTAGGCTTTTTTGGCGGTGTCTTCCAGCTGTTGGCGATCATCTCCGCCGAATCCGGGTTCGCCGGCGGCATTGCCGACGCCGGGCTGAAGATGAACGCCTGGGTTCTGCCCGGGTACGGGTGCCGATGGCGCGAAGGCCCCGTTTTCCGAACGGGCCCGTTCCGTTTGCTCTCCCCGTGCGGGTATGTTCGGGAAATAATGCAGGCGAAACGTATTCGTCCGGCTGGCATTCGAACTTTTGATGATTTTACGCAACGAGAGCTTCTCCCCGGCGTCCGCCGATAACGAGTTCGCCCTTGAATTCCATGTCCTGGATCAGCGCCGTTATCTTTTGCTGGGCGGCCGACACGTCGTTCATGCGCACCGGGCCCATATCCGCAATTTCTTCCTGCAGCATTTCGCCGGCTCTCTGGGACATATTGCGCAGCACTTTTTCCTTGACCTCGTCCGAGGCGGCCTTGAGCGCCACGGCCAGTTCGGAGGTTTCCACTTTGCGTAGCAGCTTCTGGAAACCCTTGTCGTCCACCAGGATAATATCCTCGAAGACAAACATTTTCTGCTTGATCTGAGCGGCCAGCTCGGGATCGTCTTCCTCGATTTCGCTCATGATCAGCTCGCTCGACATTTCATCGGCCAGGTTGAGAATTTCGGCCAGGCGTTCGACACCGCCGGTTTCGTGGGTCTGGGAATTCTCCTTGTTGCTCAGAATGTCTTCGATGACCCGATTGATTTCATCCACCATGCCTGAATTGACCTTGCCCAGTTGCGCAATCCGAACGGCAACCTCGGTCTTCAAGTCATCCGGCAAACGTGAGACCACCTCGCTGGCCACGTCCGTTTTGGCGTGGACGAGAATGATGGCAATGGTCTGCGGGTGTTCATCCACGATCAGTTTGAAAAGACGATCGGGTTCGAGGGCCGCGACGGCTTTTAGATTGGTGCCCCCCTCACTGTCGCTGTCATTCTGACGCGCGCGCGCCGTCTTTGCGGATGGCGCTCCGGCAGCCGGCAGCGCACGTTCCCGCTGGCTCTGCTGTAGGAATTCCTGGGCAATTTTTTCAACCAGATCAGGTGAAATACTGCCGAGTTGCGCCATTTGGCCAGTCACCGCTTCCTTTTCGGCCGGTGTCAGCCCATCCATGACGACATTTCCGACGTCAGCCCCCAGTGACTTGACCAGTATGGCTATTTTAAGCGGTCCGGGTAGATCTTTGGCATCCATTCTAAGTTCAACTTTCCATCGTAATCGAAAAACCGGTCATTATTGCCGAATCCACTCTTTCATGACGCCGACCGAATTCTGTCCCTCGGCGGCGATCATCTGACGGGCCTGGTCCATATAGGAAATCTGGCTGCCCTGGTATTCCCTCTCCAGTTCACCCACCGTTTTGGGCAGCTGGCGGATGATTTCGCCGGACGGGTTTTCAGCGGTAAGCCATTTGATGAGCGGTCGTACCAGAAAGAGAAAACTCAAGATGATGAACAGGCCGACCAGCAGAAAATCGAAGATGAATTTGAACCGTTTGACGGTTGTCACCCAACCACCGGTCTGGGGCCCTTCGGTTGGGGCATCGACCTTGGCGGTCTCAAAGGGGATGTTCTGGATCTCGACCGCGTCGCCCCGATCGGTGCTGAAGTTGATGGCGCGCTTGACGATGCGCTCAAACTGCTGCATTTCCTCGGCGCTGCGGGCCGCGTACTGCCACTCACTGGCACCCTTTTTTTTCTTTTTGGTTACCGGCGTATAGGTGCCGTCCACGATCACGGCCGCGGACACCCGCTTCAGGGTGGCATAGGGCATCACTTTGCGGCTGACGACCTTGCCGATTTCATAGTTCTTGGTCTGGTCCTGCTTCTGGAACACGGCGGCGCTGCGGTTGGTGCTGGCCGCCGGGCGTTCGATATCCGTTCCGATGCTGCCCGGTTCGATATTGGAACTGACCCCCGG
>JAAUYK010121971.1_pt1 | contig 13801 bp, 10 predicted proteins | sample 7278021 | NCBI WGS metagenome assembly JAAUYK01 (sample SAMN14350223, study PRJNA611818) | marine sediment metagenome | isolation source: surface marine sediment (1.8m) | place: French Polynesia: Moorea | collected 2018-08
CTCGTAGTTGCCGTCGCGCAGCGCCATCATGAGGCCGCTCTCCCCCGCCTCCAGCGCCTGGACCGCCATGGTGCCGAAGGCCGCGGCCGCCATGCGGTCGAGCGCGACGGGCGTCCCCGCGCGCATGAGGTAGGCCAGCTTCTGGTTCACCATGCCCTCGCCGGTCCGCTCCTTGAGGGCCTGGCCGAGCACTTCGCCGATGCCGCCGAGCCGGCGGTGGCCGTAGGCGTCCGGCTCGCCGGACTCGACGACCGCGCCGCCGACTATGCTGGCGCCCTCGGAGACCACGATCACCGCGTAGTTCGAGGGATTGGCGTGCTTGTCCGCCATCACCAGCTCGGCCAGCTTGTCGATATCGAAGGGAACCTCGCTGATCAGCACCCGGTCGGCGCCGGCGAGATAGCCGGACAGCAGAGCGGTCTCGCCGCTGTTGCGGCCGAACAGTTCGACCACCGCGATGCGTTCGTGGCTGCCGGCCGGGGTGCGCAAGGCGTCGATGAACTCCACACTGCGCCCGACCGCCGTGCCGAAGCCGATGCAGTAGTCGGTGCCGAAGACGTCGTTGTCCATGGTCTTCGGGCAGGCCATGACCTTCATGCCTTCCTGGTGCAGCCGGGCCGCGTAGGACAGGGTATCGTCGCCGCCGATCGCGATCAGGGCGTCGATCTTGAGCTTGGCGAGGGTCGTCATGACCCGCTCGGTGCAGTCGACGCGCCCGCCCGCCGCCGCCTGCCCCGGCTTCAGCCCGGCTGGGAGGTCCTTGACGGCGACCTTACCCGGGTTGGTCCGCGAGGTGTGCAGGATGGTGCCGCCGGTCCGGTCGATCCCGCGCACCGCCGTGGCGTCGAGCTTGAGGACGTGATGCCGCAGGGACTCTTCGTCGTCGGGGTCGACGTAGAGGGGGCCGGCCCAGCCGCGGCGGAAGCCGAGGGTCTCCCAGCCGAGCGCCTGCGCCCGGGTGGCGATTGCTTTGATGCAGGGATTGAGCCCGGGCACGTCGCCGCCACCGGTCAGAAGAGCTATGCGCATCGCCTCTCTCCTATACTTCCGTGAGGTCGGCACCGGTCATGACCGCCCGGCCGCCTCGTCGTTCCGTTTCAGCATCGCCCGCTTCATGGTGACCGCGCCGTGGGTCGCGACGCAGAAGGGGACCAGGAAGTTTAGCCCGATCTTGAGAAGGTTCGGTGTCAAGCCGGCGAGGATGACATCGCCTTGGTTGATCGCCGTCAGGATCGATCCCACGACCAGGGCGGTCATCAGCGAGCGCCGCGGCACGCCCTCCCCGGTCGCGAGCGCCAGATAGCCCGGTGTCATGATTCCGTCTTCGGCAGCATCTTGGGGTTGCTGATCGCCAGCCGTCCGGCGGCGTCGCGCGTGAGGGCCGCGTAAACGGCCTCATCCCCGTCCCGCCGCCCGGCGCGGATCTCTGCGGCCAGGGCCTCGCCGGCCTGCTCTGGGGCGACCGGCGCGTTGAGCAGGGCCGCGAAGCGCGCCCGTTCCTCGCCATCGTCACGTTCCGCGGCGGCCTCCCGGGCGGCCATGGCCATCGCGCTCGCCACCATGAGCGCCTCGTAGCGGCGCGCCTCGGGCAAGGCCGGCAGGAGGTCCTCCAGCAGGGTCTTGCGCGCCTGCCAGAGCAGCGAGGAGGCTTCGGGCCGGTCGGGCATTAGGCCGCCCTCCAGCTCTGCGGCGGGGTCTCGCGCAGGATCTCGTGTTCCAACTCGGCGATGCGACGCCCGGTCAGCGCTAGGTCGAGAGAGGCCTCGCCGCCGGTCAGGAAACGCTCGCCCTGCTGCAGAGCGATGACCGCCCAGCGCAGATGCGCCACCACCTCCCAGTAGGCCACGGTCGCCGGGTCGACCCGCCGGCCGGAGACCCGCTCGTAGCCGCGATAGAAGGGCGCCCGCGCGGCGATGCCGCCGGCCTCGCAGTCGTCGTGGCCGAAACGCCAGCACCTGGCGCAGAACCAGCCCAGATCGCTCATGGGGTCGCCCCAGGCGCAGAACTCCCAATCGAGAATCCCGGTCAGCCCCTCGTCGTCGACCATGTAGTTGCCGGTTCGGAAGTCCTGGTGCACGAGGACGATCTCCGCGCAGGACGGCGCCATGACGTCGCACCAGCGCAGGCCCCACTCCAGGGCGGGGCGCGCCGCACCCAGACGGTCGAGGTGCTCGCGGTAGCGGGCAACCGTGTGCCGGCCGGGATTGCCCTCGGGCCGCTCGAGGAAGTCGAGGGACGCGCCGGGGGGGATGGCGTGGATCCTGGCGAGCTCCTCGCCAAGGCGCTCGGCCAGCGCGTCCCGGCCGCAGGCCGGGCCGTCGCCGCGCACGATCCCGTGGCCGACCGCGGTGCCGGCGACCCGGCGCATCAGGTAGAAGGGCTTGCCCAGGACGCCCGCGTCCTCGCACAGCAGAAGAGGCTCCGGCACGGTGACGCCGGCCTCCCAGGCCGCCTGCAGCAGCCGGAATTCCTGCGCCCGACTCAGGCTGACCGCGACGCCCGAGGGCGCGTCGGTGCGCAGCACCAGCTCGTGGCGACCGTCCAGGGCGCCGCCCCGGACCGCGAGCTCGACCAGCCAATTCTCCTGGATCGCGCCGCCGGTCAGGGCGCGGGTCGAGAGCACCTCGACCGCTTCGGCCCCGCCGGCCTGCTTGACGAAGGCCTCGAGGGCGGCCTTCCGGGCCGGCAGCCCGGCCTGCTCCGGCGCGCTCACGGCCAGCCCCAGAAGTCGTGCCCCTCGGCCAGGAAAGCGCGGGCCAGGACCATCTTGTGGACCTCCGATGCGCCGTCCACGAGCCGCGCCTGACGGGCGTAGCGGTACATCCACTCGAGCGGCGTGTCCTTGGCGTAGCCCTTGGCGCCGAGCAGCTGGATCGCCGTGTCGATCGCCTTGTGCAGGGTCGCGGAGACCTGGACCTTGGCCATCGAGACCTCCTTGCGGGCGAAGTCGCCCTGGTCCAGCTTGAACGCCGCCTTCATGGTCAGCAGCCGGCCGACCTCGATCTCCATGGCCGCCTCGCCCAGCATCCACTGGACACCCTCGTGCTCTGCCAGGGTGCTGCCGAAACTCTGCCGCTCGGAGACATAGGGCGCGGCGATCGCGAGCGCGCGCTTGGCCATGCCGAGCCAGCGCATGCAGTGGGTCAGGCGCGCCGTTCCCAGGCGGATCTGGGTCACCTTCAGGCCGTCGCCGACCGCCATGAGCCGGTCCTCGTCCGGGATCTCCAGGTCGCGCAGCACGACCTCGCAATGGCCGCCGTGCTCTTCCGGTCCCATGATCGGGATCCGGCGGCCGATCTCCAGGCCGGGCCGGTCCCGCTCGACCAGGAAGGCGGTCAGGCCCTTGCGTTGATCTTCCGAGGTGCGCGCGATCAGGATGAAGTGCCGGGCGACGCCGGCGCCGGTGATGAACCACTTGTGGCCGTTCACCACCCAGCGGTCGCCGCGCCGCTCGGCCGTGGTCCGCATCAGGCCCGGATCGGAGCCAGCGCCCGGCGCCGGTTCGGTCATGGCGAAGGCCGAGCGGACCGTGCCGTCGACGATCGGCTGGAGCCACCGGGCCTTCTGAGCCTCGGTCGCGATCTTCTCCAGCGCGATCATGGTGCCGTCGTCGGGCGCGGCGCAGTTAAAGGCAACCGGGCCGAAGATCGAGCGGCCCATCTCCTCGTAGCAGACCGCCATGCCGGCCACGTCGAGGCCCAGGCCGCCGCGCGCCACGGGCATCTGGGGCGCCCAGAGCCCGGCCGCCTTGACCTTCTCCCGCAGCGCCTCGAGGCGTGCCTCGGCGATGTTCTCGTGGTCGTCGTAGGCCGAGGGGTCGGCCTCGAGCGGTAGGACTTCCTCGGCGACGAAGCGGCGGATACGCTGCCGCAGGTCCGCCACCGCCGGGTCGAGCGTGAAGTCCATCAGAGCGCCGCCGAATGGCCGCCGTCGACCACGATGACGCTGCCGGTGATGTAGCGCGACGCGTCCGACGCCAGCAGCAGGAGCGCTCCCTCGAGATCCTCCGGCTGGCCGAAGCGGCGCTGGGGAATGCGCTGGCGCAGGGCCTCGCCGTCGGGACCCTGGATGAAGGTGCGGTTGATGTCGGTCTCGACGTAGCCGGGCGCCAGGGCGTTGACGCGGATATCGTGGCGGGCCAGGTCGATGGCAAGAGCCCGGGTCAGGTTGACCAGCGCCGCCTTCGACGCGCAGTAGGACGCCAGCCGGCCGGTCGCCAGCAGTCCCAGGACCGAGGCCACGTTGACGATGCTGCCGCCGTGGCCGAGCTTGGCCATGTGGCGGGCCGTCTCCTGGGCCATCAGCCAGGCGCCCTTCAGGTTGGTGTCCATCACCCGGTCCCAGTCCGCCTCGTCGATGTCCAGGGCGGCCTTGGTCTGGGCCGTGCCCGCGTTATTGACCAGGATCGAGAGGTGGCCTAGCTCGCTCTCCGCCGTGGTCACGCAGTCCTTGACCGAGTCGCCGTCGGTCACGTCCAGTTCGATCGGGATCGCCCGGCCGTCGAAGGCCTCGATCTCGCTCGCCAGCTCGCAGAGCGCGTCGAGCCGCCGCGCGGCCAGGGCGACCTTGGCGCCGGCCCGGGCAAGGGTCAGGGCGAAATGCCGGCCGAGCCCGCTCGACGCCCCGGTGACGATGGCGGCTTTGCCTTCGAGGTCGAAGGGACCGGTCGGGTTCATGGGTCTCGACGCCTATAGGGCCTTGGCCTGCTCGCGCAGGACGTACTTCTGAATCTTGCCGGTCGAGGTCTTCGGCAGGTCCTCGAAGACCACGGTCTTCGGCGCCTTGAAGTGCGCCATGTTGTCCCGGCAGAACGCGATGATCTCATCCTGCGTCGCCTCCTGCCCCGGCTTCAGGGCGACGAAGGCGCAGGGTGTTTCGCCCCACTTGGGATCGGGCCGGGCGACCACGGCCGCCTCCATGACCTTGGGGTGACGGTAGAGCGTCTCCTCGATCTCCAGGCTGGAGATGTTCTCGCCGCCCGAGATGATGACGTCCTTGGAGCGATCCTTGACCTCGACGTAGCCGTCGGGATGGCGCACCGCGAGGTCGCCGGTGCGGAACCAGCCGCCCTCCAGCGCGGCCTCGGTCGCGTCGGAGTTCTTCAGGTAGCCCTTCATCACGGTGTTGCCGCGCATCATCAGCTCGCCCATGGTCTCTCCGTCCGACGGCACCTCGGCCAGGGTGTCGGGATCGGCCACCCTGATCTCTTCCAGGGTCAGGTAGTTGACCCCCTGGCGGGCCATGAAGCCCGAACGCTGTTCGAGCGGCAGGCCGTCCCAGGCCGACTGCCAGGCGCAGACCGTGGCTGGGCCGTAGCACTCGGTCAGGCCGTAGAGGTGGGTCACGCGGAAGCCGATCTTCTCCATGGCCTCGATCGTCGCGCTCGGCGGCGCCGCGCCGCCGGTGGCCAGCTCGACCGTCCGCGCGAAGCGGACGCCCTCGGCCTCGGGGGCGTGGGCCAGCATGGTCAGCACGATAGGCGCCCCGCACATGTGGGTGATCCCCTCCTCGGCGATCGCCTTATAGACTGCCCCCGCCTCGACCTTGCGCAGGCACACATGGGTCGCCGAGGCGGCGGTCACCGCCCAGGTGAAGGTCCAGCCGTTGCAGTGGAACATGGGCAGGGTCCAGAGGTAGACCGAGTCCCGCCCCAGCCCCATGGTGATCAGGTTGCCGAGCGCGTTCAAGTAGGCGCCGCGGTGATGATAGACCACGCCCTTGGGATTGCCCGTCGTGCCCGAGGTGTAGAGCAGGCAGATCGACTGCCACTCCTCGGCCGGCTGGCCCTCGTCGAAGGCGGGCTCCCCCTCGGCCAGGAAGGCCTCGTAGTCGAGCGCGCCGAGACGCTCACCGGACTCGGCCAGGGGATCGTCGATGTCGATCACCAGCGGCGGGTTGTCCAGCGCGGCCAGCGCCGGCCCGATCACCGGCGAGAATTCCTTGTCGGTGATCAGCACCTTGGCCTCGCCATGCTCGAGGATGAAGGCGATGGTCTTGGCGTCGAGCCGGACGTTGAGCGCGTTCAGCACCGCGCCAACCATGGGGACGCCGTAGTGGGCCTCCAGCAGGGCCGGCACATTGGGGGCCATCACGGCGACGGTGTCGCCGGTCCCGATGCCCCGCTTGCGCAGCGCCGAGGCGAGACGGCAGGCGCGCTCATGGAATTCGCGGTAGCTATAGCGAAGCGCGCCATGAACCACGGCGACCTTGTCGGGATAGACCGCGGCCGCGCGGCGGAGAAAGCTGATCGGCGTGAGCGGCGCGGTGTTGGCCGCGTTCTGCTCCAGTCCCTGGTCGTAGATCCCGCCGGTACCGGCCCCCGCGTCATTCATCGCCTGCACCACATCTCTTCAAGATCCTGGACAGCGCGGGGTCTTCTCGAATTCGCCCGCGCAGGTCCTTGAACTCCGCTATGGTCGATGTCAGGTCTCGACAGGTCAAGCCCGCACCGCTTCATCGAAGGACCGGAGCCGGGTCACGCGTCGGCGGCCCTCCCCCGACGCGCCCCGCTCCCGGCGAGAAAAGGAACGCCATGCAGCTGCAAATCTACTCCGACACGATCTGCCCCTGGTGCCTGATCGGCAAGCGCCGGCTGGAGCGCGCGCTCGCCCAGCGGCCCCAGCCCGACCTGGAGGTGACCTGGCACGCGTTCCAGCTCAATCCGGAGATGCCGGCCGGCGGCATGGATCGGCGCCGCTACCTGGAGCTCAAGTTCGGCGGCGGTGAAGGTGCCCGCCAGGTCTACGGACAGATCGAGCAGGCCGGCGCCTCCGAAGGGATCGGCTTCAATTTCGAGGCGATCCAGCGGACGCCCAACACGATCGACTCCCATCGCCTGATCCGCTGGGCGGGCCGCGAAGGCCGCCAGAGCGCCATGGTCGAAGGCCTCTTCGCGGCCTACTTCTTCGACGGCCGGGATATCGGCGACCCCGAGACCCTGGTCGCGGTCGCGGAGGCGGTCGGGCTGGACCCGGCCGAAGCGCAGGCCCTTCTCGCGAGCGACCAGGACCTAGAGGCGGTGCGCGGCGAGGACGCCGAGGCCCGGCGCATCGGCATCCAGGGCGTTCCCACCTTCATCTGGAGCGGCCGCTACGTGCTGTCCGGCGCCCACCCGCCCGAGGTCCTGCTGCAGCTCTTCGACCTGGGACGCGAGGACGAGACCGCCCCGGCTTCCTGACACACGGCCTCCTGACACCCGGCCCCGTACACCGGGCCGGCCTCCCTTACATCTGATTGTATGCCGTGCTAGGGTTAGTATTCCTACCTACGGATGATGGGGGCAGCATCCATGTTGGGGGGGCACTATCTCGCCGGTTTTGCGCTGGGCATCCTCGCCTTGGCGAGCGCGTCGACGGCGAGCGCGCAGAACCTGGAGTTGATCAGCCGCCAGGACGTCGCCGACGGCGGGACGCAGGCCAATGGCAGGAGCGACCGCACCTCGATCAGTGCCGACGGCCGCTACGTGGTTTTCGACTCTCAGGCGACCAACCTAATCCCCGGCGGCGGAACCGATATCAACGGTTCGGCTAACGATGTCTTCCTGTTCGATCGTCAAACAGGAGGCCTCGAACTGATCAGCCGCCAGGGCGCCAGCGACGGCGGGGCGCAGGGCAACAACAACAGTTCCGAGCCCTCGATCAGTGCCGACGGGCGCTTGGTCGCCTTCCGGTCTCAGGCGACCAACCTAATCCCGGGCGGCGGAACCGATGCCAATGGCCTTCAAGCAGATGTCTTCGTATTGGACCGTCAGACCGGTAGGCTCGAACTGGTCAGCCGCCAGGACGCCGGTGACGGCGGAGCGCAGGCCAACGACTTTTCGGTCGATCCCTTGATCAGCGCCGATGGGCGTTACGTGGCATTCGCGTCCCAGGCAACCAACCTGATCCCCGGCGGCGGGACCGATGCCAACGGTGGCAATCGAGACATCTTCGTGTTCGACCGTCAGACTGGCAGCCTCGAGTTGATCAGCCGCCAGGACGCCGCGGACGGGGGCGCGCAGGCCAACAACGATTCGTTTGACGCTTCGATCAGTGCCAACGGCCGCTACGTCGCCTTCCGTTCAGACGCAACCAACCTGATCCCCGGCGGCGGGCCAGACGCGAACGGCTTTACTCACGACGTCTTCGTATTCGATCGTCAGACCGGCGACCTCGAGCTAATCAGCCGTCAGGACGTCGGCGACGGCGGGGCGCAGGGCAACGGCAGGAGCCTCCTCCCCTCGATCAGTGCCGACGGGCGCTACGTTGCCTTCGACTCTCAGTCGACCAACCTGATCCCGGGCGGCGGGCCCGACAACAACGGTCCGGCTACGGATGTTTTCCTGTTCGACCGTCAGACAAACGGCCTCGAACTGATCAGCCGTCAGGACGCCGCCGACGGCGGGGCGCAAGGCAACAATGGTTCGGTGGAATCCGCAATCAGTGCGGGCGGGCGCTACGTCACCTTCCGTTCAGATGCAACCAACCTGATCCCCGGCGGCGGGCCCGACGCCAACAATAGCGCAGACATCTTCGTTTTCGACCGTCAGACCGGCAAGCTCAAGCTGGCCAGCCGCCAGGGCGACGCCGATGGTGGTGTGCAGGGCAACATGACAGCACTGAAACCGTCAATCAGTGCCGACGGGCGCTTCGTAGGCTTCAGTTCACTCGCGACAAACCTGATCCCAGGCGGCGGGACCGATGCCAATGGCACGGATTGGGACGTTTTCGTTTTGGGGCCTCTCATTCTACGCGACAACGACCTGGCCGCCGACTTCGGGGCCACCGACGGCCTCTGGGCGCGTTTCGACGACAGCACCTGGGCGAAGATGAACAGCCAGTCGCCCCAGGTCTTGGCCACCGGCGACCTCGACGACAGCGGCAAGGACGAGGTGATCGCCTCCTTTGGGAGCGGCGCCGGGCTCTGGGCCTTCCGCAACAACAGCGCCTGGGTCAACCTGAATAGCCAGGCGGCGGAAGATCTCGAGACCGGCAACCTGGACCTCGACGCGAGCGACGAGGTGATCGCCGACTTCGGCGCCGGTGTCGGACTCTGGGCGTTCTACAACGACAGCACCTGGACCAAGATCAACAGCCAGTCACCGAACGAGATCGCGACCGGCGACATCGACAACAACGGGCAAGACGAGGTCATCGCCTCCTTCGGCGTCGGCCTCTGGGCCTTCCGCAACAATTCCGTCTGGGCGCAGCTCGACGGCCGCTCCGCCGGGGATCTCGAAACAGGCGACCTGGATAGTGATGCCAGGGACGAGGTGATTGCCGACTTCGGTCCCGGCGTCGGGCTCTGGGCGCTCTACAACGATGGCACCTGGACGGAGCTGAACAGCCGCTCGCCCGAGGTGATCACGGTGGCCGACCTCGACGGCAACGGGATCGACGAGGTGGTCGCCGCCTTCGGAGGCGGCTTCGGCCTCTGGGTCTGGCGCAACAACACGGCCTGGGAAAAGCTGAACAGCCAGACGCCCGAGGACCTGGCGACCGCCGATCTCGACAGCAGCGGCCAGCAGGACCTGGTCGTCGACTTCGGGGCCGGCGGCGGGCTCTGGGCCTACGTCAACGACAGCACCTGGACGGCGATCAACAGCCAGTCGTCCGAGCTTATCGCGGCCGGCAATTTCGACGGCAAGTGAGCCGAAGGCCGGAGTCTCGCCGCTGTTGGCGAAGGAGATTGGCCGGCGCTGGTAAACCGAGTCTGCTCCAGCAGGGGACTGAAGAACTCCTGAGCCCTTGATCGACGTCATCCTTCGACGTGCTCAGGATGAGGGAATGTGCTGGAAACATATCGCCCTCACCCTGAGCTTGTCGAAGGGTGATGGTGCCGGTTTGGCGCCACACCCTGCTAGGCCCGCAGCGCTTTGAGCTCGCCGAGCAGTTCCTGAACGCCGGCGACGCGACGCGCCGGGTCGGACCAGTTTTCCTGATAGACCAGCTTGCCGTCGGGCTTTAGTCGCACCGTCATGGACTCGGCCTGGACGAAGCGCAGCAGGGCCTCGACGTTCTCCATGGCGCTCTCGCGAAACACCACCACCGCGCCCTTCGGCCCGGCATCGATCTTCTCGACCCCGGCTTCCCGGCATAGCTGTTTGATCGCAATAGTTTGGAGGAGGTTCTGCACCTCGTCCGGCAGCCTGCCGAAGCGGTCGATCAGCTCCGCGGCGAAGGCATCGATCTCGCCGCGGTCGACCAGCAGCGCGATCCGTCGATAGAGACCGAGACGCAGGTTCAGGTCGGTGACGTAGTCCTCCGGGATCAGCACCGAAGTGCCGAGCGAGATCTGCGGCGTCCAGGTCTCGGCACTGACCTGCGCGGCCTTGGCACCGCCTTCGCGCGCGGCGGTCACCGCCTCTTCCAGCAGCTGCTGGTAGAGCTCGATGCCGACCTCCCTGATCTGGCCCGACTGCTCCTCGCCGAGCAGGTTGCCCGCCCCGCGGATGTCTAGGTCGTGGCTGGCCAGCGTGAAGCCGGCGCCGAGCGTGTCCAGGGTCTGCATGACCTGCAGCCGCCGTTCCGCCGCCGCCGTCAACAGCCGGCCCGGCGGGACCGTGAGGTAGGCGTAGCCCCGCTGCTTGGAGCGGCCGATCCGGCCGCGCAGCTGGTAGAGCTGGGCGAGGCCGAACATGTCGGCGCGGTGGATGACGATGGTGTTGGCGTTGGGAATGTCGAGGCCGGATTCGACGATGTTGGTCGATAGCAGCAGGTCGAAGCGCCGATCGACGAAGGCGCTCATGACCGCTTCCAGGGGACCGGGCGCCATGCGGCCGTGCGCCGAGGCGATCTTGACCTCGGGGACCAGCTTCTCCAGGCGCTCCTGCAGGTCCGGCAGATGCTCGATCCGCGGGCAGACGTAGAACACCTGCCCGCCGCGGAAGTGCTCGCGCAGGATCGCCTCGCGCACGATGACGGGGTCGTAGGGCAGCACGAAGGTGCGGACCGCCAGGCGGTCGACCGGCGGGCTGGCGATCAGGCTCATCTCTCGGACGCCCGAGAGCGCGAGCTGCAGGGTACGGGGGATCGGCGTCGCGGTCAGGGTCAGCACGTGGACGTCCTCGCGCAGGCGCTTCAGGCGTTCCTTCTGCTTGACGCCGAAGTGCTGCTCCTCGTCGACGATCAAGAGGGACAGGTCCTGAAACGCGATCGACTGGGACAGCAGCATGTGGGTGCCGATCACGATGTCGATCTGGCCCCGCCGCAGTTCGTCCTTGATCCGGGCGGCGTCCTTGGCCGCGACTAGGCGGGACAGCTGCGCGATGCGGATCGGCAGGCCCTGGAAACGGTCCCGGAAGGTGCGGTAGTGCTGCCGGGCCAGCAGGGTGGTCGGCACCACGATGGCCACCTGGCGCCCGCTCATGGCGGCGATGAAGGCGGCGCGCAGGGCGACCTCGGTCTTGCCGAAGCCGACGTCGCCGCAGACCAGCCGGTCCATGGGCCGCCCGGCGGCGAGGTCGTCCAGCGTGTCCTCGATCGCCCGGAGCTGGTCGTCGGTCTCCGGAAAGGGAAAGCGCGCGCAGAACTCGTCGTAGAGGCCGGCCTCGGGCGCGATGGGGTCGGAATGCTTGAGCTCGCGCGCGGCCGCGACCTTGATCAGCTCGTCGGCGATCGACTTGATCCGCGCCTTGACCCGCGCCTTGCGCGCCTGCCACTGACCCTGCCCCAGCCGGTCCAGCTCGACCCCGGCGCTCTCGGAGCCGAAGCGGGACAGCACGTCGATGTTCTCGACCGGCACGAAGAGCTTGTCGCCGCCCTGGTAGACCAGCCGCAGGCAGTCGTGCGGCGCGCCCGAGACGTCGAGGGTCTGGAGCCCCTCGTAGCGTCCGATCCCGTGATCCATATGCACCACGAGATCGTCCTCCTGCAGGGTCGTGACCTCGGTCAGGAAGTTCTCGGGCCGCCGCCGCTTGGCCGCCGGCCGCGCCAGGCGCTCGCCCAGAATGTCCTGCTCCGTGATCACAGTCAGGTCGCCGGCGCCGAATCCGCGCTCGAGACCCAGCACGGTCACCGCCAAGTGGTCCGCCTCCGGACCGTCGAGCTCGTCGAGGCTCCCGATCACCCTGGTCTGCCGGAGGCCGTGGTCCTTGAGCAGCCCGGTCAGGCGGTCGAGCGAGCCCTGGCTGTAGCCGGCGAGCAGCACCCGCCGGCCCTGCCCGGCCTCGGACTCGACACAGTCGCGAAGATCGTCGAACAGGTCGTGGTCCGCCGCGGTGCGGGCTTCGGAGAAGTCCAGCGGGGCCCGGCCGCCGGCATCCAGGACCGCGCCGTTCTCCGCCGGCGCGGCGAAAGGCCAGAACTGCGCCACGCGGCGGTCGGCCAGACAGGCCGACCAGCTCTGGCCGTCGACGTAGAGCGCCTCCGGCGGCAGAGGACGATAGGGCCAGCCGCCGACGTCCTTGGCGTCCTGTAGGGAGACGCGCGAGTCGAAGAACTCCAGGACGTTCTCGAGGCGGGCCTTGCGCGCCTCCTCGATCTGCCGGTCGAGGGTGACGGTCGCGTCCGGCAGGTAGTCGAAGACCGTCTCGAGTCCGACGTAGAACAGGGGCAGCCAATGCTCCATGCCGGGATGGGGCCGCCCGGCCGAGATCGCCTCGTAGAGCGGGTCCTCGGAGGAGACCGACCCGAAGACCTCGCGGTAGCGGGTGCGGAACCGGGTGATCGACTCCTCGTCGAGGATCACTTCGCTGACCGGTTTCAGAGCGAAGCTGTCGAGCGGCTCAATGGTCCGCTGGCTGAGCGAGTCGAAGCGCCTGAGGGACTCGAGCTCGTCGCCGAAGAAATCGAAGCGCAGCGGTTCGGGCTCGCCGGGCGGGAAGACGTCGACGATGCCGCCGCGCAGGGCGAACTCGCCCGGCTCGCTCACGGTCTCGACCCGCTGATAGCCGTTACCGACGCAGAAGATCCTCAATTCTTCCTGGCCGAGCGGCGCCCCGATCCGGCCTGCCAGGCTGCGCCCGGCGAAGGCGCTGCGCGGCGGCACGCGCTGGACCGCGGCGTTAACGGTGGTCACGACGACATCCGTCGAAGGCCCGTCAGAGAGCCGGGTGAGGGTGTCGATCCGCCGGGCGACGATGTCCCTGTGCGGCCCGACCCGGTCGTAGGGTAGGCAGTCCCAGGCCGGAAGCGTGGCCACTTGGCAGCTCGGGCTCAAGAACGAGAGCAGCTCGCAGATCCGGGCCATCTGCGCGTCGTCCCGGGCGACGTGCAGGATCGGACCGCGCCGATCGCCCCCGCCGCTCCGCCAGAGCTGGCTGAGGAAGACCGATTCCACGCCCTCGGGGGCGTTGGAGACCAGGGTTTCGCCCGACCTCAGCTCGATGTCCGGCAGCAGTTTCAAGAGTTCGGCGTGTGGAGCTTGAAGGCCAGCAGGAGGCGCGTCACGTCGTGGTCGTGGGGCGGCGCGGGCTCCGCGTTTCCGGTGATCCAGTCGTAGAGGATGGGCTCGGGTACCTCGAGCAGCTGCTCGAAACGATCCAGTTGAGCGGCATCGAACGCGCCGAGATGACTATCGGCGAAGCGGCCGATCAGGATATCCAACTCCTTCATGCCGCGGTGCGCGGCGCGGTAGCGCAACCTCTTGCGTCTTGAGTCGTCGATGTCGGATGTCATGAGGCTCGGCTCCCGGTTGCGCCGAGGAGACATAGCACGGCGGCGCCAAAGCGAAAGCCCCCAGACTCGCGGCCGGTTACGTCATGATCACTCAAATTCGAGAGAAATTTTCGAGAAATCGCATGGTTAACGGACAATTTCTTCACGCAATTCTATAACTCGCTGTCGCCGCACATGCTAGTATCGCAATGCGAAAAAAGCCCCCC
>JAAUYK010061002.1_pt1 | contig 13800 bp, 25 predicted proteins | sample 7278021 | NCBI WGS metagenome assembly JAAUYK01 (sample SAMN14350223, study PRJNA611818) | marine sediment metagenome | isolation source: surface marine sediment (1.8m) | place: French Polynesia: Moorea | collected 2018-08
ATGCGATTTAAACTATATAAAGACCACGACAAATGCCGTGGTCAATGCAATATCAATCCTGGATTATCCAATACGTATTGCCAATGCACAAATATTTCCGCTCTCTAAAGAAAAGTAGTGAACGCATCTCAGGAAGACGGAATATTAATTGTTGGGAGCTCACATAGGATTTTTATTGGATTCTATCGACGCGAAGCAACATCTTCGAGTACGTTTAAACAGGCACGTAGAAAACTCGATTCCCCGTCGATCACTTCTTGCCGCCGGCGTGCCCGGTCACGCCCTGGTTCTCATTGTTGGCCGCGGCGGCCTGGGCCCTGGCGGCGAAGTCCCCGGCCTTGACGCCGCCGTCTCCGGCCTTGGCCTCCAAGGCCTGGATGCGAGCCGCGGCGTCGAGCGTCATAGGATTCTTCTTGTCGTCGGCCGAGGCGCCGGTGCCAGAGGTCTGCTTGTCGGACATCTAGAGAAAAGGAAAATTAGTAATTGCAATTAATAATTATTGGATCCATTTATTTTAGTCTAACCTTGGTTGCGGATGCGGAGCAATGGATAGACTCTCAGGTCTAACCGTCTGCGTCGAGTCGAAGATGGATCCGATCCGAAACGAGTTAACGTGCTCTGTACTCAACAAGCGAGGAAAGCCAACTGGGAGAGCGAACTTTCTCGTCGGGCGTTTATATAGGCCGCCGCCCATCAGCGGCGAAGCGCCGATCTCGAGGCCCCGGGAGCGGTATTTTACCGCGACGCGTGGTCAGAAAGAAAAGAACGCGCCGTGCTGCTCATTGTAGACTGTAGAGTACTTTAGGTTAGGTTGGCCGGTCCACCTATTACAGGCAGAGCTAATCTGTTCTGCGGTTGTCTGGTCTGCATATACGCATACTACTACGTACATGTACTACATTGTAGGTTAAGGAATATAATATGACGCGATTGCAATAATGGTGGAATTGTGTACGTGATGTGCCAGCCCGTGTATAATTATGCATTTTAATTGTGCATGTTGTATTTGTCCTATATTCTTATCAGTTCTACGCCGACGACCGTGCCGACACCTCCGATGTGATCAAGACGCACTCGTTCGGAGGCGTGCAGGCCGCCCGATTCGTCAGGATCGTCGTCTCGTCGGGCGTCCGGTGGATCGGACACGAGGAGAAGTGCTTCCGATTCGAGATACTCGGATGCGTCATTACCTCCACTTCCTCCACTACCTCGACGTCTTTCGTGCCCAGCATCGACTTCTCGTCGGCGTCGCTGCCGTCCGGCTTCCTCTCCGCCAAGTGGTTCCAGCCGGAGGTTGTCATCGCCGGCAGGGAGAGGGTCAGCCTCGACGTCGACCACTTTCTCGTCACGGCGTCGGTAGGAGGCGCGAAGGAATTTTACAACACGACGTATATGACTTTTACTTTAGAAAAACATCGACTTAGAAGCTGAAAGCCGATTTTGACTTTTAGAAGCACCAGCCTGATCATTGCCAATCCGTTTTGGGGCGCCGAATATGCCTTCTCCTTCTTCTGCATCTACCAGGGACTGAACCTCGACTGCGGGTCGCACAGGGTGAGGGCGGCCGTCTCCAACGCCGAGCGGGAGTGCTTCACCCACACCGTCGGATGCAGGGTGGAGGAATTCGTCGAGTTCGTCACCCCGGTTGGTCTCACAGCCGTGGCCAGGTATGCGCATCGTAAGCATTTTGCGCAGACCTTCCTAATGCCTATTATATATAATTCCAGACCTGACGGAGCCGTCCGGGTCGACTGGCGTCTCAGCTCCGGGGGATGGATTCCACCACGAACTCTCCTGCGAGTCGAGGACGCAAGTGGGAAAATCATCCTCGCGACGAGAGATCTCGGAGAGGAGGAGCGATCTGTCGACCTGGAGGAACTGAAGGAGACCAAGGACTACAACTTGACCTTCACACCCGGTGGAAGCGGACTGCCACGGGAAGTCGTGGAGAATTCAGCGAGCCTTGTTCTCCGTACGTAAAACCTGGTTGTCAGGTTTTGAAGCTTTCAATTGGATTGAAATCTTTTAATTCCAGTGGTTGGCGAAGGCACGAACACCTACGCCTTCATCGCCGATGTTGGACTCGCCGTGAGCATCCAGTGGTCCGGTCAGATCCGTGCGCGGTGGGAGCACGCGACAGCCAGGGCCGAGTCGAAGGCATCCAAGTCAAAGGGAAAGCTGCTTAACGTGCCCGCCGACGGCTATGTGCTGCGGCTGAGGGCGCTCGGCCAGACCGAAGTGCTTCAGGAGGTGAACACCACGGACCTGGTGCACGACTTCGGAGGCGTCATCATGGGAGCGGAGTACGAGGTTGACGTGGAGTGCGTCTTCGGAGAGAGAAGGATACCCTGCGGGACGGAGATCATAGCTTCGGGTACGGCGATGGTGCACTTTAGGTTTGGAAATAGTAAGTAGTTTAAGCTTTGATATCTTAGGCATTCCGCTCTACAATGAGGCCGACAGGGACGAAACGTCCATCTACGTTCAGACGAGCGCCCCAGACTCGTGGGATAACCTCGAGACCACCTGCCTCGCCTCGTCCGGCCACCTCGTCAGCTTGAACAACTACGATCTCGAGGAGATTCTTGGCGATGCCACTGATCTGGACGACTACTGGTGCGGCGGCAACATGTGTAATGACTACACGCCGCCCACTCCGGACAGCATGTGGAGCGACGGCTCGCCGCAGGACTCGGCCAACTTCGCTCTCAAGTCCGGCCTCGATTGGAGCCACTGCTGCGTCAAGGTGGACGTGTTCGACCCGGCGGCGAATGGCTCGGTGTGGAAGGGGGAGGACTGCGACAGGGTCCTGCACGGAATATGCGAGTTCAAAGTTGAAGGTAATATTCGAAATCACCTCGACATATATTCGTGCACGAATACTTTATACCCGATTCTTCTCAAATTAGAGTACCTTGACATGCCTACGGACATTGTGAGCACCCCGCTCGCCCCGACCATCCTGAACGTCACTTTCACGTCGGAGATGCGATTCTGGAGGCCGACTGAATATACGGTAGATAATCCTTTCGTACCTCTTTTCCTGTCCAGCGCAATTAATGCAGTGTATCCCAGGTTGAGTACTGCCACATGAAAAGCCTCAGTCGTGCCGCCCTCCCCCTGGAAGGCGGGCCATGTCGCAACGTGACCGTGAACGCGTCCGAATCGGCGGAGGCCACGCAGTCGGTCACGCTCTACGAGCTCATCTCGTTCTCAGAGTATCAGGTGACTGTGCTGGGGCGGCTGGGCCACGGATTTCCCAGAGTGGTTAGCAAGTACATCAATACCAGGACGCGTAAGATGATCAATCTCATGCTCTTTAACTTCTTTAATAATCGCTCCAATATTACTTAGATCCCGAAAACGATATCGAGTGGATTGTGACGGCCGATGGCCAGCTGAAAATGTCCTGGCTGAAGAAAATCGCCAACTACGAGGAGTCGGCAGAGGTCACCATGACGTTGAAGAAATTATCCGACGTCGTCGAAAAAAGCAATAACACAACTGAAGCTAACGAAAAACGATTCTCCGGTACCGCCCTCGAGGTCAAGGCGCCCCAGTTGGAATTGGGAGCAACGTACGATGTCTACGTTAGCGACGACGCCACGGGAGAGACCTTCGGCCCCTTTCACGTTGAAGCTTGTAAGATTAACTTTCCTTGAAGGCTTTATTATGTACTGTACGTTTTTGACGAACGAGATACACCATGATTTCAGACCCCAACTGCACTCGGGGCAAGCGCGAGGCACTCAAGTGCAACTACGTTTCGGCCGCAACCTACACCAGCGACGAAACGTCGATGAACGCGTGCGCATTGGACGCCGTGCCCGAGGTGGGCGAGGCGACCCTGAGGAGCCTCTCGTGGGACACTCTTGCGCCGGAAGAGGAACTGTTCTGGGTCGTCGAAGGAGCCGGCAGGGACCCCGAGCGATCTCGAGTGAAGAAGAACTCCGTCTGCAGGGCGTGGTCTACGGCCAGGCGGAGGTACAAGAGCGTCGAGTGTGATGAGAAGCTCCCCGTTTTTTGCCAATCCGAACTAAAAGGTATGTGGTTGAAAAGACGCGATTATATCTATATAAACCCTGCCATCTCGCAGTGCGAACGTCCTCCCCTACGAAAACGAGCCTGAAGATCCAGCCCGGCCCCACCCACATCGCCCTCAATTGGGACGATGTTCCGAACGAGGGCTGGGAGTCAAACTACACGGTGAAGATCGTCCTGCCCGAGCAGGAGGTGGACAACGACGTTGAGGAGAAGCGCCTGAAAAAGGCTCTTGACGTCGGAAACGGGACCAGAGCCGAGTCGGAGAATCTGATCTCGCAAGACGACCAAGAAAAGCCCGGTAACAGCACGAGGAGCGAGCAACTTCCGCGGACACTGGTGCTCACGTCGGACCGGCCGCCTCTGAACATCACGGGCCTCGTCCCGGAGAGCAAGTACACGATCATCCTGACGACGAGCCTCGGTCGCGAGTACACCTCGACGCTAGAGCTGGACGACGTCTACACCACAGCCAACAACTCAAGAATGCCGGCGGGAATTGTGGGGGTGACTAGGCTGGGAGAGGAGTTCAAGTCCGCCCAGTTTTCTATTCTTAGTCTCGCCATGGCAATGATCTTTGTGGCCATCGGCATCCTCGTCGTCTCTGGCACGATGTGAGCTTGATTGTCTTATCCTATTCTTTTATCGTCTTCATGAGATCCCGTATTCCAGCCCTGTCTACGCCGACAACGCTATGCAGGTCTGCTTCGAAGTCAGTCTCCTCTGCTTCCTCGTCTCATGGATGCTCTCAGTGTACGACGGGCCGGTCTCCTGGGACCATAACGTATGTTGGTTCGTACTTAGGTAGTTTCTAATTTTTTTTCTACATACGATGGTCTTATAGGACATGGTTCCTTGCACTGTTTCCATGTGCCTGCTCTCGTTCTTCTCGCTCTCCGCCACCGTCTTCCTCCTATTGGAAGCGATCTGCATTGCGCAGCGGCTGGTTCCCCATTGCATGACCAACTGCTCCGTCGGTGGAGGGGCTGGCAAAGTAGGCCTGGTGATCGCTGCCGGGTTCGTTGTGCCCCTGATCTACACGTTGGCCGCCGTGCCGGCCCTCAGCGACGATCTCGCGCCGACGTCTCCGAAGCGCTGCTGGCTCAATCTGGACAGCCCAGTCGTCTCCACTCTCGTCATCCCGACCGTCCTTGTGTTCGTCATGACCTTCTGCTTCCTGATGGCAGCCATCTTTGCCACATCGGATGACGTCCTCCTCGAGGAGCTGAGAAATAGGTACGTGATACGAGCATAGGCGGCGAGAAAGCTCTCCATATAGTGATTTCTCGATCTTCAGCACGCTTGGCTACACAAGGTACGTCGTCCTCCTGTTGGCCGTCCTCTGGTGCCTGGGATGGGCGCTGGGCCTGTCGGCGGCGCACTTCCAGGGAGACACCGCCCTTCTAGTCTCTTTCATGGTGGCGATGTTTATCCTTGCCGCCGCCATACTCGTCCTCCGGTGCATCTTCGACAAGCAGGTGGGTGGCTGGCAGCTCGGCATTCTCGAGCAGTGCTTCCGTTTTTCTCTATTAATTAGTCGTCGACGTATGTAGTCACAACATTGGTGTCGGAAAATATGTAATGTACGGTAATCGCATGAACAGATGTACGTACTGTAAGGGAGGGGAAAATGGCAGAACACGGTCCGCTGCTTGCAACCGCAATCATGATCTGGCTTTATCCCTTAAACACTCTCGTGCTTTCTCGTACGCTCTTCCACTCTCCTTTCCTCCCTCAAATATTTCACCCGGATCTCCTTCTCTCTCTCCGTGTCTGAACCCGCCAGGTCCGTTCCAACCTGCGCCGCTTCCGGAAGACCAACGACGAGTTGGGCGCGCCCTACCAGCGCCCGGCGACGAGGAACGGCTCCGCGGTGACGATCGCACAAGGTACTAAGATATCCACGGCGACTGCGGCCTCGGCCTCGGCGTCGGCGTCCGCAGTAGGCGCTAGGAGCAGGAGCAGGCAGATGTCGATAGTGAGCCACCACAACCAGGTGGCGCCGCAGCAGAGGCACAGCATCACACCCGTAGAAGGGGAGGGCAGCCTGGAGCTCACTGAGAGCTCGTCAGACTCATCCCAGCAGCAGCAACTACAGCAGAGACCGCAAAGTAATTAACGCAAAAGAAGCTATAGCTAGTTCGTATTCTTGATGGGTGTTGGTGATCGACTTGTGAGTGGCTTTCCTTTGTTTGCTATACGTACCTAGTAAGACTCCCGCGGACACAATGCACACCTTTGATTGGCGTCTAGTGAGCAGTTAGTTCCCGTATGCGTTTCGAGTGTTGCCCAACATCCTATTATCAATTTCTCCTCTTTCCTTCCCCATTCCGTACCTATTTCACACGCATAGTGATGGGCTTTGACAGCGGTGGCGTCGGCGGCGGGACGAGGCGCTTCGGCGAACTAAGCAGGGGCTCGTTCTCCGTGTCTTCGGCGAACGGGCTCCTGCGCCGCGGCGGTGGCTCCTCGTCGACGCCGTCGGGGCCTCCGACGCGGCCGCTGTCCAGCTGCGAGTGGCACCACTCGACCAACGCGCTGTGGCAAGAGCTCGCCAACCCCAACCGGGGGCTGAGCGCCAGGTCGGCGAGGAGGAACAGAAAGGTGGGAGAATTGTATTTGTATGGAACAAACAGCAGCTTTTTGACAACACTACTGTATGTATGTACGTATGGTTGCTTTTTGATGTGTTGGTGGCGGAATGGCTTTAACTCTGAAGGCGGCTTTTAGACTAAAACGGAGCTCATTGTAACTCTAGGCATTACGTCAGTTTCGTCGCATGTGTAGCGAGTCCTACACGCCCGTCATCTCCGGAAACCTTCTGCACAGCAATCTCGTGACGCCGGAAAACGGTCTCGGCGCCGGCGTCGCCTCCGTCGGCGAGCCTCGCACGCCTCCCCCGCCGGCGGCCAAGTACATTAGCCCCTTCGGCAACTGCGACGACGTTCCCGTATTCCCCGACGCCCACGGGAACATGCTGCGATCAGAAAAGGACCGGCCCATCGTCGTGGCGAACTCGCGCGCCACGACGGCGGCCGACTCAGTCCGGGCGGACCACTACTTCAGCCTGCCCAACACTCCGGACACGGAAGACCCGACGCGGGCGGCCAACAGCAGGGGCCAGCATTATCACCAGAAGGCGGTGATCAAGCTCACTGCTGAAGTCGGGGGAGAGTCTTACATATGAGCAATGTATTCAGAACCAACGTGTTCAACAATCGTTAGTACGTGCAATGCAATTAATTTCTGTGCTATCTCGGATAATAAAAGTGTTTACAATATAATATTCTCTGACATTTCTCTATTTGTCTCTGCACTCCGTACTCGAAGCCAACATTGAATTTGACGAATGGGATAATAATTGCGACCGAACATTTGGTCAGACTTTTTGGTCCTCGAGATTATGATCGCGACATTCACACGCACACATTTACGCTCAGGGGAACTACGTAGTACATATGAGCTGCTGCTATTCATATGTCCATTTCTGTCAGCGCAGTGACAGGTTACACGCGCAAATGCCTTTAAACAAGCGTACGTTTTAACATGTACGTAGAATTAATTCTTTCACTGCATGTTCACACGCTAGATTGTTTGGTGTATTTTCGCCGAGCTAGAATTCCTGGAATAGCCCTTCAGAGAATTGAGAATGTCATTCAGGATAGCAAAGACTTCCTACGATCGATTGACCCATGCATATCCGTCTTAAAGAGTACACATACTACATATGTCCCCATAATGTTTTTTTTTCTTGCCTATAGTAACGAACCTTCCCGCATTGCGAATTGCACTTCTGAGAATGTACTTGCCCATAATTGAGCGTGCTACGCTATAACTTGCGAATTGTAATCCCAGCTCATATAGCGTTCACCGGCCATTTCGACGCAATTACGTAGAAGGCCTATACGTATGAAGCGTAATCGTGAAAACCGAGCGGCTGCAGCGCGGCGGTTGCATTAATGAGGCTTTCTGAGCTGTGTTGACTTTCGGACGAAAAAGCATTTCCCACGCCGGAGGCCGAAATATACCCACCGTCCCTGACGCACGTTGCCAGGACAATTACGACATACGAGTGGCGTGTACCTAGTTGTCGGAATGTCTATATAGCTGCCTCCATGTACTCTATCGGCACATTTCAAATTGGGGCCACGGCTAAAAGACGGCTACGTAAATAGTGGTGGTCGGTGAGCTTATTGCGTGGCCGCAACCTACTTTTGGACTTGACTAGATCTTTCGGCCATTCTGCCAGCAGCCATTCACTGACTTACACGTCCAGGTATGCCCTCTCCTCGTGGAATTGAGTGACCAAATATGGGATATCTGAAGAACGCGTACCACACGTCGACCAAATACTTACAGGTGCAAAAGAGAAAGTTCTTGGTCCTTGGTGTCGTAGACGCCGAGCTTCTCTCCCTATTTAAAGGACTCCTCCATAGCGGGTCTCAGCCATGCAGCTAAGTCAAACTCCGGCCTGCAATGCTGCTACTGGCTTACCATCTTCGTCCTCGGCATGTCCATCACCATCCCCTCTCTGGTCAACATAGTCAACGACTTCAACGCCTACCCTGTGATCACCAAGTCCCTGCTGGAGGACAGGACGGTGGCTGAGTTCCCGGCTGTCACCTTCTGCGGTCTGAATCGGTAATCATCTTAGCAATGATATACACGTACATGTCACTTGCAAAGAATATACGCCCGTACAGGATCCACTGCTGGCGCTTGTACAAAGTCAAGTCCAATACAGACGGCGCGCTGGACCAGAGCACGGTTGACATTCTGGAGGACTTGTACTTTCAGACGAACTGCGGCCTGCAGTTGTGCTCGTCCCTCCTCACATCGGACACGCTTCCGACGGTGAGAAAAATATTGGCCTTCAGAGAATCCAAAGGCTCTTAGATCTATTATCTAGCTGCGGACGTCCGCTCTTTTTGACAGCGCCATTTTCTTGGCGTACAAACTTGACTGTTGGAGGTACCACCCCATCCCTGTGGAAGTATGTATCGCGTAGTACAATACAATAAAGCCAGGCCATAGCTACTTGCTTTCTTAATTACGATAGAAAGCAATGATCAAGTATCGTCTCTGCTACAATCTGGATCACATCATAAACCGGGATTCGAGCTCGAATGCCACTACCAAAGCTACTTTCGGAGCTATCTGGTATGCGGATTCTATGCTTGTGCAAGTTTAGCGTGCCCTTGACCCCATCTCGCCGCAGGGTGGACATCGGCTGCACAGCCGAGGACGTCTGCGCCCACTTCAAAGCCTTGGCCAAGTTGCAAGTGGATATCCCGGAATCCGCGTGAGTGCTCATCTGGTGTGCTTTTTAAGTCGAGATCAATATTTACCAGACTCCGTACTTCAGCCCTGGGGCTGAGGTCCTCGAGGTGTGCTCGGAAGCCGAAGAGGCAACTACCACAGCCACCACGGGTGCAACGACAACGGTCGCTGCCGGTACCTCTTTACTTGTAGTATTAATTATAATCCATGGACCAAGAAGCACATTTACTACCTGTTTTAGGCGTCAACACGACGGCGATACTGCTGCTTGAGTTCATACAGAAGACCACGGTTCGATTATTATAAACAGCGTTGCTGCTTTCCCAGCCCAGCCTCAAAAAATTGTTTGCATTATATTGCCACAGGTTCGAGGCCACGGCCGCCAGGTGTTCGCCATCTCTCCCGAGGTCGGCGCCGAGCTGACGGCCAACATCACCCGCCTGTTCATGACGCTGCCGAGAGGCGTGCGCAAGGAGATCGGACACCAGCTGGAGGAGTCCGAGGGCCTGGTGAAGGCGGCGCCCAGGAGGGGCATGCTAAAGACGTGCAGGTTCCTCGGAGAGGACTGCAAGAATGAGAGGTCAGGATAACCTCCCCCTTAACATGGCAGGCCACTGAGATATTCGTATTCCGGCAGCTTCTGGCTTCCGACCAACGACCCGATGTACGGCAACTGCTTCACTTTCAACGCCATGACGGCGCAGAAGGTCCAGAAGGACAAGGCTGCTTCCAACGCCTCTCAGGTGACGATGACGGGCAGCGCTGCAGGGTTGGACATCGAGCTCTACATGGACCAGGTCCCTCAGTCCTAATGACTAATTATGCTTGCCCAGTACTGTATTAACATTGTCTTTTTTAATCAGATGTTTTACATGCCTGAGATCTTGTCCCAAGGTGCTGGCATGCGGCTCGCCCTCCACGACCCGAGAGACGTTCCACAAGTTGACGAGTATGGATTGTACTTGGCGCCCAGCACCTTCACCGACATTGGCATCCAAAAGGTCTGTAACCATTGCTTTACACATAAGACAAGGCTAATCTAGGACGATTTCAGCACGCTATTACTCGCCTGCCGTCGCCATATGTTTCAAACTGCACGGCAAATTGGACCCAGGCCAGACTGGACACGACTCACATGACGGAGAATAAACCAAAATACTCCCTTGGGGTATTAGCAGAAACTTTGTTGGTGGAATTCGTTTCTAAGGCGCCTTCTTATTAGACTTGCAAGCGCCACTGCATCCAGACCGACATCATCGCCACCTGCAGCTGCTTCCACATCAAGATGGATTTGGCACTACTCGACGTCGAGACGTACCCGCTGGCCACGAGGCCGAAGCCGTGCTCCATGAGCAGCGCAAAAAACAGTTGAGCAACACTGCATGAAAATATCTAGCCTTACGTATAATACTAGTTAATTTTCTCTGCCAGACACGGACAGAGAATGCTACAGGAAAATCCAAGATGCATACAACTTTGGCAAGAAAAACTGCACGGCCTGTCAGCTGGCTTGCCAGTAAGGCCCTTAAACGTTCGGCAATTGAAATGGTTAATTATAATCCGTACTTATATCGATTTTAGGGAGACTGAATACGTCACTTCATATACAGTTTCGACCTGGCCGTCGGATTCCTACTGGGTATAGAAATATTTACCAAATACGTACGTATTTCACAGATTTGAAAGTTATCATAATGATGAACTTCAATAGAAAACACTCGCGATCGACGTCGGCATACCTGCGGACTGGCTGAACGACGCCGGAAAGGCGGCAAAAATTAAGAGCGATCTCCAGAGAGACTTTCTCAAGGCGCTCGTCTATTTCAAGAGCCTGAACGTGAAGAGCATCGAAGAGGAGGAAAAGTACACGGTGAGCGGACTTGTCTAGTAGTACGCGTAGTGTCGAAACCGTAGCATGTAATTCTTCAGTTGGATACCATCATGTCGTCGTTGGGCGGGGCGCTCAGCCTCTACTTGGGCGTCGCCATCATCCTGTTGTTCGAGCTCATCGAGCTCGGAGTGCAGATCACGCTCAACATTTGGCGCGTCGGCGGCGAGGACGAGGAGACTATCAAGGCCAGGAGAAAGAAGGGCGTCTATTAACTTCGACTGGGGAAGGCCACCGCCGCGCATGTTGTGTAATTTTGCCGGTCTGTCGTGGGTCGGCGATGAGAACTCTTTAATAATGGCTCAAATATAGCGTTGCTTTTCCGTGCAATGTTCGCCCGCCCGCTCCCACAATTATTGTTACCGTACGTATACCACGGCGAAGAATTAATGGGTGCAGCGCGAACGAGGGCAATAATACGCTTCATAGTGCAGGCCAACGTCGACGTAGAAAAAATGCTTTCCAAGGCCGGCGAGCGTGAAGTTACAGCAGATTCGTCGCGCATTTGAGGAGCAGTGTCGGCCTGCTTTAAGTACTACAAATCGTACTCAATCCGCGTGTAACTCCTCAAGCCAACATGGGACACTTTACCTGTGCCTACGAAACTACTGCACAATATATGAAGGTACGTAGGCTGCATGACTTGCACAGGTCACAGGCTTTCAAAAAAATCCCTGTAGGAGTCGTCTATAGCTGGCCTGAGCCATGCAGCCCGGTCCAAGACGCGCTTGCAGTGCGTCTACTGGATCATCATCTTCCTTCTCGGCATGGGGATCACCGTGCCGTCGTTGTACACCATCTTCGCCGACTTCCGGACCTACCCGGTGACCACCAAGTCCGTCATGGAGGACCGCAGCTCGGCGCTCTTCCCCGCCGTCACCTTCTGCGGCCTGAACAGGATCCACTGCTGGAACCTCTACACGACCATGACCGACATGAAAAAGGCGGTGGATCAGGGATCGGGTCAGAATCCGGCCTATTACACGGCGACCAACCTCGCCATCCTCGAAGACATCTTTAATAAGACCAAATGCGTCATTCCGATCTGCTCTGCTCTTGACGACACCTTCACACGAGAGGTAATTGTATGGAGGACCATTCGATCGACATACGTATTTTACGTCGGATATGTTCCTTTAATAGGGACGATACGATTCTTCCCTCGACAATAATAGCGACCTCGCGTTCAAGTTGGGTTGCTGGAGCACACATCCTGTTACAGACGAGGTGAGGACAGAATTATCTGAACGTCTACGCAGCTCCCACAAATGCATACACGACCTATGATTTCAGAGGAGTGGCTTTATCGACTTTTTGTGCTACACCTACTACCAACAATTACACTACGATGAGAGTATGTCTGCGAGCGCGAAATCGGCTGCAAATAGCACCTGGTAAAGAAGTATAGTGCATGCCTAAACAAATTCGGCATCTCAACGATTGGGCACTCAATTAGGCACGCAATGCAATGCGACTATGTGTCCGTATGCCGCCAGGCAGTAAAGGCTTACATGCAAGCGGGAAACGACACCTCAGTCCCGGGAGTGGAATCGCTCTCTGCCTGCGCCCTCATCTACCAGACGACGACAACCAACGCTGAGCCGGCAACGACCACCTTCCCCGACAATACGACAGTCGCCGCTCAGGAGGAGGTCGCCCAGCAGACGGCGTCGACTGCGTCGAAGGCCGCTTCCACTTACACCGAGGCCGCGAGGCAGGTGGCCGGCATCACGACGCTGTTCATGGCCTTGCCAATGGAGCTGAGGATTGTCATTGGACATCGGATGGGGAAGACGGAGAGCAACATCAACGGACATCTCATGCCGTCGTTCCTGAAGTCGTGCAAGTTCCTAGGCGAGGACTGCACGGACCAAAGGAAAAGCATATATATTGAAAAAATATGTATTTGAGGATATGCTTCGAGCTTTTTATCCTATAGCTTTTGGCTTAAGAGTAGCAACCCCCAGTACGGCAACTGCTACACGTTTAACTTCAACGGAACGAGATTCGGCGGAAGCACCATGGGAGGCTCCGTTAATAGGTCTCCGGCGCGCGAGGTCACCATGACGGGCAGCGCCGCCGGCTTGGCCGTGGAGTTGTTCATCGATCAGGTATAAAGTTCTGTACATCTAGAAAAACATTTTTTTTTGTTTACGTAGACTCGTTTCTTCGATTCTTTTGCGCAGCGCCTTTACCAGCCGGACAGCCTGGCTCAGAAGAGCGGCATGCGCGTCGCCCTCCACCACCCCAACGACCTGCCGAAGGTCAACGAGTACGGAATGAACCTGGCGCCAAGCACGTTCACGGACATCGGCATCACGGAGGTATTCATTGATTGCATTTGCACTTGAAATGTCAAACCAGATTTTCCTCTTCCAGCACTCTGTCACCCGGCTCGAGGAGCCCTATACGTCCAACTGCATTCGGACGTGGATAGAGACCGACCTGGACCGGACGTACATGGCGGACGAGAAGCCCCTCTACTCGATGGGGGTGAGCACTTCACTAACTAATCTCGATTAGCGTGTGGGATACACTGAAGCATATCATTCAGACTTGCAAGAGGAACTGCATTCAGAACGACGTGATAG
>JAAUYK010167674.1_pt1 | contig 13795 bp, 11 predicted proteins | sample 7278021 | NCBI WGS metagenome assembly JAAUYK01 (sample SAMN14350223, study PRJNA611818) | marine sediment metagenome | isolation source: surface marine sediment (1.8m) | place: French Polynesia: Moorea | collected 2018-08
CTGGGCGAGAAGATCGAGCGCTACCGCGCTGCCCGCCCTGCTCGTCCCGTACCCCTACGCGGCGGACGACCATCAGAGCGCCAACGCCCGGGCGCTCGCGGACGCGGGTGCGGCGCGCCTGCTCCCGTCCCGGCCCCTCGAGCCCGCCCGCCTGGCCGAGGCGCTGCGGGACCTGTTCGGTAACCCGGAGGAGCTGCTCGCGATGGGGGCGGCCGCCGCCAAGCTCGCCCGGCCCGACGCGGCCGAGCGGATCGTCGAATCCTGCGCCTCGCTGCTCGCGCCGGCCTCGGAGGACTAGCGATGTACCGCCGCATCAAGCGCGTCCACTTCGTCGGAGCCGGAGGCATCGGCATGTGCGGCCTCGCGGAGCTGCTGGCCAATCAAGGCTATGCGGTCACCGGCTCGGACCTGCGCGAGGGTCCCACCGTCGAGCGGCTCCGCTCGCTCGGCATCCCCGTCTCCGTCGGACACGACGCCGCCCACGTGGGCGAGTCGGACGTCGTCGTCTACTCCTCGGCGGTGCGGGCGAGCAACCCGGAGCTGCGCGAGGCGGAGCGCCGCAAGATCCCCGTGATCCCCCGCGCCGAGATGCTCGCCGAGGTGATGCGTCTCAAGGACGGCATCGCGGTGGCGGGCAGCCATGGCAAGACGACCACCACCTCGCTGATCGCCCACGTGCTCGACGCGGCGGGCCTCGATCCCACGGCGATCATCGGCGGTCGCGTGCTGTCTCCGGGAGCCGACCCGACCACGGCGCGGCACGGCGGAGGCGACCTGCTGGTGGCCGAGGCCGACGAGAGCGACGGCTCCTTCCTGCGGCTCGCCCCGGTGATCGCCGTGGTGACGAACATCGACCCGGAGCACCTGGACCACTACGGCTCCTTCGACGTACTCCAGGACGCCTTCGCGGCCTTCGCGAACCGCGTCCCCTTCTGGGGCGTCGCCGTTCTGTGTCTCGACCACCCCGGCGTCCAGGCGATCCTGCCGCAGATGAGCCGTCGCACCATCACCTACGGCACCGCCTCCCAGGCCGACCTGGTGGCGAACGAGATCGAGCGGGACGGGACCGGCACGCGCTTCGCCGTGCGCCAGCGGGGCGCGCTGCTGGGGACCGCGCGCTCCCCGCTCCCGGGCCATCACAACGTGCAGAACGCCCTCGCCACCCTGGCGGTCGCGATGGAGTGCGAGGTGCCCTTCGGTCTGGCGGCCGACGCCCTCGGCCACTTCCTGGGCATCGAGCGCCGCTTCGAAGCCAAGGGGGAGGCCGCGGGGATCCGGGTGGTGGACGACTACGGCCATCACCCGGAGGAGATCCGCGCCACGCTGCGCTCGGCGCGCGAGATCCACGCCGGCCGCATCGTGGTCGCCTTCCAGCCCCACCGCTACACGCGCACCCGCGACCTGTGGGACGACTTCGCCTGCGCGTTCAACGACGCGGACGTCCTGCTGGTGACCGAGATCTACGCGGCCGGAGAGGACAAGCTGCCGGGCATCGAGTCGGCTCCGCTGGTGGAGGCGATCCGGGCCCACGGTCACCACGACGTGCAGCTCGCCGCGGAGCTCGACACCGCCCTCGAGCGGCTGTGCGAGACCGTCGTGCCGGGCGACCTGGTCCTGACACTGGGTGCGGGCAGCATCGCCGGCCTGGGCGGTCGGCTGCTGGCGCGGCTCGAGGAGCCCCGCGCGTGATCGACGCCTCGGCCCGGCAGGCCCTGTCCGACGTCCTGGGCGACGCGGTGCGCTTCGACGTGCCCATGTCGCGACTCACGTCCCTGCGCGTGGGCGGACCCGCGGATGCGGTCGCCGCTCCCCGGGACCGGGCGGCGCTGTGCCGGTTGCTGCGTGTCTGCTCCGCACACCGAATCCCCCATCAGGTCCTGGGATCCGGCTTCAACACCCTGGCTCTCGACGGCCCGCTTCCGGGCGTCGTGATCCAGCTGGGTCGCTTCCGCCGCATCGAGGAGCGTCCGGGCGGCACGCTGCGGGTCGAGGCCGGCGTCTCCCACAGCCAGATCACCCGGTTCTGTGTCGGCCGCGGACTGGGCGGGCTCGAGTTCGGAGCGGGCATCCCGGGCACGCTGGGCGGCTGGCTCGCGATGAACGCAGGCATCCCGGATCGCGAGATCGGGGACGTGGTGCTCGAGGTGGAGACCGTGAGCCCGACCGGGCGGCATCGCCGCCACCTGGGCCGGTCGAGCCTGCGCTTCAGCTATCGCGCGCTGCGTGGACTGGCGCCGGGTAGCGTGCTGCTCTCCGCACTGCTTCGCGTCGAGCTCTCTCGACCCGAGACGGTGCGCAAGGAGGTCGACCGGCTGCTGGCGCTGCGCGCGAGCCGCCAGCCCCTCAACGTCCCGTCCTGTGGCTCGGTGTTCAAGAACCCGCCGGGCGATCACGCCGGTCGCCTCATCGAGTGCGCCGGCCTGAAGGGCCGGCGCATCGGCGGAGCCCAGATCTCGCCGGTTCACGCGAACTTCATCGCGAACCTGGGCGGGGCCACGGCGAGCGACGTGCTGGCCCTGATCCGGGAGGCCCAGTCACGCGTACTCGAGGCGAGCGGGCAGCGGCTGGTACCGGAGGTGCGCATCGTGGGGAGCCCGGCCGGATGACCCGCGCCCCGAGCCGACACGAACGCGAGATGCTGCGGCGCCGGGAGCGCGCCCAGACCCATCTCCGGCGCGTGCGAGAACGCGGGAACGCGACGGCGTCGTTCCGCGTCCCGCGTCCCCTGGCGGCGACGGTGCTCGCCGTGTCGGGCCTGGTGGGGGCGCTGTGGAACGACGCGGTGCTGTTCCGGCTGGCCTCCCCCGAGGCCGGCCCCGCGCTCGAGACCATCGCGGTGAGCGGCGCGCGCGCACTGCCCGCGGCGGAGATCGCGGAGGCGAGCGGGGTGGCGCGCGGGGTGGCGCTCGACCGCGTGGACCCGCGCGAGATCGCGGAGCAGCTCGAGGACCACGACCGGATCGCGTCCGCCGGCGCGGTGGCCCTTCCTTCGGGCACGCTCTTGCTGCGGGTGGAGGAGCGCGTGGCCCGGGCGGTGGTGGAGCTCGGGGCCCCGCCGGCGCCCTACGCCGTGGACGAACGCGGCGCGCCCTTCGGTCCGGTACGCGGCGACGAGGCCGACTCCCTGCCGCGTCTCGCACCGGGGGCCTCGGTCACGCCGCGCCAGCCCAACGCGCGGCTCGCCGAAGCGGTGCGCCTGGCGGAACGGCTCCCGGAGCGCGGTCTGGCGCCGCCGGAGGAGATCGCCATCGCGCCGGAAGACGATCCGGAGGGTCTGGCGCTCCGGCTGCGCGGCCTGCCGACGCGCATCGTGCTGGGCCGGGAGGACCTGGACGACCGACTCGACGAGCTCGCGACACTGCTCGCGCGCCGCGCCGACCTCGTCGCGCGGGCATCGCGACTCGACCTTCGCTTCGCGCACCAGGCGGTGCTGCGAGATCGGCCGCCCCCGGAAGGGGTGGCGCAAGAGGCGACGGCGCGGGGATCCGCGGCGGCGTCCGAACCGGGGCCACCGGGCTAGCCGGCGGCCTCGCGTCTCAGGGGGGGAGACATGTCCAGAAAGGACGAGCTCATCGTCGGGCTCGACATCGGCACCACCAAGATCTGCGTGATCGTGGCGGAGCCCACGGAGAACGGGGTCGACATCATCGGCATCGGCACCCATCCCTCGCGCGGACTGCGCAAGGGCGTGGTGGTCGACATCGACGCCACGGTGAAGTCCATCAAGCACGCGGTGGAGGAGGCGGAGCTGATGGCGGACTGCGAGATCACCTCGGTCTACGCGGGGATCGCCGGAAGCCACATCCGAGCGTTCAACTCCCACGGCGTCGTCGCGGTGAAGGACCGGGAGGTCTCGCCGGGCGACGTCAAGCGGGTGATCGACGCGGCCAAGGCCGTGTCCATCCCGATGGACCGGGAGGTGATCCACGTCATCCCCCAGGAGTTCATCATCGACGACCAGGACGGGATCCGCGAGCCGCTCGGGATGAGCGGCGTACGCCTCGAGGCCAAGATCCACATCGTCACCGCGGCGGTCACGAGCGCCCAGAACATCGTCAAGTGCGCGAACAAGGCGGGCCTCAACGTGATCGACATCGTGCTGGAGCCCCTGGCCTCCGCCGAGGCGTGCCTGGCGGAGGACGAACGGGACCTGGGCGTGTGTCTCGTGGACATCGGGGGCGGGACCACCGACGTCGCGGTCTTCGGGGACGGCTCGATCCAGCACACCGCGGTGCTGGGGCTGGGCGGCTACCACATCTCCAACGACATCGCGGTGGGGCTGCGCACGCCCTTCGACGAGGCGGAGCGCATCAAGAAGAAGTTCGGAGTGGCCTCGGCGCGGTTCCTGACCTGCGACGACGTGATCAGCGTGCCCAGCGTGGGCGGGCGCCGTCCGCGGGAGGTCTCGCGCAAGATCATGTGCGAGATCATCGAGCCCCGGGTCGACGAGATCCTGAGCCTGGCGCGCCAGGCGCTGGTGAAGGAAGGGCTGGAGGATCGCATCCCGTCCGGCGTCGTGCTGACCGGAGGCTGCTCGGCGCTCGAGGGGCTGGCGGATCTGGCGGAGGAGATCTTCGAGACGCCGGTCCGGCCCGGTACGCCGAGCCAGGTCGGCGGACTCCAGGACGTGGTGCGCGGCCCCATGTACGCCACGGGCGTGGGGCTGGTGCTCTTCGGCGCCTCCCGCGACCGGCAGAACACGCGCTTCCGCATTCGCGACGAGTCCATCTTCGGGCGGGTGAAGCAGCGCATGCGCGACTGGTTCTTCCAGCTCGACTGACAAGCGGAGCGACTGACAAGCGGAGCGACTGAGAAGCGGAGCGACCGAGAAGCGGAGGCCCGGAAGCGGGGACAAACCGGACAAAAAACCGGAACTCATGTAACATTTTGCGCGGTGGGAACCGCGCAGGGGGTGAGATCGATGGACGAGCGCAGGGACGCGAAGCGAGCGCACCACGCGAAGCAGCAGGGAGAGATCGCCGATCAGGGCAGGTCGGCGAAGCCGGAACGAGGAGGCGAGAGCGAGCCGGAGCTGCAGCCGGAGCTGCACGCCGGCGCGCCGGAGGCGTCCGAGGCCCCTCCGGGAGCGTCGGATCCGGAGCTTCTCGAGTTCGACCTCACGCCGAGCCAGCACGCCACCATCAAGGTGGTGGGGGTCGGCGGGGGCGGCGGCAACGCCCTGAACAACATGATCCGCTCGGGCCTCCAGGGCGTGGAGTTCATCGCGGCCAACACCGACGCCCAGGCGCTCAAGTTCAACCTGGCGGACCACAAGCTCCAGCTCGGGTCGGACATCACGCGCGGGCTCGGCTGCGGCGCAGACCCGGACAAGGGCCGGATCTCCGCGCTCGAGGTGCGCGAGCGGCTCCGGGAGGTCTTCACGGGGACCGACATGGTGTTCGTGACGGCCGGGCTCGGCGGCGGCACGGGTACGGGAGCGGCCCCGATCGTGGCGGAGGTCGCGCGCGAGGTCGGAGCGCTGACCGTGGGCGTCGTGACCAAGCCCTTCCTGTTCGAGGGCCGCGTACGCCAGCGCCACGCCGAGCGGGGCCTCGACGAGCTCCATCGGGTCGTGGATACGGTGATCACGATCCCGAACCAGCGACTGCTGGCGCTGGCGGGCAAGAACACCGCAGTGCGGGACGCGTTCAAGCTCGCGGACGACGTGCTCTTCAACGCCGTGCGGGGCATCTCGGACCTGATCACCATCCACGGCCTGATCAACCTCGACTTCGCCGACGTGCGGACCATCATGAACGAGATGGGCGTGGCCCTGATGGGAACGGGCATGGCCTGCGGCGAGGACAGGGCCGAGGAGGCCGCGCGGATGGCGATCTCGAGCCCGCTGCTCGAGGACCTGTCCATCGACGGCGCCCAGGGCGTGCTGATCAACATCACGGGCGGCTCCGACCTGTCCCTGTTCGAGGTCAACGAGGCATCCTCCCTGATCCAGGAGGCGGCCCACGAAGAGGCCAACATCATCTTCGGTGCCGTGATCGACGAGAGCCTGGGGGAAGGCGAGATGCGGGTGACCGTGATCGCGACCGGGCTCGACGGAGACCGCATGCGACGGGGTCGGGATCGCGACGTCGCCTTCGAGGACCGGGGCAAGGTGACACCGCTGCGCCGCGAGTCGCCGCCGGTCGAGCGGCCGCCGGTCACGGCCGAGCGGGCCACGCCCACGGAGCGCCCGTCGGAGCGGGGCGTCCAGCCCGAGCTGCCGAGCCTGAGCGATCCCGCGCCGCCCGAGGCGGAGCCGCGTCCCCGCAGCGAGGACTGGCTCTCGCCCTTCGAGGACGAGCTCGACGTTCCGACCTTCCTGCGCCGCGGCGGTCGCGACGACGAGGAGGAGGAAGACCGGGACACCCCGGCCTTCCTGCGCCGCTCGGCGGACTGAGCCTTCGCAACCCGCGCGTCCGGGAGGGGCGGGACGCCCGAGCCGTCCCGTCCCGGAGCCGCGCGTCCGAGGACGCTCGCGGGACGCCTAGCGGCGGCTCGGGCCGAGGCCGAGCGCGCCCAGCGTCTCGGCGGCCACGTCCGGCGGCACCTGCAGGTATCCGACCTCCTCGACCACCCGCTGCGCCTCGGAAGACAGCACGTAGCGGAGGAAGTCGGCCACCGAGGGCTCGACCGCGCCACCGGGCGGACGCTGGACGTAGAAGTACAGCTGCCGGGCCAGGGGGTAGCGGCCCGAGTAGATCGACTCGGCGGTCGGCGGGACGTAGGGCTCCTCCCGGCGCTTGGCGAGGGCCAGGAGCTTGATGCCGGGCTGGCGATCGGCCCGGCTCGCGAAGCCGATCGAGGTGCGCGAGTCCGCCACCGCCCGAGCGGCGGAGGCCCGGCCCGGGCTGACCCGCAGCCGGTCCGTGAAGGGCCCCCCGCACAGGGCGACGCTCGAGAAGTAGGTCCCGGTGCCGGAGTTCGGATGACGGCCGTAGAGGTCGATCGTGCGGCCGGCGAATGGCCCGTCCAGTCCGAGCTCGCCCCAGATGCGGATCGCGCCCCCACCGCCGCAGCGACGCTCCGCCGAGAACACGGCGTCCACCTGTCCGAGCGTCATGCGCTCGAGCGGGTTGGATTCGTGCACGAAGACCGCCAGCGCGTCGGCCGCCACCGCGACGGCCGTGGCTTCGTAGCCGAGCCGCCGCCGGAAGGCCGTGCGCTCGGCGACGTTCATGGGGCGGGTCATGCTGGCGATCTGCGCCTTCCCGGTGAGAAGCGCCGGCGGTCCCGTGGACGTCCCCTTGCGCTCCACCGCAACCGGTCGACCCGTCGCCGCGCTGTAGGCCTCGGCCCAGCGCGTCGTGAACAGGGGCATGGTGTATCCGGAGCCGGCGATGCGCAGGGTGACGGCCTCGCCCGGCGCCGCACTGGTCCCCTCGGCCGTTCGCGCCTCGGTGTCGGCTCGGAGCTCGAGCGCGAGTAGAAGCGAGAGCGCAAGCGGGAGTGCGGCCGTCAGCCACCGCGCGGCTCGCGCCAGCGCTCTTCGGAGCCGTTCCTGCATGATCCTCCCTTCCCGGCTCTGCCCCGGGAAACCCGGCGGCGGAGAATAGGTCACGGCTCGCCCTCGGGCATCGCGTCGCGCTCGAGGACCAGCGCCTGGCTCGACTGCAGCAGCTCCCGGGCCAGCTCCTGACGCTGGCGCGGAGCGCGCCGCGGGGCGGCGGCGGCATCGAGACGGGGCCAGAGCGCCTGCCTCAGCCCATGGGGCAGGGCCGACTCCAGGTACTCCAGCGCGGTCCCGCGCAGACCTCCATCCTCGCTGCACAGGCCGCGCAGTGCCGAGCCGACGACGCGAACGTCGAGTCCGAGTGCGAGCAGCGTGAACACGTGCTCGAGACTGCGATCGACCGAGGCGCTCGCGAGGCCCGACAGCAGCAGCGATTGGGGATCGACCGATCCGGCCTCGCGCCGGCCCTGGCGCTCCCACTGCTCGATGCCGACCGCGAGCTCGCGCATCGCGTGGGAGAAGGCCCTGTCGCGCTCGAGCCGCAGGTCGGGAGCTCGAGCCACGAGCTTCGCCGCCGAGCGCGCGCACTGTACGCGCATCTCGAAATCCGGGTCCTCGAGCCCGACCAGGAGGCCCTCGAGCGCGCGCGCATCCGGGCAGCGCTCCAGTGCGCGCGGCAACACGCGGCGTGCGGCGACGGAGAAGGAGGCGTCGAGCAACGCGTCGGTGATCAGCCCGATCGACGTCGCTGCCGAGCGCCGCAGGGCGCTGAGCGCGTGCTCGACCTGCTCCGGCGCATCCAACAGGTCGATCACGTGCGGAACCAGTCGTCGGTGGAGCGGTGCGACGAGCGCGGCCCGTACCCGGGACCGGTCGCCCGAGCGAAGCGCGGCGATCCGCGCGAGCTCCGGATCCGGGGGCGCCGCCGGCGCGGCCCCGGTCGTTGCCGGGTGCGCGTCTGCGTCGGCGCTGCGCCCCCGGTCGCCCGCCGCGACGGCGCCGGATCCCGCGAGCTCGCCTCGGAGCGCCCGGATTTCGGCCAGGATCTCGCCGCGGTCGAGGGCAGAGCGCGTCTGGGCGATCGTGCGAGCGGTGGTGGCGTCGAGCGCGTCGAGTGCATCCAGGGCGAGCGAGCCGGAGCGCAGGCTCGAAGCCAGATGCTCGACGTAGCCGCTGTGGAGTCGGAAGACCAGCGCCAGCGCACCCAGTGAGAGCGCCGCGGCGAGGCCCACGACCACGGCGTTGTCGAGCGAGGGCAGCAGGGTCAGGAGCAGCATGACGAGCCCCGCGCCCACCACGTCTCCGATGCGGCGGCCCCCGACGTCGACCAGGGCCTTGGTGGCCCGCGTGGTGGACGCGGCGAGTGGCATGTAGAGGAGCTGGAAGCCGGCGGCGAACAGGGAGTTGGCCACCACCGCCTCGGCGGCGCGCACCAGGACGAGGGTCCAGAGACGGGTCATGGCGACCGCCAGTGCGCCGGAGAGCAGGACGGCGCCGGGCAGCAGCGCCATCGCGCCACCGAGACCGAAGCGCCGCAGCACCCGGGCGCCGAGGGAGGCCTGGAGTGCGAAGGTCAACACGCCCGTCGCGGTGTAGAACACGGCGAAGAAGCGCATCAGCGGCCGGCCTTCCCCGAAGCGCTCGGCCGCGGCGGACTTGATCGCGTAGTCGAGCAGGGTGTCGGTGGCGCAGCACAGGGATACCAGAGCGAGCATCTGGATCAGGTAGGGAGTTCGGAGCAGCAGCGCGAAACCGCTGGACGCGTCGTCCAGCGCCGCGGCCCCTTCGCGCGGTCGCTCGGGTGCGCCGATCTCGCGGACCGCCCCCGCGCAGGCCAGGTGGAGCACGGCCAGCGCCAGCACCACCGCCTCGACGCCGAGCCAGTCCGAGACGCCGTGGGAGATGGCGCCGCCCATCACCCCGCCCAGCGCCGCGAAGGCCGCCACGCGCGCCACGATCGGCTTGGCGCTGTGGGGGTCGAAGCGCTCGTTCACCACGGCGTAGAAGCCGCTCATCGAGAGCAGCCCGAACAGGGCCACCTGCGCGTACAGGACGACGGCGCCGAGGGCGGGGGCGAGCCGAATCAGACCCCAGATGGCCGCCAGGCTGATGCCACTCAGCGCGAACAGAGCCGGCACGAGCCGTACCGGGGAGGCGCGGCGCTGGATCGACGACATCCCGAGCGTGCCCACCAGGGAGACCAGCGCCGCCGCGATCACCGCCTTGGGGAGGTCCGTGGCGGGGAAGTGGGTCAGGAAGAGGGTGTCGCGGGTCGCCCTGCCCGCGACGTACTGTGCCACGATCAGGGCCGAGGAGACGAAGGCGAAGACCGCCGCGCTCGGCGCGGTGCGCAGCTCCCTCACGCGGACCCGAGCTCCCTCACGCGGACCCGGTGGCGGACCCGGTGGCGGACCCGGTTGCGGACCCGGTGGCGGACCGGGTAGCGGACCCGGTTGCGGCGGCTAGGAGGAGCGCGTGCCCAGGCGGTCCTCCAGGTCGACCGAGTAGCCGGAGGGGTGCGAGGCGCCCGCGACGTCCTCGTCCGCCGACGGCGCCGGGTGCTGCGCACGCCACAATAGCCACCAGTCCCGCGCCTCCTTCTGGCCCCAGCTACCAGTGAAGCTGCACGATTCGAAGGCCTCCAGCAGCTCCGCTCCATGGGCATATCGCTCTGCGGGGTCCTTGGCCAGACAGCGCAGGATGATCCGCTCGAGGTCGGGCGAAGCGGGCCGTTCCAGCGCCTCGCTGGGTGGGACGGGCGCCGTGTGCAGGTGCTTGCCCAGCACCTCCACCACGGTCTCGCCCTCGAAGACGTGGCGGCCGACCAGCAGGTAGTAGGCGATGCCGCCGAGCTGGTAGACGTCGGCGCGGGCGTCGAGCTGGTCGGGCGTCTCGATGGCCTCCGGCGCGAGGTACAGGGGCGTTCCGGTCAGGGCCTGGACGTTGGTGACGTTCAACGTCTGATCCCGGTCCGCCGCTCGCACCAGCCCGAAGTCGAGCACCTTCACGAAGTCCGAGAGACCTCCCCGCTCGCACAGCATGACGTTGGCGGGCTTCAGGTCGCGGTGGATCAGTCCCGCCGCGTGGGCCTCGGCCAGGGAGGCGCAGACCTGCTTCATGACGTGAACGACGCGGGCCTCCGGAAAGGGACCCCCGGCGTGCACGCAGCGCCCGATGTCGACTCCGTCCAGGTACTCCATCGCGTAGTAGAACACGCCGTCGGGCGTGTGGCCGTAGTCGTAGATCGAGATCGTATTCGGATGACTGAGGGCTGCGGCGGCCTGGACCTCCCGCTCGAAGCGCACGATCGACTCGTCGCTCTTCGCATCCGGACGCAGCAGCTTGACGGCAGTGGGACGGCGAAGCAGCGCGTGGCGCGCCATGTAGACCGCTCCCATGCCCCCCTCGCCGATCTTGCGGCCGATGCGGTAGCGGCCGAGCTGACGCACCTCGTCGAAGCGGCTGCTCAGGCGCGACAGCACCGCCGAGTAGAAGAGCAGCCCCACCGCCGCGAGCGCCAGCACGCCCACGACCACGGCGAAGCGGCGCTGCAGGCCGTGCAACCCCGCGTAGGCCTCCGCCGCGTCGAGCTCGCTCGTCAGCCCGAGCCCCAGCTCGGGTAGCCACGTCCAGGCGCCCACGACTGGCACGCCGCGGTAGTCGCGGTAGCCGGCCACGTCGACTCCGCCCTGGCCCGTGACCGCCTCCGCGGCCATGCGCGTGAGAGGCCGCGCGAGCACGGGCAGGTCGGGGACGAATCCCTCCAGCATGTTGCCCCCGGGATCGCGCACGTGGACGCTGAGCGAGGAGCGCGAGTCGTCGCCGCCCGAGATCAGGCCGATCTCCCGGAGCTGGTCCTCGAAGCGGCTCTCCGACACCATGCGGCCGTCGGCCGTGAACGCATAGGTCTCGCCGCTCTCGCCGAGACGGGCAACGCGCAGGATCTCGGAGAAGTCCGCTTCGGGACGCAGCCCGAAGGCGAGCGCGCCCGAGACGACCTGGTCGCCGGGTCGACGGACCGGCGTCAGGAGGAGCATGATCTGCGTCGGGACCAGGGGCCCTCCCGGCTCCTCGGGGAGCTCCCAGACCATCGGCGGGGTGACGAGCGTCTCGCCGGCGAGCACGCGCTTCTGCAACGCTTGATCGGTCCAGGTGGTGCGTCCGATCTGGCGTCGGAAGCCCGCCAGTACGACGCCCCGACGGTCGAAGATCCCGAAGCCGAGGTATCCGTGGGCCCGGGATACGGACTGGAGGGATTCCGTGAGCGGCTCCCGTGCCGACGCGGCCAGCAGGGCGTCGCGGGGCTCGGGCCGGGTCCGCGTGATGGCCTCCAGCTCGGCGAAGCGGGCGCGCAGGACGGGATCCGCCGCCTCGACCTGCGCGACCGTCTGCTGGATCTCGAGCCAGATGCGCAGCGCGGTGACGTCGGCGTCGAGGATGGTCTGGAGCTCGTTGCGGAGCCGCTCCTGGGTGTTCCGCTCCAGTGCCCGGTAGGAGGTCCATCCCGCAGCCCCGAGCAGGACGGCGAACAGCGCGGGAAACAGCCAGAAATGCTTGACGAAGAACTCGCGCAAGGCCGTCACTCCTGCCGCGGGCGCCGCGGATTCTACCAGCACCATGTCGGGCCAGCCGCGACCGCCGGGGGACGTGGGGCGGGGCGACGGCCCGAGAACGCGGCGCCGTTGCCCGAGCGCGCCGGGTCCGGCAGCCTTGCGGCCCCATGCCCCACGACCTGGTGCGCGTGGATCGCGATGCGGACGTCGCGATCCTCACCTTCAACGATCCGGATCGACGCAACGCCATGACCCGCGCCATGGGCGAGGCCTTCGCGCTGCGGGTCGGCGAGCTCTCCCGCGAGGCGCACCTGCGCGCCGTCGTGCTGACCGGCGCCGGTCGCGCGTTCTCCGCCGGCGGCGACCTGTCGATGATCGAGGAGCAGGCGCGCCTCGGCGCCGAGCGCCCGGGCGTCGCGCGGCGCGAGATCCGCGACACCATGCGCAGCTTCTACAAGCTCTTCCTCGCCGTGCGCGAGCTGCCCTGCCCGGTCGTGGCGGCCCTGAACGGGCATGCGATCGGGGCGGGGCTGTGCGTCGCCCTGGCCTGCGACCTGCGGCTCGCGTCGCTCGAGGCCCGCCTGGGGCTCAACTTCACCCGGCTCGGCCTGCATCCGGGCATGGCCGCGACCTGGACCCTGCCGCGCCTGGTCGGTCCCGCCCAAGCGGCGGAGCTGCTCTACACCAGCCGGCTGCTCGACGGCGCGGAGGCCGCCCGCATCGGGCTGGTGAACCGGGCCCTGCCTCCGGCAGAAGTGCTGCCGGCCGCGCGCGAGGTCGCGGCGGAGATCGCGGCCTGTGCGCCGCAGGCCGTGACGGGCGTCAAGCGGGCCCTGGCCCGGAGCCACGACGCGAGCCTCGAGGACCAGATCAGCTTCGAGGCCGAGGAGCAGTCGGCCTGCTTCGAGACCGACGACGTCCGGGAGGGCCTGGCCGCCGCCCGAGACCGCCGCGCGCCGGTCTTCGAGGGACGCTGATCAGCCGCCGGCCAGCAGACGCTTCACCGCCTCGCTCACCACCTTGCCGTCCGCCGCCGGACCCAGCCGGTCCAGGGCCGGCTTCATCACCCGGCCCATGTCCTTCGGGCCCGATGCCCCGGTCTCCTCGATCACGGCGCGCACCACCCGCTCGATCTCCCCGGCGTCGGGGGCGGCGGGCAGGTAGTGCTCGAGGACGGCCCGCTCGCTCGCCTCCTTCTCGACCAGGTCCTCGCGGCCCGCAGCGCGGTATTGATCGATCGAGTCGGAGCGCTGCTTCACGAGCCCCCGGATCACGCGCAGGATGCCGGCCTCGTCGAGCTGCCCGCCCTGCTCGATCTCGCGGTTGCGGATCGCGCCGCGAACGCCGCGAATCGTTTCCAGGCGCACCCCGTCGCGGCTGCGCAGGGCCTCCTTCATGTCGGCTTCCAGACGATTTCGAAGCTCCACGCTGACAGGGCCTCCCTCGGGCGGTGCGAATGCGAGCGGCCTCGGACGGATCCGCGACGATTTGGTGACCTGCGTCACTCCGCAGCGCCCGATCCTGTGCTACCGCTCAAGTGTCGATGGGAAAGTTCGAAACGTCTACCAGTCCGAACGCCGATGGTTCCGCCGCAACGGCTTCCTTCCCGTTCGCCGACCCGGATCCGATCGAACCCACACGGGGCCAAAGGGGGCTCTTCCTCGTGACGCGCGCGCTTCGCAACCACAACGTCTGGCTGGTACTGACCTACTTCGGGCTCATCTTCCTGATGGCCCGCGCCTACGCCTGAGGGGATCGCGGCCGATCCGGGCCGCCCCACAATCCGGGCCGC
>JAAUYK010109799.1_pt1 | contig 13793 bp, 13 predicted proteins | sample 7278021 | NCBI WGS metagenome assembly JAAUYK01 (sample SAMN14350223, study PRJNA611818) | marine sediment metagenome | isolation source: surface marine sediment (1.8m) | place: French Polynesia: Moorea | collected 2018-08
AAATTTAATACACCGAGACGGTTTTTTGCCCGTTTCATGGTGATTAACTATTGTCCTTTGCTCTTCATTGATACTGGTGGGGCCAATCGAACACCGGATAAACTGAAGGCAGCTGAGAAAAAAGCGTTATTTGAATCCTGCGACCATGCCCTGCAAAAGACGGTTGCACTTTTGAAACCGCAATTTGTGGTTGGCGTTGGTAATTTTGCCGCCGAGCGTGCCCGGTATGCCCTTAAAGGATTGGGGCTGAAAATAGGGCGCATCACGCATCCAAGTCCAGCTAACCCCAAAGCCAATCAAGGCTGGGATTCGGCTATTGAAAAGGAGTTGGCGGCTATGGGGATCAGCTAAAGTTAAGCATCACTTTACGCAGGCAATCTGAATTAATACATCAATAACGTCGGCCGCCTCCGCTGTCACGGTTACCGGGTCCATCGTGGTTATTCGGATAGGGCCGGCGGCGTTTATGAATGTTTTGTTTTTGCCGATATCTTTCCCGGATTTGTTGTCGCTGTTCCGGGGAAAGGTTTTGCCACCGTCGGTGCCTTTCCTGAAATTGTTGGCGCTGCTCCGGTGACATTTGTCGATAGCGTTGGTAACGGTTGCGAATACGGCGTTTGTCCTCTTCATCCAATGTCTGCCAGCGTTTGTATTTTTCACGAATGCGTCTCTGTTTTTCAGGTGTCAGGTTTTTAAAGCGGCGCCAATTCTTGATGACACGTTGTCGCTGCTCCGGCGGTAAGTTTTTGAGACGCTCGAGCCTGTTTTCGAGTCGGGCCTTTTGATCGGGATCTAAATTTTTCCATTGCTCCAAGCGCTTTCTAAGCCGCTGTTTTTGTTCGGGCGATAACGATTCCCAGCGCCGGCGGGCATCCGACGGATCTGCATCAGTTTGGGCCAACCACAAACGTCTCGAACGTTGAGTGTTTACCCATTGCCGGTCAGTTGCGCGATCTTCATCGATGGCATGCCAATAAGAACTGTCGGCAGTTTGTGTAGGAAGTTGGAACGGTTTATTGGCACTTGCCCTCTGGGCCCCTATCGTTATAATTGCGATCATTAGTGCCAAAGACAACCACAACTGTTTAGTCTTGAGGTGCGTCTTCATTTTCATCATCATCTTCTTTTAAAATATCAAGAGTTTCTAAAAGATCCGGATCTTCAATGAGCATTTCCAGATGCTCAAGTATTTCAAGGTTGGCAATAACCTCCTGATCTTCTTCTGATATGACATCCTCTTGTCCGGTAGCGGAATTTACCCAGCTCAAGATGAGCAGTCCGCTACCGATGATCAGTTTTTTTAATTTCATGCCGCCCAAAATGCTTTTAAATGCATATTTTTCAGGTTTTCAGTGTATCCAGTTGTTCAATGAGATCAAAATCTTCTAAAAAATCCATTTGTTGAATAATTTCAAAATTTTCAACTAAATCAAGGTGTTGAACCATATCAAGGCCACCATTATTCAATCCAGCAAGAAGCTGTTGGGTCTGTTGTTGCACCTGATATTGCTGCCAGGAAAAAATTCCAACCACTAAAAGCGCACAGGCGCCTGCCAAAGCCGGCACCAGATGTTTGGGCGTCCAGGTGCGTTGAATAAAATCCATAATTTTACGACGCAGCGGTGTTTGACGCGATAGCTGATCCTGAAATCGCGCCATGTAATTGGGCGCTGGTTCAATTGCCGGCGCTTCGCCCAGCATTTCCCATATTTCCTGGATGGCCTTGGCTTCCTTTTGACAAGCAGAACAGTGCGTTAGATGGTAATCTATTTTTTGCTGATCTTCAGCCGACAATTCCCCGTCCAGATAGAGTGGAATCAATTTTTGATAATCAAGGCAGTTCATTGCTAATATGCTCCTTCTATTAAAACCCTCGATTCGTTAAAAAGTTTCGCTTTTTAGGGGAAATAGCTTTTTTATAAATTCTGATAAAATCGCTGTATTAGAAGCTATTTCCAATGCTCGCGATCAGGGTATCCCAGCATGATCAAGCTTTAACCATGTTTTAATTGGGAAGCCAATTCATTTTTCAAATTGATTTTGGCCCTGCTCAACAGCGATTTTACGGCCGATATCGACAATTTCATGGTTTCGGCGATTTCCTGATATGAGAAATCCTCATAACGGCGAAGCAGCACGGCTGTGCGTTGATTATCAGGTAAAGATTGAATGGCAGCCTGCACTTGGATCGCCCGCTCTTTCTTTAGCACCTGTCTTTCAGGAGATATGACTGTTTTATCTTCCAGATTTAAAACAGGATTTTCATCTTCATCGGTCGGAGTTGTATCCAGAGAAATCGGTGCGTTTTTATGGCGTCGCAGTTCATTCAGACTGACGTTTTTAGCTATTGTAAACAACCAAGTTTGAAACTGAGATCGCGGCTGGTATCGGGGGGCCGCCTTATAGGCCCGCATAAACACATCTTGGGTTAAGTCCTCGGCCGTACTTTGATTTCCCAAATACCGATATATGAAATTTAGGACGCGTGGGTAGTATTTGCGCATGAGAGCCTCAAATGCAGCTTGGTTACCGGCTTTAAAATCCAGCATTAGCTGCGCATCGGAATCGTGGCGATAGTCCGGCGTCTTTTTTTTAAACCAATTAACCATTGATGTTTAGATATTTACAATTTTAATACGGTTTACATTTAACATACTGTATCGGGGGCAAATTTTCTATTTATTGCGCAACACATTATAATATCGGCTTAAGGCTCTATGATGATTCTGTCTGTCTGAAGGGTTCAAACCTTAGCTGGAGTCAGCATCTCGCCTGAGCAAATTTTGAAAGACTTTTTTTATATAGTCGGATTTACTTAAACATCATTTCTGTTGTTTGTCGGACATCGGATCTTAAATTGGTAGAGGCCCTTTTCCCTTAAAAGGTTGTTCGGTTAAGCGGCAAAAAGTTGACTATTTCTGTCAAGCCCTGCTATTTCAAAGCAAATTGAAAAGGTTTTATAGAATAAAATCATGCAAAGGACATCACCGCCATGAACTGTGCATTTGCTAAAACGATTTATACAGGCAAAAAAATACTGGAAAATGCTTACGTAATTTTTCGCGACGATCAGATTGTGAGCCTTTCTTCCAGCCAAAAAGGAACCTTAATTGACCGCTATGCCGTCATCACACCGGCTTTTATTGATGCCCACAGCCATATCGGAATGGAACGGGCGGGCGAGCCTTATAAAGAGGCGGAGGTCAACGAGCACCTGGACTCCATATTATCGCATGCGGATGCGCTGGATTCAGTTCAGATGGATGATGCATCTTTCAAAGATGCCGTTGAAATGGGCGTTTTATACTCATGTGTCGTGCCGGGCAGTGGTAACATCATTGGTGGACAATCAGCCGTGATTCGCAACTATGCGGGTAACACCTCGGAAGCTTTGATTGGCCGTGCCGGCCTAAAGGCTGCTTTTGGTTATAACCCCATGTCCACCGTCGATTGGAAAGGAACGCGCCCTTCGACACGCATGGGTGCGCTGGCAGTGCTGCGGGCCAAGCTTGAAGAAGTGCACCAGAAAATGATCAAATATAAACAGGCCAGGGGCAACAAAAAGCAGGATATTACCTTTTCGGCAGATGAGGCCGTTTTGCGTGATTTGTTGTCTAAAAAGATACGCTTGCGCGCGCATGTTCACAAAACCGATGATATTGCGGCGCTTTTGCGGTTAGTGGATCGCTATAACATAAGAATTACGGTGGAGCATGCCATGGATGTTCACCAGTCGGAAATCTTTAAACAGCTGAAAAAGCGTCAAATTCCGGTTGTTTTTGGTCCGATGGATTCGTTGGCCTACAAAGTTGAACTCAAGCATGAAAACTGGCGTAATGTGCTGCACCTGCTGGATTCCAAGGTTGAATTCGGACTTATGAGCGATCACCCGGTCATACTAGCCCGACAGCTGTTTTTACAGACCCGTTGGTTTTTGCGTTGTGGCATGCATAAACAAGACGCCATCGAGTTGGTGTCACGTAAAAATGCCCGAATTCTGGGGATTGATAAAAAAGTCGGAACGCTTGAAAAAGGCAAATGGGCCTCCTTTGTTGGTTGGAACGGCGACCCATTTGATTTATCATCCTATCCGGCGGCCGTTTTCGGCGAAGGCAAGCTGCTTTTCAAAGAAGAATAGATATGGGTTTTTAACCGGTGTATGGTTTGATTTTGGTATCGGCATAAAGGTTGTCCTTTCTGAAATATTTTTCATCGAATTCCAAAGATATACCTCATCGTCTTCAAGGCTACCCTGCGCCCCTAAAGTGCTAGTCAATTTAATAGCTTAAAAGACTATTGGTGATCGGTTTGCATTCAAAAAAGTTGACAGGTGCCATATCTAATCAAGGTTGATGGCCGCGTTCTCTTTTTATTAAAACTGTAAGGCCAAAAGCGTCTTTGCGACTTCTACATTGTGGTTGGGAAATCATGAAATTGCTACAGAAAAATTGAATTCTCAAGGGGCATTTGAGATTGAAAGATAGCAGAAGGAGCAAGGCATGTACCTATATACCCTATTTAATCACATTTTAATCTTTACAGCGGCGATGCTTCTGACCTTACCGTCGTCATATGCTTTTGTGGCAAAAGATGGCGATCGGATATTGATTATCGATCGACATGGAGAGAAGTGGGATATTACCCAGGCCGCGACTATCGGCTTTAAACCCCACCGATTCCAATATGGGATTGGCAGATATGCATTTACACCACTAAACGACAATCATTTGGCCGATAACCAAGCAAAAGTTTCTCAGAATCTGCGGGTTATAGGCGTCACTGACGGACAAGAAGCCCAGGCATACTCCGTTCCTAAACTTTCGGGGCATGAGATTGCCAATACCACCATCGGATCCAAGCCGATAGCGGCAGGCTATTGACCCTTAGTGAATTTGACGGCTGTGTACAGCCGTGAAATCGAGGGGCAAACTCTGACATTGGCACCTTCCGGATGGACCTATGACAATACGTTTGTGCTGTATGATCGGGAAACCGGCTCTTTATGGTATCCTTATGAAAAGGGACTGATGGGAATTCAGGGCGTCTATTTTAAGAAGTGGCTGCCAAAAATGCCTTCTGAAGATACCCGTTGGCGAGACTGGGTCAATAAACATCCTGATTCCAAAATATTAGAATAAAAACAGTGGGCTTTGATTTGTCAAAAAGGCAAGCTCAAATGAGAGAGCCTGCACGACAGCTTGGGCCGAAATTAGGTTAATTAAATCGAATACCGTCTACTGGATTTAATTTGGCGGCGCGGTGGGCGGGATAGAGCGATGCCAGCAAACAGAGTAAAAAAGTTGCGGCAACAACCACTAAAACATCTAATAGTTCAATTTGGACCGGCAGCCGCGAAAAATAGTAGATATCTTCCGGCAGATCAATGAATTGATAATTTTTCAACAGCAGACAGACGCCGAAACCCAATATGACGCCGATGGCAGTTCCGATTGAACTAAGGGCCAGTCCTTTCATGACAAAAATTTTGCGGATACTGCGATTGGTGGCGCCCATGGCTTTCATAATTGAAATGGCGCGCGTCTTTTCGGTGACGTTCATGATCAGTGCCGTTGCAATATTAAAGGCGGCTACCAGGATAATCAGAATCAAAATAATAAACATGACGATTTTTTGAAGTTTTAAAGATGCAAACAAGTTACGGTTCATTTGCATCCAATCTCTAACCCAGTAAGGAAAACCAAGCTGGTCGGCAATTTTCTGGGCAATATCATGTGCTTTAAAGGCATCGGTGGTACGGATTTCAACGCCGCTGACCGCATCGCCAATTCCCGCCAGCGCCTGGGCATCTTTCAGATGAATCAGTGCAAACGATTTATTGAAATCGTACATCCCGGCATCAAATATCCCCGATAATTCGAAGTGCTTCATGGAGGGCATCAATCCGGCGCCGGTGGCATATCCACGAGGTGAGATTAAGGTTACAAGATCGCCTTTTTTTAGCTTGAGGTTGTCGGCAAGCACCTTTCCCATCGTAATGCGTGGAATTGATCGAATGCTCGGATCATGGGTATCTGGCTTCTCCAATGACGCTATGGCCAGGTTATTTACATTGTGGATGACGTTTCCAGCTGATTCGGGATCTACACCCTTTATTGTCGCCATGGATACCCCCTTGGCTGAACGCAGCATGGCTTGGGCATAAATGAACGGCGTGGTTGCTTCGACATTTTCAAAGGATTCAAGCTTATCCATCGTTTGGGAATAATCGGTAAAAGGACCACCATAGCGCATAACAATGACTTGAGCGGCAACACCTAATATGCGGGACCTTAAATCTTTTTCAGCACCCGACATTACCGAAATAACGGCAATTAGCACCATGACGCCCACAGCAATGCCCACAACCGACAGAAAAGAAATCAAAGAGGTAAAAGCATATTTTTGTTTCACTCGGGTATAACGCCCGGCGATGAATACTTCAAAACTCATTGGTTAAAAGTTGCGTCTAATTTACGATTGATGGTGTATTGCTTCAGCGTTGACCTGCTTATGATTGTATGACCGGCATGTCATCAAATTCATAAGATTATTAACATACGGATATCAAGAGATTACAGCATTCTATCTATTTAAACCTATATCAATACATTAAGTTCGCTGATACGCGTCCTACAAATCCTTACACATTCAAGCGATGACAGCCTGCATTGCAATAATGCCCCGCTGGTTTTGTTGATAATGAAATTATAGTATAAATCACGTTCTAATTGTCTGGTCAATGATCGACTGAATATAATGGATCTATCCATAGGTTTAATATCCTTTGATGGTTACCACACTTTTTAAAAACGCCGCTACACTCAGCAAAAGCCAAATAGCTTATATATCGTAATATCAGTTAATAGAAACAAACCATATCTGAGATGTTTTTATGGTAAGGCTCGTCAACGTTGCTGCATGCGCAGCGCAAGGCACAGACGTCGCGGGGATCGGCTAAACAGATCGATACGATTTGAAAAAGCCGGTGAGCGCTTTTATGCGGGGTACAAACTTAGGTGAAAAACAGGGTCCTAAGCTTGGATAGGAGATGGTATTAATTCTTTTAGGTTGGCAATATGCTTTTTTTCTTCTGCAATAATTTGATCGATTAAGCCAGTCGTATGCTCCTCTTCAATAAACTGTTGCAGCATTTCATAGAAAAGAACCGTATCTTCTTCAAATTCAATCCACACCTTGATCAATTCATTTACTTCATGAATATTGGCAAAGTCGACATCATCTAAAGATAAACTATGATCACCTAGCAATTCATTTAACAGATCAGAGCTGATCTCTTCAACTTGACCTTCAGATGGCATCAGCAGGTATTTATCTCTTAACTCGGAGAGCCATTGGGTGTGTTTCATTTCCTCATCGGCGATCCAGCCCAAGAGTGACGCCAGTTCCGGCTTGTCGGCTTTGTCTATGGCTTTCCGGTAGGCGGTTTCACCGTTGCGCTCAATTTTAATGGCGATATCGAAAATCTCGTTCAGCGAAAACATCTGCAGCCCCTTTATGTTTTGGTTTGGATAAATCGTGCGCTGTATTTACGTGCAGCATTATAGAAGTGCGTGCCTGTATTGTTTTTCTGTGTACACGCTAGATAAAAATTAGACGCTTTAATGTCAACCCAAATTGGTTCTTTGCATACAAGCCTGGAGTGTTCTTTGTTGTCCGCACACCTGACCGATTCGCTTGGCTAATCGTTAAATCCACGTAATTTTAGGCACTTAGTCGTTATAAGCGCCAAAGATCTGGCACCCTCAAACCGATCTGTTCAGGATGTGATTCTCGCAGGGCAACAAATTGTAGAATTACCTGTTCATGCGTGAGTCGGATGCCCATGGTAGCGATTATTTTCTTGACAACAAATTGCATATGTCCGTATTGAAAGTGGTTAAACATTACTGCGTGCGCCCGGTGCGTTCTTCTCTTTTCGAGAGTCAATATACTTACGCCAACCCAAACCAACTTACACCAAGGCTCAAAGCCGCTTCCGAACGGTGTTTGAAAGGAGGTTGAACCTATGGTTGCCGCGCAATGGAATACCCCCAAATGGCCCGACGGGGTATCAACTGCTATTTCCGGTTACGAAAAGCCCCTGTTTACTTTTCTGGATGAGTCGGCCGACAAATTTTCTGATAAAATCTATACAATTTTCAACGATCGCGGTCGAACCTTTGCCAAGGTAAGGGATACCGCCAACCGGGTCGCGAATTTTCTGCGTTCAGCCGGTTTATCAAAGGGTGATCGTGCTGCCATTTTTCTGCCCAACCTCCCTCACTATCCGGAGATATTTTTCGGCATTCTAAAAGCCGGTGCTGTATGCGTTACCTGCAACCCCTTGTATAAAGCGACTGAATTAAACTATCAGCTGAAGGATTCCGGTGCTAAAGTTCTGTTTTGTATGGATCATCCTGAATTTTACTCAACGGCGGCTGAAGCTGTAAAAGGATCGGACGTTGATACGGTGGTCATTTGCGGGGTCAAATCCTACCTGCCGCCTATCAAGGCGTTTTTGGGCAGTTTGCTGGGTAAAATTCCCAAGGCCGCCCGCCACGAACCGGGACATCTTTTGTACGATCATATTGTCACACAGGCCTCACCGACGGCACCGGAGGTGGATATCGATCCGGTCAATGATTTAGCCATTATCATTTACACCGGCGGAACCACTGGGGTGCCCAAAGGCGCGGCGATCACCCACACCAATCTTGCGCACAATATTGCCGCACTTGATGAATGGGGACGGTTTGTCCATGAACCGGGCAAAGCGCCGGAAAAAATGAGAAGAGGCGGCTTTCACACCTGCCTCGGTGTGTTGCCTTGGTATCACAGTTTCGGATTGACGGTGGCCTTGTTGTTTTCCTGCGGAATTGGCGCGAGTATTATTTGCGTCCCGGATCCAAGGGCCGGCAACCCACCCTTTTCAGAAGTTCTCAGGATCGTTCAAAAAAACCATCCAACCTTCATGCCGGCGGTGCCGACGATTTTTGTTGCATTTGCCAATCACCCCCTGCTTGACCAGTATGATCTGACCTCCTTGATCGGGTGCTTTTCAGGTGGCGCTCCGCTGCCGCCGCAAGTCTGCAAGCAGTTTGAGGAAAAGACCGGTGCGGTTATATTTGAAGGCTATGGCTTGAGCGAAACAGCTCCGGTTGCTACGGCCAATCCAACAAATAAAGATCAACGGAAAATTGGCACCATCGGTTTTCCGGTGCCCGGCACCAATATCAAAATCCTAGACATTGAAACCGGGACTGAAGAATTGGCACAAGGCGAAGATGGCGAGGTTGCCATTTGCGGTCCGCAAGTCATGCAGGGTTATTGGAATAAGCCTGCGGAGACAGAAGCCGTCTTTCGAACGATTGATGGCAATCGTTACTTTTTAACCGGTGATATCGGCCACATTGATAAAGAGGGCTTCATTGTAATTACCGACCGGAAAAAAGATATGATACTGGTGGGAGGCTTCAATGTCTATCCTCGGGAAGTGGAAGATATTATTTTTACCCATCCAAAAGTTGCACTGGCAGCAATTGTTGGTGTCCCGGATGAAAAAAGTGGTGAACGTGCCAAAGCATTTATACAGCTTAAACAGGGTGAGACCGCCACGGAAGATGAGCTTCTCAATTTTTGCAAGGAAAATATGGCCGGCTATAAACGGCCCAAAGAAATTGAATTCAGGAGTGAATTGCCGGTCTCGCCGGTTGGAAAGGTTTTACGGCGCGTTTTGCGTGATGAGGAATCAAAACAATAACTGGATTATAAATACAAAACATTTTCTACTCTGCTGACGATCGATCCGTGCCGGGAAAGGGCAAGGTTTTAAGGTAAATCCTCTCCCGGCATGGTTTTTTCAGCAACGCCACTTTCATATATTGACTGCTAAAAACCCGCCCGTCATCGACAATCATTGATTAATCTAATACTTTTTTGAATACGGCCAACCGCCGCAGTATCGTTTCGCTCGCAGTGCGATGCAGCAATTATCGCAAGTTACGAAGATTAGTGCCTTATAGGGCGTAGAACTTTAAAGGTGATACCATAACCCTTTACATCGGCACGAACGACTTCGGCGCTGATTGTGCGGGCGGGATCTGACGCGGCTAGGGAGATCGATAGATTAAATTTCTGGCCAATATTAAACACGTGCGGTGTTTCAATAAAAGCGCCGGTATCACTGAAATTTTTTACAGTGAAAATAGGCAGCAGTTCGTTGGTTAAAAATTCAGAAGGAATGTAGCATTCAATACGCTGACTTTGACGCTGGTCAGTCATGCTGAAATTCCTCGATCGATGAAAACGTTTAGGCCAGGCCCTGTATAAATCAACCATAAAGACGAATAGGTAGTGGTAAAAGGCTGCTCTTAAACCCGCTGAGCCTTAAAAGCCGTGAACGATCCGACAAACTTATAAAAAGTGCACAAAATGATGACGATCGCCTATATATTCATTCGTAGGATCAGCACAATGCGTGCCAGATCAAAAAAACCAAAAAGCAGATAAATTTCAATAGATTATAAGTAATTGTGATTTTTATTTTTTTAAGATGGGTCTAAAATTTGCATAAATATAAGAAAAATTTTTCATAAACACCGAATAACTATTTATAATTATGCTATAATAATGAACAGGAATGTTTACATCATTAGTCGTGGATTCGTTAGAGGCTGCTGCACCACTATTATTTTAAACATCTGTCCGATCCCGAAATCATTAATTAGCCGATATTGTTTATAAAAAAGTATTTTCGGCACAATCACTTGATTCAGTGCCACTGCTGTTTGTGTGCCGTATGATTTATTTTTTGGTATGCTCTCGATATCTACTCAAGTAAACTGATTTTAATTGATGTGAAGAAAAGCGCACATCTTTATAAAAAAAGATAATTGAGGGAAAGCATATCTCTAAACCAATAGAGACCGTACGATGACAATGAGAGCAATGATGGAAAGATGACGTGTTAAACTGTTTTGAAACTTCATTTAAAATAAAAATGTATCAAATTTGTAAAGCCAGGGAGGTAAGCGATGCGAAAATTTCTAACCATTCTTTTGTCTATCGTTTTGATGGGCGTATATGTCCAGAGTAATGCTCAGGAAGAACTTCAAGTCACCGGACCGGCCAGCGCGACCCGATTGACGTTTCAATCGATTGAAGAAAATAAATTGTTGGTTTCGACGCTGGATAACGAAGGCAACCCAATTCTGGGATTGCAGCCGCAGGATTTTCAGATCATTAAAGGAAGAAAAAATGCCCAGATTCTATCAGTAGAACCTTTGGAAACCAGTAAAAAAATCGGATTAAATATCGTTCTGGTTGTGGATAATTCATTTTCAATGAAGCAGCGCAAGGCAGTTCAGTCGCTGTTATCCGCCCTCGAAGAATTCTACAGCATTGTTCGACCAATGGATAACATTCATGCGGTTGTTTTCGATCAAAAGAACACCATCGATGTCGATGGGCGTAAATTGCATGCACGCACTTTTCAATCCAGCAATGTATCGGAATTGAGAAATTTTTTTAAACAGAGTTTTTTTGATAATTTGACCAATGGTACTTTTTTATATGACGGCATGGCGGTAGGATTAGATATTATTCGCAAGATGCCGGATAAGGCTAATAAGTTTATGGTGGTCTTCTCAGACGGCAAAGACATCAACAGTGCCATTAATGAATCCGGGGTACAAGCCATAGCCAAAGGAATCCCCAATTTTTCGGCTTACTGTCTTGATTTTACCCAGACAAAGAGCATGGATGCGTTCTTAAAAGCTTTTGCCGAAAAGAATAATGGGAAAATCTGGAAAGCGGCCTCCTCGACCGAACTGCTGCCGATATTCAAAGAGTTTTCTACCACACTGCTGCACCGCTACATTGTCAGTTACCGTTTTCTCACGGCTCCGGAAGGATCGCTGGCCCTCGAACCATCGACCCTAACGATTGAAGAGGTCACAACCATCGATAGCTCGCCCCTGCTCAATTATGTTTTCTTTGCGGAGGGCCAAAGCGACATCGGCGATCCTTATATTCTTTTTGCCGGCCAAAGCGATACGCGAAGCTTTGCAGAAGAGAAGCTTCGGGGATCTATGGAAAAGTATCATCACCTGCTCAATATTATCGGCAGGCGTTTGACAGACAATCCGGATGCCAAAATTACATTAGTTGGTTGTAACTCTAATAAAGGCGCTGAGAAAGGCAATCAAACCTTATCGCGTAGTCGCGCGGAATCGATCAAGGCCTATTTGCGCTACATATGGGCCATCGAACCTTCGCGCATGGACGTCAAAGCCCAAAATTTGCCCACTGCTCCTAGCACCAGCTATGTGCCCGAGGGGGTTGCGGAAAATCAGCGAGTTGAAATCCATTCGGAAGATCCAGCCATTTTAGATACCATTCAAAGTACCTATGTCCAGGAAATGTCGTCTACCAAGACGATTCGTATGGTGCCCAAGATCGAATCGGAGGCTGGTGTTGCCACCTGGAAGCTTTATTTGCTGGGCAACAACCAAAGCCGTATTGGCACAGCTTCCGGTGAAGGAAATTTGGCCCCTGCATACGAATTTGATTTGGCCACGGTGGGGCTTGATAAAATTGCTTCCTTTCAATCAATTACCGCCGGTATGGAGGTATCGGATAAAGAAGGCGAAGTTTTCGTAAATGAAACGGCGGCTTCCATGAAGGTCAAATATATTAAACGTCAAGAGCGAATGGCCCAAAAAATGGGGTATCGGGTCCTTGAAAAGTATGCTCTTATTTTGTTTGATTATAACAGCGATGCCATCAAGGCGCGCAACAAGGTAATCGTTGATCGCATTATCGAGCGCATGAAGGCTTTTCCAAGCGCGCAGGCCAAGATCGTTGGTCACACTGATAACATCGGCAAGGACGAGTATAATCTCAATTTATCGGAACGTCGTGCCAAGGCGGTTTTTGAACAGATGGTGGCAGCCGGTATGGTGGCCGGTGAAAATGTTACCTATGCCGGCGCCGGACCCCACGATCCCTTATACGATAATACCGCCCCGGAAGGCCGGGCCCTCAATCGTACCGTGACGGTGACCTTGGAATATCAAAAAGAAGGCTAAGCAGTTTCAATATAACAAATACGCTTTTAACCTAATAGGATAAACACAAAGGCAGTCGTTGCTCGGCTGCCTTTGTGTTTTTTTGCCTCGAACAAAATAGGGATCGAGCATGCGGAACGCTGGAAAATTAATGATAGTCTCAATTTGAGTTCGCTAATGTTAACGATAATCAAGCCTACCAGGTTGTATTAAGCTGCTGCTGTTTTTTCATCGATAACAGGTCTGAGCCGCTAAGAAAATAAATGGTTTTATACTTAAAAATTATGTCGAGGGCGGCGGACTAACAGCGGCACTTTCAACTGCAGAGGTTTTGGGTCTACGTTTGTACTCACTCAGTCTTTGCAGAATCACATAAAAAACCGGCACAAACAGAACCGACAGCACGGTGGCCGCCATCATGCCCCCGAAAACCGCGGTGCCCACCGCCTGCTGGCTGGCAGATCCGGCCCCCGACGCAAATACCAGCGGCAGCACGCCTACGATTCCGGCCGGTGCTGATGACGGCTTTTTCGTTTATTTTCGGCGTGCTGCCGCTGGTATTTGCTTCGGGGGCCGGATCGGCCAGTCAGCAGGCGGTGGGCACCGCGGTGTTTGGGGGCATGATGGCGGCCACCGTGCTGTCGGTTCTGTTTGTGCCGGTTTTTTATGTGATTCTGCAAAGACTGAGTGAGTACAAACGCAAACCCAAAACCTCTGCGGTTGAAA
>JAAUYK010033729.1_pt1 | contig 13790 bp, 11 predicted proteins | sample 7278021 | NCBI WGS metagenome assembly JAAUYK01 (sample SAMN14350223, study PRJNA611818) | marine sediment metagenome | isolation source: surface marine sediment (1.8m) | place: French Polynesia: Moorea | collected 2018-08
CTCACTGCATCATGAAAAATATCTCTAGCAGACATCAATCTTGGAATAAACAAGCATTACAGTTGTTAATCATAGCACATAACATACTGTCTGCTAGGTCTATAAGCATATAATCAATATTTTGTCAAGGTCACTGTTACATTTCGGCTTTAGTTTAGTACATTAGCTCAAATTTCTAGGTAAAAATTGAGTAGTTATGAACTGTTTTAAAGCGATCGCAAAACAAGGAACAAGGACACAATAGTAATACTTAGCCCTCTTTTAATTGTAGACATAATGGCTACAGATTTTTATTCTTGATCATCATACCACAACCCAGTTAACTCGTCCACTATTGATAATTATTCTCATACATAAAGTTATATAAAGAGATGTAACTTATTTGTATTTTGTTGCTTTCCATAACAGTTAGATAAGTTTAACTTAACGAGAAGGAGTCAAACTTCTTTGGAAACTCAACAACCGCAACCAGAAAGAAGGATATTGCTTTTGTAACTTGTCAGGGAGTTGTTTTAATAGTTGGTTAAACCAAGAAGCAAACAGCAAATTTTTCAAGCTATCACCAGTAAACTCAAAATAAGACCCTAACCAACGAATTAAGTCTTTATTTCCCGCCATTTCCCATATCCAAAGCAATAAAGCGGGATTTTTTCTGGCAGCTTTTAAAGCGAGTCGAGTAAACATTAACCAGGTTGTCCTATCTTTGATGAAGGTATCAGCGACTTCTGGGGGAGAGTCAGCTAATAAACCAAAAAAGGTGTTTAACATGGAATTAATACGCTGTGGGGGTAAGGTTTTTCCTGTAGGAACCATCATTCCTTTAGAAAACAACCAAGTTACGGCTACATTACTCTGATAAGCCCGAATTCTGTTTAAATCTGCTGCTTTGAGTAAATCGTGTTTTAAACAAAAGTCTAATAAATAGGTTAATTTGTCTAAATTACGGACTAAAGAACCAAAACCAGTGAAAATTAAGGGAGATTGTAAAGATGCTGCGTCTCCAATAGCTACCAGTCTATCAAAAGCGATTTTGCGATCGCCTTTACCCACACTAAAATGGCCAGGGATATAACCAAAAGTTGGCTTTTTCCATGTCAATTTTTCTGGATCACAACGACGATATTCTGGCAAAATATTGAAGAAATCTTCATACATTTCCAATAAAGATCCAGGATTTTCAGGATGTACTTGATGGTAATGAAAGAGATAGAAAGTTAACTCATCTCCTTCTCCTGGAAACAACTCCCAGATTAATTGTCTACCACGAGAAATATCCCCATGAGAGTTTAAAACATCTCCATATTGACTATCCCAAACTTCAGTATCCATCCCTTCAATAACTGCACCAACTGTAGGACAAACACTATTAAATGTTTGCTTACCATTTAGTTGCCAAGCAATAGGAGAAGCTGTTCCCATCGCATCTACTAATAAACGTCCGCGAACTTCTTTTGTTTCTTTTGTTTCTTTTGTTTCTAAATCAACTAAACTGACTGTTACTGCTTCTTGATCAATATCAGCTTTAATAAATTCAGTTCTTTCCCAAATATCTCCCCCTGCTTCTTGTAATTTTTCACCACATAATTTAAGTAATTTAGTGGTATCAATAGCAATATTTAAGACCGTTGGTGTATGTAAAATATCAGCTTTTAAATAAGAAGGATTATTCCCATCAAAAAACTTATTAAAACCATCCACATATTCCGTAGCAATAATCGATTCAAACTCAGCCGATGTAAATAAACCCAAGTTAATTAAACTTTGAAACTCCGACCGAGAAATATTCCACTCACGGTTCATGCGTCCAAACACCAACCGTTCCACCAAAAGTACCCGATAACCTAATCGTGCCATTACCGCAGCGTGAATGACCCCTAAAGCACCGCCAATATAAATTAGGTCATATTTGGTCTGGGAAGATTGAGACGGCTGATCTTGTTCAAAAATGACTTGTTTGGGTTGTTGAGGATTTTTAACACTTTCTCGCCATCTTTTTTCCCACCAATAAACCCGTTGCAAATCTGTTTCTCCTTGGGGCATTTTACGAAAAAAATGCACCGTTTTTGGATAATAAGCTTCTAAAGCGTCAAAAATTGAAGCAGAAGAAGTATCTAACTCAGGTAACTGAGGATATTCTTGAGGAAATGCCTTTCTAATCTCTTGTTCTAAGTGACGACAAACCTTTGTTTCTGAGGGAAAAGGTTTCTTTCCCCAACGAAAAATTTTCAGATAAGTGGTTCGTTGTACTGACCAAACAAAGATGGATAATTCAGTCTCTCCTGGTGTCGAGGGAGAAACCCCAGAAATAACTTGTAAACGAACCCCATTTGCTGTAGGATTTTTTTTGCCCGTTGGAGGAGTCCAATGGGCTTGTAACCAGTGACAGACATCATCAGTGTTGGGGTTGGGAATTTCTAAATAAGTGATTTCCTTCATTACGATATGTTAAGAAAAGCAAAAATAAGCCAAAGTACAGATTCCATTTGGTTGAAAGTAAGCTAGACTTTCCGTTACTGTATTCTGAGAGAACCTTTAAAAAAGTTTACAAGTTGTGACCGATTTAGACAATTGACGATAGCCTTATGAATTATCCCATTCCAGCGAGTCCAGAAGAAATATTTGCCCTGCGTAGTAGACCAGTTGACGAAGAAATGATCGCCCTTGCTATTACTGGAGTGGTTAATCTTGCCCGTTCTCAGGGACAATCATTAGATGAGTTAACGGCCGAAGTTTTAGAAGATGATCCTTTGCTAGATAGGGTTCAACGTCGTTGGTTAAGTGATTTAATTCGCCAAGTATGGCAAGCTTTACCTTAAAATAATTTGAGTTGACCAGATATTTACAACTTGGGGTAATTCAAGAATAATTCTATGATTCATCAACCACCAGCCGGCGCAAGAGACTTACTTCCCCTAGAAGTTGTTCAGAAAGCTTGGATTAATGATACTCTCCAGCAAGTGTTTGGACAATGGGGTTATCAACGTATTGTCACGTCTACTATCGAAAGATTAGATACCCTCAAAGCTGGAGGTGCGATCGAAGATGAGACGGTAATTCAACTTCATAATAATAGTGCGGGACAGTTAGGTTTAAGGCCAGAATTAACCGCTTCGGTTGCTCGTGCTGCGGTAACACGGATGACAGAGAATAGTTACCCTCAAAGACTGTGTTATCGTGCCAATGTCTTTCGTAACCCTCCCAGTAGTCATCACGGTCGACAATTAGAATTTTATCAAGCTGGGGTAGAATTATTATTTTCTGGGGGAACTTTAGCTGATGCAGAAATTCTGCTTTTAGTGGCTGATTGTTTACAAAAATTACAAATTCCTAACTGGTATTTAATTTTAGGAGATGCAGGACTAACGAGATCATTATTATCACCGTTTCCCGAAGGGTTACGGCAGGAAGTACGTAATTGTTTATCTACGTTAGATTATATTAAACTTGAAGGTTTAGACTATCCTAATGAGAAACTAAAACAACGAGCAAAACTACTATTTAATTTACGAGGTAAACCCGAAGAAGTTGTATCAAAAGTATTAGATTTAAGTTTAGATGAAACAGGAAAAAGTTGTCTCAATAATTTAAAGTCGTTAATAGAGTTAGTTAATAATAGTGCTTCTCAAACATTACCTTTAACTTTAGATTTAAGTTTAATTCAAACATTTGATTATTATACAGGCATTACTTTTAAAGTTATCCAAAAAACTAATAATCAACTACAAACTTTAGGACAGGGAGGACGTTACGATCAATTATTAGCAGTCTATCATCCTCAACAAAAATCAGCACCAGGAATCGGTTTTTCCCTCAATGTAGGTGCTTTACATCGTTGTTTGTTATCAACAGATGTTTTACCCCAAAAGCCTAATTTAATCGACTATTTAGTAGTAGCAAAAAACACAGAATCTCAATTAGAAGCTTTAAAATATGCCCAAAAATTAAGAGAGGATGATAACTTATTGAGAGTTACTATTGATTTAGAAAAAAGGAACGATGAAGAAATTAAAAAATATGCTCAAGCAAATGGAATTAAAACTATTGTTTGGATAGAAAAAGGACAAGAACCTATTATTAACTGAGTTTGAATCGAGCAAAAATTTTATTAAGGATATAAGGTGATTGAATCAAACAGGAGTAATCTTAAGTTTAGTTGGTTTTCTTTTCAAGAAAAGTTAAGTTTTTTGAAAGACCAGTATGGGATCAGAAAATTGACAGTTAAGATAATTACACCGAAACTTTCTTAAAGTTATTTGTTACAATATTTGGAGAAGTGTATGGATTTTACTTATCTAAAATATATCAAAAATGTTACGTCTTGGGATGGGAAATGGGCCTATAAGTATTGGAATAATTCTGATTTTCCGTTAACTAAAAATTCTTACTTTCGCTTAAACTTTCATGCAATTAAAGATAAGGAAAATCAAGGGATAGAAAATCATACTAAGAACTTAGAAAAAGGTTCTTTGATTATTCTTTCTCAGAATAAAAAAATCGAAAAACAAGAAAATCGCTATTTAATGCATATAGTAGAACTGGTTAATCAGGGATATGAAGATGAACCACAATGGGATAAGAAGGAAGAAGATTGGAATATTTTTAGATGGGTTAAAGTTCATTGGATAGCTAATTTTAATAATATTAGTTCTATCCCTATTGATCAAGAGGTAATGAAAGTAAATTGGAGTTGGTACAACACAAAAGCTAAATCATTGTCAGCTACTAACTTGATGAATGAGTGGGGTAATATTGACAACTTGAGAAATCATTTAGAATCAGTTTTTAAACCTCTTATGTAATGTTATTAATTGAACGATCAAGAAAAAATAAAAAGACGTATTTCTTTAATAAATTCAGATTTTAAAGTATCCTTATGTTCAATTCAATTTAATATAAGAGGAAAAGACATAGATTAACTAATAATGATTATAGATATAAGACAATTATTAGTATTATAAAAACTATTTAAAAAATCCAACTTATTCAATAATCTAATACCTAAAAACACTACATTTTTTTTGATAGAGGGTATAAAAGATGAATTTTCAGATTAATTATGATCAAGAAGTAGATGCAGCTTATTTTCGTCTTGAGAATCAGACGGTTTTAGATTCTCAAGAAATTGCTGATGGGATTATTATTGATTATAATGAAGATAATAAGATAATAGGAATTGAGTTATTAGGTGTAAAAACCATCAACTTGGAAAATTTATCTCTCCTTATTCCCCTTTTACCTGAATCATTTAAAGCACAAATTAAAGACTTTTTTTCCTTAGAGTTTAATAGAATAGAAGAAAGCGCACATTAACGGATAATAATCATGGACATGGAACAATTATTAGTATTATGAAAACTATCTATAAAATCAAATGAAGATATTGAAGAATATTTTTCTGATGTAGATGAAGGATTATTACCATTGAATAATATTGACTTATAATAGTGTCCCACATCTACTTACTAGACATTAATATTCTCTAAAATTTTGGTTAAATATTCCACAAGAAAAATATTTCCAAAAATTTTATTTAAGCTTGATTAACATTGTTAACCGTCTCTTTAAGAACATTAGGAGATGGGGCAAAATGTTCTAAAGTTAATTGTTCTGGATAAGTAGAAAACTCTGGTAATACTTCTTGAATAAACGCTTCTGCTGCCTTAGAACGATAACGGTTAGGATTAATAATAACCGACAAAGTTCTTTTTACCTTAACTTCTTCAAGAGAAGCAACATAAATTTCTCCCATTTTCACCTCTTTTTCAATAGCAGTAATAGAGACAAATGCAGCACCCAAACCAGCTTGTACAGCATTTTTAATCGCTTCAATAGAATTTAATTCCATTTCAATAGTTAAGCGTTTGGTATCAATATTACACCGAGTTAAAACCTTATCAATTACCTTACGAATGGTTGATTGAGCATCCAAACTAATAAAATTAAGACGATATAAATCATCTTTTTGCACCTTTTCCTCTTGAGCCAAAGGATGATCAATTGGTAAAATTAAAGCCAGTTCATCCTCAGCATAGGGAATAATTTTTAAAGTATCTTGTAACTCCCCAGGAACTTCTCCCCCAATAATAGCCAGATCAACCTGTCCATTGGCAACTCCCCAAGAAGTGCGTCGGGTAGAATGAACCTGTAACTGTACCGCTACATCCGGATATTTTTGGCGAAATAAACCAATCATGCGAGGCAACAAATAGGTTCCCGTTGTTTGGGACGCACCAACAATTAATGTTCCCCCTTGAAGATTTTGTAAATCTTCGATCGCACGACAGGTTTCTTGACAGAGGGTAATAATTTTTTCCCCGTAGGATAATAATAAATGACCCGCTTCCGTTAACTGTGCTTTACGTCCACCGCGATCGAATAAAGGTACATTTAACTGTTTTTCTAAATTTTGAACTTGCAGACTAACAGCAGGTTGAGACACATATAATGTATCTGCGGCCCGTTTAAAACTTCCCTCAGTAGCGATCGCTTTGAGGATGCGCAATTGGTCTAAAGTGAAAGGAATATCTGACATAAGTTTGTCATTAGGGATTTTATCGGTTATCGTTCATTAGTTACCACTGATCCGTTTTTTAGTTATGGTTTACTGCTTTACGATAACTCTTACTTATCATGACAGTAACACAACAGGGGAATAAATTTACAAGTTAAGATAAATTGTTTTCTCTAAGGGGATTTTCTGCTGCCAATAAAGCTTCTGCTTTGTCAATAGAAAGGGGACGAGAAAATAAATAACCTTGGCCATATTCACAACTGAGAGACTCTAAAATGCTCATTTGCCCTTCTGTTTCAATACCTTCAGCAATGACATCCAGATCCAAATTATGACCTAAAGAAATAATAGTCCGCACAATTGAAATGTATTTCTGACTGTCTTCTCCCTCTTCCATACCTGCAACAAAAGATTTATCGACTTTGAGGGTATCCACAGGAAAACGATGTAAATAATTCAAAGAGGAGTAACCTGTACCAAAATCGTCAATACTTAACCTTAAACCCAACTCTTTTAAACGATTAAGCATATAAATTGCCTCTTCCACATTATTCATTATCATACTTTCGGTGATTTCTAATTTTAAGTGATCGCCTTCAACCCCTGCTGCATCGAGAATGCGTTTAATTTGTTTGACCAGGTTGGGTTCAGAAAATTGACGACCGGATAAATTAACACTCATAATTAGAGCAGGATAGCGAGGAAAGCGTTCCTGCCAATGGCGAACTTGACGACACGCTTCTGTCAAGATCCATTCTCCCAAAGGAACAATTAACCCGGTTTCCTCGGCCACTGGAATAAAATCCCCTGGAGAGACAAACCCTCGAGTTTGAGAATTCCAACGTACCAACGCCTCAAAACCAGAAATTTTCCCCGTTTTTAAAGAAAATATTGGTTGATAATATAACTGAAATTCTTGTTCTTCTAATCCCACCCGTAAATCCTTTTCTAAATGCCAACGTTGTACCGCTTGGGTATCCATCCCAGGTTCAAAGATTTGGGGACGACTAGAATTAATTTCTTTGGCCTTGTGCATGGAAATATCAGCGTAACGCAGTAATTCGGGGCCATGAAAATTGCTACCTGTCTTTTCAAAAGAGATACCTATGGTTACAGTGAGATAAATTTCTTGTCCTTGCCAAAATAGGGGTTGACTTAACACCTGTTGTAATTTTTCGGCAAAGTGGACTACTTCTTGCTTATCCGTGACTGGTTTTAACGAGATGGCAAACTCATCTCCTCCAACCCGTCCTAAATGATTGTCAGAATTAAGCTGTTCTTGAAGACGTTGGGAGGTGGCAATCAGTAAATAATCTCCTGCTTGATGGCCTAAACCATCGTTAATGGTTTTAAAGCGATTGAGATCAATAAATAAAACCGCTACTAACTCCGATGAGTCTGAATTGTTTTTCTGATTAAGTTGTTGTAATTTTTTCTCTAAGTTCCTTCTATTGGCTAACCCTGTCAGGGGATCATGATAGGATTGATAAACCGTTTTATAGGCTAAAACATAGGTTCCCGAGATCAAAAAACTTAGTAAAGGTGGGACAAAAGGAATCCAACCGAACTGGGTGAATAGAAAGAAACATAAGAACCATAATCCGGCCACCGAAAGAATTACATTACACCCTAATATCCAGAGACGTTGCGATCGCCAGACCACCACTCCTCCCAATATAGACCATAATCCAATCCACATCCATTCTACGGACTCGGACCAAAACCAAAAAGGTTTTTCTGTTTGCAAAATTGTTCCTAAAACTTGACTGATAATTTGTCCATGAATTTCTACCCCTGACATTTCAAAGTTTGTGGTTGCTGTGGCACTATAAGGGGTGGGAAAGACATCTTTTTCAGTGGGAGTTGTTACCCCAATTAAAACTATTTTATCTTCTACTAAATCTCGAGTGAAATTACCATTAAGAACGTCGGTTAAAGAAATAATTTTAGCGATTTTTTGGGAACGATAGTTAATTAATATTTGCCAACCGAATGCTTCTGAGCCTCGTAACATATATCCCCCAGAATTTTGTTGCAAACGAGGTATTTTTTGAGAATTTATTTCCAGGGCATCAGGGGTTACTTGAAAATCTGTATCTTGTTCTTTTTGCAAATATTTTAAGATAGTTTTTAAGGCAAAAGAATATTTTTTCAGTTTTCCCGAAGGAGACTCAACATACAAAAAACTGCGACGCACCACATTATCATGATCGATAGGTAAATCACTAAAACCTACTCTATCTTTAGGGAGGTTATTGGGAGGAGGAACCCCAGGACTATCTTTTGAAGGTAGTTCTTCAACAACAATAATATTATCTTTTGAGAGAGCTTTTTTTAACTTTTCAGTCCCAGGATAACGAGGAATATCTCTATATATATCAAGGCCAATTACTCTAGGATTATAATCTTGTAATTTATTTAAAACTTGAGCCATTACTTCATCAGACAAAGGCCATTGTTTTTGTTGTTTAATATCAGCTTCATCCACACCAACAATTAACAAACTTGGGTCGGCATTTTGAGAAGAATTAAGTCTTACTTTATGATCATAAGCAACTAACTCAAGAAATTGTAAATTACCGTTTTGTCTAAGGGAAACAATTCCTCCAGTCACCACCAGACTAGAAAGAATAATAGAAGGTAAAGACAATAACCAAAGTTTTTGCCATTTTCTAGAAGGATTATTACTAAAATTAATAGTAGTTTTCTTAGTTTCTTGAGAATATGACTCGTTATTATGACTAACGAGAAAAGAACGAATTACTTGATATAAATTAGTTAACACTATAGTTTGGATGAATAACTAAACAAAAAAATCAGACAGGGCTGCTTAACAAGACTTTCCTGTTATGATGAGATAATAAGCTTAATAGAAAAAGTTGGTGTGATCATGATCACAAATAGGATAAAAAAGTGGACACAGAACAAGATTCGAGAGTAGAATAGCTTAGGAGTACGAGTATGTTGAGTCTATTATCTGGATTATTGCTTCTAGTTTTAGATACTCAATATTTAACCCCAATTACTTCAGAAAATTTACATCATTATAGTAATTGACAACAACATTGAAACCATGTTTAACCAGAAACCAATTAAACTAACAACAGGAATAATAACTTTATCCTCCCTGATTCTACTGTCTTTTTCCAGTATGGGGGTGGCTCGAACCGAAACCAGTGGGAGTAATAACAATGAACCCGAAGAGTCCATCGCTGATAGTGTCCCCGATCGCCGTAGGGGTGGGGCGCGTCGGGGCATCATAACTGTGGAAAATAGTCAAGACGAAGATAATTATAATCAAGAAATCCTTCAAGTCCCCGAAAGACGGAAACCAGCAGCCCATCGCAATAATAATCAGTGTAACTTTAAGCCTCAAGAGTTAACTGCCTTGATTCCCCAAAATAATATACCGGGAAAAACCACAGCTACCTCCCCCACTTTATACTTTTCTGTGCCAGCGATTACAGCCAACATTGAAATTGAATTTGTTCTACGGGATCATCAAGATAAATTAGTCCAAAAACAAACTTTCTCAGGTAAAGGAAAAGCAGGAATTATGGGCTTAGAATTGCCCGCAGTTTCTCCTATTTCCTCCACTAATAGCAATAGTAGCTACCATTGGTATTTATCGGTTATTTGTAATCCTGGCGATCGAGCTTATGATATTGTTGTGGAAGGATTACTACAACCAGTTCCCCTGGAAACTAATCTGGAAAAACAACTGGCAACAGCTACCCTTGAAGAAAAAATTAAACTCTATCAAACTCACGATCTCTGGCACGAAGAGTTAGAGACTTTAGCGACAATGAAGCGATCGCAGCCCCAAAATTCTCGCATATCTAAACAACTCGGACAGTTATTACAATCGGTTAAACTGGACCCCAGCATCGGCCAACAACCCTTATTAGGAACACAACGCCTAAGTTTAAACCGTTAGCGACGATAAAACAGAGATGTGATAAAAAATTGCGGTAAAACCAACATTCTACGCCAACGCCAAGGTTCTTGATAGAGTCGGTATAGCCATTCTAAGTTATTGTTCCGTAACCAACCCGGGGCGCGGCTTTTTGTTCCCGACCAAATATCGAAACTACCTCCAACCCCCACCCAAATGGCCTGGGGACACAGATTTCTGTTTTCACGAATCCATACTTCTTGACGAGGAACCCCTAAACCCACCAAAATTAACCGAGGTTGTTGCGCTTTGAGGGTATTTTTCCAGGTTTCTTGTTCTTCCGATGACAAATAACCATGAGCAGTAATAATATTAACTTTAGGTAGTTTAACGCGCCACTGAGTAGCGGCCGCTTCTGTGACCCCAGGTTTACCACCATAAAAAGCAATTAGATTACTTTGACCATTGTTGGCCAACGCTTCAATTAAAGACTGGGCCAGTTCTATACCCGGACAACGTTGCTGTTGTTGTCCCCTCATCTTTAAATAGATAACCACACCGGCCCCATCAGGGATAACTAAATCTGCTTCTTGAATAATTTGGGCCACCAGAGGATCTTTTTTGGCTAACATGGCCATTTCGGCGTTAATAGTGACGACATGAACCCCTTGATCTTTTGGGCGAGGTTCTAGTAACCAATTGGTATAGTTATGGGATAAATGAACCGGTAAACCGAGAACGGGAAAGGTTTTAGGCATGACTTTTTTGTGGGGGAGAGGGGGGAGACTGGGTGACGGGGAGAGGGGGGAGTGTGGGAAGTGTGGGGAGAATGAGGCAATACATAATGTTTTCTCTTCTTATCCTTCAGCTTCTTCCCTATCTCTATCTCAACAGATAATTTCCAAAACCTACCTAGTGCCGCTACGCGAAAGTCAAAAGGCAAAAGGCAAAAGGCAAAAGTATCGATTGGTAAGGGTTTGAGGCTTTTGCGACTGGTGGGTTATTTCCACCACGCTGCACTAGTATTGAGTGGAAAGTTTTCTAGGTATATTACCTTCTCACTACTGCCTCCTGCTTCCTGTCTACTGCCTCCTGGTTGCTGCCTCCTTTATCCTTAAAACGGGGAAACTTAGGGAAAATAATCAGAGCAATTAACCCTAACCAAGCTAAGCTACTAATCCAGTTAGCCCAGGCTAAACCATGAAAGGTTGTCCGAATAGTATAAGTTCCCGGTTCGAGGTATAACCCGGTTAAATTATAGTCGTGATGATGAACGGCAAAAGGCCTCTCAGAAGGTTGTCCATCCACCCAAACTTTTAACATATCGGGATAATACAACACTGGTAACTGGACAATTTTAGCGTCTTCTGAAACAGTAATTTCACAAACCGTACTTACTCCTTGTTGCTGACATTTCTCCTCGGTTTCGGTGACGGGAATGAGGGTATTTTTGGGTAACATCCCGTCAAAGAACAGTTGTTTGACGCGAATATTTAAGGGTTGTCCGTCACGGGTTGCTCCTTTGACCACAAATTTTAGGCCAAAATCATTCTTAGAGTCTGGAAGGGGTGGGAAGGGAACCTCACCTTTCAATTCACGGGAAACCAGGGGAAATGAACCCACAACCTTACCATCAATTTGCACTTCTAAGGTAGCGGTATCGGCAATATTGTCTAAGGGAACCTCTCCCTCGATGAAAAGGACTGGTTTTTCTTCTTTTTCCCATGCCGGATAATATAATTCCGCTTCTAGGATTAAGGGATGATTGACAAAGGTATTCCAAGTGCTGTACCCAGGAATCCAGTCAGGATGTAAAAGGGGTAATGGTGCTTTACCGTAGAGGGTTCTGATAGGGGTACGATAAAGATAGTCTAAGGCCCCAGAATAGCGGAATAATGGTTCTTGTTTTAATTTATCAACTGTTAAGTTTCCTTTGGGTGCCGGAAGCCAAGGACTACTGGCTAAGACAATAGCTAGGATACCAATAATTAAATGACGGCGATCGAGTCTTCGGCGAAAGATTAACACCGTTGCGTAGGCGGTTAATAAGGCTCCAGCCCACATTACATGGGTGAGGAAACGGAAGGTAAACTGAGTTACCCACAGTTTACGGGGTAAAATATTCCAAATGTTGATCGGACTCCAGGTTAAAAATAAGGCAACTCCAAATACCCATAGTAAACCTAACATATAGGGACGAGTTTTCTGTAATTTGGGGGGTAAGGAGGGAGAAAAATAATAATAGTACATAGATACGCCCCAACCTGCCAGTAAAATCCATCCTACCGCCGGATGTAAGCCATAAGTGGTGGCTAAACCGCTTGGTGAGGGTTCAGCGGGTAGGGAAGTGGGAGATAGTAAGTTGGCAAGGGGTGTATAAAAGTTAGTACTAAAAGGGTTGATAACGTTGATTTGTTTACGAATGGAAAGGTAAGGAGAAATAAAGACAACTGGCGCTAAGAAATAAAAGCCCAGTAACCACCCTAAACCATAGCCTTGAAGAGGAGGTAATAAACGGGAAAAAGTGAAATCTTTTTTTCTGGTTTGAATAACAACAATTAAGGCTAAAATACCTATGAATAAGCTGCCGTAAACAAAGGTAATAATATGAGTTACCGCTAAACAAAACCAACTAATGGCACTGAGTATTAGATAACGTTTTTTTCCGGTTAGGTAAGATTGAATAACATAATATAAGGCCATTGGGAAAATTCCTTGAGCAATGGCTTCTGTAAAGGCTCCTCTTGCATGAATATTATTCAAAAAATAAGGGGCAGACATATAAGCAATTCCGCCCAAAATTGCAGCAATACGGGATTGTGTTAGTTGAAAACCTAAGCGATAAATATAAAATGCACCGAGAATTAAAGCTAGTATGATTACTAATTTATAGGCTTCGTAGGGATTATCGGGTGTGACTAATGTATAAAAAAGACCTCCGATAAAATATGGAAGTTGACTATAAAATTGAAAGCCTGGGTAACGCCAACCATTGTCTTCAAGAGGAGCAACTCTTAAAGGAAATTGTCCTTCTAAAATAGCAGTTCTTGCTTGGGCAATATAACCAACATGGGATGGGGTATCATTAATAGAAAAAATGATGTTTGATGAGGCCATTGGTGCCATTAATGACAAGGAAACAACGCCATATAAGACTAGGATTCCTAGTGCAATTCGATGCTTATATAGCCATTGATGGATAGATTTTATAATGTCTTTTGGAGTCATATATTTTAAAAAATTTAACTTATTTTATAAATAAAAATAATGTCGTTACGGGAATAAATGGGTTGATTATTGATTAGAAATTTCCAATTTTCAGCAGCAATAGGATTAGTTTCTTTTTGTACATAAATTTGTTGTTTTACGGTACTATCAATGAGA
>JAAUYK010091087.1_pt1 | contig 13790 bp, 17 predicted proteins | sample 7278021 | NCBI WGS metagenome assembly JAAUYK01 (sample SAMN14350223, study PRJNA611818) | marine sediment metagenome | isolation source: surface marine sediment (1.8m) | place: French Polynesia: Moorea | collected 2018-08
AGGAAGGAGGGTATTTTCCGCGCATTGGTGGATATCGCGCGCGCAGATGTACCTACGTATACGTTCGCTTTCAATACGACGATGTAAATGCATCTTTGCATGTTCATCCTAAATTTGACTGATATTAATTTGCTTATCACAGTAGGACATCGAGCTGGGCAAAGATGTTTTATCACGTTGAGGTGTCCAGGTCGGCGAAGAAGTCTGCGGCGTAGACTGAATTGGCATTGCCTGGCATCTTTTCTGGCAACACCTGCCACTCGTTGCGCGTGAGGTCGAGGCATTCTATGGCCTTCTCAGGACCAGGCCTGAGAAGGGGGCTCGGAGACCCGCCGCCAAATACGAACAGCTTGCTGTCCACCACAGCCACCGCGGGCTTGTGCCTGCAGAAGTACATGTCTGGCAGGCTGCTCCACTCTCCCCGCGCCGGGTCGAATACCTCGGCGGACTTCAAGGCACCGGAGATCCCCTCAAACGTATTTCCGAGGCCACCGACCACGTAGATGAGCCCTGTGGGGCCCACCGCGATCCCTGGTTGACATCGATGATGATTCATGATGCCTACAAAGTCCCAGACATTGGCGTCGGGATCGTACACCTCCATGACGTCTGAATAGGCTCCGTTATTCATACCTAGGAATATATGATACATTGATTGCGATATGCTAAGGAGAAGCATATGATTTGCGTATTCACCTCCGATGGCGTATAGTCGGTTATTAGAGGCCACTAGAGAAACCGAGTTTCTGGTGACATTCATTGCTGCGGTCTCCGTCCAATCAGCTCCTGTTCTGGCATCGACCTGCACGCTAAACGCGGTGGCCCCATTGTTCAGCGCCAGGTTGCCCGCGCCTCCCAAAATGTAGACCCGGTCACCAAGGCAGGCCATTCCAAAGTTCTCCTGAAATTATGAACATGTCAAGAGGTGCTTTGCCATAACTTATTAGGTTCGCACCAAATCTCCCGGTAGGGTGTGAGCGAACTGAGACCACTCGTCGGAGGCCACGCTGTAGATGTATGCTTTGTGGTTGTAGTCTCCATTCAGGATTCCACCGGCTACCAAGAGTCGGCCACTGTCCAACTGACAGACCGAGAAGAAATCGTAGGTAGCTCCCCCCAAACTGTCTGGGTATGGACGCTGTTTGAACTCCACGTGATCCCCGTAGAACATTGCCAGGTGAAAGGCATCCGCCTTGAAAGGCATTGCCACCAACACCCGAGTCGAGAGCCTCGGGCGCGACGCAGACACCACCACGTTGGCCGGGGAGCGCATCTCTTTCAGCAGAAACTCGCTCACGGCTGAGTCGGCGCGAACGTCCGTGTCGTCGGCCAGAACGCCGGCAAGAAACTTCACGGAGAGGAGGTGGAACCGGATGCAATCTGAGGCAAGCGCGACAAAGGCGGAGAGCGGCCCGTTTTTCTTGCACCAGTCGAGCGCGGCCTGGAATACCTCCTCCTCGGTCTCTGTGCGGAGGCACTCGTGCTTCAGGTACTTGCGAACCTCGTCCTCTTCGAGGGTGAGGAACGTCTCCGTCCTGGCGAACTGTGCAAAGTTCTTGCGGATGAATTTGTCCACGGCCTCGGAGAGCCTCGGACAGTCGAAGACGTTGCCCACGTCCCTGATGTCCAGGTAAGTGTCGAAGCTGATGTGCCTCTCTATGACGCCCAGGGTTTTGTTCTTGATCTCCGCCAGCTCGAGCAGGTCTGCCGCCCGGATGAGATCGATCACGTTGTGGTGCGATATCTCCACCTTTCCAGTGTAGACGTAGTTGATGAGCTGCTCGACGGCGTCGGCACGGATTCCGAGCTCCCCCTTGGGGTCGATCTGCACGCGGTCCCTCTGGCGCTCGTCGAAGTTAGACCCCTCTCTGAACATTCCTCTGAAGTAGGGCGAGCACCCTGCGAGGATGAGTTTGTGCGCCGGGAACTCCCTGTTCTCGACTGCGATGACCACGTCCGTCATCTCCCTGGCGAGGCGCATCGAGTTGAAGCGGTCGCGGAACTTGCGGTCAGTCAGGTAGTCGTCGCCGTGCTCCATGGCGTCGAGGGCGAGGAGATTCTCTTCTTTCACAACTCAAATAGACAAATGCTGGGTGGTACGTCTATCCGTCCGGAGTTGCCAATCTTGCCATTTGTACGCAAGTTCGTTATATAATGCTTGCTTACATTATAAGTTTTTATAGCTCCTCGATCATGCAGTCCTCATTATTTGCTCTGCTCATCCTAGGACTAACTTGACTTAATTCTGCTTTGTTGTCGCTCATGATATCGGCTCATCTGAAGAATTGATGTACGTATGGCGAGCCCGCCAAAGTTTAAATTAAACTTTTTGTTCCATGAATTTTTTTGCTCCCCGCAAGAGGTGAAAATCACATTATTCCCATAGGCGATGGCTTTAATTTTGCATCAATGAACTCAACAGCTAGTGAACTGAGTGAAGTAACTGAAGTTACAACAAAAACTCAAAAAGTCAAATCAAACTATCAAAGTCAGTGATTTGCGAGCGCGAGACTCTCGCGGCGAGAGTCTCGCGAGTCGCGAGACTGCATTCCAATTTCCATTCAACTCTGCGAAGTGCGAACTGCCGTCGATCGATCATGTTCCCTCGGGAGTTGGGTAGCGGGGCCTCCTCCGACTCGCCGGCGGCGCGTTTGTCGAGCGAGTTCTCCCTGCCGTCCCCCATCCTGCCGCAGTCGAACCCAAACACATTTCATCCCAGAAACGTCTCAAGGGAGACGACGGCGGCCGGGGCGGCGGCGACTTCGAGCCGATCAAGGAGACAGCAGAGAGCAGGGGCCCAGATCCCGATACCGTCCTCCCTGGCCAGCGGGCGAAATCAAAGTCACGAGGATGGCGACGGCGATGGGGACGAGGACGCCACCAGCGAGGATGACACGACCTTCCTCTGTCTGTACTACACTCGCGGCAAGTTGGGCGCCGCTCTCTACAGCCTCGACTCCGCATCGCTCGCTCTCCTCCCGACCGTCTCAGACATGGGGCCGGACTTCAAGGTGGCGAAGGCGCTGCTATATCAGGTATGTGACCTGAGTGGCTTAATGGTTGAATTTCCGTGCTTACCTGTTGACATTTATTGTACGTACTGTACAGACGGATCCCCGCCACGTCTTGATTTGCTCGAGTCAGCCGAAGCCGTTCGTTGAGGTCGTGAAGCACGCTTGCGGCGTGGAGGAGGAGGCGACCGAGGTGATGGCTGACCCGGGCGAAGACGAAAACGACGAGGAGGAGGGTGGCGGAGACGCCGAAACTCACATAACAGCGGACCAAGACAATGGAGTGAGGCGACGAGAAAACGGTGATGGGGAGGCAACGACTTCCCCTAGGCCAGAGAGGCAAGACGAGACCTCGAGAGACTCGGCGTTGCGCAACACTCGTCTTCATATTATGTCGTATGACCTCCAATATTATTAGTTGCTTCTCCTTTGTGATATCGAGTGGGTAACTTTATTTCCAGGGGCAAATGCTTCGGTTTCCGGTCGTGCCAGCGCCGCATCGTCAACATCCGGCTGCCGAGAGAGACGGCCAACGTGGACGAGATGGGGCGCTTGCACTTCTCGGAGGAGGAGCACATGCTGCTCATCAACAGTCTGGTCGACCTGAACAGCGAGAGCGGCGTCCGTGCCACCGGCGCACTGCTCAAGTTCATGGACGCCAACCGGGCCGGCGTGGCCCTCAACCTGGATGCTCCCGACTCCAACTGCATGGTGATGGAGATCAAGTCCCTCTGCCTGGAGGACGTGGTCAACATTGACGAGACCACGTTCACGGCACTGCAGATTTTCAGCTCAGGATATCAGCCGACAGCCGGCGCCAAGTTTGGCAGCTGGAATAAGAAGCGCGAGGGACTGAGCCTGTTCAGCATCGTAAACAACTGCAAGTCGGTGCTCGGGGCAAAGTACCTGAGGTACATGTTCCGGTGCCCACCACGTAGCCTCGACACCATTCTGCAGAGACAGGAAGTTATTGCCTACTTCGCCAATCCCGCCCAAAACGATCTAGTGAAAATGCTACAGGTGAGTATGCATGATCTATACTTATGAGATCGATAAAAACTAGTTGCGAACGCTTCTTTAGGGTTCACTGCGCTACATCAAGAACATCCCTCACCTTCTCAAAAAGTTGGCCACAACTCAGGCCACTGTGAAGGATTGGAAATGCTTCCGAAAGAGCATCCACAGCCTCGTCAATATCGGCGAAATTGCGTCCTCCGAGAGGGACAACGTAAGCATCCTGAAGAACATCAGAGAAGCCACTACCGGCGAAACTCACTACATAGCGGACTACATCGATAACGTCATGGATTTGGAATCGTCTCTGGCGAAGGGAAAATTTGCAGTGAACTCCGGCGTGGATGAGGATTTGGATCACAAGAGGAGAATACACAACGGGCTGCCAGATCTTCTCCTGCGGGTAGGCTTATAATTTTTGCAGGTAGTTCGTTGGTACGCCTAACAAGTTCAATTTTCTCTGGGTTTTGTTTAGGTTGCAAGAGAGGAGATCCACGACCTTCCCGAGTACATGACGGAATGCACGATGAGCTACGTGCCTCAGATTGGCTACATCTTGGTCGTCCAGCCTTGGACGGAGGAAGAAATAACGGAAGAGGCACTGGAGGCGATTGAAGAGCTGGAATTCCTTTTCTCCGTTGAGGGTGTGCCACACTTTAAAACAAGGTAGTTGTACTAATAATTACCTCGCAATTTATATCTATATACTTAAGTAAATGGTACTTTAGGCGATGCCGCGAGCTGGACGAGACGTTGGGCGACACTGCGACCAACATCTCTGAGCACGAGACGAGCATCATGATGCAGCTGATCCGCTACATCCTCGCCAGGACCGATTTTCTTCTGGCCCCCACGAGGTACGCGGCGCTGCTCGACAGCCTGATCGCGCTCGCCGCGGCCGCCATACACTACAACTGGAGGAGGCCCTACGTGTCGGACCAGGTGGAGGCAATGCACATCCAGAACGGTCGCCACCCGCTGCAGGAGCTCTGCTCGCCCACCTTCGTCCCCAACGACACCCGGCTCGGGGAGACTGCGAGGATGGCCATTCTCACCGGGCCGAACGCCTGCGGGAAGAGCGTCTACCTAAAGCAGGTCGGTCTAATCGCGTTCCTAGCGCACATCGGCAGCTGGGTTCCTGCGGAGGCCGCTGTTATACCGCTAATGGATAAGGTCGGGTAGATTATTACTTAGCGATGACCCGTCATGCTCGATATACTTACATTCTCAGATCAGCACCCGAATCCACACGATTGAGTCGATGTCACTCGGCCTCTCCGCGTTCATGGTGGACGTGAACCAGATATCGTCTGCCGTGCGCGCGTCCACCTCACGCTCGCTCTTGCTTGTCGACGAGTTCGGAAAGGGAACGGCGGAAGTGGACGGACAGGCCCTGCTCGCCGCTAGTCTCCGCTACTTGCTCAATAATGACAGGGACCGATGCCCCATCACCCTCGTCTCGACACATTTTCACAATATCAAGTGAACTTTATACAGCTAACTTTAGTAATTATTTCTTGTAACGTAATGTTATTTTACGTGCAGGTCGCTGCTTTCTGGAGAGGACCGAGTGACCTACAACACCTTCGACCTTGTGGAAGAACAGGACGAGATAATTCACCTGTACAAGTTGAAGCCCGGCAGCTGCAAGTCCAGTCAGGCGCACGTGGTCGCCAGAATGGCCGGACTCGGCGAGGAAGTGGTCCAGCGCAGCTTCGAAGTGCTCAACAGTCTGCGAGAGGGATCGGTGATTGCAGCCAATCCGGACATCTACCCGATGGACGAGTGCGTTGCCCTAGCTGAAGCATTTCTGGAGGTGGATCTCGCCGACAAGGAGCAGCTGGAGACACTGTTCGAAAAATTGAGGGGGTCGTCGCTCTACGACGATAACGACGAGGTAACTGACAACGTTGCGTCTATGTAGAAAGTCAGGTATAAAGACGTAGGTACTGATGTTTTTGGCCAAGCTGAATGAATAATTTCTGTGATAAAATCCTAACATCTTGTTCACTTCTCCGTAAGTACTTCGATCCCGCCCGGTGTGATTAAGATGGTGTGCTCAAATTGCGCCGATCTGGAGTCGTCAAGCGCGTTCGCCGTCCATCCGTCTTCTAAGATGACGATCTCCATCCCGCCCTCGGTGATGACTGGCTCCACCGTGAATACCATTCCCGGCTCCATCCTTCCCGGATATTTGTTTGGCACGTGGTAAATATCTGGCGGCCCGTGGAAGTAGGGGCCGATGCCGTGACCGGTGAACGCAGGAACGACGTCGAAGCCCAGACTGCGGGCACGGTTCAGCACAGAAAATCCTATCTCAGAGAAAGGCGTTTGTGGGCCGCAGACCCGCAGACCGGCGTCGAGGCATTTTCTGGTGGCGTCTATCAGGCGGAGTCCGGCCTCGTCCACGCCGTCGCCTACAGCGTAAGTTTCAGAGCAGTCTCCGTGTACGCCGTTGATATACACCGTGATGTCGATGTTGATGATGTCGCCGTTCTTCAGCGGCCTGCTGTCGGGAATCCCGTGGCAAACGCAGTTGTTAACGGAGGTGCATACGGACTTCGGAAATCCTCGATAGTTGAGGGGGCTCGGATACGCACCTCGCGACGTCGTCATGTCGTACACCAACCGATCTATCTCGTCTAAAAAAGTAATGCACATGTCCTGGTCATTAAATTAATAATGGCGACGTCCACCTGTGGTGACGCCGGGACGCGCTTCGTTGCCAGCCGCGGTCAACACCTCCCTGGCCAGTCGACATGCCAACCGAACATTTCGTATGGTTTCTGCAGACTGCACCTCCGGCCCTCTGGGAATCGAGGCTTCGTCGGGTCTCCCGGATACGGCGTAGGATGGTAGGCGGACAGAGGTGGGAATGTCATTGGGATCCACTTGTGGAGAGACGTCCCACGGCGTGACAACATCGAATGTAGCCTCAGTTGACAACTTTCTATGTATGTGAAAAAACGACGAGGGTATCTTCATGCCTTTGGAAGCCAAGTTTCTCAAGGTAGTTTGCAATACGCATGACACTCCCATTTTGTTTGACGTGTCGAGAAACATGCAGTGCTAGGATGGCATATTGCTTGCCCTCGCAGCTCGTTGCCCCGCTCGCGCTCGCCCCTCGGTCGAATCAATGTTTCCTAGCTTATTTTCGCACTTGACTTAGCCATCGCGGATCATCCCCTCAGAGAAACTAAACCTCTCGCTATTGGAGATGCGATTCTAGTGCGTAGGTGCCTCCAAGAATATTCGAATAATCATCTTCAATATCTGAATGAATTTATTGAAAGCTTATAGTTCAGCATGTACGTATGTGGGTTTACGTATGTGTAGTCTCAAACCCACAATAAAATTGCTCTCAGACGTCGTTTATGTGTGTCAACGAATGGTAACCACATCGAACATTAACAAGTACACCATTAACCTATCAGATGCCGTTTTGGGGAGCCGCCTGAGCCTTGGCGTATTCTCTATTAAAATAACTGAAGTCCACGTAGGGCTTAATTCTTCCCTCCGCATCTACCGGTAACTCGCGCACGTTCTTGCCGACGAACACGTCGGATCCCTCTGTGGTTGTCGTCTTGGACGTGATCGTGTCCTCTGGCTGACGCCTCATCATGGACATGACACCGGCCGCGCCGCTCGCACTCGTGTTGCTTGCCTCCGACGCCGACATGCTGCTCTTCTTTCGCCGCGAGACGCCCAGCTTGGCGTTGAAGTTCCGCAGCATGAGGCTCATGTCCTCCCTCGAGGTGTAACTGTTCATCCCTCCCGTGGTCTCCATCTCGAACTGCTCTCTGTGCATGCGAACGATCTTGTCGACGACGGACTGCGCGACGCCGGTCACAGTGGGGTTCTCGGAGAACTGCTCCATGGCGATGCGGCACAGCTCGTGATTCACGTCGCCTCCGTCGCTCGACGTCACCTGGCTTAGACAGTCGGCCACGGAGCGGGAGAAGATCAGCAGGAACTGGAAGGAGGGGTCCAGTTGTACGGGCCCGTGAATCTCCGGCTCGCTGGACACCGGCTCGTCCTTGGCGGCTTTGAGGCCGGCTACCTCGGAGTAGCCGCCCTTGGCGTCGTGATACCCGAGGCATCGAGTGTAGTTGAACTTGGACAGCGCTCGCTCGGCCTCGTTCGTGGAGAGGCCGAGCTGGTTGAGTCGCAGCTCCTCGTCCTCGTTGCCCAAAACGTGTTCCACAGAGAGTCGGGTCACCTTCAGCTCTCCTCGGGGTCCCTGGGAGCACAGGACGGCCCTCGTGTCGCCCACGTTCGCCACGAACAGCCTCCGGTTGAGGATGAGGGCGACGGTGGCCGAGCAGCCGATCTGCGCCTGGTCCTCCAGCTGCTTCAGCTTGGAGTCGTTGTGAGAGACGTTCTCCTGCTTGAGCACGATCCTGTACGCGATGGACTCGATGATGCTCTCGAAGTACTGCCTGTCGACGAGCAGGAACGTCTGTCTGAGGGCGTCCCTGACCGCCTCGTCCGGACTGTGCTGGTTGAGCTGGCCGAGCACGAGCTCTGCCGGCATCCGCTTCATGGCGAACTCGGAGACCTGCGAGCCGGAGAAGCCATCGAAGAGCCCGTAGAGCGAGAGGTGGTATTCGTCCTGGGTGAAGCTAAAGTGTCTGGATCGCATGGGGTGCATCTCGACGCGGCGGCCGTCCTTGCGATAGATCTCGTTGCTCACGCTGCCGATGCCGGTCGCGCGGCAGATCGGGATGTCATCCGTCCACGTCGTCTCCATTGCGGGCCGATAGAGTGCGTCTTCTTTTAGAGTCTCAGACAGCCGGTATATACTTTAATTCCTTCTCCTCGAATCGCTTAATAACTACTATACTATATCTTCACTTTTTTTATCCTCCATTTCGATAGATGAGTTACTGACTGAATTATTGAGCGAGCGCACATGTTGCTTGGCCGGAAGATAAAAGTACCGATCGACACGTGGTCCGCCGAGCAGACGATACACGTACGGCCTGCCGAAAATAGCACATGCACCACTATAACGCTAGTAACGCCACTCGGAGTCGGAGAGGAGACATGTAGATGGTGAATTCGGACGCGGATCAATCTAGTCACTGACGGAGTTAGCAGCTCGACGCTCATCCAACAGTTCAGCTGCGGACGGTATGGACGGACTGCCGAGTTAACTCGCTCGCAGAGCTCGCTCTCGCCTCGCCTCCGATATGTATGACGTCAACGAATTTACGTACTACGTCCAGAGTTACTAGAATGGACTCGCGGAGATCGCGTTCATGTTCGGTGCTACAATGTTCCGCTGTAGCCAGATGAGCCTACTTGTAACCTCCACATCATTACGTATGTACTCTAATTTTCTTGGTCTGCGGAATAATATAACTTCGAATGTGTAGCGCTCTAAGAGCATCTAAAACGCGACGCGCGGAGGCCACGAAAAAATGCTGATGTGGGGAAACTATTCAATATCGAATTGCTTAAAGTGGTTAAGACATTAGTGTTAATTAGCCTTAAAAGCTACGAATCAATGACGGGTCAGTTAATCATTTATGAGTAGGGCAAGGATTTTTGAAACGTGATGCTACGAATCGGGCATCTAGGGCGGGAAGCACGTCACGGGAATCTCGTACGCGTCCTCGTCGCCGTCTTGGCCGATGCGATTGCGACCGGGACATATCACAGAACAGACGTACCCGACTGTGAGTGTGAGTGTGACTGTGTGAGGCTGAGGGGCAACGGGCGCGGGCGGAGTGGGGCGGACGGCGCGGCGGAGCGGGAGCAGACAAAAGTAGCGAGTAGCAAGCGGGGGCTACACCACCACCTCCGATTTTGGAGGCGGAGCCAGAGACCACTCCGGCCAGACACTGTCTGCCAGTTTGCCCTCCTGCCGCCTGCCGCCAGCCTCAAGAGTTCGGCGCGGTCTGCCCTTCCCTGCCAGCAGCAGCCCTCGGCCGCCAGCCGCCCTCTCTCTGTCAGCCAGGCGACGGCCGGCGGGTACGCGATCCTCGAAGTTGGGCCGTCGGCGGCGTACTCGCTCACTCCTAGGTAGGCTAGCTACTCCTCCTCTGATCTGCTCCTGGCCATGGGGCTGGCGTCTGCTCTCGGCCGACTGACTGCGGCAGGCGTCGCGGCGCGGCAGCTCTCCGTCTCCTCGTCGGCGTCGCAACTCCCTCCCCTCCCGCCTCCCCTCTGCCGCGGCTGCGGGCCGAGGGCCCGCCGGCTGCCAGCCCACGGCCAGACCGGATTCTCCTTTCCTATCTTTTCGGCCCTATGCTCTACTCCTATTAGGGGTACACCGGAGCACAGTTCAGGTTCCGAACCATGTAGCCTTTTAAGAATTGTAAAAAGGAAATTTTAGCCTTATTGAGATCAAGTTCTTACAAGTGCAAATTTTATACAATAGCTGGTTGCTGTTCATTGCTTGTAAGGAAACCAAGTGCTCTATTAATAATAAACCATATACGGCAATACGGGCATAAATTTCGTGGGTAGTTTCGGGTAATGGGTTTGGGGCCAGAGGCTGAATTATATAGATTGAGGAGTTTGAGGCCATAGGCCAAAGTCTGGCCCAAAGGGCCAACTTTCCGGCTAGTCAAGGTATAATACGCGTATATTGTTTATAAACTTTAGACACAACACACAACACGTGGGTGGATGAGTCGCACCTCTACTCTCGTATCGTATTCACATCGGAGTTTGAGCGAGTCCACCGCGTCCGCGCACTCACTCCTTCGGAGGAGACCCCGCCGCAGCAGCCACAGCTAACCACCGCTACAGCCGCGACGCGACGCGACGCCGCCGCCGCCGCCGCCGCCACACCACATTCCCCGGTCCCCGCCCGCTTCTTATTGGATTGAGCTGAGCTCACCGAGCGCGAGCTGAACGAGCAAGCGAGCGATCGCGTTGAGAGAGCTACGTACGTACGTTGCGTAGGTAGGGAGGAGACTCCGGAGAGGACCAACAGCCGCCAACAACAGCAGCAGCCAGCAGCTAACTTTCAGCTTGTTCTCCTTCAGCTTCAGCTTCAGCTTCAGCTTGGTCTCGCCGACGTTCGTCGAGGAGCCGAGCTAGGAGGAGGCAAGTTAGCTGTTTCTGTTAGCTGATTCTCACTCTTTTGGCTTCACATCCAGACACCGACCGACGGAGCGAAAGAGGCTTTACCACAGCTGTCGATTCAGCTGTGTGTTTACCACCACCCCCGACGCCGACGAGGCCGACGACGGCGGCCTCGCCGACCCCAACGAGTCCGGCGCCCCCCGCCCCAGCCGCGCGCCGCGCCGCGCGCCCGCCGCCACCGCCCGCCACCAGCGCTGTTCGCGCGCAGAGAGCAAGTAGAAAACAGATCAGATCGCCATGAGCGCCAAGGAGGAGACCATCGAGGTCAAGACGGAGGCCGCGGAGGACGCCAAGACGACGGTGACGATCGTAAAGGCGAGCGCGTCGACCGAGGAGATGGATCTGACGACAAAGAGCGATGGCGCGGCCGCTGCCAGTGCGACGCCGACCATCGTGGCTGCGGAACCCGACCAGCAGCACCAGCAGCACATCTACATCATCCAGACGTCGGACGGCGCAATTCCCGTGGAGAGCGCCGAAGTCGTCGTGGCCGACGACATGGCTGTCTACGAAACGGTCTCTGCCCTCGAACAGCTCTCCAGGGGGCAAGTAGTCACGACAGCTGCTGACGGAGAACAACTGATTCAGGTAGGGGGTGGGCAGGGAACGTTGTTAACTTGTTATAGCTCCTTGGGCATGCTACGCAGCATGCAGTATACAAAACGCTCATACGCAGTTTTTCGCTCGACCATTTCACGTTTATCAGTGGGCCGTCAAACAGGAAACTTTTAAGAGCCACGTACTCTACGTACACTCCACAGAGCAAAGTGAACACCTTTTTCTCTTTTTCTCCAGGTGTACGAGGAGGTCGTCCTTCCCGAGTCTTCGGCCGGCGGCAACGGCGTGGAGACGTTTGTTGACGTCGCTGAGGTCGAGGTCGGCGATGTTCGTTCCGCGTCCCCCGTGAAGATCGACACGGGCGCGGCCATCGCGGCCCGACTCAGAGCGAACACCGTCGTAACCACGGCGCCCGCGGCGATCGACAGCGAGACGGCGGCCGCAGCCGTGGCCCAGGGCGGCGGCGAGTTCCACATCTGTCGCATCTGCAACCAGTTCGTCCCGGTGGGCGACATCGCCGAGCATAACCACGAGCACCATGGGGCTGTGAGCGAATTGACCTGCATCGACTGCGGAAAGATCTTCAAGAGCAAGAGGTCGTTGTTCGGCCACAGAAAGGAGAAGCACTCCGGCGTCACGGAGGTGCACTCGTGCCCCGAATGCGGAAAGTCGTTCGGTCGCAAGAGCAATCTGAAAGCTCACCGCGAGTCTCTCCACTACGGCAAGAAGTTCCCCTGCCAGCTGTGCGACAGGATCTTCACCAACAGGAGCAGCATGAACCAGCACATCAAGAAGACGCACAACATCATCGGGATACAGATCGACGACGGGTCCGGCGCCAAGCTGACTCCCTAGACGGGCTGACTGGCTGTTCATGGCGGCGGCCGGGCGGCCGGCCGGAATCAACAATGATCAACTGAACTGGATCAGGTGTATCAGTCAGACCAGCAGTACGATCGAGTGAGCTGCGTCAAAGCAAAGCAAGCCAAATGCCGGCAGAAAACGAACTGAACTAAAAATCAATCCAGCAGAATCAAGTGCAACATTGGCGTCGCCATGCCGCGTCCAAGATGGTATGTGTATTTTAGACTATTTTGAGCAGTTTCGCGGACTCTGCGATGTCCAGGAACTCCTCTGTCCCGCCTACAGCCGCGTTGACCCTCCTGAAAGAGTGCATTTCTCTGTCGCGCGCGCCGCCCTTCTTGTTTGTTGCCCTCTGGGCAGCAGCCTCATAGTAGGAGCAGTAGATCACCTCGCTGACCTCTTCGGGGACCTTGTAAGCGACCAGGGAGGTGAAGCTGCGGCGTATGTCTTCGATGACGTCGTTCCGAAGGTTGGTGTCGCGGCTGACCAGGTTCAAGACGAACTTGCCTGCGAGAGGGAAGAAAGAATATTTTTCCAGTCAGTGTCTGCTTCTGCCCCCACACAATTATCCGTTCGTTCATATTTCATATCGAGCAATCTGCTATTTCGCATTACCTATAGTTTAGATGGCCGTCAAGGGTTTCTTTTCCGAGGGGAAGAAAGTGACTGTGCACGTACGAATGAACACGACAGGATACATACCTTCTGGTTTGAGTAAACTGTGCTTGACCTTAGCGATCAGCTGTTCGTCGACGAAGGCGCGGGGCGGGCAGGTCATGCCCACGGTGGAGTCTTTGCTGTCGACGTCGAAGAGGACGACGTCGTAGGGCGCCGAAGCATCGTCGGAATCTGTAAAAAAAGAAAGAAAAGGCACGTGACGCGACCGCTGATTACAAAATGAACGTACAGAATTTGGCAAGAAGAAAACCTATTCTCTTACACAGGAAAAGGAAAGAGGAGCGTACAAGCGATGCAGTATACTACACCTATATAACAGTGTTTTGTGTTGGCGTGAAATATAATTAGATCTCCTCTTGATCTGTTCTTGCTTGCTTACCAGTTCCATTGAACTTTCGGACGAACTCGAGGCTCACACTGCACGTGTGCGATGGCCTCGAGTTCGTCCGAAAGTTCAATGGAACTGGTAAGCAAGCAAGAACAGATCAAGAGGAGGTCTAATTATATTTCACGCCAACACAAAACACTGTTATATAGGTGTAGTATACTGCATCGCTTGTACGCTCC
>JAAUYK010009432.1_pt1 | contig 13788 bp, 11 predicted proteins | sample 7278021 | NCBI WGS metagenome assembly JAAUYK01 (sample SAMN14350223, study PRJNA611818) | marine sediment metagenome | isolation source: surface marine sediment (1.8m) | place: French Polynesia: Moorea | collected 2018-08
AGCTTGAGGCGGGCGACGATGTCCATGGTCTTCTCGTCGAGGCCGCCGAACTCGCGGAGCGGCAGCTTGACGTTCTCGGCCACGCTCATCGAGCTGAACAGGGCGCCGCCCTGGAAGGCCACGCCGATCTGGCGCCGCAGCTCCGGATTCTCGCGCAAGCCGACCTCGGCCCAGCTCTTCCCGAGTACCCGGACCGAGCCGCCGCTCGGATCCTGCAGGCCGATCAGGTGGCGCAGGAAGGTGCTCTTGCCCGAACCGCTGCCGCCCATGATGACCATGATCTCGCCCGCGTCGACCGCGAGGTCGACGTCGAACAGGACCTGCGTCTCGCCGTAGTGGGCGGTCAGCCTCGCGACCTCGATGACGGGCGCGGCCCCGGCGGCCGGGGCCTCGGCGCTCGGCGCTGTGTTGGGCGGGGCGGGCGTCGCGGTCATGGCTTCACTGCGTTACGGCGAAGGCGAAGAGCATGTCGGTCAGGACGATGGCGCAGACGCCCTGCACCACGGAGCGGGTCGTGGCGCGCCCGACGCCCTCGGCGCCGCCCTTGACCTGGGAGCCGTTGACGCAGGCGATCAGCGCAATCAGCACCGAGAACATCACGCTCTTGCCCAGGCCGTGCCAGACGTCGTTGGGCGAGAGAACCTCGATCGTGTTGGACACGTAGGCCGCCATGCCGAGATCGAGCGCCGCCGAGACGTAGAGGCCGGCCGAGAAGAGCGCGACCAGGTCGGACCACGCGGTCAGGGCCGGCAGCATGACCATCATCGCGAGCAGCGGAGGCGCGACCAGAAAGCGCACCGGATTGAGGCCCATCACCTGCAGGGCGTCGACCTCCTGGTTGATCGTCATGATGCCGATCCGCGCCGCCAGCGCCGAGCCGGAGCGCCCGGCCACCAGGATTCCGATGATCAGCGGCGAGAACTCCCGGGTGACGGCGAGCGCGATGCCAACGTGGGCGTAGGACTGGGCGCCGAAGAGACCGAGGGAGTAGAGGCTCTGGATCGCCAGCATGAGGCCGACCGTGGCCGACAGCAGCGTGGCGATGGGCAGGGCGTGGATGCCGATCTGCATCATCTGCGCGACCACCGCCTGCAGGCGCACCGGCTGCCGCCAGCGCCAGCCCATGCAGCCCCAGAAGGCCGCGTCGGACAGCAGGGCGAAGGCGTAGCCCAGCTCGTCCAGCGCCTTGACGGTTCCGCGGCCCAGGGTCTCGACGGCGCGCAGCACGATAACCGCTCCCGCCTAGGCCCTGATGGCGAGCGCCGACGCGAGGTCGGCGTGAATCGGGAAGACCTTGTCGAGGCGGGCGAGCTCGAAGACCCGCTTGACCTGGCTGCTCGCCGCGAACAGCCGCAAGGCCGTGCCGTTCTTGTTGGCGATCTGCATCGCCTCGATCAGGCTGGCCACGCCGGAGCTGTCGAGATAGGTCACCTCAGAGAGGTCGATCAGCAGATCCTTGCCCTTGGCGACCGCGCCCAGCAGCAACTTGCGGATCGGCGCGCAGTGCTCCAGGTCGACGTCGCCTTCCAGCTTGACCAGCAGCTTGCCCTCGACCTCGCGCAGCCCGGGCTCGGCACTGTCTTGGAACTTGATCATGATCTACTCCAGCTTCTTGAAGAGTTTCAGCAGGTTGCCCTGTCCATTCGCGGCCGGCCGCAGCTCCGCCCGGTCCATGATTTCGCGGATCAGGTGGGTGCCGAGCCGTCCGGGCCTGATGTCGTCGAGGTCCCGGGGCTTGACCCGGCTGGGATCGACAGCCGGCGCGCTGTCGTGCAGCTCGATCACCAGGCCCTCCGGATTGTGGAGCACGCGCAGCACGACGCCGCCTTCGGCGCCCTCGCCGTAGGCGTGGCGGATGATGTTGGTGACCGCCTCGTCGACCGCGAGCACGATGTCGAGCGCCGTCTCCTCGCTGAAGCCGCGCTTCAGGGCGGTCGACTTGACGATCGTCCGCACGTCCTTCAGCCGCTCGATCCGCGCGATGAAGTCGAGCTCGAACAGGAGATCGCCGTCCAGCGGCGCCGCTGCGCAGGGGCTGTTCATGAGTCCGTCCAACCGTCGTCGATCGCCAGGAGCGTCAGGTCGTCGCGGGCCTCCCAGCCTTCGCGGTCGAGCTCGGCGAGCAGCGCGCCGAGCCGGGCCTCAAGGGGCAGATCGGCGAAGCTCTCGATCAGCTGAACCAACCCCTCGACGCCGAGATCCTCCTGCTCCTCGTAGCGGTACTCGGTCAGGCCGTCGGTGAAGACGTAGAACTCGCCGCCGCCCAGCTCCGCCTCCTCGATCTCCAGGCTGAAGTCCTCGACGATGCCGAGCGGCGGCCCCGAGGCCGGGTAGGAGCGGTAGCTCCGGTCCGGCGCGCGCAGCAGGGGCGGCTCGTGGCCGGCGTTGGCGAAGCGCACCCGGCCGGTCGACCGGTGGTAGACGCCGGCCACCATGGTCACAAACATGCCGTGGCTCGCGGTCTCGCAGAGCTCGCCGTTGATCTGGGCGAGCAAGGCCGCCGGGTCGTCACTGGTCTTGCCCAGACAACGGAACAGGCTCGCGGTCTTGGCCATCAGGAGGGCGGCGTTGAAGCCCTTGCCGGAGACGTCGCCCAGCGCGAAGGCGATGTCGCCGTTGCGGCCGAGGAAGAAATCGAAGAAGTCGCCTGACACCTGCTTTATCGGGCGGTTCAGGCCGTGAATCGGCCAGGCGTGGCCTTCCGTCGCCGGCAGCAGACCGCGCTGGATCTCGGCGGCCAGGTCCAGCTCGCGGGCCAGGCCTTCCTGGAACGCGATGGTATCGCGCAGCCGCAGGTTGGAGAGCGCCAGGGAGAGCAGCGACGCGGTCGTCCGGAGGCAGGTCTCGACGTCCTGCTTGGCCGTCGCCGCCGCGTCGGTCGCCACGATCACGGCGCCCAGTCCCGCGCCGCCCTTGAGCAGGGGCGCGCAGACCAGAGGCGTGCCGCCCTCGACAACGGCCTCCCGCCAGAGCAGACGCCGATCCGCGATGCTCTGCTCGACCAGGGCGGTGAGCGCGCCGGGGCTCTCGGGCAGAACGTCCTGGGAGCCGAAGGTCATGGCCTGCACGTAGCCGTCTTCGCCATCGGGCAGGAAGAGGGCGACGACCCGCGCCTCCAGGGTCCGGGCGAGCGGTGACAGGCAGCGCGGCAGGGTCTGCCCCAGACCCAGGTCGCCGGCCAGCAGCTCGCCCAGCTCGGCCAGATAGGCGAGACAGCCGGGCTGCTCGTGCTGGCCGAGGGCGGAGGGCGGACTGCTGTGGGGCGACAGGACCATGGCTCCGGGCTGAGGTGGCCGTTTCCGGCATTCAGACTAGTCTTTAATTCTTAATCATCGCTTGGCCGCCGAGCCCCCGGGGAACGCCAACCGCCCAAATCGCCGTCGAATCCGCCTTCCCGTGGCGCTCGAACTGGCGTAAATCCGCTGGTGGCGAGGATTCTCCGGGCCGGCACGATCCAGCGAGCCGAGGCTCTGATGATAAAATATAATTAATTCAATGGTTTAACTGAGCTCGGCGGGAGCCGGTGAGCGAAAAGCAGAGGCGGAGGGGTCCATGACGCAAACAGCGGCGAAGCCCGGACGGCGGGCGGGCAGCGCCAAGGCGCCGGCTGCGCGCCGAAAAGGCGAGACGAGGCAGCTGAACCTGGCCCTCCAGGGCGGCGGGGCCCACGGCGCTTTCACCTGGGGCGTCCTGGACCGCCTGCTCGAAGAGGAGACGATCGTCCTGGAGGGCATCACCGGCACCAGCGCCGGGGCCATGAACGCCGCCGTGACCGCCTGCGGCCTGAGCACCGACGGACGCCGCGGCGCGCGCCGCAAGCTCGAGGAATTCTGGAGCGAAATCAGCAAGTTCGGACGCCTGGGCCCGCTCCAGCCGAGCCCGCTCGACCGCGCCGCCGGCAACTGGAACATGGACCATACGCCGGCCTACCTGGCGATGGACATGGTCACCCGCCTTCTGTCGCCCTACCAGACAAATCCTTTTGGTTACAACCCCTTGCGCGAGGTGCTGGAGCGGATCCTGGACCTGGACCGGCTGCATGCCTGCACCGAGGTCAAGATCTTCGTCTCGGCGACCAACGTGCGCAGCGGCAAGATCCGCGTCTTCAAGAACCAGGAGGTGACGATCGACGCCCTCCTGGCCTCGGCCTGTCTGCCGACGCTCTATCAGGCCGTGGAAATCGACGGCGAAGCCTATTGGGACGGCGGCTTCATGGGCAATCCGGCGCTCTTTCCCCTGTTCTACGAGTGCGGGACCGGGGACGTCGCGATCGTCCAGGTCAACCCGATCGAGCGCAAGGAGGTGCCGAAGTCCTCGCGCGAGATCCTCGACCGGATCAACGAGATCAGCTTCAATTCCTCGCTGATGCGCGAGATGCGGGCGGTCGCCTTCGTGACCGACCTGATCGACCGGGGCCTGCTGGACGACAAGGCCTACAAGCGCGTGCGGGTCCACCTGATCGAAGCCGCCGCCGAGATGAGCCGGCTCGGCTTCTCCAGCAAGCTGATGGCGGACTGGGAGTTTCTCTGCCACCTCAGGGATCTCGGCCGCACCACGACGGAAACCTGGCTGGCCGCCAACGGCGACAGGATCGGGGTCGAATCCACGGTCGATCTCCGCGAGACCTTCCTATAACCAGCCAACCCTGCCCAATGGCCTGCCCGAGGAAATCGCGCCGCTGTGGCCTTTGCCACATGCCGGACGGGCGCGACGTTCTAAGTATAGCGCTTGGAAGCGATGTGCCTCTCTCCGCTTCCGAGCCGCCCCGTAGCCTGCAGCGGCGCGGCTCACAGACTTGGCCCCGCCGTGCGTTCCCCGCAAGCGGCGGGGTTTCTTTGTGGCCAGGACATCGAGACGAAACAGAAGGCGAAGCAGCCATGACCGAGTCGATTGCGATCCGGCCGGCGACCGAGGGCGACCGCCCGACGGTCCTGGCCTTCCTGACGGCCCTCTCGGACTACGAGCTCCCGCTCTACGACGGCCTGCGCGAAGGCGCCGACTGCGCGGAGGAATACTTCGAAACCACCAGCCGGGCCGTCGAGAACAACAATGCACTCATGCTGATCGCGGAGAAGGACGGCCGGCCCGCCGGATTCATCTGGTTCTGCGAGGAGATGGACGACGACGTCCTGCTGAGCGAGGACGCGCGGCGCCACGGCTATATCACCGACCTCTTCGTGCTGCCGGAGTTTCGCGGCCAGGGCGTTGCCCGCGCCCTGATGGCGGCGGTAGAGCAGCGCTGCCGCGCCCTGGGGCTCGACCGACTGCGCATCGACGCGATCGGCGCCAACCAGCCGGCGCGCCGCTTCTACGAGGCCCGGGGCTACGTCCCAGTCATCGTGACCCACGAGAAACGCCTCAATGAAACCTAAGCGCGGTTGCTCTTGATCACGGTCATCCTTCGACACGCTCAGGATGAAGGGTCTTTGTCTGAAGACATTCTGCCCTCACCCGCGCGAAGCGCCGGGCTACGCCCCTTGTCGAAGGGTGACGGTGCCATCTGAGCACCCCCCTACGCTGCCTGTTAAGGAAGCTTGTCGCGCAGGCTGTAGTAGAGCATGCCGGCGACGAGGCCCGGCCAGCGCAGGAGGGTGCCGCCGGGAAACTGCCGAGAGGGGATGCGGGCGAAGACGTCGAAGCGCTCGGCTGTTCCGGCCGCCGCTTCGGCGATCAGCTTGCCGGCCAGGGAGCTCAGCGCCACGCCGTGCCCGGAGTAGCCCTGGGCGTAGAAGATCTCGGGCTCGAGACGGCCGAAGGCGGGCAGGCGGTTCAGGGTGATCGCGAGCGTGCCGCCCCAGGCGTAGTCGATCCGCGTCTTCGCCAGCTGGGGAAAGACCCGCAGCATGACCCGGCGGACGAAGCTGCCGATATCGCGCGGAAAACGGTTCGTGTAGGTTTCGCCGCCGCCGAACAGCAGCCGCCGGTCGGCCGAGAGGCGGTAGTAGTCGACCACGAACTTGGTGTCCGAGACCGCCACGTCGTCGCGGATCAGCGCGCGGGCGCCGGCCTCCCCGAGCGGCTCGGTGGCGAGGATGAAGTTGTTGATCGGCATGATAGATCCGGCGATGCGGGGCTCGAGCCGCCCCAGATAGCCGTTGCAGGCCAGCACGACGATCCGGGCCCGCACCTGGCCCTCGCGCGTCCGCAGATGGGTCGGCCGGCCGGGCTCGTAGTCGAGCACGCGGCTGCCTTCGAAGACCCGGACTCCGGCCTCGCGCGCCGCCCGTGCGAGGCCGAGGGCGTAGTTCAGGGGATGGAGGTGGCCGCCGCCCCGGTCGAGCACACCGCCGTGGTAGATCTCCGTGCCCAGGCGCTCGGCGACCTCGGCCTTGGTGAGGGGCACGTCGTCTTCATAGCCGTAGTCCCGCGCGAGACGCGCCGCGCTCTCATGGAGATCCGCCACTTCGCCCCGCTTGAAGGCGGCGTAGAGAATGCCGGACCTGTAGTCGCAGGCGATGCCATGGCGGGCGATGCGCTCGCGGACGGTCGCCTTGGCCTCTTCCGCCAGGTCCCAGAGCTGGCGCGCCGCCGCCGTTCCCAGCATGGCCTCGAGTTCCTCCTGACCCTGGCGCTGGCCCGACCCGACCTGGCCCCCGTTGCGGCCGGAGGCGCCCCAGGCGATGCGCTCGGCCTCCAGCAGGACCGTGTCGTAGCCCCGCTCGGCCAGATGCAGCGCCGCGGAGAGGCCGGTGTAGCCGCCGCCGATCACGCAGGCGTCGCAGTCCAGCGATTCGGTCAGCCGGGGATGGTCCTCGAGACCCTCGGCCGTCGCCAGGTAATAGGAGTCCGGATAGGGTTGCGCGATCATGGGTCACCGAGCTCAGGTTGCGGTATCGGTGAAGCGGTAGGCCAGCGTGGCGGCGCGCAGGTACCAGATCCTCAGCGCCGGGAAGGGAAAGCGCGGCGCCGGGCCGGCGATGGCGGCGGGCAGCGCCCGGTTGCTCTTCTGGCCGGCGACCATGCGGGCGAGCTGCCGTCCGGTCCAAGGCGCGGTGTTGACCCCGTTGCCGTGGTAGCCGAAGCCGTAGAACACGCTCTCGTCCTCGTCCAGACGGCCGACCGCGGGGGTCAGCCGCCGGGTCATGGCGATCAGGCCGCGCCAGAAGTGGCTGATCTCGACCGACTGCCACGCCGGAAAGACCTCGCGGAAGCGCCCGGTCAGCCAGGCCCGCATGCGCGCCGCCGACGCGGCGTCGCCGCGGCTGTCGCCGCGTGCCCCGAACAGTAGCCGCCGGTCCGGCAGCAGGCGGTAGTAGAACAGGAGGGCCCGCGTGTTGCACAGCGGGTTCTCGCTGCGCCACGACTGCGCCGCGAGCTCGTCCGGGGTCAGCGGCCGAGTGGTGATGATGTTGGACAGGACCGGCAGGACGCGCCCGTCGAGGGCGGGATGCAGGCCGTCGGTCAGGAAGCCGTTGGCCGCCACCACGACCCGCTTCGCCGCCAGGCTGCCCCGCGCCGTGACCAACCGATGACGGCCGCCCTCGCGCCGCCAGTCGTCGACCGCGCTGAGACCGTGCAGCCGGGCGCCGTGGCGAGCCGCGGCGGCGGCCAGGCCGCTCAGGAACTTGAGCGGATGGAGCCCGAAGCCGGCCCCGGTGAAGAGCGCGCCGAACTGCTCGGTCGAATCGTGGCCGACCGCGCGGAAAGCCTCGGCCGAGTAGAGCCGTGTCTCGATGCCGAAGTGCCGTGTCAGCGCCTCGGCCTCCTCTTCCAGCTCGCGGTAGCGCGACGGCTTGTGGGCGACCGCGAAGATGCCCTCGCCCTGGAGATCGAAGTCGATCCCCTCGGTCTCGCCGAGCTCGCGCACCAGATCGATCCCCTCGAGCTGCGCGGCGTAGAAGCGCTTCGTCTCCTCCAGGCCGAAGCGCCGGATCATGGCATCGATCGAGAGCTTGGTCGCCGCCAGGCAGCAGAAGCCGCCATTCCGCCCCGAAGCGCCCCAGCCGATGTGCCCTGCCTCCAGCACACGAACCTCGACACCGTGGTCGCGCGCCAGGTGCAGCGCCGCCGAGAGCCCGGTGAAGCCGCCGCCGATCACCGCGACGTCGCAGGCCTGATCACCCTCCAGGGGACCGAAGCCCTCCTGAGGCGGCGGCGCGCTCTCCTCCCAGTAGCTCGGCACCGCGCGTCCGTGGTCGTAAACGTCGTCGTGAAACAGCCTCGCCATGGCGGCCCTCCCTCCCGCTCTACCTCTGAGGTTTAGAGCAGATTCACCGGGTTTGATGGATCGCCTCCGGCGATGCAGTCAAACCCGGATCTGCTCTAGCGCCACGGCGGATGCCCTGTTAAGCGCGGCGCTGTCGCGAAACTTGCATCAGAATGGCGCAACACTCTGACCTCGATCAAGGAACGGAAGTAGCGCCGCTGTTCTCCTGACGCCCGGCAATCTAAGGAGTATCGTGATGCGCAAAGCGCTCGTAGGTCTCGCCGCTCTCGGGGCACTGGGCCTCGGAACCGCCGTCGCCGGGGACACGCCGGATCTTACCGCGCTCAACGCCGAGAGCCGGGCCAAGATCAAGAACTTCGCAGGGTCCTTGAAGGGCGCCCTGCAGACGGCGATCAAGGAAGGCGGGCCGGTCAAGGCGATTTCCGTCTGCAACGTGCGCGCGCCGGAGATCGCCGCCGAGCTGTCGGGCGGCGACTGGACCGTGGGCCGCACCAGCCAGAGGACGCGCAACCCGGAGAACGGGCCCGACGCGTGGGAAACCATGGTCCTGGAGGCCTTCATCGACCGCGCGGCCGCCGGTGAGAGCCTGAAGACCATGGAGGCCGCGGCGGTGGTCGAGAGCGGCGGCGCCAGGACCTACCGCTACATGAAGGCGATTCCGACCGGCGAGGTCTGCTTGACCTGCCACGGCTCGGACCTCGAGCCGGAGCTGGCGGCCAAGATCCGCGCGGTCTATCCCGAAGACCGCGCGACCGGCTTCAAGCTCGGCGAGCTGCGCGGCGCCTTCACGGTCACTAAGACGGTCAAGTAGCGGGCCAGATCGGATCATGGCCGAGAGAGACCGGAGACTCGTCGTCGAATCACCGAAAGGAGTCTGGCGGCTGGCTCGGCTTGGCGCCTAAACTCGCTCGTATTCCCCTGTCGCAATGACCGGGGGATCGCTTCCAACGTAGCCGCAACGCCGTTCATGTTCGACACCACGCCGTGGTTCCGTCTCTACGCCGGCTGGCGGCTCCCCTGGCTCGCGCGCCAGAACCCGGCCGACCTGCAGGAGGACCAGCTGCTCTCGCTGGTCCGCCGGGCCGAGGACACGCGCTTCGGCCGCGCCCACGGCTTCGCCGGCGTGCAGTCGGTGGCGGACTTCCAGGCCGCCGTGCCGCTGCGGCACTACGAAGATTTCTGGCGGGAGTGGTGGCAGGCGGACTTTCCCAGGCTGACCGACGTGTCCTGGCCTGGCACCGTGCCGTTTTTCGCCCTGACCTCTGGCACCACGACCGGCGTCACCAAGTACATCCCCTGCACCGACGAGATGAACGCCAGCAACCGGCTGGTCAGCGCTGACCTGATCGGCTTCCACCTGCACCGCCGGCCGGACAGCCGCCTGATGGGCGGGCGCAGCTTCCTGCTGGGCGGCTCAACCGATCTCCGGGAGCTCGCGCCCGGCATCCTGGCCGGCGACCTCAGCGGCATCACCGCCAGCGTCATTCCCTGGTGGGTACGTGCGCACTACTTCCCGCCGCAAGAGCTCGAGTTCTTGGCCGATTGGGAGGAGAAGATCGCGCAGCTGGCGCCGCTCTCGATCGAGCAGGACATGCGCAGCGTCGCCGGCACGCCCAACTGGCTGCTGATCCTGTTCGACCGCATCGCCAGCCTGCGCCCGGATCTGCCGCGCCGCCTCGCGTCCTATTGGCCGAACCTGGAGCTCCTGGTGCACGGCGGCATCAACTTCTCGCCCTACCGTTCGCTGTTCCGCGACTGGCTCGAAGGCGGCCACGCGGAGACACGCGAGGTCTACGCGGCGAGCGAGGGCTTCATGGCCGTGGCCGACCGTGGCGACGGCGAGGGCCTGCGGCTGTCGCTCGACGCCGGCCTGTTCTACGAGTTCATCCCGCTCGAAGAGCTGGAGCACGACCAGCCCACGCGCCACTGGCTCGGCAACGTCGAGCTCGGCGTCAACTACGCGGTCGCGCTCAGCACCTGCGCCGGGCTCTGGAGCTACATCGTCGGCGACACTCTGCGCTTCGTCGACCTCGCCCCGCCGCGCGTCCTCGTCACCGGCCGGGTCTCCTACAGCCTGTCGGCTTTCGGCGAGCACCTGATCGCCGAGGAGATCGAAGAGGCTGTGACCCAGGCGGCGTCCGCGATCGGCACAGCGGTCGTGGACTATTCGGCCGGCGCCGTCTTCCCGGAGGCCGAGGAGCCCTCGGGCGGGCACCTCTTCATCGTCGAGTTCGCCGGAGAGGTGCCTCGCGGCGCCGCGCTGGCCGCCTTCGCCGTGCAGCTCGATGCCGCTTTGGGGAAAACGAACGAGGACTACGCGGCTCACCGCGCCGGCGACTTCGGTCTGCGGGCGCCGCGCGTGCACGCGGTCTCCGCGGGCGGCTTCGCCGCCTGGATGAAGTCGCGCGGCCAGCTCGGCGGTCAGCACAAGGTGCCCCGGGTGATCAACGATCCCGAGCTCTTCGCCAACCTGCGCGCCTTCGTCGGCGCCTGATCAGGTCTCCGCATTGATTGCCGACTCGGCGGCGCAGGGTCTATGGGAGGAAACCGAGACTTGCAGCTGGGTCTCCCCGGCCTAGAGCAGATCCGGGTTTGATGGAATCGCCACGGGCGATCCATCAACCCGGTGAATCTGCTCTAAACCTTAGATGTAGAGCGGATTCACATGTTTAGTTGGAAACCACGTAGTGGTTCCATCTAAACATGATCCGCTCTAGCGACAACTCATTCCGCCAGAGGCCTGTGGAAGGCGAGGGCGGCGGCGCCGTAGAGCGCCAAGGCCAGGACGATCACGACGGTGAAGCCGAAGTGGATTGCCAGCATCATGGCGAGGACCGCGCTGATCACCGAGGCGCAGCCGTTCACCCCCCAGGCCCAGGGCACGAGGTCGGGCGCCGCGTCGGAGACGCGGGACAGCCCGAGCGGGAAAGGCATGCCCATGAGAAAGGCGAGGGGCGCCACGAGAACCAGGGAAGCCGTGACCTTGGCCGCCTCGGGCCAGCCGAGCATCCAGGAGAACAGTGGCGGCAGCAGCAGGATGTAGAGCACGGCGGTCGCCGCAATGGCCAGGACGCAGAGACCGATGGGCGAGACGCCGGATGGCCGGTCGCCCCGCCGGAGACGTTCCGCCGCGCGGCGCGACAGCCCGCTGCCGAGCCCGGCGAAGAACAGGAAGCCGCCGAGCAGGATCGCCACGGCGTAGACCGGATCGCCGAGAAAGACGATGAAGCGCTGAATGAAGGCGATCTCGACGAAGAGAAACGCCAGACCCAGGGCGAAAAAGTAGGCGAGGATCCGAAGCCGGGCCCGGTGGCGGGCCCCGCTCTTCTTGCGCAAGGCCAGGGGCAGCAGGATCAGCGAGAGGCTGAGCACCAGGGCCTGAACCAGCGTGGCGAAGAGGATCAGGTAGCCCCATTCGAGCAAGCCCGCGCCGCCCGCGGTGCGCAGGGCCAGGAATTCCGGCAGGCTTCGCCACCTGAAGAAATCGAAGAAGTAGGGGCGATCGTCGCTGGCTGGCGTGAGATCGAACTTGTAGCGATCGAGGAAGTCGCGGCGGCCCTCGCCCAGCAGTTCCGTCACCGCCTGATGGAAGTAGGGCGATTCCAGGGCGTTGAACCGATTGGCCTCCTCGGGCTCGATGCCGGGGTAGTAAGCCAGATCGAAGGAGCGTTGCTCGGCGAAGTGGCGCACCGCTTCGATCTCGGCCGCGCCGAAGGTGCCGTTCTTGATCAGCAGGGTGGTGGTATCCAGGCCGCGTATCAGCACCAGGCGCGATGCGAGGTCGCCGATGCCCTGGCGCTCCAGCGCCACGGCGGCGGTCGCGATCAGCTTGAGGCTGTCGCGCGGCGGCAGCTTGAGCCAGCGGGTTATGGCGAGCATGCCGCCCGGCCGCAGGCGGGCGAGGTATTCGCCGAGAGCCTCGCGTGTGTAGACGTAGCTCTCGCTCAGGCTCTGCACGCCCGCCGCCGACGCGGCCGCCGAATCGAGCAGGGGAATCTGAATCAGGTCCCAATGGTCGGTGCTGCGCGTGACGAAGCTGCGCGCTTCGGCCACGTGGATCCGGACGTCTTCCCTGTCGTAGAGCCCGCCGGCGAACCCGCCGTGCTCGCGCCGGACCAGCGCGACCAGCTGCGGATTGAGCTCGACGGCGTCGACCCGCCCGGAACCGTAATAGACCGCCTGCAGCACGTCGGCGCCGCCGCCCGCCCCGAGGATCAGCACCGAGGGCTTCTCCATCAGATGATAAGGCAGGGCCGAGGTCGTTTGGCCGAGATAGGCGAGAGGCTCGCGCCGGCCGTCGAAGGCCGTGATCACCGTCAAGGAGTCCCCATCGGTGAAGACGCCGATCTGCGGCGGCGGCTCGGTTCTGTTGTTCAGGCTGAGGCCCGGCACGTGGCGAAAGGGGACCACTGGGCTCTCCACGACCGTCAGGAGCCCGAGGGGGCTCGAGACCTCTGCGACCGTCCGCGCCCCCGGGACCCGAAGCGCGCCGCTCAGTCCCTTGAACTCGGAGAGGCGGGGGGCGGTCCAGGATTCGGGCGCGGCGAAGGGCAGCAGCAGGGCCGCCGCGAAGAGGACGGCGGCTGGCGCGCCCCTCCGCCTGGCCGTGCTTCCCACATAGGCGAGGCCCGCGGCGCCGAGGGCGAGCCCCATGATCACCCGGAGGCAGTCGGGCGGCGGCAGGAGATGGAGGACCGCGACGATCCCGAGCGCTCCCGCGCCCGCGCCGATCAGGTCGTAGCGGTAGATCCGGCCGATACGCTCGCCGAAGGTGATGAAGGCGAGGCCGATGCAATTCGCGCCGAAGAAGAAGGGCACGACGAAGACGGCGTAGAGGAGGGCGAGGTACGCCATCTGCCGGACGTCCCACACGACCGCGAGGGCGTTGAAGGGGACACGCTGGCCGAGCGCGAATCCGAGGACCGCCGTGGCGCCGAAGAGCAGGGCATTGACCGCGAAAGCGGCGGTGAAACGACGCTTCATCCAATCCTGGGTGAGCGCGAGGAAGCTTCCGCTGGCGCCGTAGCCCAAGAGCGCGATGCTGATCACCATGTAGGCGAAATGGTGCCACTGCACGATGGCCAGCAGGCGCATCAGCAGCACCTCGTAGGCCAGAATGGCCGCGGAAACGAACGAGATGGCCGGCAGCATGGTCGCTATTCGCGCACCAGGGGCACGAAGATCACCGGAAGCGTCTGGCGCGTCGCGAAGCGGCCGTCGGGCAGCTTGGTCACGATGGTCATGTGCTGTGTGACGAAGGGCCCACCGACCGGTATGACCATGCGCGCCCCGGGCTTGAGCTGTTCCAGCAGGGGCGGCGGCACGTGGCTCGCCGCGGCGGTGACCATGATGCCGTCGAACGGCCCGCACTCCGGCCAGCCGTAGTAGCCGTCGCCGGTCTTTGTCTCGATATTGGTATACCCGAGCCGGTCGAGCCGTTCGCGCGCGCTGTCGGCCAGTTCCGGAACGATCTCGATGGAGCACGCGCGCTCGACCAGCTCACCCAGGACAGCGGCCTGGTAGCCCGATCCCGTGCCGACTTCGAGCACGACGTGGTCCGGCTCGATCCGCAGCAGGTCGGTCATCAGCGCAACGATGAAGGGCTGGGAAATGGTCTGGCC
>JAAUYK010068443.1_pt1 | contig 13788 bp, 13 predicted proteins | sample 7278021 | NCBI WGS metagenome assembly JAAUYK01 (sample SAMN14350223, study PRJNA611818) | marine sediment metagenome | isolation source: surface marine sediment (1.8m) | place: French Polynesia: Moorea | collected 2018-08
CAGCCTGCCGATCCTGCCCACTTCGGTCACGAGCTGCGCAAGCTTCGCCGACGGCGGCGGGGATATCGAGTTGATCCGGACGAAGGCAATAGACTTGGCGAAGTTCCCGTGGCGCAGCCTGCCGATCCTGCCCACTTCGGTCACGAGCTGCGCAAGCTTCGCCGACGGCGGCGGGGATATCGAGTTGATCCGGACGAAGGCAATAGACTTGGCGAAGTTCGAACCCGTGGCGCAGCCTGCCGATATCCTGCCCACTAGCTTCGGTCACGAGCTGCGCAAGCTTCGGCGACGGCGGCGGGGAGTTGATCCGGACGTAGGCAATAGACTTGGCGAAGTTCCCGTGGCGCTTCCGACCCTGCGCACGTCGCTCGCTTACGAGTTGGCTGTGCAAGATAACATTCAAATGGGATCGACTTTGATTAAGTCTAATTAAAACGATATATATTGTAGAAAGAGAATGCAATTAAGTACGTCCGTCATCGTATTGCCATTCCATTTCAGTGCTTCTTCACGATCTAGCAATTACGCTCCGCGCGTTGCCAGACGGTACCATGGAAGAGACGTGCGTGGGCCTCGACTTCACGATCGTGGGATCGGACGTCAGGAGGCATGACAAGCTGGTGAAGGAGGTCGCCGAATACGCACGGCTAGCCGGATGGGTCTCTACGGCGGCATCGGGCAATCTCATTGGACGTGCCGTTGGCCGCGCGCGTGATGTCGCCGACTTCAAGTGCTGGCTGCAGTACGTCGGACCCGGGATAGCCTTGACGCAGGATACCAGGTACACGGATCGAATCACGACGACAACGGAGGACCTGGGGGTGTTTGAGGTTATGTAGTGTCGCCGTACGTACGTGTATAATTATATGCATTAAATATGTCCGCCGCACAAACGTTTAATATACAACTTGTTATCCCCCTGCGTGTGGGACTATATATTATATATGCTAACTATAGTGTGACGATCGACTCACGGGCCGTCTATGCCGAGGTTTCGCCGTTAAACGTGATATATTGCGATCAAACGATATCTGCTCAACATTGGTTGATCCCAACGCCGAAGGCTCACGAGCGGGGCGAACGACAACACCGTGATCCACCATGGCCGGCAAGAGTATGTTTCGCCGGACGACCTTCTTCGTCATCCTTGACGACTACATGAGCGAGGAACTGTTCCACAGGATGGTCGTCAAGGTCGGGAAGGGCTGCGGCCTGCGCGGGATCGCCCGACAACTGGAATACCGCGGGGACCGGTACTACTTTCTCGTGGAGGGCTACGACTACCAGGTCCGTGAGTACGTCGCGTTCTTCCGCACTGGTAGCCCCGCCTTCGGCGATGTGTCACGCATCAGGAACACGTACGTCACGAGCATCTCGGAGTGGAAGCTGCCGGATGGATTCTGGTGCGTCTACGCCCCCCAGACGCGCGTTCCCGAGACGGACAGCGACAGCGAGCTCACCGCCCACGACAAGCTTGAGCGGTACCTGAAGAAGAGAAAGAGGCACGAGTGACGCGTCGTGGAGAAGAGCAGGAACAGAGATGTAGATATATGTTTCTCTCGAGCGCTGTATATAAGCCAACATTTCTACGCGCAACCACCGAAATAAACTCGTCATTCGGCGTATATACAATTTGCAGGCATCATCGCAATTTATTTTCGACCGGCGAGTATCTTATATCTATGGGTCACGGGCCGAGTATGCGAAGCGGGTGATGATTGTCACAGCTTATTCTTCCAGATATAACGATCCTGGCTGCCATGCAGCCTATACAAATTTACACTTCATCGAATTGCTCGTTAGCCACTCGCTCTCCACTCTCGCGTCCTCCTACGATTTTTTGTAGCTAGCCACGACTTGCCTAGCTAGGCTCATAACAATTTGATTTGTAGTTGTAAGCATATCGCTTAAGAAATTTGCCGTCTGAAAGTCGTAAGTCATATGTACGATAGATCTAGCACGTTGACAATGCCTGCTTTTTTCATGAGCAATGTTGACGCCTTTCTTCTTATCCTATGGCGTCGTTATTCTTGCCTTCTTATTCCTGCTGGTCCGAGCCGGCCTGGTCCGGATCGGGCAAGTCGCTCCTCTGCATGAAGTCGTGAACCGCTGGTGAGTCGTCCATGAACGATGTGTACGCGACGAGGTCGTTGAACAGCGAGTCGCCCTCGCGGTTCTCCTCGCGGCTGTCGTCATTGTCATCGAATCCGCGGTATGGGTACCTCCTCTTGGAGGGTGAGACGTCGCCCTCCGACTTCCTCTTGCGGTCGCGGAGCACCTGGTTGTTGTGGAAGGCGGAGCGGAACTGCGCCTGGCAGGTGTCCCGGTTGTAGCCGCCCTCGGTCGAACGGCTCGCTGCCAGCGACGCCGCTGAGTATAGGAATTCCTCCAATGCGTCGGGGACGTACGTGTACCGCTCGTAGCGGATCTTCCCAGGGAACTGGTGTTTATCACGGTAGTCGTAGGTGCAGATGAGCCTCACCGTGTTGAGGGCAAAGTTGTTGACGTTCCACCTGACGTTGTGGATGACGTACCTCATCAGTTCAACGACTCGCTCGCGGCTTTCGAAGAACTCGTTCACGCGGTACTGGCTGTCGAAGGGGACATACGTGTTCAGATGAGGGTTAAGCTGGGGGTTCGTTGCCATCTCGAAGGTCTGTAGCGGCCTGTCGTAACGGGTCAGGACGCGGCGGATGTGAGCCAGTTCATCCTTTATCTGGACCATGCAACGGCTGTGCAAGTCCACCTTGTCCTTGATGGTCTTTGTGCCCCTGTGCGAGGCCATGGCCGCCTGTGCCCCGCTCTTCGCGATGATCCCTGTCGCTGCAATGACCCCCTTGTATGTCTTCTTCCCCGGGATCTCCTCCGCCTCGAGGTTGATTTCGGCCTCAGACTTCTCGACGCGTGGCCTAGGCTTTGTGCCGACCCAGTGGTATAGGGTGCGCTCGATCTCGCGAATGTTCGCGATGCCGCGGTCCTCGTGCTGCTCGTGCGTGCCCGACTCCTTCCTGGACCTGTTCGCGTCGACCAAGTCGGAGGCGGCCTTCTCCATTTCTTCCATGAACTGGAAACGTTTAAGGCAGATTGTTAGGTATTTCTATTTCCTTTTAGTGCGTGGAGACGTTGTATCTAGTAACTTACCTCTGGGTCGTTTACTCCGACGGGCCTGTCCTCCACGTGATGACGGCTCGTGCCCTCCATGGGGTCTTCCTCGTCGACCCCGCCAGTCCCTACACTGCCCATGCTAGTGCTCGACTTGTCGCCGGCCGGGGGAGGGCCGAATGATGGGTCGGCTACTTCGTCATCGAGCGGGCTCTCGACGTCCTCCTCTTCCTCTCCAACCTCCTCCTCATGGTGTGCCGCCTCCTCCTCCTCCTCCTCAGCCGCTTCGTCGCCGACGTCGGCAAAGCCCTCGCTCCGCTTCCCCTTGCCCTTCCCCTTGCCCTTTCCCTGTCCTTTTCCGGCTGCAGCGGCGGCAGCAGCTCGGGTGAGCGGAATCCTGTGAGGAGCAGGTGGCGCCGTTGACGTCGTCGTTGTTGTCGTTGCCGCAGGCGCCGTTGCGACAGCCGCAGGCGGAGCGGGAGCAGTTGTTGCAGGCGGCGTCGTAGCGTGGGTCGTGGTCGGCACTTGAGTTGTGGTCCCCGCTGTTGTCGTAGCCCTTGTCGGGGGCGCCGTTGTATTGGGGGCCGTTTCAACGTGGCTCGTGGCCGGCACTGGAACGGTCGTCACCGCCGTGCCAGCCGTGGTCGTAGCCGTCGCCGTTCCTGGACCGGTGGTGGCGACGACCGTAGTAGCCTTTGCAGCAGTCGTTGTCGTCTTGGGCCGGGCCTGGGCAGTCGTGGTGACGGCCGTCGGAGGGACTAGGGGGGGGGGCGGCGGGTCGCACACTTGTGGCCGTTACGACGGCAACCGGAGGCACTTGCTGAGGGGCTGTCAGGGGGAGCGCCGTCCTTGGCTGGTGAGCGGCCGTCATCCCAGGGTGCACCGCGGCCACGGGGCCCATGGATGCCGGCTGGGACGTAGCAGGCGCCATGCCGGGCGCCATCATGGCGTGCATCATTGGGTTGGGGACGTACATGGGCATGTACCCACCTTGCATTGCCGCTTGCATGGCTTGCATGTGCTGCTGCTGTTGCAGGGCGGCCTCCGGGGAGTAGTACTGGCCGCCGGGCATGAAGGAGGCCGGAGTCGGGAAGTCGAGTGGGTGCCCCGTGGTCATAGCACCGCGGCCCGTGGCCACATTGGGGTTGCGGTAGAGGCCGGGCCTGATCATGCTCAAGCCCACGTTGGCGAACCTCGAGGCGTCGGCAGCGCGTGGGTCGCCCGCCATCGTGCCGGTGGCAGTGGCCGAGTACTCCAACTTGACGGTGGATGTCTCGTCCACCTGGGCCGATACGTGGCTCTCCGCTGTTCCTCGGGCGCCTGACTGGACGGCGACGATCCTTGGCGCTGGGTTCTCCACGCCCGCCTCCGTCGTGGGCGGACTAGGGTTGAGGACGTCAACGATGTGCAGCTCATCCCCAAAATCTTGTACTTGGAGGCCCGGAGGGGGATCCTGGGGAGCGTCCGGCGCCTCGGGCGGACCGGGAGGGGGCGGAGCGTCGGCCATGGCCGCGATTTCCACGCGATTATCGGGAGCAAGTTCGTGGGCACGTCTGATCACTTTTACGTCTGAAACCGAATGAATTAGCGAAAATTCCAGCGACTGACAGGGGAAGTTAAATCTGGCTTTGGCTGGCTGGCTTCGTCCGGCAGGCTGGGCCGGCGAGTCCGCCTTATTTCAAATGCATTTAAAAGGCGGCAAATTCGAAATGCGCCAATGGCAGCTCGCGGGCCGCCGACGCGCGATTTTGGCGCGAACTCTAGACCAATCACTATTAGAGGGCAAGGCCGCTTAGCACCATTGCATTGCTGCAACTTCAATTAGCGACAGCCAATAGTCTGTCGCGGGTTGTCATCGCGTTGTGGGCGACTTGTTTAACCTCCTCAGCAAATGTGAGATCGCATATCGATTTAAATTTAAGCCATGGAAAAAACTTTATTGCGGTCCAAGTTCTCGAGACAGTTACACTTTTTGTCAGTAGATAGCTAGGGAAAATGGCTACGAATTTCCATTTCGAAGCGAGTTTTCCACGTACGAATCACACACGCATATATACACATATATATCATTTGTCTCCGGACCTTGGCTTAAATTTCACTGCGGCAATTTCGTCGCCACAATTGCTTCGAGCTCCTGCTTGAAACGCTCCACTACTCCGGCTACGGGCTGGTTTTCGTCGGCGGCACGGACTGCGGTTCGCAACTTCTCCAGTACGGCGCACGCGCGGTCGCGGGCCTGGTCCTCGGTGTACAAAGCCATGAAATCCTCCAACAGGTCGTCAAATTGGTCCACCGAGTCCGGGTCGCATGCGACGCTCAGCAGGGCCTCGTACAGCGACAACTCGTCACCGTTGTCAGCGACGTCATCCGCAGTCTGGCGGGGCGTTAGTGCGCCCTTGTGGTCCAAGGCGATGGTGACCGGCTTCGACGTTGTCGGCGTCGCGGCCGTTTCCAAGCCCCGGTTGGGGGCCACGTAGTTGACCATCCGCTGCGGGAGAACGAGCTTGCGCTTGCGGACGTTCCTTTTCGTGTTATAGAGAGCCTCACGCATGGCCTCGACAAAAGCATCCTCGTCGAAGTCGATGTCGTCGTTGATGTGCTTCATGTTGTGGGCCGCTGTCGCGACACGGATGAACATGAGCTCGATGACTCTGGGGACCATCTCGGCGCCGGGGGGGAGATTTTTCCTGCGAAAAGGTTCGTATATATGTAAAGCAGGGGTTGATTACAGTCATAAATATATATATATAGACGGTACAGATTAGCGATCGACTTACTTGCTGTTGACCTTTCCGCTCCAGTACAAGGTTGACTGCAGGCCGGGCGTGAACGACGTGTACAGGATGGTCATTACGAAATGTTGGTCGTAGGCGACGTAGGTAAGGAGGAAGTTGAGCAACTTCTCAACGCGCGCCCTCGACTTGCAGAAGTCCATCATGGTGTTGATATCGTCGAAGGGTAGAGCTTGGAGGTCGGAGTCCGAAGCCAGCAGCGTGGCCTTAGTGGCCTCCTTTAGAAGGCGTTCAATGTTTTCTCCAACGCCCATCTGACCCGCGACCATGTCGCGCGTGGCCTTTGCGACGTTGATGTTTTGTAGGAGCGCGAGGGAATGTAGGTGCTGAATCCTTGACACGAGACTGAGGCTGTTGATAATCTTGTAGTTCTGCTCGACGGCTACCTTGGCCAAGGTTTTGGCAGCGTTAGCTGCAGCAGCGGCGTTGTCCGCGCGCACGCGTCCATCATCAACGACCACCTCCGTTTCGCCGCTGCACACGGATACCGACCTCAGTCTGTCAGGCAGAACCGCCTGCTCCAAATTCTCCTCGTGGACGAGATCGCCGTACGCTGTGAGGAATCCCTTCTTAGCCACCTTCTGACGTTCTTCCTCGGCTCGTTGCTTGGCCGCGAGCGGCTGCAGGTCCACGTCTTCGTCCGCATCGGGAACGAGATCTCCAGACTCAACGCGGTAGTCCATGACGAAGGCAGCGATCGTGTACGCTGCAGTGGCCACTGCGTCTGGCCTCACTTTTGCTGGACGCTTGCGGTTGGGGCCTGAAACATGGATTGGTAACCCGTTAGTTAACGGGACGAGACAGTATTTACGTCCGTAAGGATATGTTAGGAATACATACCGCCGCATTTCTCTTTCTTGCCGCGACCTTTCCTCTGCTTCTTGCCGACCTTGCTAGCCGGATGCGCGTCCACCCTGGTTGGTCCGCCGCCTCCGTCGGACTCGTCGTCTGCGACAACTTCTTCTCCTTCGAGTATGGCTTGGTCACGACGCGCGCGTTTAGCGCGCCTCATAGCAGACTCCTCCGACCTCTCCAACTCAATCTTCTCCACGTACAGCCTGTACTTTTCCTTCGTGTCGTTGATTTCTTTCAAGAGTTGGGCCTGTCGAATGGTGCGTTCCTGTTCGCGAACTCTGTCTGCCGCAGGCATGGACACGGGCGGAGAGACGCCCTGCGCCAGGTTCGCCTCCAGCGTTTCGCGGTCCAAGTTCTCCATACGCTCGGCGTTCTCCTGCCGCTCGCGAGCAGCCGCCTGCTGAATGTTCTCTTGCTTCTGCAAGTCGGCTATTAGCTGGTCTGACTTCCGTCTACATTTCTGAATCCTCTCATTGACGAGTTCAATGCGGAAGTCGAGCTCCTTCCGCTTCTTTTCTGCTAACTTCTCCTTGTTGGCATGAGCGTCGTCGAGTGCCGCCATGTAGTTGTCACGGGCAAGTTCTTGGCGCGGCGTTTTAGGAGGCGGCGCTTCGCGAACGCGCTGGCCGACGTCGAGGCGAGAGGCCTCCAGCTTCGCCAGCACCTTGGCCTTCTTCTTCTCCAGGTGCTCCTTCATGTTCTTGGCGTTCTTCTCCTGCCGCTCAAGGTCCACTTTGTCGGCTTCCTCCACCCTCTTCATATCCTTCAGGAACTGGGAGAGGATCACGTCGTACGTGTCGCCGTCAGAGTCGGTAGAGGATGGCGAAGAGGAGATGATGCGCTCAGCGTCCTCGTCGCGTGACACGTTCAAGGCGCTGGAGTCGGTCTCGGTCTCGAGGTCGTCCATGGTTGAGGAGCACGCGGAGTTTGCTTCTTGGTAACGACTCACGAGTCGCGGCCGGCGGAAAAGGATACCGCAGCTGTTTGTTGTGGCTCGCCCGTTAAACTGTGATTTGCAGCACTATGCACGGTAACCGTTTCTTTTCCCTCCGTCAGCTGATGCCCCGCCAACAGGCAGCGCCCCATTCAAACGGTTAACATTTGAAAAGTGAAGGCGGAGAAGATCCCCTCGCAGAAGACGCACTTCCCCACGACGTTGTTTGGCGAGATCTGCACCGTTTCCCACGTATCCTCGGCAACGTCTGCCTTCCTGAAGCACCAGACATCAGTGAGATCGAGACCGGCGCCGACGAAGAGGCCAGGAGCGACGGGCACCACGCGGCCGGTCATCGCGTCGCCGTCGATAGCCGTAAGTAAGACGATCTTCTTGTCGCTTGTGAACACGTAACGATCTTCGACCCGGTCAGTGGCCATCAAGGAGACTGTGCGCGGCTTGCGGCATGAATGCTTGTAAAACTTGCCCACGTTCAGGTTCTGTAGCGCTTGAGTCCCGATCGACGTCGTTCCGGGCCGATAACTCCTTTTGAGGAGGTTGTACTGGTCCTCGTAGTCGACAGCCGACAACTCGCTGAGGTCGTCAACAGCGCACACGAGATCAAGGTGGGAGAAGACATGGACGTTGTAAGAGCAGTTGACAGTTCCGTACGCGTGTTCATACTCTTCATACCAGAATTTCAGCGTCCGTTTTAGATCCACTCGATCCATCAATTCCTGCAGGTCTCTTCGAGGTAGGTTAAATGCACGGACCAGGTAAACGGTCAGGATCCACGTCGTGACTGTCTTTGTTGGCAGCGCGTTGAGAAAGGCCGGCCAGAACCCCATTACTACGTTCCGGAATTCTTCAGCCTTATAATTAGCTAAGTCGAGGCGGCGTGTGCGCCTTGAGAACTCAGGTAGACTTTTCGTCCGGAGCAATGCGGCGTTGAGCGCCTCGTCGCTGGCCCGTTTGAAGGTCACGTCCTTGGCTTTGGAGCTGCCGCACATGAAGGACAAGTTGAGGATGCGTCGAACTATGCCCAAATGGATGAGGTGCATCGGCTCGCATGGAATGTCGCGGATTAGGTCGAGGTACGAAAGCGATGCTAGGGGGCTGACCTTCTTTATGCCCCGGCATACTTCTTCCCTATCTTCGTCGGAGGAAAAGTCGTCCGCTTCGAGTCGGGCGGCGATGGCGCGCACCTCGCCGTCGGTTCTCAAGTCCGCGCCAAACGACCTTGCTGCGAAGGCGCCGTGTTCCTTTGAAGCCTTGCAATACGGACAGGCGAACTTTGCACTATGTTGCTTCAATCCTCTTATAGCTGCTCGCTTAGGTGCATCGGCTATGACGCGCCGCACCCGAAGACCCGTCTCCTCGAGTTCCTCCAGAAAGTGTTGGAGTATGACTTCCTCTCCTATGCCTAGACCTCGACGCGTGGGTTGAAGGAGGCCGAGGGAGTAGATGCCGCGGCAGCCAATAAATCGGACAGATAGTATCTCCACACTCCGTCCTCCCGACTTGCTTTCGGGGACGCCATCAATGGATATATCGAGTTCATCAGGCCGGCTTTGTTGGGGGTGCAATCTGGCGTGAAGGCCTAGCACAGCCGCAAGCGACACGTAGTAGAAGGTGTACAAGTGGTCGACGCCCACCTTCGACATGGCCAACTTCGGAAAGGACTTCAAGCCCCTGTCTGTGAAGACGACGCCCTCTTTCCGGTATGATATGTCAAGTTTCACGGGCGGCGCGCGACGCAATACCTGCTGCTTCATGGTTCTGAAGTTTGGCAGCGTCCCCTCCGTCAACGACTTGCTCACGACATTGCCGTTGGCGCGCAAGTAGTCCACAACGTCCCGCATCACCTTCTCGGGCACCCCGCGGCGGCTCTGGATGCCAACAAGGAACTCGCATACCGCATCGACCCCGTCGCAGGGGGGGGGGCTTACTTGGAGTTCCGGCCGGACGGCGACGACACCGACATCATCGTCAGATTCGTAGCCGATGAAGGAGTCCAGGTCGTCGTCCACGCGAAACACATCGGCGCCCTGATGTGGCCGGCCAACGTGAGCGTGGTCATCCACCTGGCCTTCATCCAATTCTCCGACCTCCGGTACTTCTCCCCCTGCCTCATCGCGCCACTCGTCGACGTATTCTTCGTCCCCAACATCTCCTGCGGGTACACCTTCATCGCCTTCAGGCTGGCCGACCGGCCCGGGTTTACTGTCGTCCGAGTCCCAGTTAAGCGCAGGGATTGAATTGTCCTCCAGAAATGTTCTTTTCCACTTAGTGAGCTGGCGGGCAGTACGTTTCCTATTACGTGGAGCGTTTTCCATTCTAAGCACGCGAACAATTGGCACTCGCGCACGTACGTACGTTTAGCCAAATTGCCACTTCACTCGTCTCTTGACAGCGCTAATCTTAGACTCACGCGATGTATTCGATGTCTGTTTTGTTGTGTTCTTTCATCCTTTCAGCTGCTCCAAACATGTCGGGTCGCCCAAGACGCCGCGTCACTTACGACCACGTACTTCTCTTCGACTTCAGCCCCATCCCCCCCTTCCAGCATGTCTCGTGCATGCCCCTGAACAAGAGCGGCCTCGACGCGGAGGCGGCGGCGAACCTCAACCTAACCCGGCAGGCACGCCTCCTCCAGAGGAAGCTGAACATCTACGAGGAGCAGCACACGTACATTATAGTCGCGAAAACAGACTCCGACTGCGACAACGTCGACCGCGGGCGAGCGGTAACCGTCATCAACGACTTCGTGTATACGAAGCTCAAGGACGGAGTACGCATCGACCAGATACCTGAGCTGCTCGTAGACACGTTCGACAGTCGAGTGATCAAGCTCGTCCCGTATGTTGCAAACTTCGATCGGCCGCAGAATGTTCCGAGAACGGGCTTCACTGCGAGGAAGAGGCCGATCTTCTCGTCCGAAGACCACGAGGAACCGAAACGGTCAGGCCCGCCGTTGAAGACGACGCGAGTGGCGAACAAGGTCGGCAGGTCGAAGGAGACCGTGAACGTGCCCGTGTCGCAGAACGCGAAATTACCACCCGGTGCCTGCGTTGTCGCCAACTGCACGAACGTCGAAGCCGTCACGATGACGAACGGGCTGACGCCTCTGTTCGTCACAGACGAAGGGGAAGGCGCAGGGCACGAGAAGGCAGAGATCCATCGTGAGCCGTCAAGGGCCGCCGCCAACATGCCGGAGATCAGTCGTCAGGCGTCCACGCCGGCCGCCAACATGACGATCGTCCCTCCTGACCCGTGCACGCCGTCCGCCAACAAAGAAGGATCGGGGACTCCTGCTGACGGCTCCTTCGCCTTCGCGTCGCCCCACACGGCGGCCCTGCAGACGCCACCAACCGTGAGACGCCACAGGAGTGCAGGCAACGGGAATAAGGACACGCCCCTGCAGACCATACTCATAAGACTTGACAACTCAGATCAAGTATCGACGCGGAGGTTCACGAAGCTCGCCGCGGCCATGAAGTTTCTCACGAACACGGCGGAGACTATGGCGGGGGACATCGCTGAACTACGTGAGTCCGTCCGTGAGTTGAAGGCGAGGGCGATTGCGAAGGAGGCAACGGACCTGTTCCTCTTCCCCCTGAAGTCAAAGGAGGAGGTCTACGCGTACGTCGAGAAGGACCCGTCCATGAAGCAGGCCATGGAACGGTACGTACCTATAAGGCTTTCGTCATAACCGGGCAAGTTATCTGATTAAAAGTAGCCATGGAATATCTACGTTTCCGCGAACTGCCTGACTAACGCCATTCCTGCCCAGGCATATTTAAACAATTAGTCTGACAGCTCGCGGGTCATCCATTCATTTAGCGTACTTATTCGCCATCTGCTCGGCCTGCCGGACTAACGCCTCAGCTCGTTGCAAAACTTCAATTAGTCCGGCAGCTCGTATGCAAGGCATGGACTATTACACAACGTAATGCACACTTGGAAATTGACTGACTAGCGCATGTATTAATGCTGTCATTTAGTCAGGCAATCTTCTCATCTTGACGTATATGTATGATTGAGGTACGCATCACAATTCTTGCTTTTCCTTCGGCCGTCGTTTCTATACTTGCTTCACCTAATTTGTTACACGTTTCTCCCCGTCTATGTCGCTCTTTTCAGCCTCGCACTCGTCCCCTACCACTACAAAGAGTACCCGACCAACAGCTTGTGCGCCATCATGGAGGAACACGTCTTCGCCTGCGAATTCACCTGGAACTCCAAGCACAATACGGCGTCTAAGAAAGACAGGCTGCCCAAGAAACTGCAAGATGCTATCATGCACGTCGCACGGGCCGCAAGCAAGGGGACTCCGGGAGTTACCGAGAAGACTCTTGATGCCCAATACCGCAACAGGTTCTCCAGCTACTACAGGAACAAGAAAAAGAAGGTAAACCTGCCTGCTCTAACCTTTCGCAATTTCGAGCGGCCATCATGTCTTAACGTTATCCCTTCTTACGTAGGATAAGCCCAAGCCGACAGAAGAGGGGCAGCCGGACGGCCACAAGACGAGCCCTGCCAGACGCGAAGACGAGACGGCCGACGGCCCGCACGTCTCAGCCCCGGAGGCCACCCCACCCGTGGCTGACAAGATCGGCATGGCGATCACGCGCGCGCTGGGGACGAGCCGCAACGACACGCCATCTGAGAAGATCATCTCCGACGACGAAGAGGTGATCGAAACTGAGAAGTACTACTCCAACGACGAAGACGAGAACCCAAAGAAGGATAATGAGTCGGACGTGACGTTCGACATGGCCGACGCATATTCAAACGAAAGTTCAAACTTGATGGACGGCCCGTTCCTTGAGGACACTTAAGTCCATCGGTCGATTCCATAGCCTTTCCCTTTCGAGCTGTTAATGATCGACCTTAAAGCTTTTCTTTTCCTGCGTGCAGTTGCCATGCAGCTTACGACCGGCAGACGCGTAAACTGTCACTACTCTGAACGACGTACCACGACATATCTACGTGGTATATATTATGGAAACCTTGGTTCTAGCTATGTCTAAATAACTGTCCCGCGTGCGCGCCCGTCCGTGCATCAGAAGATCAAGCCCAAGAAACATGTACAATTCTATCGTCTCGTACGCGTCCATGGCTTGTGATCCTCAATCTCACCCCAAACTCTAGCCAACCTACGTAATTGGCCCAATCCATACACTTACCATACTTACTACAATTTCCTGAAGTCCACTAGTTGTTTACACCTCACGAGCCATAGACGACTTTGTCACGATCTCATCCCAAGTGGTTTACGTTAAGGCATTAGTCTGCCGACTCCTCCGCTATTTGTTAGCGTCTACCGCTCGTCGACAGCTCGCGAGTCATGTTTCACCATACCACGACTGTGACTTCATTACTTAACCAACGATGTATATATCATTCCCTGTATAGATATTTTGTAACGTGTACAGCGCGTCGACGACTCGTGAATAGAATTCGAGCTGAATACCAATGCATTTATACCCTATACCCCCGTACTATAGTACGGGGGGATGCATTAATTACAGCCGTCGCTTTCCAGGCGCCGGTAGCGCGTGAACCGGTCGCGGGGGGGCCGATTTAGGGCGCGCCGCCGGTAAAATGCTAGCAATCGCAATTTACTCTCCAAATGAAATAGCTTTGGGTTTTGCTACGGTTTTGCATGTGCCGGTGAGTACGTTGCGAGTGCTTTGCCTCCGTCTTTGCTGACGCCCAGCTGCCCAGGTGGGCGGGCGGCGCCCGTCTCGTTTGGTGCGTGTTTTCCTAGCCCCTCCGCAAGGCAAAGTATGAGCCCCGTATATAGTAAATAGCACAGCATTTGCCTGACGGTCGGCGGGATTCGCGTTCGTAGGGAATATTTAATATCTCTCAAATACGACTCATAAGCAGCCGACTTTCCCCCGCGGCCAAACTCGCACCCATTATTTCTCAATGGATACCCGGCGTAGCCGTAACTATGGCCAGGGTGGCGAGCGCCACATTCATACTGGGGTCCTCCTGACAACATCTTGTCTTGACACATCCCGTAGTGGGTTTGCTTCGGGATCGCGCCGCGACAAATTCTCACCAATCCCCTCAGGCATATGACGCAGCATAATG